>Ga0315284_10002147_pt1 | contig 28284 bp, 27 predicted proteins | sample YL17G09_16_MG_FD_203696 | JGI IMG/M metagenome (GOLD analysis project Ga0315284, IMG submission 203696) | Sediment microbial communities from Yellowstone Lake, YNP, Wyoming, USA - YL17G09_16 | ecosystem: Environmental > Aquatic > Freshwater > Lake > Sediment | place: USA: Wyoming | collected...
GTGGCACTACAGCGATGCGTCCTTCGCCGTAAGGGTTCTCAATAAATTTGATATTTGGGTTGACTTTCGCCAGGTCAGCTCCAACGTAGCTGCGCAGCGGGAAGAAAGGCAACCTGGCAGCACCAGCCGCATAGCGGCAAATTGAGCCAAAATGAGAGTATTCTTCGATTTCTAAAGGTTTTGGGATTCCCTTCTCCACTGCGCGTCGGATACAAAACAAAGGCCCTACACCTGGGTTGCCCATATAGCTGAAAACCAGCTTTCGGGCACATCCAGCTGCAACCATCTGATCGTATATCATGTCAGGGGTCATACGACACAACGTCAAATCACGTCGCCCCTGCCGGATGATCTCATGAGCCGCAGCAAAGCAGATAAAGGCGGTAAACCCCTCAATAGCAATCGTTTCGCCATCATGGATATATTTAGCGATGGCATCGTGCATAGATAGAACTTTCACAGCACCCTCCTTTCTCGAAACATAGTCCGATTTTTTTACGATCAAAACCGGCTCTGTTTTTCATGCAAATCTTTAGAGTTCCTTCATCTTTGAATAGCCTTGTTCATTGGAGAACTTCGAGGGTTGATAGATGGGCTTAACAGAACTCATATTCAGTGAAACTGTTGATGATAGACTGTCCCCTCACTTGCTTATCAACATGGTGATTGAGCTCTGAGACCACCACCTCCAAAATTCTCGTTTTTCCTCGATATCGGATCTTGCCTCAAATATTCTTTTTGCATTTGTTCAGTTTCCATAGCACCTATTGCATATGTTTGTCAACTTTTTCAGAATGGCGTTGAAACGTGTAAGAAATCGTTGAGAAGGTAATCCCTCAGTTACACTCGGATGCGAGAGGTCCAAGGGCGGCCTATCCCTTCCTCGCGTTTCAGCACGGCGATTTCATTTGACGTGACTGGGCGCATGGTCGTGGTGCATTCCACAAATGATTCTTGGGGTTACGTATCGCAGATAGCTGTTCAACGAGAAAAGGATGCGCCGCTGAAACACTCCGGGTGAATAGCCCACCCCTGGACCTAAGGTGTACTTGCGACCGTAACGGAGGGATTACTTGAGAAGCACACTAGCCTATGAATGACAAGACAGGTCCAACCTTTACGTTCCTTCTGAAATCACCATCCCCCTTCACGAACAGGAAATTCTTGTCGAATCTGTCGTCAAGATTGTCGATGCCAACTAGCATTTGAAATCAAAAAGGAAATCTCATTATTCATCGGAGAAGCGACAAACCTTTCCTCTATCCGCCCATGAGCTTTGGAAAATTCATTCCCAGAAAGTGGTAGATTTCATTAACACGGTGCGACTCTTCAACCCCTCGAAATTCTAGAACAAATCTGGCCTTTCCGTCACGAGGTGAACGGCATTCACTCCATAAAAAACAACTTTGGCACAGGTCTTGCTCAGATAAAAGTAAAAATTCTCAAAGGAGGTAACATCATGAAGAAAGTTTTCGTCGTATTCGCCATGGCTCTTGTGCTTGCTGGAGCTACCTATGTTTATGCGGTTGGCCCAGGCTCGGGTCCGGGTCCTCGTGAAGGCTGCATGGGCCTCGGAAAAGGAGCCTCTTTGACCGAAGAGCAAAGGACTCAGTTCCAGGAGTTACGTCAGAAATTCCATGATGAAACAGCAAAATTGAGGGAACAGATTTGGTCAAAGAGACAGGAACTCCGTACGCTCTGGAGTGATTCCAAATCCGGCGCCGATGCTATTTTGGAGAAAGAGAAGGAGCTAAGAGAGCTTGAGAATCAGATGAGAGACAAGGCAGTCCAGATGAAACTCGAAGCTCGAAACATTCTCACCCCTGAGCAGCTTGCCGAGTTCGGCAAGTTCGGCGACCCCGGTTCTGGCCGTGGGCCGGGCAGGGGCCACGGAAAGGGCCGTGGATGTGGCGGCTGCAACTAATTGTAAATTCCCAACCTTATCAAAAAAGGGGAAGACCCGTCTTCCCCTTTTTTTGTTTTTCCCTTTCGAAACCATTTGGATATGTTTTAGAATACTCATATTAGATTAAGAGCATAGCTTTTCCAAAGGAGATCCTATGGGAAGGATTAGCCACGTCGCATTAGCGCTATCCTTTTTCTTTGTTTTTTTAATTGTTCACGCCTCTGCTCAGCCTCCTGGAATGAAGCCTCCTCACGAAATGGGGGGAAGGCATTGGAGAGGAGAAGGTCGGTGTCCCGGAGCTTTAGAGCTGAACCCCTCTCCAGATCAGGCAAAGGCTCTCGATCAGATCAGTCACAGTTATCTCCAAGAGACAAGACGTCTGCGCATGGAACTTCTCTCAAAGCGGATGGAACTGAGAGAATTCCTAACGGATCTCTCGGTGAAAGGTGAGGCCATCCATGCCAAGACGTCTGAGATTGTGGAGCTCCAGTCCAGGTTGGAAGAGACAGCGACGGATTACCTGTTGAAAGTAAGAAATGTATTAACCCAGGACCAACTGAAAAACTGGTGTCCTGAACAGGACCTTTTCATGTCTCAGCGGATGATGGAGAGACCGCACTCCATGCCTCATAGACCGGCACCCCCTAACGAAGGAACGAAGAAGGAATAACGGCGGAGTCAATTTTGTCCAAACCGGCCACAAGGAGCAGACGTAGCTTCTCACCCGTTTATTTGGCTATCCTCTCAGGCATCATTCTCGTCATCTTGATCATCAACGGTCTCTTGGAGATTAATCGAACGCAAAAAGGCTTCCTCCTTCTTCTGGAGAGAGAGGCCCATCTTATTCTTGAGAGTTTGCAGAAGAACATGGAGGAAACGTCTGAAGCCCTCACCCTTTTGGACAGTTCACCAGAGGAACGTCTGTCCCATCCTTCGCTTTCTGCATTCCTTAATGGTCTGGAGGAATTTGTCGCTGAATATCTTGTGGACACAGCTTACCGCGTGGACCAGAGAGATCGGCGAACGCCACTGGTCACTTCGGAGCTCCAAGCGATCGCCAAGGAATCTTTCGTGTCTGCCATCGAATTCTATGATGTAAAAGGAGACTTGCTTAAGAGCTGGCCTTCCCCGCCCTTCCCCCTGAATCGGCGATCATTCCTCCGCGAATTGATTGTGAAGAAAAGGTCGGTTGTCATTGATCTTTTCGGAAAATCCCTTGTGGGTGAGGGGCTTTGGTTCTCGATTGCCGTTCAGAGAAGAGGGGTTCCGGGGTTCGTGGCTCTCTATCTCGATGGTCAACAGATGAAGCAGCTCCTTTGGCAATTTGCGAATCAAAGGGGCATCTCGGACCTCGGCCTCAGAGAAGGAATCCTCTACGTCTCTGTTTACGACGGGCACTTGAGGCGGGTGGCCCACACAGGCTCCACCCTCATCGGACAGACGGAAGAAGACACCTTTCTCAGAAATTCGCTCCAAGAAAGCGACCTCGTTTCCCGTCGTTATCGTTCAAAAACAGGAGAAAATATTTTTGAGGTGGCCAAACCCATCGCCTTCGCCCCAGAGAGCAGATGGCTCCTCTCCATGGGATACAATCTGGAAGAGCTTCAACCCGTCCTTTCTCAAATTAGGAGAAATGTGGCCCTCTCCATTTTCTTTTTTCTCCTTTTGGGGGTGTTCGCCGTCACCTTGATCTGGGTCAATCAGAACCGATACCTGCGAAGAATGAAAGGGATGGAGGATCGAATCCGGATCGCCGAAAGGCTGTCTTCCCTCGGTCATCTGGCCGCAGGGGTAGCTCATGAGATACGCAATCCCCTTAACGCCATCGGCCTGGGCCTCCAGAGACTCAGGCGGGAATTCGCTCCCCAAGAGGAATCCCAGAACCAGGAATACCTTGCCCTCGCCGATGTGATGTCCAAAGAGATTCGAAGAGTCAATGGTATTATCGAAGAGTTCCTCACCCTCTCTCGTCCTTTCCAGCTCCATCTCGCAACCTCCTCTCTTCAAGACCTTCTGAAAAACCTTGTCCTCCTTCTTCAGGAGGAGGCTTCATCCCGAGGAATCCGCCTCCAACTCGAGATGACACCAGAGCTTCCGTCCATTAAGATGGATGCTGAAAAACTCATGCAGGCGTTTCTGAACCTTGTGAAGAACGGGATCCAGGCCATAGAGAACGAGGGAACGGTTAGAATTGAAGCTCGCATTTTGAAAAATCGGATCCAGATTTCCATCTCAGATACTGGAGCGGGCATCTCCTCTGATCAGATAGAGAAGATCTTCAATTATTACTACACCACCAAGGAAAAAGGAGTGGGGCTGGGACTTCCCATTGCACACAGGATCATTGAAGCCCATGGAGGTCAACTGACGGTAGAGAGTCAGGTGGGTTCAGGAACAAGAGTCACGGTCGCACTCCCCATGACCCAAGAAGGGTCTCAGTCGCAAGGGATCTAGGTCTTCACCCTTCGAACCCTTGCCCCTAAGGACGTCATCATGGAAAAGGCTCGAATTCTGATTGCCGAGGATGAGAAAAACCAACGGGATTTACTCGAAGGGTTCCTTAATAAAGAGGGATTCTCTGTAGATGCTGTCTCAAACGGCAGGGAGGCATTGCAGGCACTGGGGAACAATTTTTTTGATATCGTCCTTCTCGATTACAAAATGCCTGAACTCGACGGCCTTCATACCTTGAAAGAAGTCCGACAACGATACCCCGAACTTCCTGTCGTGATGATGACGGCTTACGGAACGGTGGAGACGGCCGTCGCCTCCATGAAGGAAGGTGCCCTCGATTATCTCACAAAACCCATCGAACTTGACGAACTTCTTCTCATCCTTCAAAAAGTGATCGAGCGTTCTCATCTGATTCGAGAGAACAGGGAGTTAAAGGCCCGACTTCAGGAACGGTATGCATTTGCCAACATTGTTTATGAAAGTCCAAAGATGGAAGAGGTGATGGGGCTCATTTATCGCGTGGCTCCGAGCCAAGCCACCGTGCTGATTAGTGGAGAAAGTGGAACGGGGAAAGAATTGATTGCCAACGCGATTCATTACGCAAGTGCCCGGGCGACAAAGCCCCTCGTTAAAGTGAGCTGTGCGGCTATTCCCGAGACGCTTCTTGAAAGCGAACTCTTTGGCCACGAGAAAGGGGCCTTTACGGGTGCGACCCAAAGAAGAATCGGCCGATTCGAGGAAGCCGACGAGGGGACACTCTTTCTCGACGAGATCGGAGAACTCTCTCCGAGTACTCAGGTGAAACTCCTGAGAATTCTTCAGGGGAAAGAATTCCAGCGGCTCGGCTCCAATATGACTCTCAAGGCCGATGTGAGAGTTTTGGCTGCCACGAATCGACATCTCGAAGAGGCGATGAAGAAGGGGCAGTTCAGAGAGGATCTCTATTACCGACTCAATGTTATCTCCATTCAGTTGCCTCCACTACGGGAGAGGAAAGAGGATATTCCTCCTCTCATTGACTATTTCCTAAAGAAATACGCCAAAGAAAATCAGAAACCGGTCACGGACATCTCCAAAGAGGCCAGACATCTCCTCCTCCGTCATCCTTACCCGGGGAATGTAAGAGAGCTGGAGAACCTGATCGAGAGGGCGGTTGTTCTCTGCCGGGCCGAAGTGATCACCACCGAAGACCTACCTTTCCACTTGCGAGAGGGGAAACCCGAGGAGCCCAAGGGTGTTCATCAGAAAGGAAAAGGATTGATAGCATCCTTAGAAGAGACTGAAAAGGAGTTGATCCTGAAGGCCCTTCAACAGCACCAAGGTGTTCAAACCAAAGCAGCTGAAAGTCTTGGGATCAGTGAACGGGTGCTTCGTTATAAGATGAAAAAATATGCCCTTCGTCAGGCTTGAACCCCCTTTCCTTTCTATGAGACCGGTCTAAAGCAAAATGATTTGAAACAGAACGTGATCTTTGATACATTAGAAAATGATGCGAGCAGAGCGACTATGATTCCGTGTCGGTTTCCTCTTCGTCCAGAACGATGGCATCCGTGGAGAGCTGAATGACCTATAACCGTTACCGATTCTCTTTTGGCTATGGCTTGACTCCCGTGATCAAGAAATTGATCATCCTCATGGCCGCTCTCTTTTTTCTGCAAGGGATCGTGAGCAGTCGGATCACTCTCTATCTTGGGCTGGTGCCTCTCCTCGTCTGGAAAAAATTCTTTTTGTGGCAACTCTTCACCTACATATTCCTCCACGGCGGGATTTCTCACATCCTCTTCAATCTTCTGGCCTTGTGGATGTTTGGTGGAGAGCTCGAGAGTTATTGGGGCTCAGGAAAATTCTTGCGATATTTCTTGTTCTGTGGCATCGGTGCGGGGATCTGCACGGTCGTTTTCTCGCCGTATCAAGTCATTCCTGTGGTCGGGGCTTCCGGCGCCATTTACGGAATCCTTTTGGCTTTTGGCTGGCTTTTCCCAAACCGCCCCATCTACATGTACTTCATCGTCCCTATCCCGGCGAAGTACTTTGTCATCATTTTTGGCCTCATTGAACTTTATTTGTCCATAGAGGGAACCGGAGGGGGTGTTGCCCACCTAACCCATCTGGGAGGCCTTATTTTCGGGATTCTGTACATGGCTTATCCAACCATTCGACAGAAACTCCGCAGGGAATATTACAGACGAAAGGGGTCCCAGAGAGGGCCCGGAAATGGTGGGGTCTATCACTAACGCCAACACCTATTAGGGCTTCAAGAGAGCGTGTTGGGGAGTTTTCGTTTCAAGACTCTCGGCTCCAGGAAGTTCGACCTTGACCGGCAAGTGCCCCGCAAGCCCCGCCCTTTAAAGCGGGGTCAAGGGGCACAACATAAAATGAAATTACCTTTCCGGGAAGCCCCGCCCTTTAGGGCGGGGAGCTTCACTTCACCATTCACAGGGTGTTCTTGAACTCCAAACTCCGAGCTCCGAACTCTGGATCTAAAACGAGTCTTTTCATAGGCACGAGCGGATACAACTATCCTCACTGGTGGAACGGCATCTTCTACCCCCCTGACCTTCCGCAGAGACGGTGGCTCGAGTTCTATGCCGAGCACTTAGATTCCGTGGAGCTAAATGTCTCCTTCTATCGCTTGCCCAAGAAAGAAACCTTCGAAGGATGGTACCATCGGACACCTCACGGCTTCCTTTTTGCGGTCAAGGGAAGCCGTTATATTACTCACATCAAACGACTCAAGGAGTGCAGGGACCCTCTATCACTGTTCCTTGATCACACAGGATCTTTGAAAGAGAAATTGGGCATGATTCTCTGGCAGCTTCCGCCACGATTCCGGTTTCAGAAAGAACGATTGGAGGAATTCTGTGTCCTTCTCTCCACCCTCCCACGATCCAAAGGTCTTCGGCATGCCTTCGAGTTCCGTGATGCATCTTGGCTTTCTGTGGAGACGCTTCGGATTCTGGAGGAATTCAATTTCGCCTTCTGTATTGCTCACGGCTCCAGCCTTCCCTTCCTGGAAGGGATCACTTCCGACTCTGTCTACCTTCGGCTTCACGGAGGCGAAGTCCTTTATGGGTCAAATTACTCGGATCAGGAATTAGGGGGATGGGCCCAAAAAATACGAAGTTGGCGGAACGAGGGGAAATCTGTCTTCGTTTATCTTAACAATGATGCCTATGGGTTTGCCATCAAGAACGCATTAGCTCTGAAAAGGCTCCTCAGCAAGGACTAACAGAAATGGCTTTTTCAGCAGCACAATAGGTCGTTGGAGAGATGCTTCCCATGGAAACAAAAAGCCCACTTCGTTCAAGAAGTGGGCTTTTTGTTGTTGCGAGTTCCGCAGTGAAGCGACTGGCAAGACCAAGAGGATGACTCATGAGGCATAGGGGGTCAGGGTGCCTATTCCTGGCTCTACGCCCCTGGCTAATATCTGCCTCGTCACCTTCAGGACCTGCATGATCTTACGACTGCTGATACCGGTTCGATCAACAATCTTTTCGACGCTAACCCCATTGATAAATAGTTTGATGATCCCTCGACATTGAAGGAAGGTAATTCTCGTTCTGCGTTTTGCTGATCTGAGCCTTTTCCGAGTTGTTTTCCAATAACCGTTTCGATGTTCGTTCGTAATGTGGCGAGTATTCATGGCGCCTCCCTTTTCTTCGGCGCTGAAACTTCTCTCCAGTTAGATAATATAATGGAGAAATTTAAGCCGCCAGAAAGATAACTGTCTCATGGAAAGCTTGAAGATGAGAAAATGAATTCTAGCCAGGTACCAGTTTGCCAGCAATGTTTTCATCAGTCTCTCCTTCATCTTCGCTTCCTCTAATATGGATTCACCCTGATTTCAGCTAAGTTTCTGCAATTTTGTTGCCAATTTCCCACAATTTTCACTTGTTTTGTAAGCTATTAAAAAGACAAGGTATTTTCTTTGGATGAACGAGAGTATTTTCCAGCCACTGGTCAAAAGTGACGCAGATTGTCAACAGACAGAAGAGTTTACTGACATTTCTCGCGCTTGAAGGGGTTTGGAAGGCATGTGTAAGGGGGGGAACAAGGGCTCACCCTGAGCAAGCATCACACGTAATCCGAAAACCATTCGGGTGAGCCCTTGAGTGCACTGGCTGTGTTTCGCCCGTAATTACTGGGGTATCGGGGAATTAATGAAGAAGACACCTTCATTGGAATCCTTGCCAATTGTCTCCCCGTTGATGTTTTTCAGGATGACCCTAACCTTGCATTGACTGCTGCCTACGTTGGGTACTAACCAATCATAGTAAGAAGGATTTCCTTCCAGGGTATCCACCAACTTCCAAGTTGTTCCTCCATCCTGGGTGAAGTAGACTTTCGCTCTGGCCACGGGGTCTCTTGTCGCATGGGTCGTCCAGCTAACTCGAAACGTTCCACCCGGAGTCACGGCAGTCCCGCCATTGGGTGAGTTCAACCTTACGACCTCTATCTTGAATGGCATATCCGAACGGTCATAACCGACTAGCCTGTTGTATTGATCGTACCCATTAACCTTGATCAGGCAGTTTTTTTGCGAACTGGTAACTGTCGGAACAGTCCAGTTGTATGTCGTGCCCGTCACATAAGATGTCGTGATGGTTTTCCAACTGAGGCCATTGTTCGTTGAATAGTACAACCTGAATTTCACTGCGTTTGAAGGCGCCCCCCATCTGACAGTGCAGCTGGAGCCTGCCGGAATGATTTCTCCTCCGTTTGGGGAGAGAACCTTAACCACCGTGAATTCCACCTCACGGATCGATACACCCGCAGCCGATGACCAAGGCGAGGTCGTGGACATGTGGGTGGAACACCTTGCCATCGCCTTGACAGAGTATGTTCCAGAAGTTGCCCAAGACTTCGAGGCGCTGGTCGTGCCCACGGGTAGCCACCCCGACGTAGTCCCATCTCCCCAGTCAAAAAGATATTGTACCGAGTGACCGAAACTCGACGCCGATCCAGTCGTCTGATAAATATACCACGACCCGACCGAACCCGTTGCAGGTCCGCTGGGCACACTCGGTGCTGCAATCGCTTCAGCAATCGTCGTGAAGTTCCACACGGATCCAGGGGTACTCGCTCCGCACGTGTTCTTGGCCACGATCTTCCAGTAATACCTGGCCCCGCTGAGGAGCCCGGACACCCCATAACTCGTGCTTGTAGTATTTCCCACTAAGGATGGATTGCTCGACGTTCCAAAGTAGACATCGTAAGAGTTCGTACTTGAGGTGGCTCCCCAACTCAACGCCACGCTCGCGGAGATACCCGTCGCCCCACTCGCTGGTGAAAGATTTGAAGGGGTCCCCGGCACATCGCAACCGATCACAACGTTCAGGGAAACCGACGAAGAGACGACCGTGGGATGGAGCGAACATCTCGCCTTGGCTTTCACGGCGTAGGTTCCCGAGGAACTCCAGGATTTTTGGGCGCTCGTCGTTCCAACCGCAAGCCATCCTGAATTGGTTCCGTCACCCCAATCAAAATAGTATTGCACGGAGTCTCCTTCGCTCGATGCGGAACCGCCTGTCGTATACGTATAGGAGGTATTCACCGCTCCAGGTGTCTGACCTGACAGAGTCGTCGGCTGAGAGACGGTCTCCGCCGTGTCAGGGGGAATCGCATCATCATAAGCGATCGAGTAATCGCCAAAGTTCACAACGCTATTGATCTGCGAATAGGCAATCTTGAAAAATCCAGACTCTCCCCACCACGTTCCCCAGCTGTTCTTGCAGATGAAATACTGTCCAGGGTCATCGTAGCCAACGAGGAGAATGGCATGTCCCCCCCGAAGATACCCCGTGACATGGGAATAGATGCCGCTCCGATAGCTGTCAAAATCCGAATATACCTGCATCGTCGTGGAGAGGGGGCCGTACGTGTAAAGGGCATTCTTGAGAGCCTCAACCGTTGGAGACGACGTCGTGACGTAGCCGTAACCCGTTATCTTATAGCTAGAAGACTGCCAGTTTGAACACGCGCTCGAACAGTTCCCGTTTGTCCCTGTGTAGGCATAGCAGCTCTCCAAAGGTAACCCGGTGTTCTTGATATAGCTGGACGCAGAGCCGGGACTCCCTCCTCCGCAACTTCCCGCTCCACTGCACGACACAAGAATTTGTTCGGCAAGATTGAGATCGGCACCCGGCGTTCCCAGAGCAATGAGTGTGACCGATTCGAGAGCCGCGGTGGCTGCAAAGGCCCAGCAACTGCCGCAACTCTTTTGATCTCGAATGGGCGTCACATAGTTTCCACCGTTATCCCTCCAGTCGATATGAGAGGGCAACGCCATAGGCGTGAAGTGCTCGATGACCCGTTCGTCTTCCATGATGACCGGAGGAAGTAGCCCTAAGCGGCTCTGTCTCTCGGCGTGAGATAGCCTCGACAGAGACGTCTCGCCTGCAACCCATTCCGCCCCCTCTCTCGCAATGGCAGCGTTGATTTCGTCGATTTCAGCTCGGGTGGAATCCTGGTGGTCTTGTGCCACGACACGCGATGCGAATCCCAAGAGAAGACCACTCGTCAGCAACAAAATCAGGACTGGAAGCATCAATTGTTTCAGGTAAGCTAACTTCCAAGATCGTGAGAGAAACATAAGCACCTCCTTTATCTGTTTCCTGATCTTTTGTTCAAAAAACCTATCACAAGGTCAACGCAAGATTGCCTCTCTATAGGACAAGGCTTCTCAAGTGATTCAATGACAACTTGTCAAGCAGAACTCTCGACGAGCGCCGTGAATGAAGCTCTTTGCCGAGTCAACACCGCTCCAACGGAATTGACTCGAAACAAGGGAGATAAAATGAGGGTAAAGGCTCTTGATCACCAGCATAGAAATCGAGTTGTTCTTCTGCAATTCTCACGCCAGCTTTTCTCAAGTAGCTAACTCATTGAATTTCGGGCTATTCGTAATTGACTTCATGATGGGGTGATCTGCAAACTCTGCAAATCTTGAGATCATCTGAAATGTTTCGTCATTTAATTAAGTATTCAAAGCGTCACTACAAACTCAAGGCATCTTTGAATTGTTCGAAACACACTCATTGATTCCTTTGGGCCACACCGGCTTTGTTAAGGAAATTAGCTACCTAGGCTGGCACGGTCATTGCATTTAATGATAATAACGTGGATGACAGTTTGTTTTATGCTCAAAAACAATTATCTTTAATTTTCCACAAGTTATTCGAATTTTACAGATCTATCAAAGCTAAGACTCAGATGCTGTTCACTTTGACGGCATGACAAAAAATCGTAACAGGACGTAATTTTTTCCATAGTTGGTTTGTTGGGCAGGGTTTGGTAGGGAGGCAACGGGTCCCTTGCTAACAGGTTGAATTTATGAAAGAATACGATCAAAATGTTAGACCATATTCAAAAGAAGTGACGGACCCGGTTCTCAGGAATATTTCGAGCTACTTCAGAAGCCAGCCCAGTCCTGTATCGCCACGCCGCCACCTGATGCTAGCTGGAATTTGTCAAGATGTCTTTTTGAAGGAGTGGGGTTCCCCCGAAATCGAAATCAATCTCGATCAAATTGAGGGCTGCTGCAAACGTGGAGAACTGACGGGTTATGCCAACGATTCTGAAGGAGAAACCCTGCACTCGGTGTGGATTTACAAGAAAAAAGACAGGATCTTTTTCTTCGCAAAGAAGAAGTTGATATCACACTTTAAGTGGAGTGATTTTAGAGAAAAACAGATATCCTCAGCGGAGATTTTGGAGTCTACGTTTACTGAGCGAAAGAAACCGTCGCCCCTCATGGCCACCACTCTCTCTTTAGTTTCCTGACTCCGAGAAGCATCCACGCAACAATTGGCGGCCTGTCGTTGTCTTGAAATTGTTCAGGATCCTCTCCTCCAATTCACCCTGATCTTCCCTGTTTTCTCGCTCCTCCATTCTAACGAGCCAATCGGCTTCATAAAGAATTTGGAAATTGAGCGATTCTTCATCTCTTGGACTATGAAGGCGGTGAATGACGTCGACGATCTCCGAGATCGCTTCTTTCTCCACAGCCAGACGCTCGAGAATCTCCCTGACTATCGCAAGCCCCTCTCTTTTCGCATCTTCAGGCCTGTTCCGCCCTCCAATCTCAGCTTCGTGTCCATCCAAGCCATGAAGATAGGCTGCCCCTAGGACCACCAGCGGGTTTCCACCTTCCATCCTTAAGATCTTTTCTGCATACCGAGCGACCTTGAGTGCATGATTGACCCGCTGATAATGGGTTCCCCAGAATTTCTTCATTTCCAATGAGATTCGCTCTCTCAGGAGATCTTTCTCTTCTGCCCTTTGCCTCGCCTTCATCTCTTCCGGAACGTCCCCGACACACTGCTCGGCATATTGACACCAGGCAGCACATCCAAGATCCATCTTGGGATTGACAACCTCATGCCCACACCCGCATCTGCGCCTGACTTCATCCTTAAAGAACTCAATCTTTTTCCCGCATTTGGGGCACTGGGTCTCGAAAATATCCCCTGGTTTCCAAAACCTCATGTCCTGACCTGGGCATCTCATGCCAAACCTCCGAGGTGTGGGGTTGTTTATCTAATGAAAGAATAACCCAACAATGCCAATCTTTCCTTGATTTACGTCAAGTAGTCTGAGCCCATTCAAAAAAAACTTGAGAGGGGATACCGGAAACTCGCCCAATCTCTAGACCTGCCAACACCTCTTAACTCATTGATCCCAATGATATTTTTTGATCTGAGAAAATTGAAGCTTGAATTTTGTTTAGATCTTGATCAGGGATCTTTCCGCAGCCCAAATAGCTATTAAGAAGGCACCCGTACCTGGCATTTTTCTCTTGCAAATTCAGTGTTCATATGTTAGCAATTTGATTTGTTTTATACATAAATGAGATAAACAAATCTAAAAGGAAACGGAGGGATCAATGGCAGAAGTAACGATGAAAGAGCTCTTGGAGGCTGGGGTTCATTTCGGCCACGAAACGAAACGGTGGGACCCGAGAATGAAACCCTATATCTTTGGAGCACGAAACGGCATTTACATTATCGACCTCCAGAAAACTGTTCAGTTTTTCAAGGAGGCGTACCAATACATCCGCGACATCACCTCCAAGGGCGAGTATGTCCTCTTTGTGGGGACGAAGAAACAGGCACAAGAGTCCATCTACGAGGAAGCATCCCGCTGTAGCATGTTTTATGTCAACCACCGTTGGTTGGGCGGAATGCTGACCAATTTTCAGACGATCCGGCGCTCGATTGACCGGTTAAAGAAGCTCGAAGCCATGAAGAACGAAGAGATCTACAATCTTCTTCCAAAGAAGGAAATCCTTCAATTGGAAAAAGAGCGATCCCGATTAGACAAAACCTTGGGCGGGATTAAGAATATGGACCACCTTCCTGCCGCCGTTTTCGTCGTTGACCCCAAGAAGGAGAAGATCGCCATCAACGAAGCCCGGAAATTAGGCATCCCCTCCATCGGTATTGTGGACACAAACTGCAATCCCGAAGATGTGGACTATGTGATCCCGGGAAACGACGATGCCATTCGGGCGATTCGACTGATCTCCTCCAAGATTGCCGACGCGGCTTTGGAAGGAAAACAAACCTATGAAAAGCAGCTCCAGGTTGAGGCAGCCAAAGAAGAGAAGGCGATGGCAGCATCCGCCCCACCTGAACCTTCGGCAGAGATTCAAGTGGATGAAGCTACGAATGACATAGAGGAGGAGTAGGCGGGAATGGAGATTTCAAGCGAACTCATCAAGGACTTAAGGCAGAGAACTGGGGCTGGAGTGATGGATTGCAAGACCGCACTCCGAGAGTCCAAGGGAGACATGGAGGGAGCCATTGACTACCTCAGACGAAAAGGACTTGCGGCGGCGGCCAAGCGGGCAGGACGAATCGCGACGGAAGGACTGGTTTCTTCCTATATCCACGCCGGGGGGAAAATCGGGGTCCTGGTTGAAATTAACTGTGAGACCGACTTTGTCGCGAGGACAGAAGATTTTCAGGCCTTTGTAAAAAACATGGCCATGCACATTGCAGCCACCAGCCCTCAATACGTCAGCAGGGATCAGGTTCCGCCTTCGATCGTGGAAAGGGAGAAAGGGATCTATCGAACTCAGGCCCAGGACGCGAAAAAACCTGAAAAAGTGATGGAGAAGATCGTTGAAGGAAAGCTGGAGAGGTTCTTTGCAGAAGTCTGTCTTCTCGAGCAGACTTACATCAAAGATCCCGATGTGACCGTCAAGGAGGTGCTCGATTCTCTGATCGCCAAGATGGGGGAGAACATCGCCATCCGGCGATTTGCGCGATTTCAACTGGGTGAAGGATTAGCCTCCAAACCCGCAGAGGCCTGATCTGTCTTTGGGGTCGATCGTCCGCCTCATCGGGAAGGAGATTCCTAAAATACAGGAGAGATCTCCGGACAAACGGGCACAAGAATTTCGTGTTTTACTTCGACGTCGCCCCTGAGTTAGATTCTGGCTATCTGTGGGGAACTGACCAAACTGAATCTACCCTGCCATGAAGAAAGCCCAATACAAAAGAATCCTTCTCAAAATCAGTGGAGAGGTCTTGAGCGGCGAAGGAAACTTCGGCATTGACTCCGAGGTGATGCTGCAGATCGCCCGAGAGATCCGAGAGGTGAAGAACCTCGGAGTGGACATGGCCGTGGTCATCGGAGGAGGTAATATCTTTCGTGGCATCGCAGCGAGTTCAAAGGGAATGGATCGTGCCTCTGCAGACTACATGGGAATGCTTGCCACCGTCCTTAACGCTCTGGCCTTGCAAGACGCCCTCGAAAAGCTGGGGGTCCAAACACGAGTTCAGACGGCCATTGAGATGCGCGAAATCGCAGAACCGTACATCCGCCGAAGAGCCATCCGCCATCTCGAAAAGAACCGTGTGGTCATCTTTGCCGCAGGAACCGGGAACCCTTATTTCACGACAGACACCACAGCGTCCTTACGGGCCATGGAGATTGGGGCAGAGGTCATCCTCAAGGCCACAAAGGTCGAAGGGGTGTATGACTCCGATCCCATGGTGGATAAACGAGCCAAGAAATACGAGGAACTGACGTACCTCGATGTCTTGAAAAAACAGCTCAAGGTGATGGATACCACAGCCATCTCCCTTTGCATGAACCACCACATCCCGATCGTTGTTTTTAATCTCAAAAAGAAGGGGAATATCAAACGCGTGGTTCTTGGAGAAAACGTGGGTACCCGAGTGAGAGGATAAGCCATGGACGAAAACATCATCAAAGACATCGAAGCCAAGATGGAAAAGACCTTAAGCACCTATAAGGCCGATTTGGGGAAAGTCAGAACGGGACGGGCATCTCTGGCTCTGTTGGATCATATCCGAGTCGACTATTACGGGACCCTCACGCCACTTCAGCAAGTGGCCACACTGGCGGTGCCAGAAGCGAGGCTGATGACGATTCAGCCTTGGGATACGACCATCATCGGGGAGATTGAAAAGGCCCTCCTTAAATCGGAACTGGGGCTGACGCCAGCCAACGACGGAAAGATCATTCGAATCACAATCCCCCGGTTGACCGAAGAACGGAGAAAGGAACTGGTTAAGGTGGTGAGAAAAATGGGGGAGGGAACAAAAGTCTCTCTGCGAAATCTCCGAAGGGAAGCAAACGATCACCTCAAGGGACTCGAGAAGGACAAAAAAATCTCCCAAGACCAACTTCACCAGTTGATGGATAAGGTGCAAATATCGACAGACAAGCATATAGAGAAGGCCGACGCCATTTTGGCCGCCAAAGAAAAGGAAATCATGGAAATTTAGAGACGAAGGAGGTGATTCGAGTGGCGTATGTGATTACCGATGAATGTGTGGCTTGCGGAACCTGTTCGGAGGAATGCCCGGCCGAGGCCATTGAAGAAGGGGAACCCTACGTGATCAACGAAGAAAAATGCACGGAATGTGGATCGTGCGTTGAGGTGTGCCCTGTGGAGGCCATCGTTGAAAAATAGACAGGAGGGGGAAGAGAGATCTTTTGTCTCCTCCCCCCTGCTCCTCTGCTTGCCTCCCTCATCTCTTCTTCTTACCGATTCACTGACCTTTTATTGAAAATCGCAAATCAATGTGGTAGCTTTAAAACATTCCTGCGTGCGTCTGATTTGAAGCCTCGCCTGTGTCTGCCAACAGGAAGACACAGGCGAGGCTTCCCGGCAACGTAATTTCATTTTATATTGTGCCCCTTGGCCCCACCTAAACGGCGGGGCCTGCGGAGCACCTTCCGGCCAAAGGATTGCAGAACGTATGGTGGAGATTGATAAGGAAAGACTTCCACGCCATATCGCCATTATCATGGATGGCAATGGTCGCTGGGCCAAGTACAAGTCCCTCAGCCGAATCCGTGGTCACATGAAGGGGATCGATGCTGTTCAAGAGGTGGTCACGGCCTGCCGGGAACTCGGGATCAAGATACTGACCCTCTATGCCTTTTCCGTTGAAAATTGGAAAAGGCCTAAGGAGGAAGTCTCGGCCCTCATGACCCTACTCAAAGAGTATCTTCTGAAAGAGGTCGAGGAGATGCTCCACAACAATATTCGGCTCCTTGCGATGGGTCGGCTGGAGGATCTTCCCTTGGATGTTCAGCAAACTCTGCGGGAGACGATGAAGAAGACGGAAGACCGCACCGGGATGATCCTCAATCTTGCACTGAGTTATGGGGGCCGCTCCGAGATCCTCCAAGCCATTCAGAGAATTCTTCGCGATTGTCAGAAGGGAAAGATGGCTCCAGAGGAAATCAATTTTCAAAAGTTCTCTGACTATCTCTGGACCCAGGGAATGCCAGACCCGGATCTTCTGATTCGGACCAGCGGGGAATTTCGGATTTCTAACTTTCTTCTTTGGCAGATCGCTTATACCGAACTGTATGTGACAGAGACTCTTTGGCCAGATTTCAATCGGGAAGAACTCCTGAAGGCAATTTTAGACTACCAGTCGAGGGAAAGAAGGTTCGGGATGACGAGTGAGCAACTGAATGGCCTCGAAAAATAGCAAGAAAGCTCGACGATCATCCTGTCAGTGGAGCCCCACGGGCATAGCCCGTGGCACCCTTCTTCACGCCCGAGTGGGGTGACATTCCGGCCAAACGCTGGCGCATTCATCCACGGGCAAAGCCCGTGGCTTTCTGCTGCCGGGGTAAAGATCAGGTTAAGATCTCCCGGAGATGGAGCCCCACGAGTAAGTCCCTGCCTACCGCAGGCAGGCGTAGTCCCACTGAACCGCCCCTGTGGGGCGACATCTCCCGTCTTGCGTCGGGACAGGCCGTCCTAAGATGGCGCATTTTTTCTACCGGGAGAAAAGATAAAGAAGGTGAGAATGGGAGACATCGCAAAAAAGAAAGCCTGGACGGGTCTCTTGGTCGTCCCTCCGTTGATTCTTCTCATCGTCTATGGGCCACCGATCCTTCTACCTTTGATGGTGCTGGGGGCCATATTCTTGGGTTTGAAAGAATTCTATCAACTTGCCCTTCCTCAATCAAAAAAGATTGAACACGCGTTGGGAATGGGACTGGCGTTGATGCTCTCGGCTCTGATGGCTTTCGCAAACGGGAAGACCGTCATTCCTTTTTTTGTATTCATCCTTTTCTCTCTTTTTTTCCTTTTTATGATCACCTCGGACGATCTCCTTTCAGCCATTTCAAAAATAGGAGTAACGCTTTTGGGGATCCTATATGTCGGATTCCTTCTCTCCCACGTTTCCTTGATCAGGAACCTGGTCAAAGGCCAAACGTGGGTCCTTTTTCTCATTGCCACGATCTGGGCTGGAGATACCTCGGCATTTCTGGTGGGATCCTGGATAGGTCGGCACAAGCTTTATCCAAAGATTAGCCCGAAGAAGACCGTCGAGGGGCTGGCCGGGGCGGTTCTGGGATCAGTGCTCGTCTCTCTGATCTTTAGGGGACTCTTCATCCCTCACCTCAACATTTCCATTACTATTCTCGTAGCCTTCATTCTGGGGCTTTTGGGTCAACTCGGAGATTTAACAGAGTCCATGTTGAAGCGGAGTGCCCAAGTGAAGGACTCAGGGGGTCTCCTTCCAGGCCATGGAGGGATGCTCGATCGACTGGATAGTTTCCTCTTCACGGCTCCCTTTCTTTACTATGTTCTTGTCTACTGGGTGAAGGAGGCGCCATGAAACGTCTGGCCATCCTGGGTTCCACAGGTTCCATTGGTGTCAACACCTTGGATATCGTCAAGCAGTTTCCTGAACGGTTCAAGGTGGTGAGCCTGGCTGCCGGTGTGAATATCCAACTCTTGAAACAACAGATTCTTCAATTTCAGCCGAAGATGATCTCGGTTCTTAATAAGGAATTGTCGGAAACCCTTCGAAGAGAACTGGCTTCTTTCCCGGCCGACATCGTCCGCGGCGTGGAGGGTCTCATCCAGGTAGCAACCCACCCTGAGGTGGACTTGGTCGTCTCTGCCCTTGTCGGTGCAGTGGGTCTCATTCCGACTCTTTCAGCCATTAAAGCAGGGAAAAATATTGCTCTGGCTAATAAGGAATCCCTGGTGATGGCGGGGGGCCTTGTGATGGAAGAAGCGAGACGACGGCAGATCCAGGTCCTTCCAGTGGACAGTGAGCACAGCGCTGTCTTCCAGGCCCTGCTCGGTCATCGGAAAGAGGATGTTCACCGGATCATTCTTACGGCGTCTGGAGGTCCATTCCTTCACCTTCCTCTTGGAAAACTCCAGGAGGTGACGGCCAGGGAGGCTCTTCGTCATCCACACTGGGAGATGGGAAGAAAGATCACGGTGGACTCGGCTTCTCTCATGAATAAAGGATTGGAGGTGATTGAAGCCCACTGGCTCTTCGATGTTCCGGTCGAGAAGATTGACGTTCACATCCATCCACAGAGTGTCATTCACTCTATGGTGGAATACGTCGATGGGTCCATTGTATCGCAATTGGGCATCACGGACATGAGAATTCCGATCTCTTACGCCCTCGCATTCCCGGAGAGGCTAACCCTCCCCCTTCCTCGTTTGAATCTGTTTCAAAAAGAAAGTCTCTCCTTCCTGCCTCCGGATCTGGAGAGATTTCCGTGCCTCGATCTTGCCTACCGAGCGATCAAGATCGGAGGAACAATGCCTGCGACGCTCAACGCTGCCAATGAGATTGCCGTCAATGCCTTCCTCGACGGAGCACTCCCCTTCACGAAGATCCCTTCACTCATCCGGCAGGTGATGGAGGAACATGACGTAAAACCCGTTCAGACTCTGGAGGAGGTCCTGAGGGCGGACCATTGGGCCAGGGAAACTGCGAGAACTATTCTAGAAAGGAAAACACTGTGATCAGTACCAGCATTCTGTCTGCGATCGTCGTTCTTGGAATTCTTGTCTTCATCCACGAGCTCGGCCATTTTCTCTTGGCCAAGAAGCTGGGTGTGGGGGTTCTCACTTTTTCTTTGGGCTTTGGCCCCAAACTCCTAAGTCGGAAGGTTGGCGAGACTCAGTATCAGATCGCCGCAGTCCCTCTGGGTGGATTCGTCAAACTGATCGGGGAGAATCCCGAAGAGGAAGTGAAGGAAGAAGATCGCTCCCGCTCCTTTTCCACCCAACCGATCTGGAAACGGGCTTTCATTATCGGGGCCGGCCCGTTCTCCAATCTCATTTTCGCTGCTGTTCTTTTTTCGATCATCAACCTCTTCGGCATTCCTTACCTTCCCTCCAGGATCGGAGGCATCAGCACGGGCCTTCCTGCGGAACAAGCGGGTCTCCGACAAGGGGATATCGTCCAGTCGATTGATGGAGAAGACGTGTCGACGTGGGATGATCTCTCCAAGATCATTCGCAACAGTGGAGGGAAAGAACTGACCCTTCGCTTAAAACGGGAGGGGGACGCCATCGAGACAAAGGTGACTGCTCAGCCCTCCAAAGTGAAAAACCTCTTTGGAGAAGAGGAAACCATTTTTATGATCGGAATCTCTCCCTCCGAGGAAATCTTGATCCGCAAGGTCAGCCCCCTGGTGGCTGTGGGGAAGGGAACCCTTCAGACCTGGCAAGGCATTGAACTGACCGTCGTGAGCATTGTGAAACTCATTCAGAGGGTCATTCCAGCGAAAACAATCGGTGGCCCTATCCTAATCGCTCAAATGGCTGGCGAACAGGCCCGAAGAGGGTTGTTGAGTCTTGTCCTGTTCATGGCCATTCTCAGTATCAACCTCGGAGTGATTAACCTCTTCCCGGTCCCCATCCTCGATGGAGGCCATTTCCTATTCCTTGCTCTGGAAGGAATCCTGCGGAGACCCATCAGCATCAAGAAAATGGAGATCGCTCAACAGATCGGCTTGATACTTATCGTCCTTCTGATGGTTTTCGCCTTCTACAACGATCTCATCCGGATCTTTTCTCCAGGAGGACTGAAATTCTGATATGAAGATCCTCGGGATCGACACCTCCACCTCCTGTGGCGGCGTGGGATTGGTCGATGATCAAGGAGTCATCGCGGACTACCTTCTGAACCTCCCCGTCACCCATTCGGAAAGATTACTCGCGGCTATCGAAGTTGTACTTGACCAATCGAGCTGCAACCTCACAGACCTGAATGGAATCGCCATCTCTCTGGGACCCGGTTCGTTCACGGGGCTAAGGATTGGAGTGAGTGTGGTGAAGGGTCTGGCTTTCGCAACCGGGTTGCCTGTTGTGGGCGTCTCGACCTTAGATACTCTGGCAGCCCAGGTCGCCCCGACCTCCTATGCGATCTGCCCAATCCTCGACGCAAGAAAGGCAGAAGTTTACACCGCTCTCTATCGCTATGAGGGAGGAAGCCGTGTCAAACGGTTGACCCCCTATCGAGCCATGCGACCTGAAGAACTTGTGGCTCAAATACGAGAGAAGACGATTTTCATCGGTGACGGCGCAAGAGCTTACGGAGACTATTTTAGAAATGCCTTGCCCTCTTTAGTCCTTTTTCCCGCACCTCCGCTTTGTGTTCCTCATGGGTCGGTCGTTGCCACGCTAGGCCTCGAACTTCTTCAAAGAGGCGAATTTCTCGACTTGCCCGTCTTTACGCCCATCTACGTCCGACCCTCAGAAGCTGAAATGAAGTGGCAGGAAACCCATTCTGTTTGACAAAATCCTCCGATTATATTAAGTTTTTTCATTGTTCACATTTTATTGCCTTTTTAGGTCCGGAGGAAAGGAAATGGGAACTAAGGACGAGATCTTGATCGAAAGACTCATGAGGGAAAACGAGCAGTTCTCAAAAGCAAAGGACACCCACGGCGAACTTGCTAAACAACTGGACGAGTACGAGAAGAAGCCTTATTTGACTCCCCAGGATGAGGTTGAAATCAAGATCCTTAAGAAGAAGAAACTGGCTTATAAGGACAGGATGGAGCAAATTCTTAGCCAGAACCGCCAAGACTCTTAACTTACGGAGAACCTAAGAGCGAAGTGGGTGGGTGCGGTCCAAAACAAGAACAGAGGATGAGGCAACAGATCTGGGTTCGCTGGACTGTTTTGACCGGCAAGTGCCCCGTAAGCCCCGCCCTTGACGGCCTGCCCTTAAAGGCAGGTCCCTGCCTACCGGCAGGCAGGAAGGGGCACAATATAAGAGGAAAGTACCTTACCGGGAAGCCATGCCCTTTAGGGCGTGGAGCTTCACTCTTGAAATTTGAGTTTGCCCTCCTACGCAGAAATCCACGGCCCCTCAGACCGTGGATGAATGCAGAGAGGGCACCTTCGAAGCTCTGAAGGAGCGTAGTAGGGTATGCTTCGGAGGGTTCCGCCCTCTGAAGCATGTGGAGGGGCCACGCCTGCGTGCCGTAACGCACTTCGGCGTGCAGGCACGGGCTTTAGCCTGTGGGGCTCCACTTAGGATTTAGGATTAATGAAGAAGACGGGTTCGCAGATCATCGTTGAGGCATTGAGAAAAGAAGGCGTCGAGGCGATCTTCAACTACCCCGGAGGAGCAGTCCTTCCTCTCTTTGACGAGCTTCACAGTGCCCCTTTTCGTCAAGTTCTGGTTCGGCATGAGCAGGCAGCTGTTCATGCGGCAGACGGCTATGCCCGGTCCACCGGGAAGGTGGGCGTGGCACTAGCCACCTCTGGTCCGGGTGCGACTAACACGGTGACCGGAATCGCAACAGCTTACATGGATTCCGTTCCCCTGGTCGTGCTCACAGGTCAGGTCGCGACGCCTTTGATCGGAAACGATGCCTTTCAAGAAGCGGACATTGTGGGAATCACACGGCCTTGTACAAAACACAACTATCTCGCAAAAGACGTCAAAGATTTGGGGCGTATCCTCAAAGAGGCTTTTTACGTCGCCAGAAGCGGAAGACCTGGACCGGTGCTGGTTGATGTGCCCAAGGATGTGCTTGTGAATTCGACAGAGTTTAAATACCCAGACAAGGTTTCCATCCGGGGATATCAGCCCACCTACGACGGCCATCCCGGCCAGATCGAAAGAGCCATGGAGTTGATCGTGAAATCACGACGGCCGGTTCTTTACGCAGGGGGTGGGATCATCTCGTCCAATGCTTCGAAAGAACTAACCCTCTTTGCTGATAGGCTAGGCATTCCCGTCACGATGACCCTCATGGGGCTGGGAGGTTTTCCAGGAAATCATCGACTTTCCCTGGGGATGTTGGGCATGCATGGAACGTACCGGGCAAACATGGCCGTCATGGACTCCGATCTCCTCATCGCAGTCGGAAGCCGCTTCGACGATCGGGTGACAGGGAAGATTGAGGCCTTTGCTCCTCACGCTAAAATCATTCACATCGATATCGACCCGACCTCGATCAGCAAGAATGTGAGGGTGGACCTTCCCATTGTCGGAGACTGTAAGAGGGTCCTCACGAAGATGCTGACTCTCCTTGAAAAAGAGGAAATCGACCCGTTCAAAGAAGGGCTTGAGAAGTGGCACCTTCAAATTGAGAAATGGAAGTCTGTGCACAAGATGGAGTACAGCTTGGGGGAAAAGATCAAACCTCAGTATGTCGTCGAAAAAATTTGGGAGTTGACGCAAGGAGATGCCATCATCACAACAGAAGTGGGCCAGAACCAGATGTGGGCTGCTCAGTACTATACCTTCGTGAAACCGAGAACTCTGCTCACTTCCGGAGGATTGGGAACGATGGGCTATGGATTTCCGGCAGCCATCGGAGCGCAGGTCGCCTTCCCGAATTCCTTGGTCATCGATATCGCGGGTGACGGCAGTTTTCAGATGAACTCTCAGGAACTGGCTACGATTGTCCAATATCAGCTCCCCGTGAAGGTAGCCATATTGAACAATGGCTATCTTGGGATGGTCAGGCAGTGGCAGGAGTTTTTTTACGGGAAACGCTATGCCTCTTCCTGCATGGAAGGGATCTCCCCGGACTTCATCAAACTGGCGGAAGCCTATGGCGCGGTGGGTCTGAGGGCAACAAAGCCTGAAGAGGTCATCCCCACTCTGAAGAAAGCCTTCTCTCAATCCAAACCCGTCATCATCGACTTTGTGGTTGATCCGGAGGAGAATGTTTACCCCATGGTTCCTGCAGGAGAACCACTCAGTCAAATGCGGCTGGTATGAGAGTGCGTTGGAGGCTAGAGGTCATAGGGTGGAGGCAAGAAACTTGGTGGTCAATCTTTTGCCTCGATCCTCCAACCTAAAGCGAAACGCTCCTCAAACATTGAACTGGGAGTCTTATGCGTCACGTCATTACCTTGTCGGTCGAAAATGAATTTGGAGTTCTTGCCCGAGTGTCGGGTCTCTTTAGCGGGAGAGGCTTCAACATTGAAAGCCTGTGCGTCGCCGAAACTCTTGACCCGAATGTTTCCACTATGACCGTCGTCACCCGGGGGGATGATCAGATCATTGAGCAGGTTCTCAAACAACTCAACAAACTGGTCAGTGTTATCAAGGTCGTCGATCTGATCGATAAGGATTTTGTTGAAAGGGAAATGGTTCTGATCAAGGTCAATGCCTCGCGTGAAAACCGAGAAGAAGTGCTCCGTGTTGCCGACATCTTTCGTGGAAAAGTGATTGACGTGGGAGCCAAAACGTATACCCTTGAGGTGACAGGAGATGAAAAGAAAATTAACGCCATTCTTGCGTTGTTAAAACCGTTAGGGATCAAGGAATTGGTCCGAACAGGTCATGTGGCGATGGTTCGGGGAAGTAAGGCGATGACCGAACCCACTTAAGGGGTTTCTTGGCTCAGAGTTACGATTCACGACATACGTTATCTTACATAAAATGAGAAAGGAGTTAAGGATGAGGATCTACTATGACAAGGATGCAGATCTAGGTGTGTTGAAGGGGAAGAAGATTGCCATCATCGGATATGGAAGTCAGGGACATGCGCAAGCCCAAAACCTGAGAGATAGCGGCCTGGATGTCATTGTTTCCGAACTAGAGGGAACAGAGAATTACCAGTTTGCTGTCAAGGACGGTTTCAAACCGCTCAAAGCCTCGGATGCATCAAAACAGGCCGATTTGATTCAAATTCTGACCCAAGACCATGTCCAAGCCAGGTTGTATGAAAACGATGTTAGACCCCACTTGGCCAAGGGGAAGACCCTTCTCTTCTCTCATGGGTTTAACATTCATTACGGTCAGATTGTGCCTGCAAAAGAGATCGACGTGGTCATGATTGCACCGAAAGGTCCGGGCCATTTGGTTCGAAGAGAGTTTCAGAAGGGAGGCGGTGTCCCCTGCCTGGTAGCTATCTATCAGGACTCTTCAAAGAAAGCCCTGCCCACAGCCCTTGCCTATGCCAAGGGATTGGGCGCCACGCGTTCTGGCGTGATCGAAACAACCTTCAAAGAGGAAACAGAGACCGATCTCCTAGGAGAACAGGCGGTCCTCTGTGGAGGTGTAACCGAACTGATCAAGGCAGGGTTCGATACACTCGTTGAGGCAGGCTACCAGCCAGAGATCGCGTATTTCGAATGTCTCCATGAGTTGAAACTCATCGTGGATCTGATCTATGAGAAGGGCATTCCGTTCATGCGCTATTCCGTCAGTGATACAGCAGAATATGGGGATCTCACCCGAGGAAAGCGAATCATTACCCAAGAGACCCGTCGTGAGATGAAACGAATGCTGGAGGAAATACAGAACGGAACCTTTGCCAAGGAATGGATTTCAGAAAACATGGCGGGCCGTCCAGTCTTCACCTCTCTGAAAAGAAGAGAGGCTGAACACCCCATCGTTGCGGTTGGAGAAAAGTTGCGGTCCATGATGAGCTGGCTTGAGGAAAAGTAGGACGGATGACAGAGAGCCATTGGCCTATTGCCAAGGAAGGAATCCCTTTTCTTATCCTGCCCCTGCTGGTGGCACTCTTGGCCTTTGGGATGGGATGGTGGACCTTGACCTCTCTGGCCGTCTTGGCGGGTCTGTTCATTGCCTTTTTCTTCCGGAACCCCAGGAGGAACATCCCAGCACAACACAATGCCATCCTCTCGCCGGCGGATGGAAAGATCATTCACGTCGGGGAATGCACTGAGGACAGACTCCTGAAACAAAGAGCGCTGAAGGTGAGCATTTTTATGTCGGTCTTTGATGTCCATATCAATCGGGCACCGGTTGCCGGAAGAGTTCTTGAGAAGCACTATCATCCAGGCCGGTTTCTTGTGGCCAGTCGGGAGAAGTCATCCCTCCTGAACGAGCAGAATGCCCTGCTTCTTGAGACGGAGGACCGTTTCAAGATTCTCTTGGTTCAGATTGCTGGTTTTATCGCACGCAGAATTGTGTGTTACGCCGATACTGGGGATACTGTAAAACAAGGAGAAATCTTTGGTTTGATCCGTTTTGGATCGAGAGTCGACCTCTACCTCCCTCCCGAGGTCAAACCCCTCGTCAGCGCTGGACAGCGCGTCAAAGGAGGAGAGTCGATCATCGGAGTCCGATCATGAAAAAACGAAGGCCAAAAATTAGAATGGAAAAAGGAGTATACGTCCTCCCGAATCTCTTCACCACGGGCAACCTTTTCTGCGGATTCTGGTCCATCATCTCTGTTTTTCAGGAGCACTATTTCTACGGAGCCGTAGCCATCCTCTTGGCTGCCATCTTCGATGTTCTCGATGGGAAGGTCGCCCGCCTTGCCGGAGCGACAAGCAAGTTCGGGATCCAATATGACTCCTTGGCAGACCTGGTTTCCTTTGGAATTGCTCCAGCCGTGCTCGCGTTCAGCTGGGCCCTTCGACCTTATGGACGATTTGGATGGTTTGCTGCATTTCTCTTCGTGGCGTGTGGCGCTTTGAGATTAGCTCGGTTCAATGTCCTAGCCGCCGTAGGAGACACAAAGTATTTCAAGGGCCTTCCCATTCCGGCTGCAGCCTCTATGGTATCCTTGGTCATTCTTCTTTACCTCCGACTGATTGAAACAGGCTGGATCAAGGATATCGTCGTCCTTGGAATGATCTATGCGCTCGCATTCTTGATGGTCTCCACGATCCGCTACTCCAGCTTCAAAGAACTTAACCTGGCCCGGCGGAAGCCTTTCAGCATCTTCATCTTTGTGGTCCTATCCATGATTGTGATTGTCATGGAGCCAGTGATTGTGCTCTTTGGTTTTGTCCTTGCTTATGTCCTGTCAGGTCCGGTGGGGGTGATTCTTGCATGGCAGAAGAAGAAAGCCGCGAGAAAGTTAGAGCCTGTGACTGAAACCCAAGTGAGAACGGATTAAAAAGACATTTTGCTTGTCTTCTTTTCCCTTTTCGGGTAGATTATTCCTGTGGATTATTCGGCAAGAGTAGTTCGCGAAAACAAACCACCGTATTTGAACAATTCCTCGGTAGCTCAATCGGTAGAGCGGGTGGCTGTTAACCACTAGGTTGCAGGTTCGAGTCCTGCCCGGGGAGCCAAAACTTTCAAGGGGACCTTCAATGGTCCCCTTTGAAATTTTTACTTCCTTGTCTAGACGAGAACCTTCGTGAGTTTATCCTGAGCGTAGCGAAGGAAGTCCTGCCAGGCCCCTTTTAAATTCTTGATTCTCTGTCATGGAGAGAACCTTTTGTGAGTTTATCCTCCTTCGTTTCGGGAACTTGCCCTGAGTCAGCCGAAGGGGAACAAGTTCCCTTCGCGAAGGAAGTCCTGCCCGATCTTTGTGGTTAAGTAAATACTGAATATGAACAAGCCTTGGCACGTTTATGTCTGTAACCGTGGAGGTCAACTTTACACGGGTATCACTACTGATCTTGAACACCGTATGAATCAGCATAAGGCTGCGCTTCTCTACAGTGAATCATTCCAGGATAAAAATTCCGCAGCAAAAAGAGAGAGGCAGCTCAAAGGATGGAGTCGAGCAAAGAAGCTAGGATTAATTGAAGGTTGTAGGTGAGCTTGCCCTCCTTCGCTTCGGGAACTTACCCTGAGTCAGCCGAAGGGGGACAGGCTCGCTTGTCGAGAGGTCCTGTTCTTGTTGACTTTTAAGTTTCAATGTGTAACACTGTGTATTACCTGCTATCGAGGAGAATTCTTTGAAGATTTCTGGCTTCGAATGGGATGAGTGGAACTCCCAGCACATTGAACTTCGGCACGGTATTGAACCAGAAGAATCCGAAGAGGTCTTTGCAATGCGACCCCTCTTTCGTAAGACAAGAAAAGGGAACTATGTTGCCATGGGACCTACGCTTGCCGGACGGTATTTGATTGTAATTTTTGAAATGAAAGAAAAGGGAATTGCTCGGGTGATTACCGGTTGGGATATGGACGATGCTGAGAAACGGTTCTATATCAAAAAGAGAGGTAGGTGAGCACTCATGAAGAGAAAGGGGGCTATTTCCAAAGAGATTACTAAGGCACAATATTACGATAGACATGGAGTTTTGAAAGAAATCATTGATGAGCCTGTCGAAATGAGTTTAAAAACCGAACTGCGGAGAAGCATCCTTTTGGGTAAAAGGAAGAGAAAGCTAAAAAACATATCCATCAAGGTGGATCCACTGCAAATCCAGGCGATTAAGAAAGTTGCAGCGATGAAATCCATCCCGTATCAGATAC
>Ga0315284_10002148_pt1 | contig 28284 bp, 33 predicted proteins | sample YL17G09_16_MG_FD_203696 | JGI IMG/M metagenome (GOLD analysis project Ga0315284, IMG submission 203696) | Sediment microbial communities from Yellowstone Lake, YNP, Wyoming, USA - YL17G09_16 | ecosystem: Environmental > Aquatic > Freshwater > Lake > Sediment | place: USA: Wyoming | collected...
GTCCTGGACAGGCAGCCTGAGCGGCTTGTCCTTGGGCATCTCCGGCGGCTGGATGTTGGCATCCATCGCCTCGACAAGGGTCGGGCCCTTGTACCACGGCATGTTGGTTGACTTCTTGACGACATTATCGCCCTGCCAACCCGAAAGCGGTATGAACGGTATCTGGTCCAGCTTGTATCCAAGAGAGCCGACAAGCTTCCCGAGCTCGTCTTTTATCTTCTTGTAAGCCTCTTCCTTGTAGCCCACAGCATCCATCTTGTTGACCGCGATGAGAAGCTGCTTGATGCCAAGGACCTTTATCAGGTAGAGGTGTTCCTTGGTCTGGTCCTGAATGCCTTCCTTTGCAGAACACACAAGTATGGCTGCATCCGCCTGGCTTGCGCCGGTTATCATGTTCTTGATGAAGTCCCTGTGGCCGGGGCAGTCGATGACAGTGTAGTAATACTTGTTCGTCATGATAGGCTTGTACATCAGGTCGATGGTAAGCCCTCGCTCCCTCTCTTCCTTGAGGTTGTCCATGACGAAGGCGAACTCGAAGGTCTCCTTCTTGAGCTCCTTCGCAAGCTCCTTGAGCTTCCTCATCTCCTGCTCTGGGACAGAGCCTGTATCGTAAAGCAGTCTTCCAATTAAGGTTGACTTTCCATGGTCTACGTGACCGGAAGTTATGATGTTAATGTGCGGTTTTTCTCCCATATTTTTACCTCCATTGTATACCTATTCTGATTATAGGGAACTTTTCACGCGCTTATCTATGCGCGGATGATACATATACGGAGCTCTATTTATATAGTTTATTACCGAAATTATATGTATGAAAACGGAGAATATAACGATAAGCGACATAGTAAGGATAAGCCAGACATTTGGCGGCAAGACGGCCGCGTCACGACCGCGGAGGCGGTTAGGCTGGTTGGAGGCGGTTAGTGGTGGAATGCGCAGCGAAGCCGGCCTTAACGCAGCGCTTATTGCAGGAGGCAGAAGAGGAGTTTTCAGGCGGATAGCCTACCTGTGGAGAGCCCTGCTTTCCAGCTACCCCCTTGCAGAGGGCGACAGGCGCACCGCATTGGTGGTCGCATTCATTATCTTTGAGAGAAGCAGGATGGCGCTCTGGGACGGCCAGAAGAAAAGGCTTGTCAGCGCGCTGCTGAAGGTCTCCAAGGAGAACATCTCCGACATAGGCAGGATTGAGAGGCTGATAAGGTATGCAGTGGAAGGAAGTTGAGAAAATTCTCAGGGAGAACTGGAAGTACACCAAGATGCTGGAATACTACGACAGGACAGGCAGGATGCCTGCAAGGAAGGTCCCTAAGACCTTCACCCTGCAGCAGTCCAGCTTCGACATGCTTAAGGCCGAGGCGCAGCGCACGGGAAAGAACATGTCTCGTCTCCTGGATGAGATGATTGAGAAAAGCATACATTTGTAACTTTGAAATAGTCAAAATATATTAAGTATATAAAGCTTTCTGCTATATTATGAGTCTATAGCAGACCATCAATTTGGTCTGCCAGAGCTCTGGGCTGTAAAAGGCCTGAGCCCTATCCAACACCAAAGAAGTCCAAACCATCGGCTAAGCCCAGCTTAGTTGATTTGTGCTCATAACTGAGTTGCAGAGGTTTATTCTCAAGTTTAGCCTGAGGTTTAGACTTTCGCGGTGTTTATTCATAAAAAATCTTCTCCGAGGCATGTCTCGTGATTGTCTTGGCTAGGATCTTACCTTACAAATCCCGGCAACACCCTGCCATGGTTGCGGCTTGCATGGCAAAGGAGTCGGGTCATCCGCTTAAGCGGGTGCCAACAACAACGAAAAGCCGCTCAACCCATGGAGCAGCGCGGCTGTTCCTGTGGCGATTCAAATAATGCCGCGCGGCAAGGGAAGCCGTGATATCAATGAAAAGGTTAAAGACCCCACGCCAGTTGAGACCTGCTCTGGCTATCTGCGCCAAGCACGCAGAGGGTTCCAGTCGGCTTTCCCCCTGAAGGAAAAAAGCCGGCACCGCAATTATTTAGCTGTAAAAGCTTAGCTGTAGAAGTAGCAGTGACCATGACATGTCTCGTGACTGTCGTGGTGTTGTTTTCGTCAAGTCACCCATGGCCGAGTCCACAACCATGGGCAAAGAGTCAAGTGGACAAGGAATATTCCCATGTCTAGCCGCAAGGACTGTTGTACCGCAGTACCCCAAAACTCCGATGGGGCAACGTTCGGAGAGGAGCCTGTCATTCGGCTCCGCGAGGCGATGGGGGTGGCGGGACTCGAAGCATTTTCCCGTCATCAAAAAGTCGGACGTTCCGCAAGACGTGCCGCCTACGGCGTGGCCGTAGCCCTTGGCCGATGCCGGCTTTTCGGCGTCAAGGTCCCTCCGGACTTGGAAGGTGTCCTGCCCGGGGCAGTGGCGACAGCAGCCGCAGAGTGGGGTTGCCACGTCATGCGGGAATTCGGCAAGGTCGCGAAGGTGTTGGACAAGACGTTCGACGACGACGCGGCCGAGGGTGAGGAGGACGCCCTGCAGTGCCTCGAGGTCCGCATGGACATCTGGGCGGCTAAGAAGGCGATTGAAGAGGCCTACGAAGCCGAGCAGGTGCAGAGCCGCGTTGCTACCAGGCTTACGCCGCTGGCGAATGCCTTCCGCATATTCCTTGAGGCTGCTGTGGTATTCGATGGGATACTACAGCGGAACACCGAGTCATTGGCGGTTGCGAGCGAGACCTCGCTCCTTGAGAATTGGCGGCAGGCGTTGGCGCAGGGAAGTCTGGGCGTGACTCCCTGGTGGCTCGATGGCACCCTCGAGAGTAAGGCCGCGAAAATCGCAAAGTTGGTTCGCGCTGACAAGGCCGAGGACCTGGCGGCGGCCCTCGGGGTTCCTCCCAATCCGTAGGCCAAGGGGAAGTAGAGCTTCCCCGGTTTTGGGGTTATCCATAAACCCCTCTTCTTTTGTATTGTCAACTTAAAGGTACAAGCTCACGATACGGAAGTAGTCCCCTTATAAGCCTATGCGTTAAGCGGAAATTTCAGCCCGTCCACAATAACATACTTGATGGACATACCGGATTCGCTTAGGAAGCTCATGCAAGAAGACCACCAAGTTCGTGTCTTCATTTCTCAGCTCGTCAAGCAGAACGAGCAACTGCAGCAGCGCATCGACGCCGTTGAGCATCACATCAATGCGCTCAACGAGCGCATGTTCAAGCCCAACATGCCCAAAGACCCGGAAACGCCAAGCAACCAGGGAGCCAGGGAAGGCCACGAAGCGCACAACAGGCCAAAGCCTGACCACGTCGACGCAACCATAGACCTTGCCCTCACCCACTGCCCCCAATGCAACCATGCGTTGGGCAAGGTCGTCGAGACAAGAGAGCGCTATGTCGAAGACATAGTCCCGGCAAAGCCCGTCGTCCGCAAGTACAAAATAAACCGCTACTTCTGCACGCACTGCGGCAAGCTCGTCAATGCGAAGCCGCAGGAAGTGCCGAAATGCGGCTTCGGCACCAACCTGCTCGTCCTTATCTCGTTCCTGCGCTATGGCCTCCACCTGCCGCAGAACAAGATAGCCAAGGAGCTGGAAGTCTGCTACGGCCTCCACGTTTCTGACGGCACAATTGTCAACGAGCTAAGCCGCTTCGCGGCTTATCTTGGCCCGTTGTTCCGGCAGATAAAGAAGGAGATACGCGAAGCGGCAGCCGTCAATGCCGACGAAACGAGCTGGAGAATCAATGGCAAGAACCAATGGCTCTGGACGTTCAGCAGCAAATGGCACACTTTGCTGCTCGTCAAGGACAGCCGCGGCACTGATGTGCCGAAGGACGTCCTTGGCGAATACTACGCAGGCACTATGACAACGGACTGTCTGCCTACATATGACAGCATCGTATGCGCCAAGCAGAAGTGCTGGGCGCATCTGCTTCGCGAAACCACTAGAATGAAGAGCGAGCAGGGCAAGCTGCTGCTTGCCGAGCTCAAGCATATCCTCGCATTGGCGAAGAGCGGGCAGTTCAGCAGAGAGGATATGCTTGCAATGCTCGACTCAACAATCAACAAAGGCTTCGATGATTATTGGTGCAAGAGCCTCATCAAGCGCATACAACGCTATCGCCATGAATGGTTCACATTCATGGACACTCCAGACGTCGACCCGACGAACAACGCCGCTGAGCGCAGCCTGCGGCCAAGCGTGGTCATGCGCAAGATAACCGGCGGCAGCAGGTCAGACAAGGGCGCACACTGCCATGAAATCTGCATGAGCGCATTGGCGACTTGGGAGAAGCAAGGCAAGGACTTCATGGCCGAAGCCATGGAAGTCATAACGGCGCAACTTCCTTAAGGTGAGCTTGTACACTTAAAGGGACTTTTTAAGCGATTTCAAGAAAGGTTTATAAAGAGTATTGTAACTATTTAATAGTGACAAATATGACAAACAGAAACAAGGCGAAAGGAGCGTTGCTGCTCCACACATCAGATTATGATGGTGAGCGATGCAGAATCGAGCTCAAGGCTCCGGGTCTTACGTGGGCTTGGCCGGTCAAGGCACGCGATGCCAAAGGTTTCATCGAGGATCACGCAATAGCGTCTTGGAAAGAGCTACAACCGGCTACTGATGACATGGTTTGGGCTGTTCCTTATGCTGCATGGGACAAGCTTTTAGTTTCCAGGGTGCCGATTGAGGACGCGGGTGAAAATCAGGATAAAAACTGGCCAAGGTTCGGCGCTACATGGATTGCTCCTAAAGAAACTTCTTTGCGAGTTCCTGATTTCGCTAAATGCTTCCATTGGAATTATCTTGGACAGGGCCCAGATGCCATGAAGTGCATCATGAGTTATACATTGCGGTCATTTCAAGGAGTCGCTCGCGGACCTCTTGGCTGCAATCCACCGGAGGAATACACAGACTGGGATAATCCTTGGGCAATAGCCCTGACAAAGTCGAAGGGTGGTGTGCTGGTTCCTGCGAGGGCAGATGAGGCAGATAAATTAGAATGCGAAAGCTGCTTAGAATCCGGCCCATGGTCATTCCTGAGAAATTCATCGGAGGGAATACTGATTCCGGCGACGAGATGCGAGTCAGAAGAAAAAGAAGAAATAATGAAGGGAGTCCGTGGCGGTTTTCAATTTTTATCATGGTTATATTCAAGCAAAGGCGAGCTATACCATCACGTGCTTGACCTTTATGAAGTATTTGAAGGCGACATTATAAAGGTTCAAAACTTTCTGTCTCTCGAGTGTGAAGGATATGGTCAATGGGGCGACTCTGGGTTTGATGACGAAAAAGAAGAATTGGCTCGGACATACGGACAGATGGCGCTCGAAGGCATACGTGAGGCCGTTGCTGCTGTTAGAAAATCCAACGAGAACCGTGGCGATTATCCGCGCATAGACCCATGCGAGGATTCCATACTTGGGTGGATAGAAAGGCATATGTCAACCGCGCGTGCTGAATACAGAAAAGAAAAAGAACAGGAATTTGGTGTTTTATATGGGCGCTGAGATACCTGAGATACTTTACGCTTCGAACATGGCAGAAGCCTTGGACATGGCAACCAAGGGATTCGAGCCTGTTGAATGCGCGTTTGGAAGGGAAGGCTCTGCTGTTGGCAGATACAAGCTTGACCATCATGGGCAGTATTCAGGTGAAGAAGCAGTCAGCGTGAAAGCCGCAAGACTGGCGCTTGAAGGTGTTAAGCTGCAAAGGTTTGTCGTGACCGGGGATGCTGATTGCGACCAATGCTATGCGATAGCTGCACTGAGCGGGTCGCAGATTCCCATAGACATGGACGAAGCAAATGCTATTGCAGAGGTTGATGTTGACCCCATAGGCAGGGATCTGGCCTCTGACAGGTATGTGAGGATATTGCTTTTCAACCAGAGAACCCATGGCTTTCCAAGCTGCCTTGACAGCACCTACAAAGCACTAGGCGAATTTGTGGGCATTTTTAACGGCAGATATGGCGCAAAAGATGTTGATGCTGCCAGGAGTTATGAAAAAGCCAGAAAGGATTCGGTCAGGCAGGGAATAAAACAGCTTGAGCCCGGCAGGGTCGCGCTGGTTGCGTCAGATGATTGGGGTTTCGATGTTTGGTATGAATCAGCTCCGATTGTTGTAGCTTTCGTTGCTCCCAAAAAATCCGTAACCATAGGGCTTTGCCCCAAGAAGGGCGGCACGCTTGGGGACAGGACGGGTTTTGAACTGCTGGGACCCGAAGGCCTCAAGAGAGTTTATCCCGTTCTTGACAGCGAGATAAAGCCTGGGTGGGGCGGTAGGGAGACAATAGGCGGCTCACCCAGAAACGCCGAAATGACCTACGAGGACGCGCAGAAGGCATTCGCGATAATCAAAGAAATTGCAGGAAACTAGTCTTTTACCCTCTGACTGCAATCACTCTACGAACTGTTGAGAGGAATAAAATTCCCGTCTCTTAGGATTTTCATCTGCCTTGCAACGAAAGCTCGTTTATCATCAGATTCGCCCATAAAATACCATCACTTTATCTCAGCAAAGCCCGTCAATGTCACGCCGCTGCGAGCGCTTGTCGCCCATGCAATGTATTCGGACCTTTCCGGCATAGTCTATGTTCTCTATTATTATCACACCCTCGTGGATTGTGTAGTAAATCCGCAGCCCAGGCGAAAAAAGCCTGACTTCCCAGAGCATGGTTCCGAACTTCTTGCTTCTTATTAGAGGCTTACCTATTCTGGGGTTGTCTTTGAGTTCGCTGAGTTTCGAGAGCACCCGCTTCTCGACATCTGAAGGAAGTCTCCTAATCTGTTTCTTGGCGTTCTCTGAAATTTCCAGATAAAAAGCCATATCAATTCAGTCTCTTAAGTTCCCTCTTCACAAAATCATCAAAAGAAGTATAACTATCCGTTTCCATTATCTTCTCAACTTTGCGCAGGATTTCTTCCTTTTCTTTCTTGTTCATATAATCATATTGGATGCATGGCTTAAATATACTTATGCCAATTTGCTACTTCCCGAACCTTCTCTTCCTGTTCGAGAAGTCGCTGATGGCTGCAACGAACTCTTCCTTCTTCAGGTCAGGCCAGAAGCTGTCAAGGAACGCCAGCTCGGAATAGGCTGACTGGAACAGAAGGAAGTTCGACAGCCGCTTCTCGCCGCCTGTCCTGATTATCAGGTCAGGGTCAAGGCTTCCGTTCGTCTGCAGGCTGTGACGCAGGACACCTTCGGTTATGGATGACGGGTCATCGCACTCTGCAGCCAGTTTCCTGCACGCTCCGAGGATCTCCTGCCGGCCGCCGTAGGCAACGGCGTAGTTGAGCCTGTAGCTTGAATATCCGCCCGTCATCTTCCGGACGGCTTCCATTTTCTCCTGCAGCTTCTTCGGCAGCTTGTCCAGTTCGCCGAAAAAATAAACCCTGACCTTGTTTTTATGGATGAAGTTGCCCCTGTTCTTTATCACGTCGTCAAGCTCCTTCCCTGCTATTGCCATCAGGTGGTCCAGCTCCCTCTTCGGCCTGCTCTCGAGATTCTCCAGCGAGAGCGTGTAAAATGTCAGGTCTTTGATGCCCAGCTCCTTGCACCAGCCGAAGACCTCTTCCAGCTTCTTCGCGCCCCATTCATGGCCCTTCCACGGCTGGAGCATGAGCCTCTTGGCGCAGCGCCTGTTGCCGTCAGGAATTATCGCAATCGATTTCGGTACGTTCTTCATCTGTACACCCACAATGGATAAGATTTGGTTGTCTTTGCTTAAATCTGGTTATTATTCGTTGTCCCTTATTAAAGTGTTTGACTACCATATCTTATTGGTCTTATGAACGAGAAGTCCATACCCAGCGCAATGCTTCAGAGCCGATTCAACCCCCCTGCATCAGCCAAGAGCAACAAGCAGTGCAACCGAGACAACATGTCTCGGGCATATCGTGAGCGAAGCTCACAGACAGCCCGTAGTCAAGATGAAGGCGCAGGTCGCTTCGAATTCCATTGCCACAGCCACTATTCGAAGGGCACCAAGGTGGTCATCGAAGGCCTGCCCAGCCCGAAGGAGATAATCACGCATGCGAAGAGGATGGGGCTGGCCGGCATAGCCATAACCGACCATGACACCAACAGGGCGTGGGCGGAAGCCGGCGCCGAAGCGAAAAAACAGGGAATAATTTTCATACCAGGCATGGAGATTCTCAGCAGCGCAGGACACATCATCGGGCTCGGGCTCAATGAACATATCAGGAGGGACATGGACCCGCTGGAGACCATGGACAGGATAAGGGAGCAGGGCGCTATCTGCGTTGCTGTCCACCCCTTCGACGTGCAGAGCTGGGGCATCAGGAAGTTCATGGACCATGCAGACGCGGTCGAGGCATTCAACGCGCTTGGCATCGACAGGCTGGGCAACATGGCAGCCGAGAGGCGCGCAAGAAAGAAGGGCAAAGTCATGGTCGCGGGCTCGGACGCGCATGCCCTTAACATGATAGGCACCGCCTGCAACATCATTGACGCTGGCAGCGTAGATGAAATTCTTGTCGCCCTGAGGCGCGGAAAGGTGAGCTTCGAAAGGAACTACACAAGCCTTTCGACGCTGGTCGAATGGATAAGGGAGCGGCTGGCCAGCTCCTACCCGCAGGTCTCGTCGTACATAAACGCCAACTACCACGGACCAAAGAAATGGCTTGCCAGGAGCATGCTCAATGACTATGTAATCGCAGGCCACAGGAAATGGGAGGGCTTTGCCCCGCTGGGCCTCGGCATCGCAACGGCATACAGCGCCGTGAAGGTGCTGGCATATTACTAGAATGCGGAGAGTAAGATGTTCGGCGTGCCGAACATGCCTGTTTCACAAGCATGCAGACAGCGCATTCGAACTCACGAAGGCACTAAGCCACTGGATTTCTATGCGCGATTTCTCGCGTCCTTAGTCCAGCCCCTTTGACCGCTTGGGTATCTCCGCATCAAATGCTCTGCGGGAGATAACCGATAGCGGACTATCGGGCTTATCTCCGCGCCATTCTTACATCTAAATGCATCAAATAACTTAAAAAGGAAGCCAGAAGGCAACGGCCTAAACACCCTCGGCCCTCTTCCTGATGACAATGACCTCGTCTTCCTCTTCCTTGCCAAGGTCGCGCTCAAGCTTCTCGATGTCCTTCTTTATCGACTCGAAATGGGCAAGAATGCGCTTCTTGTCCCTGTCGAAGTTCTCAAGGTCCTCGAAGACGCGCCTGCCTTCCTTGAGCTCGTTCAGCCCCATCATGACGTAGGGGAACTTGTTCATCTCGCGGGAGACTTTGGCGCAGAGCCTGCCAAGCCATTTGTTCATCTCGACCTTGACTTCCTTCCTCACCATTTTCTCCCTGTCCATGTTCGCCTTCATTATGCGGACAACTGCGGCGGTGGGGAAAGGCAGCCTGGCCTCCTCTTCCGGAGAAACATCCTCTTCCTTAACCGGCGCCTGTACCTGCGCCTTGTCTTCAGACTCATCCTCGCCTGCCATCACTGGAGTCTCGTCAACAACATCTTCGCCTGCATCCTCTTCAGCCATAAACATAACCTCCATTATCAAAGTGTTACCAATAATTGAAAAAGGTAGTTAAATACTTTCAAAAAAGCATAATGCAAGCCCTGCGAAGCCTTAAGAAACTTGCCTCCAATTCAGTCTCAGGCATCATGATTTCAACTTGACTATCACCCAAGACAGCCTGAACGAGCGTTTCGTTTAGGCTTTGCCTAACGGCAACATAACACAGGTCTAGCTGTTTCTATGAAAGGAAAGCCATGAAATCAGCCCCCAAGAAGTGCCCGCGCTGCAGGGCGCGCAAGGACGCCGACGAAAGCCAGTCAGCATCCGACTCGATGTGCAGGGTGACCGTCTACCACTGCAGCAGCATGTGGCACGGCGGTAAACTCCAGCAGCAGAGCAGCAGATGCAAGGTTAGGGCACAGCGGCTTAAGGCCACGCGCCTGCGCCGCCAGCTCAGGGCTACGGGGTTGAAGCCTGTTTGCTAAGCTTGCTGAAACAAACAACAGATACCGCATCCGCGCGACCTGACGCATGCGGCAGCCTGCCTGACCTAATGGAACGGCAGCCTCTCGGGAGGCAAGGGCTGTAAATTCAGGCTGAAAAAGGAGTGCTCTAATGAGCGCTTTCGATCTTCTTTTTGGTGTACCAATGCTAGTCACTGCTTGCCAGAGCCCCAGCCACGCCCTCTACTGTCTGCAATCAACAATGAAGGGCGTGGTGGACAGTAACGGGCAGAAGTTCAAGGTGAATTTCATGTCTCCAGATGACTACGCATTATGGGTCCATCTCACGGTCGCCGGTGTGATGGTTGTTGAAAGGGAGATTCAAATCAGCACCACATTCAGAGATGTCAGACAAAGGCTTCGGATAAACGCAGGTCCGGGGGTTGTATGTGGACTCGAGTACAATGCCTCATTCGGCTCTGCAATGCTTGATGTCTACACCAAGAGCCCGGGCGCCTACAAGCGCTACGACAGAATCATCTTCTTCGAGGGAGACGGAGGCCTGATGCGCCCCGAATGGACCCTCCTGCCAGCCTATGCTGATCTGGGTAGGGCTGCAGCGAGGTGAAGCAAAGGGGAGCGCGAGCAACTGCTCCCTCCCCTATTTGTTTTGTCACCTTATCGGTATATGATTATATAAACGTGCTGAGATAAATAGTCATCATGTTCGGCATCGGCCTCTACACGTTATCGGCAATCATATTCATCATAATCATAGCCGTGCTGCTGTTCCTCGACCGCGGGAATGTCAGGCGCGAGAGCGGCATCATCTTCCTGCGCAGGACGCAGCGCGGGAAGAAGTTCCTGCTGAGGCTCGGCAGAAGCTATCCCATGTTCTGGAGGCAGCTTGGCAACCTTGCCGTCCTCGCTGGCTTCGTCATGTCCGTCTGGTTCACCTGGATGATGTTCGCCCAGCTGCCGCTGATTGCCTCGGGGGCTGTGTCGAAGGAGGCCAGCGGCGGCATACTGCTGCCATCGCTCTCGGATCAGGCAACGCTTGGCAGGGGTTTCATACTCATTCCATTCTGGTACTGGATAATCGCGCTAAGCGTCATATTGTTCTCCCATGAGGGCATGCACGCGATGCTGGGCATAGCGGCAAGGGTGAAAATCAAGTCCGTCGGCTGGGGCCTGCTTGCTGTCCTGCCGCTGGGTTTTGTGGAGCCTGACGAGAAGCAGGTCGAGCGCAGGAAGCCAGTCGAACAGCTGAGGTTCTTTGCAGCAGGCAGCTTCGGTAACTTCATTGTGGCAGGCGTCTCGCTTCTCATACTCTTGTTCGCGTTCAACCCCATGTTCGCCAACAACGGTGTGGCTTATCGCGCAGTCGCCATCGGCTATCCCACCGAGCAGGCGAACATGACAGGCTACATTATCGGCATCAACGACTACGCTATAAACAGCACCGACGACATGAGCAGGGTGCTCGGTATAATAGGCCCGAACCAGAGCGTCACGGTCACAACTATAAACGCGACAGAAAACGGAACAGAAAAGTTGAGATACATGCTGACTACAGCCCCTGAACCCGAGCCGCAGTTCACTCCCGGGCCTTTCACACCGCTCTTTGCGTCGCTGGAGCATTTCATCCCTGGCATAATAGATTTCGCTGAAAGCCCGCCATGGGCGCCGCAGCAGACGACTTGGGCAAGCATAAAGTATGACATCGGCATGTGGATATACCTTGGCAGCAGCTATCCTGCGCTTGCAGGCGAAACGACAGGGAAAGTCGCAGCCCTGCGTGCCGAGCTGCTCCAGCACCCGCAGCGCGGCTACCTCGGGATAGCATATGTCAGCAACGTGCAGGGCATGAAGCCTGCCTTCGCGCCCTACGATGAGTCTATAATGTTCTTCGGCGGGCTGTTCTTCTGGCTCTACCTGCTCAACTTCGGCGTGGGCGCGTTCAACCTGCTGCCCATGAAGCCGCTGGACGGCGAGCGGCTGTGGCGCCTTGTCGTGCAGCGCCTGCTTTCGCGCAGGCGGAGGAAGAAGGGCATCCGCGCCATGTTGCATAAGGACAGGTCAGCCGAGACAGCGTCAAGGATAATGAACTATGTCAGCATCGTAATCCTGTTCCTGATACTGGCGTTCTTCGCGCTGGTTGTGGTGTAAAACACTTATATACCCAATCACCAATTCAGGTGTACCCGGCAGCAACGTCGCTCCGTGACTGGAGATGATGGACTGGGAAACATATGTCCTAGTTTTCAGCTGCTTCGAAATTGGAGGTTAAATAATATGCCAACAGTCAAGATAACGGTTTCAAACCCTGCAAAGAAGACGGCGATACAGCGCGAATTTGATGAGCCTCAGGCAGTCTTTCTGGGCAAGAAGATAGGCGAGAAAGTGCCTGCCGACAGCATCGGACTGACGGGCTTCGAGCTGGAGATAACAGGAGGCTCTGACAAGGAAGGCTTCCCGATGAGGAAGGACGTCGAAGGCCAGGGCCGCAAGAGGATTGTGCTTTCAGGACCGCCGGGCTTCCATCCCGACAGGGAAGGCAAGCGCAAGAGGAAGGCTGTGCGAGGCAACACAATCTCAGCCGACATCGTGCAGATAAACACCAAGGTGGCAAAGGCAGGCACGAAGTCAGCCGAAGAGTTCTGGGGCGTCACACCCAAGGTCAAGGAAAAAGCAGCCAAGCCCGAGAAGGCAGCCGCAAAATCCGAGGCCAAGCCAGCCGAAGAGAAGAAGGCTGAGCACAAGGAAGAGGCCAAGCACGAGCACAGGGAAGCCAAGCCAGCAGAGCACAAGCGCGAAGAGAAGCCCAAGGAAGCCGCCGAAAAAGCCGAGGAAAAGATGGGAGTGAAGAAGGTCGAGTAAACCCTGATTTTTTATTTTTTATTTTATTTTTTCAGAATATCCTCATACTATCGTGAGCCATCGGGCTCGCGAGAAATGAGAATCAAACAATATCAAAAAATTCTCATTGAATCTTGAGCATCAGCTCGAGATATATGAGGATTAATCAAAATCAGAAGATTCTCATTGAATCGCGGCGGCTCTTGGCCCACGCCGTGACCTTCGCGACCTTGAAGAAGCCCTTGTTGTGGTGGCTGTCTATAAACTTGTTGTAGCAGTGCCTGCAGACGAATCCGTGCAGGTGGTTGTCAATTCTGGTGTCGCTGACTCTTACGGCATACCTCCTGTCCATCGCCAAATCCTTGCAAATTATGCAAAAAGTCATTTTATCATAAACCTCTGACATCTTTGGCTCCAACCAACCCAAACGCCTTTCTCTCTGCTTTATCCGAAGCATGTTATAAGCATTTGCGCGTCGTTCGCACGTTTGTCGATGTGGGCCAGTCGCGCCTTCGCCCACGGGAGGCTTAATAGGGGAGCAAGGACAAAATATCAACAGGGAAAATGCATGTCAAGGAAAAGGGGCGATACAAGCGACATTCCCAGAAAGGTTAAGGTATTCATATTCCTGCTTTCTGCGCTCATCGTGACCGGCACTGCAGGATTCACCCTGCTGAAGGGCCTGCCGCCGAACGATGCCTTTGTGAGAACCCTGGAGTCCCTTGCATTCATGTTCCAGGAGGAAAGCGGACCCGGCAAGATGCTCGAGATATTCCTCTCGCTCTTCGGCGTGTTCACCATATGGTGGGTGCTCTGGAGCTTCTTCGACATGCTTGTGGAGGGGAGGTTCGGCGAATACATAAAAGCCAGGAAGTTCCTAAATAAGATGAAGCGTATGGAGAACCACTACATCATAGCCGGAGGCGGAAGGGTTGGAGAGGAGCTTGCGAAAGGCCTGCTAAAGAAAGGCGAGAAGTGCATAATCATAGAGAAGAACGAAGTCACGGTTTCCAAGCTGAGAAAGAAGAGCTTCATGGTCTTGCAGGGCGATGCCCACGACGAGTCTCTGCTCAAGGAGGCTGGCATAATGGCGGCAAAGGCAATGATAATAACGCTGCCTGACCCCGAGAAGGCGCTTGTAGCCACCATGATAGCGAAGGAGCTTAACGAGAAACTCGATGTCTTTGCAAGGTGCGAGAACCCGTCCTTCGTCAGCAAGCTGAAGAAGGCCGGCGCAAAGTCGGTCGTCGTGCCCGAGGCGGTAGCCGCGGAAAAGCTCATGGTTGAAATACTGGGTTCCAAGTGAATGGTTCTATATAAATTCTTGCCACAAGATAATCCCATGGTAATCGAGAGGATGGTCGCCTACAAGGTGAAGATTTCCGAACTCAACGGCGGCGACTGGGTGAAGAACGAAGGCATGGAGCCCAGCTATGTTGTCACGAAGCGCGGCGACAAGGTCGGCAGGGCGCGCCTACTCGCCACCGTAGTGTCGAAGTTCGTTTCTGAAGACAAAGAGTTTGCCTCCGTCACGCTTGACGACGGCAGCGGCACCATAAGGGTCAAAACATTCAAGACCGTCAAGCCGCTTGAGAAGATTGAGGAAGGCACAGTGATTGATGCCATAGGCAAGGTCAGGGAATACAACGGCGAAGTCTATGTCGTGCCCGAGACCATAAGGAAGGTGGACGACCCGAACCTTGAGACCCTTCGCATGCTGGAGCTGGAGAAGCTTGCAAGGCAGGCAGGCGGCAGGCCGAAGGAGACGCTGCTGGAGAAGCTGCCTGCAAAGGAGAAGGCGCCTGACCTCAGGTCGAGGGTCATAGAGCTGCTCAAGAGCAACAGGGAAGGCCTTGAGTACGCGCAGTTGCTCGAGAAGTTGGGTGCATCGGAGAACGATGCCGAGCCTGTAATCAACGACCTTCTCTCAGAAGGCGTCTGCTACGAGCCGACACCAGGCAAGATAAGAAAGATATGATTGGTATAAAAATCTTCCATCCAATTTATCCTCATGCAACCATATCTTGTTGACGACTTTGGGCACAGGTACAATCTCGTCGTTGGTGCCAACATCTTAGGAACTGAAGGCAGCATCCACATACCCCATCCACCGATGGATATGGACCCGGGCTGGGGCGTGCCTCCAAAGGGTGCGGTGGTGTTAGTAAATGACGGACGCTGGTATCTTAGGCCTGTGTCTGGGGAACCATCTGAAGATGTCGCAGAGTCAGGCATGAACGGCGACATACTACTCGAAGATAGAACGGGTTTTGTTGTGGGCAGATATCATCTGACTTTCAGGTTTGGAGACGGCGAGACTGGTCGAGCCGCACACAATGGTGGGGCTTTATCCAGATTCTTCAGGCGCATGGGTTTAGGATAAAAAACCCGCTTCCAAGTATTTCTCATGATAACAGGCGTCCACTTAGTGAACTGGAAGTCGCACCTCGACTCGAAGCTGGAATTCTCGCAGGGCGTGAACGCGCTCATAGGCATCAACGGCGCGGGCAAGAGCTCTGTGCTCGATGCCATGTCATTCGCGCTGTTCGGCACCTTTCCTGCGCTCAAGGCGAGGAGGCTGGTTATAGAGGACCTGATAATGAAGAAGCCTGACAAGAAGGAATACTGCACCGTTGAGGTGGACTTCAGCTCGAACGGCAGCAGCTACAAGGTCAGGCGCATCGTGGAGAGGGGCGGCGGGACCTCCAATGCCGAGATAAGGAAGGATGGCGAGAAGCTGCAGGCAGGGCCCGAGCTGGTGACTGCTGAAGTCGTCCGCGCGCTCCAGACCGATTATGACATGTTTTCCAAGGCCATCTATTCCGAGCAGAACGGCATGGACTACTTCCTGCGCGTGCAGAAGGGCAAGCGGATGGATGAGATAGACCGCATGCTCAAACTGGACACATTCGAGGATGTCAGGGCAGGCGCCGTCAGCATAGCGAACAGGATTAAGTCAGCTTCGGACGAGATGCTGAAGGTCATAGCTGACATGGAGCGCGAGGACTACGGCTCCAAGGCCGAGTCAGCAAGGAAGGAGATTACTGGCATGAATGCCGAGAAGGAAAGAACTGAATCAGAGATTAAGGAAGCAAAAGAATCGGCAGGCAAGCTGGAAAAACAGCTTGCAGTAATGGAGGAGGTCGAGTCAGAGTTCAACGAATCGAAGTCCGCGCTGGAGTCTGTCAAGTCTTCGCTGGCCGAGGCGCAGGAGTCGCTGGAGAGGAGGATGAAGCGGCTTGACGGCAGGAACGCCGCGGTCATAGAGAAGGAGAAGGCTTCGATAGAGAAAGAAAGCTCGGATATGAAGGAATGGATTTCATGCTCTGAAAAGGCCCTTCAGGAAAAGCGGCAGGAGATTGCAGAGCTCAACGGCAGGCTGAGGGTTGAGAGCCAGTCAGCGGAGAAGCTGCAGGGGCTTGGCGCGAAATGCCCTGTGTGCGAGAGCGAGATATCCGACGACAGGAAGAAGTCGCTATGCGCGAAGCACAGGGAAGAGGCAGCACAGCTCCGCGCGAGGTCAGCCAAGCTCGCTGAAGAGGCGGCCAAGCTTTCAGAAGAGCTCGAGTCCATGTCAGAGAGGATGCTGTCGAAGCAGAGGGAGCTGGCGAAGATATCGGCGCTGGGTTCTGACATCGAGGAGATGGCCGCGCTTGAGAAAAGGGTCTGCGCATACGTGAAGCAGAAGGATGCGCTGGACAGGAAAGTTCGCGAGCTTTCGGAAAAGTATGACAGGGAGAAGCTGTCGCGCCTGCGCAGGGAGATGAGAGCCGCATCTGAGTCTGCGGCAGGATTGTCATCGAGACTTGACATGCTCGTGAGGCGCATGCAGGACAAGGCCGATTCGCTGAAGGATATCGAAGAACGTGTCAGCCAGATTGAGCGATACAGGAAGGATGCCGAGAAGTCCGCTGATGCCATTCAGGGCATGGAGAAGTTCGTCAAGGTTCTGAAGCTGACGCAGGAGCAGCTTCGTGCGGAGTTCCTGAAGACCGTCAACGTGATAATGGCGGATGTCTGGAAGATTCTCTACCCATACGGCGACTTCAGTGGCATCAGGCTGTCAGCCGATGACGACTACACGCTGGAGCTGCAGGAGCCAGGCGGCTGGGTTGGCGTCGATTCGGTGTCAGGCGGCGAGCGCAGCTTGGCAGCTCTCGCGCTGCGCATAGCCTTCTCGCGCGCATTCATACCCAACCTGAAGTGGTTGATACTCGACGAGCCCACACACAACCTCGACGCGAATGCCATCAGGCAGTTCTCGGAAATCCTCCGCGAGAAGATGGCGCTGTTCGCCGAGCAGGTCTTCATCATCACCCACGAAGACAGGATAAGCGAGGGCGTGACAGGAAACATATACAGGCTTGAGCGCGACAAGGAGAACGACGGCGTGACGAGGATTGTGGCGATATAAAATAACGTATCGGTTTATTCGAAGTCGCGAAGCAATATGGGAAACTGCGAGCCGAGTGATAGCGAGAACACAACGTTCCAATGAACTCCGAAGGGGTGGAGAGAGTAAAAATGGGTCGCGGTCGGAAATTTTTCATCTATCACATTCTTATTTCTGAACAATTCTTACGAATACCTCCAATTTCTATTGGCCATAGAGTATCAAATTTTCCATAGTTCGGTGATGGGAAATCAATGTCTATGCTCATGGATGAATCACTTGATGAGAATTCAAATACCATGTCTCTATAGGCTCTTAGCAAGGTTTTATCACCTTCTACAAAAGCGTTCCAAACTCCTGTATTTAATATTCTAGATTTTTGATCTGCTATCCAACGTCTCTTATCACCGATGATTGTATTGAAAAATCTGAACATCCACATACCCCCATCCTTATACTGTCTCCTTGCACCTTTCAATGAAAATTCTATTCCATCTGATGAATCATAATCTACCAAGAGGGGTATATTACTGTAGAAATAAGTATATACGGGCTTTATATAAATATCTCCTTTTTTTTCGATTAGCCCATTATAATCTTTGTTATACTCATCGATATCATACTCCGCTTTATCACACATAACCCACTCCTTTTTCGTGTTGTGATGAGCATTATAACATTTATATAATTGAGGGTGATGCTGAACAAATTTAGCCTGATTGCCTCGGCCATTTGCCCTAAGTATTACACCTGAGCTTGTTTTGACAAAATTCTCATCTAAATGGTCTCGGAATAATAACGTATTTCTTGATGTGGATTCACTATCCAAAAATTGTTCAAGTGTCGGCATATTTAGTGATTTATATGCTCTAACCCTTTCCTCAATTACTTCTTTTATTGTTGGGTATTCGGATTTTTTAATCATCTTCATATCACCGATTTTCATAGTTCCATCTTTCTTCTCTTGCAAGTCTTTCAGCAAGTTCTTCATCTCTTTTCACTCCTTCGATGAGATCCTCGATACTTCTTTTTACTTCTCCAAAGGTTTCGCATCTTTGATAAATCTCTAATATTTCATCCCATGCTTCACGATTACTTTGAGTCCATGGTTCTGTTCTTAAATCAAAGACATCATGAATTGAGTGAATCATAAACTCCAAGAATTTCTGTTTGTATTCTACAGGTAAACCTAACGACTCATATTCTTTTTCAATACGTTCCAAGTTTCCTAGCTCATATTTTAGTAATGCTCTATCTACCATACTTTACACTATCATTCCAAAATATTTCAAACTTATGTTATAATTTTTGTTCAAAAGGTAAGTATTTAAATATAATAGTTACTATATGATATATTATGGAAGAAAAAACATCAAAAACACACGAAACCATAAAATTGTCAATGAAGGACAGACGAATAATAAGGGAGTTGAACAGGAACAGCAGGCAATCGTTTTCTGAAATTGGCAAAAAAGTCGGGCTACCAAAAAATGTTGTCAATTACAGGGTTAAAAAATTAATTGACAATGGTGTGATAACATTATTCTGCACAACGTTGAACAGGTCAAAAATGGGGTATATGTACTGCAGACTGTTTTTAAAATTCCAGCATTTTTCAGAGCAGACTGAAAATGAACTGATAAGTCATATTTCCAGATTAAAGAACATTTATTGGGTCGCAAGCCTCGACGGCTCATTTGATTTCTGCATAATCTTTCTGGCAAAAACAATGAAACATGTTGATGAGATATACGAATCAATAATCTACAGATTCGATGAGAATATCACGGATAGAGAATTAAGTATGGCGCCACGTTTATACTATCTGCCATACAATTATCTTTACGAAAAGATGGAATACAAACACGGGGAGATCAGACCCGAAGACGAAGTGATACATCTTGATAAAAAAGACTACGAATTGATCAATCTGATTAAAGAGAATTCTAGAATGCCTATGGTTGAATTAATGGAAAAGATAGGCATGAGCCCGCAGATGATAAGGAATAGGATCAAAAATCTTGTTAAAAAGAACATAATAACCGGGTTCAACATAAGAATAGACCATACAAAATTCAAGCTGCACCATTTTCATACTTTTCTAAAACTGACGAATATGGAGATGGAAACAGAAAAAGAATTTATCAGTTTCCTGTGCTCAAAGAGGCCTATAACTCATATTGTCAAGGGTTTAGGCAGATGGGACCTTGAATTTGAATCAGTTTTTCTGTCCCATTTCGAACTGCATGATTTTCTGAAGGATCTGAAAAATAGGTTTCCAAAAAATATTTCAAAATACGATTCTGTTCTGATATACAAAATCTACCAGATAAATACCGTCAAATATGAATAATATCCGATAAACTATCTGGCGCCTTCCGCTTCCTTCTCTGCGCGGCTGCGCTCCATCACGGCGAAGGACTTGGGGTCGTTGGCCGCCGCAGCCATGAGCTCGCCTGATATGACTTCAGGGAGGGGCGTCTTCCTGTTGAACTTCGTCTTGTAGATGCCCTGCGCAAGGTTCTTCAGCGACACGTCCAGCCTCCTGCGGGGACTGACCGTGACGGCCTGCCTGGCTATTGTGCCGCCCATCCTGTAGGCTGCAATCTCCTCGTTGAGCGCTCCGTTCTCAACAGCCTGGATAAGAATCTGAACAGGGCTCTTGCCCGACCTCTTTTCGATAAGCTCGAAGGACTTGATGAGCGCCTTCATTATCGCCTGTGTGCTTGCAGGGCAGCGGCCTGATGTGTACTTGTGCTTCTTGCCCCTGTGGCCTGGCACCATCATCTTGTTGATGAACCTCTCCACGATGTTCATCTTGTTCTTGTGCAGGTATGTGCTTGCAAACTTCCCGCCCGTCTTGGGATAGATTATCGGGTCGGTATTCATTATGCTGGCGAGACCGGGGTCGGAGACGACAACGCCTGCGATGTCCCACCTGTTGAATAACTTGATGCCGGGGTCCCTCGGCTTCGGCGCAGGCTTCGGAATCTCGGCCTGCTTCCTTATCCTCTCGATGGCCTTCCTGACATCCTCTTCAGCTTCCTTCTTTGTCTTTCTGGAACCGAATGCCATAAAAATCACGAATTTATGCGCCCTTGGGCTTCTCCTTCTTTCCTTTCAGAAGCTCGCTCATTGCGACGCCGTTGACTGCGACGACCTTGAACTTGACGCCGTGCATGGAGCCGATTGCGCCGCCTTGCGATGCGCCCAGGCCTTCAATGATGACCTCGTCATGCTCATCAACGAACTTGACTGCGCCCGTGCCCAGCAGCACAGCCGTGACTGGGATGCTGTTCTTTGTCAGCTGAACCCTGACAGCTTTGATGATGCCCGAGTGGGGCTGCTTCTGCTCTATACCCTTCTTCTTGAGCACTATGCCCTTGGCGCGCGGCGCCTCGCCGACCGGGGTCTTGGCCCAGAGCTTGAGCTGGTGGTTCTTGTACTTGTAGGACTTCCACCTCATCCTCTTCCTTCTCTTCTTCAGGTCGCGCGCATTGAATTGTCCCATACATAGCACCTTGCTCTTTGTTATGACACCGCTTGCTGATATTGGCTAATGCGGTAATATCGTTTGTGTCAATCCTGTTTCTACTATTTGTAGAGGTGTGTTATTTAAATAGCATTAAACCCGTGCGCCATAACATGACTGCCTTGTATTGGCGGTTGGGTATTTTCTAGGATGGCGCGCACCCGACGCTTGCGTCGATGGTGTTGGAAGTCGTGGATATCTTGTATTTGCAGTCGCCGTGGCAGTTGGCGTCCTTTATGGTCACGGCGCCCTTGGGGCCAAGGAGATTGCGCTCTACATATGGATATATGTCCGCGTCGTTGCTGACCTTAGATATGAACAATTCGCCGCACCTGTAGCCGCCGCCTTCAGCCACGCAGCTCAAAACTGGCCCGAGGTACAAGTCGTCAAGCATTACATCTCCGGCGTCCCTTGAGTTGAAGTTCAATATTATCATAGCCTTTGCCGCATTTGGCGGCATGGAAAACACGAGGTAATCCTTCCCCAGCACGGTGTCCTGCACAGGCCCGTCGTATTCCTTCCAGACAGCTCCTGCCGCCGCCATATCCCTGTCAAAAAACAGGACCGAAACGTTGAACTTGTAGCCCGGTTCTAGTTCAAGCTTCCTGTAGAACGAGAAGTTATACTGCTCGTGCGCGGCAGGGTAGACATCGAACGTCTCGCTGGCAGCTATCGGATTGTCCTGGCCATACGCACTGAGGTACAGCGACTTTTGCCCGTACATCCTCTCGTCAGATGTGCCGGCATTGCTGACCATCCTGCTTATCTGCTTGTAAATCTCGGTAAGTTCCTCGGGGCTGTTGCCCTGGAAATAGCGGCCCTCAGTACCTGAGCAGTCCGCTATCTTCTGGAGCGTTGACGCGCCCGCGTCCTTGCCGAACCCGACGGTGTAGAATATTATCCCATAGGTGGTGGCGGCATGGCAGGCGCGCGCAATGGCATCATCCTTCGCATTAACAATACCATCCTCATTAAGGTCTGATGTAGCACCGTTATCCCTCACGTTGGCATCGCCATCACTCATGAGTATAACGTATTTCTTGTTTGCGGCTGAGCCCTGTAGCAGCTCTTCTGCCTTCTGGATTGCGCACGCTATGCAGGTTTCGCCCTTGTTGGCCTGATAATCATTTATGTTCGCCAGAAGTGAATCCTTGCCGGAGTTATCAGCAAGTGCAGCGGACGAGTCCAGCGCGGCTCCATATGAAACCAAACCCACCTTGGCTGTTCCAAAGGATGCATAACCAAAGACGCTTGTCACAAAACTCCTGTCCAACTTCTTAGCCAACCTCACTGCAACGGAATCGCATATAAAGCACCCCCCACCCTGCGCAATACATGTCCAGCCACCCGAGCAGCTGTTTGATGTTTTTGGTGCAGAACCGACAATTCCCGGCTCACATGCATCCGCCAAATCGATTATGGGATTTGCACTGCATACCTGTAAAAGGTTGTAACATCTGTATTCCCTGCCTATGCATTCCTTTTCTTTAACGCTCCAGCAGTTCTTTTTGACGTCTGAGCAGCAGTAATCCTGCTTCTGAACGCACCTGTGCTTTATAGTGGATGTCTCACAGCAGAATTTTTCGAAGGCAGAACATGAATTTTCTTCGCAGTCTTGACACTCGGAAAATCCTGAACCACAGGAACCCTCGGCGCAATAGGTCGTGCCGCTTGTACATGTCCTGCTGCTGTCGCACTCGCTTGCCGAGCAGCTATCTTTCAGGTTTTCCACGTTCCTGTCCCCGTTGTCATAAAGAGCGCCGCAAGCGGAACCTGCGCTGCATGACGACCTGTCATTATATGCACAGCTGGCCGCGTTTATTGAGTAATCCTTTTGATAATACCCGCTTGGGCAACTCTGTGTCCAGTCAACCTGTTGACTAGTTCCAGAATATCTATAACCTCCTGTTGGGCAGGATCCGCTAGGACATAGGTCGCTGAGACCTACGTACTGATAGCTTCCTGTAATGCTTCTATAATCCGAGTTGTCTCCATTAGTTTCGCCTGGCTGGCACGTCTCCAACGCAGAGCATCCAAGGCGCCATGTGTAAAGCTCCGAATCAGGGGATGTGCTTGATTGTATAACGTAATCCAATTTTTTGAAGCCGCTTACAGGTTGCCCGCTAAAATATGTTTCATCACCCACTGCCGACTGCGGGCAGTATGCTGTTTCGTATCTGCACCAGAAGGGGGATTCCTTGCCGTCATCAGGACAGGCCGAACCCTTCAATGTCATGGCATGGGACATTATTTCGTTCGGTTCGAGCACCCTTTTATAAATAATTAGCTCATCCAAGCTGAACACAGAGCCTCCCGTAGTATCCACTGATGCGTATCTTGCGCCTATGGTTGCACCCGAACCTATGTCAGGGTCGAATCCGCTTCCGGAATTTATAAGCTGGCCGTCGAGGTAAATCTTTGAATAAGACGCGTTAACTGTTATTGCGACATGGTACCACTTGTTGTTTTCTATAAGATGCGGCGGTATCTCAACCAGACTATTGAAGCATATGTTTCCCTCGCTATGCGTGCAACTGCCCGATGGTCCATAATCCTGAAGCAGCCACCAGTTTCCGCCAGTCCTTGCGTCCATTATGTACTGAGAACCTGCATTTTTGTTCGGAGTTTTTATCCAGAATTCAATGGTCATGCCTTTAGGGTCGCCAAGGTCGCCAACCAGCCTATCATAGTACAAGCCTGTGAGCTTTATAGCATGTCCTTTCACGCCATCGGTGTCGGTCGCTGGGGTGCCCGTTCCCTTGACCAAAGACTTCCTCGCCCATCCGGATGAGTCGGTGAATGTGCCGTCATTGAAATGCATAAAAAGTGTTGTATTCATATCGGGCTTTATTTCATGCGAATCCATGCAGTCAGACATGCTGTTGGAGAGGTCTGTGACGAGAACGGCATCAACAGTTTTTTGCGTCTCCTGACCCTCCCAGAAGTCTGGCTTGCCATTTCCATTGGCATCCTCCTCGAAGCCAGGGTTCGGGATCATGTTGCCTATCTTCCCGAAGTCTTCCTTAGGCGGCTCTGTTGTCTGGATTGCCTCGGTTCCTGCATTGGCTATTGTCATGCTGGCCGACCTGCCGGCGCAGCTGCCTGTGCCGAAGGGCGCTAATATGACCTTGGAGGTGTAGCTCTGGTATTGCAGCTGTATGAAATACCATGCCGATCCGGCTAAAGCTACTGTAATAAGCACGAAAACTATCACAGAAATTATCGACATGATGCCTTTTGCATTGGTGCGGGCAGCAATTATGCTAGGTCGCGCCTTGTCGCCACGGCAACTGATATCCATGCAAGGCCTCCCAGAAGGAACAGTATGAAAGCGATGAAGGCGGCCAGCGTGTAGGACAGCTCCGTGACGCCCACCTCATACTTGAGGTTCTGGACTATCCACGTGCCCGCAAGCAGTAAAAGCGCGCCCAGCACCCATGCGCCGACAAGCTTGATGCTCATGAATATAGTTGGTGCTAAGGGATATAAATTCTAATAATTGGCGCACAATCACAATTCTTTCAGCCCTTTCTTGAACTCCCCGGCCTTTGACTCGAGGATTTCTGCGGCCTTCTGGATGATGTATTCCGGGTCAAGGCCTGAAACGCTCTCCACCCTGAAGATAAACGCGGAAGGACTGCCGTCAATCTTTATCGCTCCACCTGACGACTGCTCACAGCTCTTGGAGAAGTTGCACAACTCGGCATCCAGCACAGGCTTGCTGCCTTTCATGCTCAGCGCGCCCTTCGGGCATGCCTTCACGCCCTTTTCAATGTCCTTGTGGGCAGCATTCGGGCTGAGCTTGAGCTCGGGGTAGTATTGGTATGCGACATTCGCAGCCTGGAATTTTGCGTGTTTCATGCCGATCCCAAGCTTTGCAACAGCCTCGAACTTTATGGTGTGGCCCTTGAGCAGCTCCACTATCGGGAAGTCCGGGCTGATTGGCTTGACCTCCCTGTTGGAGGATTTCATGTCCCCCGAATAAACCGTTACAGGGCCTGTCTTCTCTACGACAAGGACGACCTGGCATAGAGTGCAGCCCTTGCCATCACATTCGCATTCGTCGGCGAAATTGAACTTTTTCGGGTCAAACGCCAGCGGAATCATGCCAAGCCTGTGCGCAATGATCTCGTCGAACAGCGCCGAGTTGTTATCCTTCATCTCAACCCAGTCTATGGCCATTGTCGGCACTTCCGACGTCATTATCCTGCGCAGCGCATTGGCGAACGCTGTCGTGGAATCTTCCAGCACAAAGCTCAGCCTGTCGCCCTTCTTTTCAATCACCTTAACTTTCATAATACAACACCTCTACCTCAGCCTCACGTTCTTGATGTTAAAATGCCTGTTAAGCACTTCTTTTATGAACTTTATATTCCTTCCGCCGCTGCCGATTACGTTCATCCTTTCCTCGGCGGGCACGGACACGATCATAGTGTCCCCGTTTATCTCAATGCTCTTTATTTTCGGTATTATGTTCCTTATTAACTCATCAGGCCTGTCAGCGTATCCGAAGACCTTAACGTTCTTGCCCAGGTTCCTGCCAAGGTTCTTCGTCGTTTCCCCGTTCCTGCCTATGGCCATCCCGACCTTCTTCGGATCAACGAGGAAGTAGACATACCTGTCAGTTATTATGCAGTCCTTGGCATGGACATTGGTCACCTTCTCGAACAGCGCGACCATCCTTATCGTGTCAGTTTCCAGCAATATCGCCATTGAACCATCTTGTTATCTTTTTGACAGCTTATCAATTACTTCTTTACGATGCCAACCATGAGCACTGTGAAAGGCTTTCCGCATGTCTCGCCGAGCCTTACCGAATCGCTCTTGGACTCTATGACATCGACCTTCGGCCCGCCTGCGGATGCCACCTCTTTCTTGCAGCCCTCAGGGCAGTTCGATGCCAGCACGACATGGGAAATCTTGCCTGATTTCAGCCCCCTTGCGACGCTCCTGCTGCCTATCAGCAGTTTGCCTGAGTCATGCGCATCCTTGACCATTTTCGTAACATCAGCTATAGCCATAATATCACCTGATTAGCCAACCCCCACATGCTGTGACTGTGACTGCGGCTGTGGTATCGCCGTGCTAGCCATCATCTTCAGCCTCGAATGGTGCTGCTTGAACCTCTTCCAGACAATCTCTGATTTCTTGCTGTCAACGACCTTGACTGCCAGCCACCTCGGGTTGTGCGGCTTGACTTCCGACGGGTAATAGTCAACCAGCACGGTGTCGCCCTTCTTCAGCACGCCTTCTATCCTCCTGTCAACGCGGACAACGCTGAGGTTCTCGTCCCAGAATTCCACCATTGCCTGCGTGTCGTCTTCCCTGCCCTTCTTCGGGAAGAGCTCCAATACCTTTCCGGGATGGTAAACCATACATTTCGCCTTCCTATTGTTTACGGACTGTCTCTGAGACTGCTGTCTCAGGACATGCCTGAGTCCTTCGGACTCAGTAGCATTGCTTTGCTACCTCGATGAATGCAAGGGTTTAATTTCATTATTAATATACATACCCCAGCAGCTGGCCTCCGAGGCCCTCCTTCTTCGCCTTGTGATGGTCCATGACGCCCTTCGACGTGGTAACCAGCAGCATGCCGATGTTGTTGGCCGGCAGGAATCTCTTCTCCCATTTTATGAACTCGTCCTTCTTGGTGAAGAACCTGGGCTTTATGACATGGCAGTTGTTGATGTTGCCGACGAGGTGTATCTTGAACTTGCCGCCCTTGCCGTCTTCAATCCTGTCGAAACTGCCGATATAATCCTTGTCCTTCATTATCTTGAGTATGTCGGAAGCCAGCTTCGATGCTGGCACCGTGCATTCCTTCTTCCCGACGCCTTCCGTGTTCTTTATTATCACGAACACGTCAGCCAATGAGTCATGTTTCATACGGCACCTCCTGTCATGCTGCCGGATAAATCAAAAGCATACTTCAGAACCGCCAAAGCTGTCTTGAATTCCGCAAAAGCTTCGGCTCCTGCCTCGGCAACGCCTTCCGTTCCCATGAAATCAAGTACTGCATCGTCAACAAGAGATTCATCATATCCATTCGCGAAAATTATACTAATATCATTATTAACCTTGAGTAATTTCACATTGCCAAGCAGATGCGAATGATGCTGTATTATCGCATTCCCATCTGGCAAAACGCATATAGATTTTGGACACATGTATGCTTCATCCTTGTAAGCTTCAGCTATCCGAGCCTCATAATTTTCTCCGCATCTTCCTAGCACTACAGCTTTCGCAAAAAGCCTGCTTCCACCAGGCAAATCAAGTGTTGCTTCGTATCTGGTCATAATCCACCTAACTGTACTTCCTGAAGCCGAGCTTCTCGGCCTCCTCCCTGAAGCACTGCCTGCAGTACATGAGGCCGTACTTCGAAGTCACGCCGCTGGTCTTGCCGCACTTCCTGCACTTCTTCAGGTCCGCGCCGAACTTCCTTTCCTTTGCCTTGCTGAACTTCATCATCCTTGCCATTTTCACCGGCTTGTTCGCCAGCTGTTTCCTGTTCCTTTCAAAGCCCTTTCCTGCCATACTACTCCTCCTTCTCCTCGATGATGGCGCCAAGCTCCTTCTGGGCCCACTTCATCGCATCTTCCTTCTTTATCCTGTGAGCCGCGCCGATTTTTGCGGGCCGTAACATGCGTTTCTTCACCCTGTAACCCGGCCTTTCCAGCGAGACGCAGACATCCATGCCGAGTATGCCGACATCCGGGTCGTACTTTATGCCCGGTATGTTGATGTACTCATGTATTCCGAAACTGAAATTTCCGCTGCTGTCGAACTGGGACGGCTTCAGCCTGTTTTCCTTTGCCTTGAACAGCTTCTTCAGCAGCTCCATGGCAGCTTCGCCCCTCAGCGTCGCCTTCGCGCCGATGGGCCTGCCCTTCGGCATGCCGAATGTTGTCCTCTTGTGCGTCTTTGTAATCACGGCCTTCTTGCCTGCTATTTTCTCCATTATTTTCTGCGACTTCTCGAGCTTAGGACCTGCATCGCCGGCGCTCATATTTATCGTGAGCTTCTCCAGTCGGATGTTCAGCATCACGTTAGCATCGCCATCTTTTACTGATAATTTCTTTGCGTTCTGCCCAACCGATGCCTCTATTTTCTTGCCCATGGAATCACTTCTTGCTGCCCTTGACTGCCGACTGTTTGCGAGCTTCGCTCGCTACAGCTCGTGTGCTTCGCACACGGCTCACCGAGAACCCTTGGTTCTCGGATTGGTGCCTGAGTCCTTCGGACTCAGATGCATCGCTTGCTTCCTTATGTGAATGCGAGGAACCCTTGCTTCCCATTATCATGATGTAATCCTTCAGCGTCTCAATCTCTTTGCCGTCTGACTCAAGCACCACAACGCTCTTCTCTGTCATGAACTTCCTGTCCTTGACCTCCTTTATCCTGCCGCGGATGCCGATATTCTTCCCGCTGGTTATCAGCGCATCCGCGCCCTTCTCGACCTTGAAGTGGCCTGATATTTTCTGGCCTGGAATCTCAATCTCCACAGTCTCGCCCGGTTTGTACTCATTCTTAGCCTTCCCGAGCCTGATGACCCTGCCGTCATGAAGCGATATGCACTGGATATGCCCTTTCGCCG
>Ga0315284_10002149_pt1 | contig 28284 bp, 26 predicted proteins | sample YL17G09_16_MG_FD_203696 | JGI IMG/M metagenome (GOLD analysis project Ga0315284, IMG submission 203696) | Sediment microbial communities from Yellowstone Lake, YNP, Wyoming, USA - YL17G09_16 | ecosystem: Environmental > Aquatic > Freshwater > Lake > Sediment | place: USA: Wyoming | collected...
CAGACCATCCTCCTTATATATTTTGCGAGCGCGTTCCAAACAGTGCAAGCCTTTGAGGGACTATCCCTCCATCCGAAAGGCTTCCTCTTCAATTCTTTCTCTTCTTCTTTCTTTTTCTCTTCACCGTATACTAAATAATGGGGAGGAAGAGAACGCGCAAAGCCATAAAAACCTCTATCCGTTCTTTTCCTTCGTCCTCCTGGTAAACGAAGGAGAGAAAGAGAAAGAGAAAGAGAAAGAATTGTGATTGTCCCTTACGCTGCTGCTCAATTCGCCTCCGGATAGCTGCCCAGCACGCGGAGGAACATGCATTGCTCCTGCAGCTCGTCCAGGGCGGCGATGACGCGCTCCTCGTTGCGATGACCCTGGAAATCGACGTAAAAGACGTATTCCCACGGCATGTCCTTGGTGGGGCGCGACTCGATGAGCGACATGTTGATGTGATGCCGTTCGAGCACGGTCAGGATGCGGTTCAGCGCGCCGGCCTGGTGTTTCACGGAGAAGACGATGGAGGTTTTGTCGCGCCCACTGGGCTCCGACCGCGCGGGGCCGACCACGCAGAAGCGCGTCCGGTTATACGGCGAATCCTCAATGCGGTCGGCCAGCCGGGTCAACCCGTATTGCTCGCCCGCCAGCGGATTGCAGATCGCCGCGATCTCCGGATGGCCCACCGCCTGCTCGGCGGCGCGCGATGTGCTGCCGGTGGCCATCATCTGCGCTCGCGGCAGGTGGTGCAGGATCCAGTTGCGGCACTGCGCCAGCGCCTGCGGGTGGGAGTGCACCTGGATAACCTCATCCAGGCGGCCGCAGCCCCAGAGCGAATGTTGAATAGGCACATTCAGCTCGTCGGCGATACTCAACGTGGAGCGATACAGGCCGTCGAGGGTTTCGCGCACCACGCCCTCGGTGGAATTTTCAATCGGCGCCACGCCGTAATTCGCCTTGCCGTGCTCGACCATGTCGATGATCTCGCCGATGGAATCCGCCGGCAGCAGCACCGCCGTGGTGCCGAAGCGCTGCACGGCCGCCTGGTGGCAATTGCTGAATTCAGGGCCCAGATAGGATACCGTGACCGGCTTTTCCAGGTTGCGGCAGGCGGCGATGATCTGCTGGTAGATGCCGCGGATCGCCTCGTCGGGCAGCGGGCCGCGATTGGTGGACTGGACGCGATCCAGCACCGCGCGCTCGCGGGCGGGCACGAAGGGGGCGCTGTCGAGGGTCTCCTTCAACGCGCCAATGCGCTGCGCCAGCTCGGCGCGCCGGTTCAGCAGCTTCACCAACTCGTCGTCCACCTGGTCAAGGCTCCAGCGCAGCGCCTGGATGGTATTTTCGGCAAGATCGGGCGGTTGTTGTTCGTCGGGCATCGTTAATCTCTGTTAAGTGAACTGTGGGGATTATTGTCCCATTTCTTCGCAAAAGAAGCAAGACGGATTCCGTTGGGACAGTTCCCCGAGAGGCTTGACACGTTTTTTAGCATGCGCATGAGCATGAATGGACTGGAACGATCAAAGGTTTCGTTTTTGTGTTTTACCAATGAATCGCCTATACTATTAGGTGTTCGCTGCTCGATGGGAAGGAGAATCCGTGAAGCTGTTTCCGCATTTTCTCCTGATTGCTTGTATCATGCTCACCGCTCTGATCGCCCGCGGAGGGGAGGGATTCTCCGCGAATCAGCAGGCGGTCATCGTCAACGGGAAAGCCTTCACCGTGAAGGTGGTGCGCATTCCGTTGGACCGATATCGGGTGAAGGTGGGACTGGCGGAGGGGCGCGTGGGGGGCACGGAGGCGCTGGCGGACATCGCGCGGCGCGAGAAGGCGGTCGCGGCCATCAACGGGTGCTTCTTCAACGCGTATACTCGCGACCCGATCAAGCCACCCTACCACCATCTGTTCACCGGCGGGGAGGCGGCGCACCTGTGCAACACCGGCACCACCCTGGGCTTCGACGCCGACGGCAACTACCGCATGGACACGGTGAACTTCAAGTTGGCGGGCAGCACCGGCGGCGCCTCCTGGTACGCCTATTTCATGAACCGCCCGGTTGACACCGCCAGCGCGGCGATCCTCTATACCCGCTTCTGGGCGGGCGGGCGCGCCCCGGCCCGCGGCACGCAGGTGGTGGTGCAGAACGACACGGTGAAATCGGTGGGGACCGGCGGTCAGGCGCTGCCTGACAAGGGGTACGTGCTGCTGTTCGCCGGCGGCGAGGAATACTTGGCCAGGCGTTTCCGGGTGGACGAGCGATGCAGTTTCCGCCTGACCATCGATGCGGAGGACGCCGCCTTCTGGGAGCGCGTGCAGGAGGCCATGGGCTGCGGACCGCGATTGGTCAAGGCGGGCGCCCTCGCGTTGAACCCGCGCGCGGAGGGCTTCACCGACCCGAAGGTGCTCTCCCTGTCCTGCATGCGCAGCGCGGTGGGCATCACGAGGGCGGGGGAGCTGCTGCTGGTCACCTGCCGGGGCGCCACCATCACCCAGCTTGCGGGCGTCATGCGCGAGCTGGGCGCGTATGACGCCATGAACCTGGACGGCGGCGCCTCCAGCGGCCTGTGGGTGCCGGACCGCTATGTGACCACCCCGGGACGGGCGATCAGCAATGCGCTGCTGATCATGAAAAAATAGGCTGCCGCCAATACTGACTCCCGCCCTCGCTTCATGCCTCTTTTCAAACCTGCTGCCGATATGTCAGGCCTCCCTCGTGAAGAAAATCAATCTACTCTCTAACCATATGCAGGATATATCTTTTGCACAGCGAATGAACGGACTGGAGACACAAAGAAGCCGCTTGCCGGCAGGCTGAACCGACCGACGGTATAACGGATTGGAGATGCCAATGGAAACCGCAGACGAACTGAAAGCACGGGGTTCGAAATGCATGGAGGCCAAATCCTGGGCCGAAGGGGCTGATTTTCTCTTTCGCGCATACCAGGCCGATCCTGAGCGCACCGGCTGTCTTTCGGATTGCGGCGCAAATTTATGGATCGGCGCGCACAAGAGCTTACTGCACCTGGCCTCGGTGACGATCAGCGGGTGCAAGTCGAATATGCCTGATGAAATATTTCTCACCTACCTCCTCCAACCCTCCCGGTACCCCGGTGGACGCCTCGCCGCCCAGGTGCGTGCGGCAGTTCCCGATGAAATTATCGAAAAGCTTCGAACCTGCGTGCGAGTTGCTGAAAGCCTGTTTCGTCGCGCGGAGCCTCGCGGAGGGACATTATGGCGGCTTGACCTCCTGCGCGGAACCGGTCGATTTGATGAAGCGCGAAGCGCGTTTCGGGAGGCGATCAAGCAGGATACGATATCACGGGACTTGATTCCGAATGCGGAACGGATTATCGACCAGATCAAGTTATACGAGCAGGATTTCGCATGGCTCGATAATGCTGCCGGAGGATGGGTCATACCTTCTGCGGACCGCGTATCGGTGGCGGAGATCGACCGGCTGTATGCCGTCGCTCAACGCATCGAAACGGAGCTCTGTTCGGTCGATGTGCCGGATACTGAACCGACCGCAACCGTCCCGGAGGAGACTCAACATGAGCCTGCCTCCTCTGAGCCATCGCCGGTTGAGTGCGAAGCATCATCCGAGGCATCATCCGATGAAGCTGAAACAACGGAAATTGAGAATGCCGAAGAGACAATCCTCTTCCCTGCGCCGGCCGCTGCCGGCGAGACAACACAGAGTGAACCGGCCGCCGGGAAACCACTAACCCGTAAAGCCGTAAGATTGAAGCGCCTGGCATATGGCGCGGTCTTTACCTGTATCGTGATTGCCGCAATCGCAATGGGGTGGCATGCGAAAAGCAGCAGGAAGGCCGTATCAGCACCTCAAACCGCGGTCGTCGGCGTGCGGGAAGGCGAGATTTACGTCGACCAGAGCCTGGATACGCCGCTTGATTCCGTCCCATTCGGCACCCAGGTCACGCTGTTAAGCTCATCGCCGGACCTGGTGAAAGTGACCTTCGCTGACAAAGAAGGCTGGATGCAGCGCTGTGCCTTATGTTCATCCGATGAATTCAATATGCGGCAGGACAAACAATATATTCCCGAACGAGTGCATGTTTTAGGCGCGGAGAATGGTTCTTTCGTTCTTCGCCACGCCAAAGGCAGCATGCTCCATATCCAGAATGGTGGGATTGTGTTTGAGAAGGGGGATGCTTTCTGGTTCGATGCCACCGCTCATGGGAAGCGCACTAAAATAGGTGCAGTCGATGAGGTGGTGGATTCAGGGAAGTTGTATCTGATTATTTCCGATACTGATGTTGCTCAGTTGACGATATTACCGGGAAAGACCGAAGTCGACAACAGCACAGGCGTCGCGAAACAGGAATCACCGCCGCCGGTTACCCGGGGGCCGGTCATGGTCCACACTCAAGTTAACGGCGAGGTATTGTCCGTCGATAAAGCCAGTCATTCGATCGTGATCCTGCTCTATGATGGAAAAGATACGAAGAAGCGTTTTTATTTAGCGGAAAAGGTCACGATCATCTCATCGAGTCAAAAAACAACGATACAGAAAGGTGATGTGGTCGAGTTTAACAAGCTGTTGCGCATGCCGGACGGCATGGAACGCATCACCGAAATATTTGTTGAACGTTTCGGTCAATGAACTTATCATGAATCCGCTTAAACAGCTACGTTAAGCGGGAAAGGGGGTATCAAATGAAGAACTGTGAAATTTGTGGAGAAGTTAATAATCTTCGCTCTGTGCATGGGAGTTGTCTACGGGGTGAGCCCGGAACAAATGGACTTTTTATTAAGAAATCAAAGAATATGCTCCCTGCTCGCCAGGACCATGGATGTGAATATAGTGATGCTTTCTGGTTGATATGTCCGGATTGCGAACAAGAGCTACGAATTCGTTAATATCGCACCCGTCCCTGCGCGATGAGCCAGTCGAGCGCCTCCCGAACCGCTTCCAGGGACGTGTAGCGCGGGCGGTATCCGAGGCGCTCCATGGCTTTGAGCGGGCTGCAGTTAGTGCTGTGGATCAGGTGGGCATAGGCGGCGCCGGCATCTTTCGGCGCCATGACGCATTTCCACTCTTCGACGGGGAGGAAGCGCAGCTTCGCCGACTGCCCGAACCAGCCGGCCACCGCTTCGGCATACCCGCGCATGGTGAGCGCGCCGCGGGAGACGACAAAGAAGCTCTCGCCCATTGCCGCGTCCCAGCGTTCCAGCGACGCCTGGAAGGCCTGCGCCACGTCGTCCGCGTGCACATGGTGCATCGTCTCCAGGCCCAGGTTCGGCAGGGACAATTCGTCACCGCGCGCCAGCGCTTCGTATACCTGCGGGTTGAAGTTCCCCTGCGGGTTGAGCGGCACCCATCCCTGACCCACGATGTGACCGGGATGGAGCACGGTAACCGGAAAGCCATTATGGGCGCGCTCCAGCAGATACCGTTCAGCCGCCGCTTTATTGATGCCGTAGTCGTCGATCGGGGCGCGCGGCGCGGATTCCAGCATGGGCACCTCGACGTTGCTGCCGTGCACCCATACCGTGCCGCAATGCAGCAGATGCTTCACCCGGCCATCGAGCGCCTCAACGAGCCGCCGCGCGGAAGCCTCGGTGAAGCAGAGCATGTCGATCACCGCCTCGGGCCGCAGGTTGCGGATCGCCGGGCCGAAGGCACCATCCTTTTCGGCAGCCTCCCGGTCCAGCGCGACCATCTCCACGCGGCTCCACGTCGGATGCGGCTGATACGGCAGCCGCATCCCGCGCGTCACCACCGCCACTTCGTGCCCGGCCCCGACCAGACGCGGCACCAGGTATGTTCCTACGTGCCCGGTTCCGCCGATGACCACGATACGCATGGCAACCTCCTCCCCCCGGTTCATGCCCCCCCACGGGAGGATACGACATTCGTTGCATATCTTCCTGCCCTGCACCTTCCACGACCGCGCCCGGTTGTTTGCCCGTTGTCAAAACACGGCAAACCTGCTACGATGACGTGCCATTGGGCATTCATCTCAGCCCGGGCGGGGATTCATCCGGCAAGCGTCCGGATATGTCGCCTGCCAAAATCCGTCAACGAGGTTTGTCATGCCTGACTCCGTGCATCCACGCCCCCCGCGGGGGAACAAACCCACGAAAGAGCATATGGCAGACATTCCCGCCGGCTTGTGGCAGAAGTGTCCGAAGTGCAGCGCCCTCCTTTACGTGAAGGAGCTGGAGCGCAACCTGCGCGTCTGCCACAATTGCCACCACCACTTCCGCTTGTCCCCCGACGAGCGGATCGCGCTGTTGACCGACGAAGGCAGCTTTACCGAGCTCGACGCCGGCATGAGCTCCCGCAACCCGCTCGACTTCCCGGATTACGAACAAAAACTGGCCACTGATCGCCAGAAGACGGGCCGGGAGGAGGCGTTCCTGTATGGCGACGCCACCCTGGACGGCATCCCCATCGTCTTCGGACTGGCCGATTTCGACTTCCGCGGCGCGAGCATGGGCTCGGTCTACGGCGAGAAGGCGGCCCGCGCGCTGGAGCGCGGCGCCGAGCTGGGCCGTCCCGTCATCTTCGTCACCGCGTCGGGCGGCGCCCGCATGCAGGAAGGTGTCATCTCGCTCATGCAGATGGCGAAGACCGCCGCGGCGTGCGGGCGCCTGAAGGCGGCCGGTCAGCTCTATCTCGTCATCATGACCGACAACACCACGGCGGGGGTGCTGGCGAGCTTCGCGTCGCTGGGCGACATCATCATCACCGAACCCGGCGCGCTGATCGGCTTCGCCGGCCCGCGTGTTATCGAACAAAATCTCAAGGTGAAGCTGCCGCCCGGCACACATACCGCCGAGTTCCAGCTCGCGCACGGCATGGTGGATATGGTCGTCAATCGCCGCGAGCTGCGCGGCGTCGTGGGCAGGTTGCTCGGGTATCTGGCGCCGGCGGAACCGGAAGCGGACGGCGATGTGCTGGCCGCCGCCGCGCAAGGGGAACACGGATTATGACCACCATCTCGCCCAGCCGCTGGCTGCCGTTTGAAAAACCCCTGCAGGAGATCGAGGAGCAGATCAAGCTCCTGGAAGATTATACCGCCACCCACGGGATCGACCGCTCGGAGAAGATCACGGAGCTGCGCGCCCGACACGCCACGCTGAGCCAGCAGATCTTCTCGAACCTTTCGCCGTGGGATAAAACGCTGATGGCCCGCCATCCCAACCGTCCCTACACCCTCGATTTCGTGAAGATCATCTTCGACGATTTTATCGAACTGCACGGAGATCGCCGCTTCGGGGACGATCCGGCCATCGTTGCCGGCGTGGCGCGGCTGGACGGGCAGACGGTGATGGTGATCGGGCACCAGAAGGGGCGCGATGTGAAGGAGCGGCAATTCCGCAACTTCGGCAGCGCCCGTCCGGAGGGTTATCGCAAGGCGATGCGCGTGATGGAACTGGCCGAGCGCCGCGGCGCGCCGGTCATTTCCTTCGTGGACACCCCGGCTGCCGAGGCGCGGCTGGAGGCGGAAGAGCGCGGCATCTCGGAGTCGATCGCCGCCAGCATGGCACTGATGTCCCGCCTGCGCACCCCTATCTGCGTGGTGATCATCGGCGAAGGCGGCAGCGGCGGCGCTATCGGCATCGCGGTGGGTGACCACATCGCCATGCTCGAACACTCCATTTACTCCGTCATCTCCCCGGAAGGCTGCGCCGCCATCCTGGACACCTTTGGCCGCGACGGCAGCCGCGGGCACGAGGCGGCCCAGGCGTTGAAGCTCACCGCGCAGGACAACCTGCGCCTGGGCATCATCGACGAAGTGATCTCGGAACCGATCGGCGGCGCGCACCGCAACCCGCAGGGCACAGCCGAGCTTATCAAAAGGTTCATCCTGGCGACCTTGCCCAGATTGCAGGCGCTGCCCATCGAAGACTTGCTGGAGCGTCGCTACGCGAAGTTCCGCAAGATCGGGCAGTTCAATCCGTAGAGTCTGCGCTTATTGACGACGGCGGTGGAAGGCACATTCCACCGCCGTTAGACTGAGAATCGCCTTTTCACCATTGACCTATAATCGAACAATTCCTGCCGGGCGGCGGGGGCCGTCATCGGGAACACTCAGCATGTGCAGAGGGAGAGGCATTCATGCAAGTTCCGTTGACGGATAACGAATTCATCATTCTCGATTACCTTGCCGACGGCGCGCAGTCGTTGACGTGGCTGGTGCGCGAGCTGCACGGCAGCAAGCGGTCGTGGGATGCCAGTGTGATCGTCAACAGCCTGGTGAAGCTGATCGATCGGCAGCTTATCCACTACAGCCAGTCGCCGGGCGGCCCCAACTTCACCAACCCGACACCGGAGGTTATTCACGCCCAGGTCATCGGAGTCCTTGACAACAATGAACAGCACTGGTGGATCGAATTGACGGAAGCCGGCCAGAGCACGTGGGAAACGTGGCAGCAGACCAAGTTTGGGTCGTGAGCGGCCTGGAATACAGCGTGCGCCCGGCGGAGATTATCACCCTCGCCGCGCACTACTGCCGCGTTGACGGCGTGCTGGCGGTTCAATCGTTGAATGGCGAGCGGATCACGGACTGGTGGCCGACTTTCCGGTTGGAGCGTGCGGATAATCCTCCCCCATCCGGTGCTCCCCCTTCCTTCGCGGGAAAGGGGAGTAGGCTTTCGTCTAAAAGATGCCGGTATCATAATACCCGCCCCGGCGCTCCCCCTTCCTTTGCAGGGAAGGGGGCTGGGGGGTTAGGTGTCTCCGTACGAGAGGACCGGTCAGCGCTTGAACCATTATCGTCGGTGCACCGTTGCAATCTTGTCCGCCATCTCCTGTGCCAGCAGCTCCATTTCGTGCTGCGACAGGTAGCGGCGCTGCGAGTGCTCCCCGCCGCAGCCCATCAGCGGGTGGGTGGCGAAACGCGAGCGCAGGCTCAGGCCGACGGGCAGGTGAACGCTGGGATCGATCGCCGGCAGCTCGCCGGCGGTGAACGGCGGGCGATCGGTCAACACGTAGAATGCAAACAGGGACGGCTTCTCGCGGAATTTATACTCGTAGGCGTGCCGGTAGGCGTTGAAACCGGCTTCGGCGCCCTGGGCCATCGCCTTCAGCGTCATGCTGGGGAAGCCGGTGCAGTCGCCGGCGGCGAAAAAGCCCGGCAGCGCGGGGTCGCCTCCCGGCCCGATGCGGCTGTAGCCGGCCGCGTCGCGCAGCTCCGCCGGCAGGATGGCCAGCGACGGCGGCGCCTGCTCCAGGGTGTGATAATCGAGCAAGGCCTGGTCGCAGGACAGCTCGTGCGTCTCTCCGCCCTCTTCATAAGTGATCACCAGCCTGTCATTTTCAATGCGAAGGTTCGTGATGAGCTGGCGTGGCTCGCACAGCGCATCAATGATATTCCTCCCCTTGTCACAGTCGCGGAAGATGGGCAGCGATTCCGCCAGCGGCTCCCCGCCGATGAGCACCAGCCGCTGTCCCGCATGCTCGCGCGACCATTTCATGAAACGCTGCGCCGATCGCTCATACCCGCCGGCGAGGATGGACAATTTCTTCGACGGCATCACTTCCGATTCAGTGGTCAGGCGGCGCAGTCCGGTCGCCAGTACCACCGACAGGCAGGATAGCTCACGCCCCGGCGTCCGCACGATCCAGTACGGCTCCTCGCGCCGAAGTCCGGTCGCCGATTCGCGCAGCAGCGGAATCTCGAATTGCTCCACGTCCGGAAGCAGCCTGGCCATCAGCTCCAAACCTTCAAAGTGGAACGACGGACCGGTCAGATTGATCTGTCCCATACGCGCCAGGCCGCCGAGCCCGGCGGGGTCGAGCAGCAGCACGCTGGCCGGTATCGCGCTCGCCGTTTTCACCCAGCGGCAGCGGATGGCCACCGCCATGCCGGCAGGACCGGCGCCGACCACGATCACGTCGAAATCGTAGGGCAAGGCGTTACTTCTCCAATCCTAAATAGCGCAGCAGCCCGCCGGACATGAGAATACGCCGCAGGTGTTCTTCCGGCGGGGTAAGGCTGACCGTTGCCCCAAACTGCGGCCTGTACAGCGTCCACTCGTCCCGATTGAAAATCACCTCTTCCCCGGATTGCAGGTCGAGATAGAGCGTGGGGTGGGTGGCGAGCGGGATGCCGGCGTTGATCAGGTTGCGGTAAAAGATGCGCGCGAAGCTGACGGCGATGACGGCGGAGACGCGGGCGTAGCGGAAGGCGCGCACATAGGCTTCGCGGCTGGAGCCGCAGCCGAAATTGCGCCCGCCGACCAGGATGTCGCCCGGTTGGAACCGGCGGGCGTATTCCGGCGGCAGTCCCGCCAGGAACCCGGGCAGTACCGCCTCCGGGGTGATGCCGAAATATTGCGGCGGGTGCAGCAGGTCGGTATTGACGTCATCCCCCAGCACGACGGCATGGGCGCGTATTTCGGTGGTGGTCATAAGTTCTCCCGCTATAGGAGTTAAGTAAAGCATTTTCTTGCTCTTGCTCTTGCTCTAAAATGTCATCACATCTCTACAAGCCTCCTCGAGCTTATCGCGCCAGGCTTGTAGAGATGTGATGACGCTTTTAGAGCAAGAGCAAGAGTAAGAGCATGAAAATCACTGTCGTTCACCTTTCTTCCCACACTTCCGCCGGCGATGTGATGTAGCCGGTCACCGCGGAGGCGGCGCAGGTTGCGGTAGAGGCCAGGTAGACGGCGCTGTCGCGCGGGCCCAGCCGCCCCTGGAAATTGCGCGTGGTGGTGGTCAGCGCGGTATCGCCGGATGCCAGCACCCCCTTGTCCAGGCCGCCGCACGCGCCGCAGCTCGGGTTGCTGATGCAGACTCCGGCCTCGGTCAGTATCTGGAAATATCCCAGCGCCATCATTTGTCGCAGCACGGTCACCGACGACGGGACGGCGATCACCTTCAACCCGCGGGCTATCGTTTTCCCGGCCAGCAAATTCGCCGCCATCGCGAAGTCCTCCAACCGGCCGCCCGCGCAGGAGCCGATATACACCTCATCGAGGGGAACGCCCCGCACCTCCTCCACCGGGCACACGTTTGCCGGGCTATGCGGCTTCGCCACCGGACTATCCACTGTCCCCACATCAATATGCAGATCCTGCACGTATTCCGTTTCATCGATGGTCACCGACGGGAAGGGATAGGTCACGCCGCGGTCGCGCCGCTGCAGGAAGTCGCGGGTGATGTCGTCCGGGGTGAAGAGCGCCGCCTTTGCGCCCATCTCGGTGGCCATGCAGCAAATCGCCGCCCGGCTGTCCATCGCCAGGCCGTCCTCGGTGCGGTCCCACATCTCCAGCGCGCGGTAACTCGCCCCCGATTCCCCCAGCAAGTCCAGCAGGTGCAACGCCAGGTCGCGTCCCATCACCCACGGCTGGCGGCGGCCAGTGAAAGTCACGCGCAGGCTTTCCGGCACGCGAAACCAGGTCCTGCCCGTCGCCAGGCAGCCGAGGATGTCGGTAGCGCCCAGTCCGGTGGCGAAGCAGCCGACCGCGCCGGCCAGCAGCGTGTGTGAATCCGCCCCCACCACGATACGGCCCGGCTGCACGCGGGGATCCTCCAGCAGCAACTGGTGGCAGATGCCCTGGTACAGGCGCAGGTCCGGCACTTCGTGGCGCGCGGCGAACTGCAGCACGGTTTTCTGCAGGTCCGCCCAATCGCTGCGCGCCGGCGGGGCGAAATGGTCGCAAGCGATGAGCAGGCGATTTTTGTTCCACAGGCTGCACGAAAGCCGCTCGAAATCGGCAATCGCCAGCGCCATGGTAGCGTCATGGACCATCACCAGATCGACCGGCATTTCCACCACGTCGCCGGTGCGGACGGTGCGCCCCACCGCCGTGCTGAACAGCGTTTCAAGCTGCGTGAGCGTAGAGAGAGCCATCGGCCATCATCTCCTTTGCGCGCGCAAGGATGATCTCGGCCTCCACGCCGAAATTCTTCCGGTAGTATTCGTCCAGCTCGTCCACCATCTTCGCCAGTGGCAGGTGCGACTGCTGCTCCTTCCAGTGCTTGATCTCCGCGAGCAGGTGATCGACCATCGCCGGAGTATGCGGAATGTCGTGCTGGTCGAGCAGCGCCACCAATTGATGACGCCCGGAGTGCTTGCCGAAGACGATCTCGCGCTTGCGGCCCACCTCCTCCGGCAGGATGGTCTCGTAGGTGCGCGGGTCCACCAGCACGCCGGCGGCGTGAATGCCCGACTCGTGCCGGAAGGCGTTCAATCCCACCACCGGGGCGTGCAGGGGCATGTGCACGCCGCTGGCGCGCTGCACCAGCCGCGACAGTATATACAGGGCATCCAGCTTGATGCCGGTCTTCACGCCCATCTTCTCCAGCGTCATCACCGTCTGCTCCAGCGAGGCGTTGCCCGCGCGCTCGCCGATGCCGTTCACGGTGACGGTCACCGCCAGCACGCCGGCCTGCACCGCCAGCACAGTGTTGGCGGTTGCGCAGCCCAGATCGTTGTGGCAGTGCACGCCGAAAGCGATGTCCGCCGGCGCGTTGCCGATGATGCAGCGGAAGAATTCATAGGTGGTCAACGGCGAGGCCAGCCGGACCGCGGTGTCGCAGATGATCATGCGCCGGATGCCCATGTCGTGGAGCAGGTGCACCAGCCGGAGCAGCTCCTCCGGCTCCGCGCCGGTGCTGTCTTCGGCGATGAATGTGACGACAAAGCCCATCTCCTGCGCCATCCCGACGTGCCGACGAATGAGTTCGTAGAGTTTGTCATACTCGCGCATGCCGAATTTACACCACATATGCAGCGGGCTGGCGGAGATGAACATGTAGACATCGCGGACGCCGCATGCCCGCGCCACCTGCAGGTCCGCTTCGTGGCAGCGCACGGTCACGCCGACTTCGCAGGGCAGGTCCATGGCCATGATCCCGCGCACGGCATCCGCTTCGTCATCAGAGATGATCGGCATGCCCGCGTCGATGGAGGACACGCCGGCGTCCGCCAGCGCCCGCGCGATGGCTTTTTTCTCCTCGAGGTGAAAGGCCACACCCGGCGCCTGTTCGCCATCCCGCAGCGTCTCGTCCCAGATGAGCACCCGCTCCGGCAGGTGCTGATCGGGCATGAATCGTCGGTTATTGTCGTACAGCAATCCCATTATTGCCCCCTGATCCGTTGGGCCTTGCCGGGCAGACGCTCCAATTGCCCGGCGTCATGCAATTGCAGAATGATGCGCACCGGATAGGCGCGCCGGATCGTCTCGGTGATCTTCGCTTCATCATTCGCGGGGATTTCGGCGCCGGCTTTTCGCTCGATGTGCACCACCAGCTCGTTCCGGTGCGCGCCGCCCACCTCCAGGTAGAACTCGTTGGCGAGCCAGGGAAAGCTGTAGAGGATCGTCTCGATATCCGCCGGGTCGATATTTACTCCGGTGACGATGAGCACACTGTCCAACCGTCCCGGAATGCGGGTAATGCGGCGATGCGTGCGCCCGCAGGCGCAGGGCCCCGGGATGATGGCTGCCGCGTCGCCGGTGCGGAATCGCAGCAGTGGAAACGCCTCGCGGAAAAGATTAGTCAGCACGAACTCACCCTGGGTGCCATCTGGGACCGGCTCACCGGTGGCCAGGTCGATAATTTCCGGGAAGAAGGCATCTTCCCAGATATGCAGGCCGTCGCGATACTCGCACTCGGCGCCCACGCCCGGCCCGCATAATTCCCCGATGCCGTAGGAATCCACCGCCCGCAGGCCGAAGCCTTCCTCGATGCGTGTTCGCGCGGCCTCCGTCCACGCTTCGGCGCCGAACGAGCCGATGCGCAACGGTGAGGAAGCCGGGTCATACCCGATCTGCGGCAGCGAATCGAGCAGGCGCAGCATGTGCGTGGGCAGGCTGACGATGGCGGTGGGGGTGACGCCCAGGTCGCCGCGAAGAATTTCCGCCATCTGCGGCGTATGGACCGGCCCGACGGGGATCACCGTGCAGCCCAGGCGCCGCAGGCCGCCGAACATCCCCTGGCCGCCGGAAAACAGGCCCATCGGCACCGGCAGCAGTGTCACGTCGTCCGGGCGCAGGCCGTTTGTCCACAGCATGCGCGCCGCCAGTGTGAACCAGTTGTCCAGATCCCCACGGGTATAGGGCAGGGCAATGCGAGCGCCGGTGGTGCCGGAGGTGGCAAGGCACATCGCGATGCGCGTATTTGCATCTGCCGCCCACGCCCCGGCGCCGGCCTGGCGCAAGTCCTGCTTGGTGGTGAGGGGTACAAGCTGTTGAAATTGCATTGGCGAGATGGTGGTGATGTCGTCAGCGATGGCAGAGAGCCGCTCGCGGAAAAATGGGGCGCGCTTTGCCCGCCGGATCGCCTGCGCCAGCAGGCAGCCCTGCACTGTTTTCAGCTCCCGGCGAGGCATGCATTCGATGTCCTGCTGAAATGCCTGAACAACCGGGATCGTTCCGGACATCCGGTAAGCCATCATTGCGTCCCTCTCCCTTCACTCCGCCTCGTATTGCTGGAATGATAGAGGATAACACGCTGCAGGAATTGCACGATGGAAATACGCTCATGTGCCGGTTCCCGCACATAAGCGACAAACCGTCCGCGTCTTCCCCTCACCCCCCCAGCCCCCTCTCCCCGATGAGAGGGGAGCAACAAGTGGGTTTTTTTGAATACCGATTCGGTTATCTATCAGGCCACTCCTAACCCGGCGGAGCCGGAACCAAAAAGCAGATCCGAACTGGAGGCCGTTCGTCCGAATTCTCGACACGCTGTAGAGAATTTCAGGGAGTAAGGATTAATCTCCCCGATGAGGGGGGAAGATGCGGACGGCTTAGCCGGCGACTTTGGCGAACTGCTCGTCGTTTGTCAGTGGGATGTAGCTCGACCACCAGCGGCCGAGGACACGGCAGGCGGAGATCAGGCCGATGCGCTGCGCGCCGCCCTTCTCGATGGCCCGGCAGGATGGAGTATTGGTGATGGAGATCGTCAGGAAGGCCCGGTTATACCCGCGCTCCAACAGGGTGCGCATGGTGATCTGCAGCATGCCGGGCGCGATCCCTTTGCCTCGCCAGGTCGGGATCGTCTCCGCGCATTCCAAATAGGCGTCCGTTTCCCCGAGGTGTATCGCATGGCCAGTGACGATGTGTTCGTTGGGACCGAGGATCACACTCGAACGGAAGATCCATCGGCTGTCCTGCACCGCCATGAAAGCCAGATCGCCTCGCTGCACCCGTTCCCCAATCAATTTGGGGAATGGCGTGATTACGGTTTTCATCCGCTCGAGATTCTCCCGATCACACACGTGTGGGACTAATTCGGATAGCATGGGAGGGGCTTTCTTCAGCGTTTCCGCCACATCGCAGCAGTAGACGAAGAGCAGGTCACGCTTGTAACAATATGACAGAAGGCGTCGGATACAATTCCAGATGACCATCCTTGACTCCCCCTGAGATTAATGAAACGACTCCTCACCCGAATATTAAATAGAGAAAAAACGGATGGGTATTATCGAAATGACAACACCCGTCCTCCCCGGTGCACTTTGTCGGAGGAATGGACTAATGACGGCAAGCAGGCGGCGCCTTTACGCTGGAAGAGGCATGGAGTATAGTTACAGCGTATGCAATATCGCCTGGCGTATGGGAAATCCGGTTTATCGATCGACCTTCCGGACCGTCTGCGGGTCACGGTGGTGCAGCCGCGGCACGTGCCCGGACTGCTCGACCAGACCGGCGCGGTGCGGGAGGCACTCGATAACCCCATCGTCTCCCCGCCGCTGCGCGAGCTGGTGAAGGCCTCCGACCGCGTGGGCATCGTATTCAGCGACATCACCCGCCCGACGCCCAACGCCCTGCTGCTGCCGGTGTTGCTCGAAGCGCTGGACTACGTCCCGGACGACAACATCATCCTCTTCAATGCGACCGGCACCCACCGGTTCAATACGGAGACCGAGCTGTGCGGGATGCTGGGACGCGGGCTGGTGGACCGGCACCTGATCGTGCAGAACGATGCCGGCGACGCCGAGTCACATGCCGTGGTGGGCACGACAACGAGCGGTAATGAGATCGTCATCCTGCGCGAGTTCCTGGAATGCGACGTCAAAATCCTCACCGGCTTCATCGAGCCGCACTTCTTCGCGGGCTTCTCCGGCGGCGGGAAGGCCGTGATGCCGGGCCTGGCCAGCCTCGACACGGTGATGCGCAATCATAACGCGCGCAACATCGACGATCCGCAGGCACGCTGGGGCGTCACCCGCGGCAACCCCATCTGGGAAGAGGTCTATGAAGCGGCGGCGATGACGTCGCCCACCTTCCTGCTCAACGTGACGCTCAACCGCGACAAGGAGATCACCTGCGTCTTTGCCGGGGATTTCACCGAAGCCCACGCGCAGGGGTGCGAATTCGTGCGGGAAAAGGCGATGGTGCCGGTGGACGCGCCCTTCGACATCGTGATCGGCACCAATTCGGGCTATCCGCTGGATCTGAACCTGTATCAATCCGTCAAGGGGATGAGCGCGGCGGCGCAGGTGGTGAAGTCGGGCGGCAGCATCATCATCGCCGCCGAATGCTGGGACGGCATCCCGCAGCACGGGGAGTATTGCCGCCTGCTGCAAGGCGCGGAGAGCCTGGAAAGCCTGCTCGCCGCCATCCGTGCGCCGGGGTTTGCCTGCCGGGATATGTGGCAGGCGCAGGTACAGGCGCTGGTCTGCCGGCAGGCCGACGTCTACTTGCACACCCGCCACCTGACCCCAGAACAGATCACCCGCGCGCTGCTGAACCCCTGCGCCTCCATCGAGCAGACGGTGGCGCAACTGCTCGATAAATATGGGGATGATGCGACCATTTGCATCCTGCCGGAAGGGCCGCAGACGGTGCCGTATATTTGTGAGACGCCATAAGGATAGCGTTCGTAGTAGCATCGCGAGATGCGTTGTAAACAGTATCAGTCAACGACGCATCTCGCGATGCTACTACGAATTCTGGCTTTACAACGTTTTCCTAATCGATAACAGCCTCGGGGATTGCTCGCAGGCTCCGCATGCTGGCATTCAGCGGCACGGCGCATTCGGGGCCGATGATGTTAATGCCGGCGGCCAGGGCGTCCCGCACGTCCGCGGCGATGCGCGCTTCGTCGCCGGGGAGCAGGGACTCGATGTTGCTCACCCCGCCCATCAGCGCGATCTTCCCGCCCGCCAATGCCACCGCCGTTTTCGCGGGCACGCGCGTGTCGTAGTGAAAGCAGCTCAAGCCGGTAACGGCGAAGGCGTCGAGGCGGTCGGCGGTGTCGCCGCAGGCGTGGAGGATGACCGGGCAGGGCACGCGGCGCGCGATCTCCCGATGCAGGGGGAGGAGGAACTCGTGGTAGGTGGTCGGCGAGCACATGTCGCGCGAGCAGTGGTCGCCCAAGCAGAGGGCGTCAGCGCCGGCGCGCACCTGGGCGATAGCCGAGCGCACGCTGATCTCCAGCAGCCCGGTGAAGATGCGCTTGAGCTTATCCGGCTCCTCCAGCGTCATCACCAGGATATTCTCCACTCCGAACATGTGGAAGCCGAGCGACCAGGGGCCGAAGGTTTTGCCAATGATTGCCAGGTGGGGATAGTCCGCGCGCAGCCGGCGCAATGCCTCCAGCGCCACCGCCATGCTCTCCCGCCGCTCGAAATCGTCGGGGACGGCGATCTCCTCCGGCTCGCGCCACAACGGCTCGGTGATGGCGGGCATGATATTGGACTGCCCCCAGTTCACCTTCGCCCCCAGCGCGGCGGCCTCCGTCACCACGCTGAACAGCGGCATGATCGCGTCGTAGCCGGCCTCCTCGGTGGCAAATGCCGCCAGCCGCGCCATCAGCCGCGGATCGAGGTGAGCATCGGGAAACGCGGCGCCGCAGCGCTGCATTGCCTCCGTGGTCGCCACCGAGGTGGCCGACGCCACCGCCGGGCGGTCGGCCCGCCCGCCGCAGACCGCCGCCATAAACCGCCGTCTGGGACTCATATCATCTGCCATGTCGGTACTCCCACGGTTGGACTGTCTTCTCTTTGCGTCTTTGCGCCTTTGCGTGAAATTGAACTATCTTATGAGGTGATTGCAAAGCCTTCCCTAAGAAGTGAGGTTAGGTCTCATGTCGAAATAGTGAAGTACCGCCAACCCTATCCGACAGGGAGACCTGATAATGACTATTCGCCAACGAATCAGCACATTCCTTGCCGACCTGCAGCAGACGTTCTTCCCAGCGCTGGCGGCAGTGGTCCCCGATCCGGTGACCGAAGCGCACGAGCGGCTGGTCGCGATTTTGGAACTGGTGGACGTGGACCGGCGCCGGCGCTTTGGCGCCCGCACGGCGGTCGAGCGGTTCAACAGCCGGCTCAAGGATGACTGCGGCGCGCGAGTGATCCGGGTGCGCGGGGAGGCGAAAGTGCACGCCTTTCTGATGTGCGGCCTGCTGGTGATCTTCGCGGAGGCGCTGCTCACCTTGGGTGGGGGGTGACCGCTTTATCCGGCCCCAGGCCAGGCCGCAGACTCCGTCGGGCTGTGCCCGCAGGCATACGCACGCCTGTTCGGGGTTGAAACGATGAAAAATTGGTCATCCGTTCCCGCGGGGAGAGATTCCGCGGGGTAAGACGGTGCGGAAACGCCGTTTCACAGCCGACGAGTCGGGAAACCGCAGCGTGTGCCGGTAGTTTTGAAATCGGCTCACAGTGTAAAGAATTTCCCTCATAAGGGTCATGCTACCCCGGAGATCAGCCTGTCACACCCCCACTGATTCGCGCGCTTCCGGCGCCGCCTTCCGGTAAAAGCGGGAGATGGCATGGGCGGCGAGGATGATGACGCCCACCGACAGCACCAGCATGAGGATATCTACCGGCAGCAGGATCAACGCGTTCTGGCGCTGCAGCGGCAAACCGGCGAGATCGTGGATGAATTTCTGCAGTTGGATCAGCAGCGAAGCGAGCGTCGTCGCGATCATGAACGCGGCGGGCAGCAGCGTGAACCACGCCTGCCGCTTGCGGGTGAGCAACCAGGAGGACACGGCGATCAGCGCCAGCGCGGCCAGCATCTGGTTGCCGGTGGCGAAGAGCGGCCACAGGTAGTTGAAGGTGCTCTTCCACGCCAGCAGCAGCATGATGGCGACCGACAGCCCGGAGTTGAACCACGGCCAGCGCAGCAGCGCGGGAATCTTCTCTTTGAACAGCAGCGACCACAGCTCCTCGAACAGGTAGCGGTTCAGACGCACCGCCGAGTCGAGGGTGGTGACCACGAAGCCTTCCAGCAGCAGGATGCCGAACACCGTGCCGTAAGCGGTAGGCAGGTGCAGCGTCTTCTGCAGCAGCAGGCCCAACCCCAGCGCGAAGGCGAGGATGGGGTTGCTTTTCACGTTGGGGTCGGTCGGGAGAACGATGGACTGGTACTGGCTAGTGGAGAGCATGGCGGCGACCACCAGCAGGGCGCCGATCGCCATCAACGACTCCAACAGCATGCCGTTGAAGCCGATCATCCGCGCATGCCCTTCTTTAGCGAGTTGCTTGGAGGTGGTGCCGGTGGCCACCAGCGAGTGGAAGCCGGAGATGGCGCCGCAAGCTACGGTGACGAAGAGCATGGGCCACAGCAGGCCGGGGTAGTTCGGATTATTGATCAGCGGCGCGGTGTCGGCGATGGCGGGCAGGCTGGTATGTATCCCGTAGACCGCGCCGCCCACGCAGAGTCCGACAAGCATGGCGACGATGCCCGCGTAGAGGATCTGCACGTTGACGAAATCACGCGGCTGCAGGATGATCCACACCGGCAGGCCGGCGGCAAAGAGCACGTAGACCGAGATGACGATCATCCACATCTGGGGCGACAGGGTGACGGGGAAGCGGAAGCCGACGGCGATGGCCCCCAGGCAGATGACGATGGCGAGCGTGTAGCCGAGCAGCACGTGAATCCGCCGGCGATAGAGCAGCCAGCCGAGCAACGGGGCGAGGGCGGTGATGACGATCACCGAGGTGGAGGCGATGCCGCCGATGATCGCCTTGCCCGATGCCGAGTCCATGCGCAGCAGGCGCTGTCCCGCCTCGAGCTTGAGCGTCTCCGGCGGGTATCATGCTGGTCAAGGACATCGCGGTCATGGCAAGGAAGGCGGAGGTGACCAGGATGATCATCACCGACGCGAAGCCGATGAACAGGGCGAAGCCGCGGTCGCCCAGGGTGGTGCGGGCAATTTCGGCGATGGAGCGCCCGCGCTCGCGCAGGCTGATGAAGAGGGTGGAAAAGTCGTGCACCGCGCCGAACAGCACCCCGCCGATGATGATCCACAGCCAGACCGGCAGGTAGCCGTAGAGCACGGCCAGCGTCGGACCCATGATGGGTCCGGCGCCGGCAATGGTGGCAAAGTGGTGGCCGAAGAGAACGTTGGAATTGGCGGGGGCGTAATCCCGGCCGTCGTTCAGCTCTACCGCGGGCGTGGGGCGCTCGCGGTCTTCGCCCAGCCAGCGGCTGACCAGCAGTCCGTAGAAGCGCGACGCCAGGTAGAGGATGGCCATCGAAAGCAGCAGCAGGTACAGGACGTTCATGCGTGTTCTCCCTCCGCTGCCGGAGCGCGGACGTCTCGTCCGTGCATGAGGCATGAATTGACGCGCGGACGAGACGTCCGCGCTCCGGCAGGGGCGTCAGCGGGAAGCGACCGGTTCGCCCGTTTGCGGGTCCAGGCCGACCAGGCTGCAGAAATGCGCCCAGATTTTTCTCACGTAATTGCGCGTCTCGCGGAAGGGCGGCACGCCGCCGTAGCGTTTCACGCTGCCCGGTCCGGCGTTATACGCCGCCAGCGCCAGCGAGAGCCGCCCGAAGGTGTCCAACTGCTCGGACAGGTACCGCGTTGCGCCGTCCAGGTTGTCGTCGATATCGAAGGGATCGCGCACGCCGAGCGAGGCGGCAGTGCCCGGCATCAACTGGCCCAATCCCTGTGCGCCCGCGCTGGAGACGGCGTTCGGGTTGAAACAGGACTCCTGCGTCACCAGCGCGAACATCAGGCGCGGATCCACGTTGTAGAGCTCGCACTTGCTCAGCAGGCTGGTGGCGATGCGGGTGACCGTCGCGTCGTCGATGCGGGCGTTGCAGGCCCGGATGCGCGCCGCATACGCCTGCACGTATTCCGGGCCCGTCAACTGGCCGGCTGACATGCGCCGGGAATTTTCGTTGAAGTGCTCGGGAGCATTGTAATAGATGACGGGCGGGCGGTTGTCCACCGGCATGCCGCCGGGCGGAGTGGCCAGCCGGTCCGCGCTATCCGCGATGGTGGGGTCGTGGTCATCGCCTTCCAATCCACCGGCCGCGGAAGTGGCGCCAAGCGGCGAGACGGCTGGCTCCGGTCCGCCAGGCGTGACCGCCAGGCATTCCAGCATGGTGGTGCCCATCGGCACGCGCGCCAGCACGCGCACGGCGACGTTGACGTCGATATCCGGGTCTTCCGTCCGGGTGGAGAAGAGCAGGATTTGTCCGCCGGCGGTCCGCAGCATGAACGCGGAGCTGGTATTATTGGCGATGACGCCGTTGACAACGCCGTCAAACTCGGCCGCCTGGCCGACCTTGTACGGCAGCTCTTTGAGGAATTTCTCCAGGTCGGTGATCCGGGTGACAGTGACGCTGTTACGGATCGCCTGGTAGGCCGCGGTGTCGGCGGCGTCGGCGGCGGTGCAGGCCCAGATACAGCACGCCGCCCATATCAACATCACCCCTCGCGCTGGCACGAACAGGGCACCTCCTTCACGGGCAAAGTCGTCGTTATTGGTATCCACCAGCGTCATTCGCACGAGAAGTTGTCATCGCCTGGTAAAGCAGCCATCTTGATGAATGGGCTTGGCTTCCCTACTTGAGCGATCTGCGCTATGAAATCACGCTGGTTGTCTACCAGAGATTCCGACCCAAAGCTCTATTACTATACTGTAGGTTTTCCATATTTTCAAGCGCTCTGCCCGGGCAGACAGATCACAATGTGCCGATAGGGCTCTTCGCCGACGCTCACGCTCTCCACGCCCTCGATCTCCGCCAGGGTCATGTGCACCGTGCGCCGGTCGCGCGGGGACATCGGCTCCATCGGCACCGGCTCGCCGGTCGCCAGCACCTGCTCCGCCGCCTGGCGCGCCAGCCCCTGCAGCCACTCGGCGTGCCGCGCGCGATACCCCTCGGCGTCCACCATGATGTGCTTCTCCAGCGTGTGGAGCTTCGTCTGCGTGATGGTGCGCACCAGCAGCTCGATGGCGTTCAGCGTCTGCCCGCCCTTGCCGATGAGCAGGCCCATCGGGCGGTCGCTGATCAGCGTCAGGTCGATCTGCTCCGGCGTCTCCTCCACCTCGATGGTGGCCTCGAAGCCCATCTGCTGCAGCATCTCCTGCAGTATCTGACGGGCGACCTGCGCTTCGTCGGAAAACGGAGTGATCTCAGACATGCTATTTCATCCCTTTCTTACGCCGGCCCGGCGGCGGGGGTTCCGGGGCGGGGGGGACCGCAGCGTCCTTTGCCGCCTCCTCCGCCTTGAACTTGCGCAGCAGGTAATACTGGTGCGCCGCACTCAGCACGTTCAGGAAGAACCAGTAGAGCACGAACGCCGAGGCGATCGACGCCAGCACCAGCACCAGGAAGATCGGCATCATGTAGGTCATCTGGTTCTGCAGCACCTGCTGCTGCGGGTCGACGGAGGGCGCCGTGGTCAGCTTCTGCGTGATGATCATGCTGATCGCATACAGGATCAGCAGGATCATATCCGGTCGCGCCAGATTGTTAATCCACAGGAAGTGGGTGTCGGAAAACTGGAAGGCATAGACCATCACCGCCTGGTAGACGGCGAGGAAAATGGGGAGCTGGATGAGCATGGGCAGACAGCCGCCCGCCGGGCTTACCTTGTGCTCCTTCATCAGCTTCATCTGCTCTTCCGCCAGCTTGGCGCGGTCCTCCTTGGCCTTATATTTCGCCTGCAGCTCCTTCAACAGGGGTTGAATGCGCTGCATGTCGCGCATGCCCCGGTAGGCCATGGTGGTGAGGGGCGCGGTGATGACTTTCACGATGAGCGCCAGGATGAACAGCGCCAGCACCACGGCGACCGATTTACTCGGCGAAAAGCGTCCGAAGAATTGGACGATGCCATCAACGGTGCGGTAGTAAGTCTGGTTCAGCCCGCCGCCGTGCTGATACTGGTAGTCCAACTGCCGCAGGGCGGTGTCGGCCATGCCGAAAGCCTGCAATACCGGCCCTTTGGTCGTCCCTCCCGCCGTGGGAGCCAGACTGGCATTGCCGTTGGCGCCCGCCACGGACACCTCGGTGATGGTCGTGGGCGGCTCCTTGCCCGGGGCGGCTTCGCGCACCCAGAGCTGATTGGCATAATCATGGGTGAGGGTGCTCAGACTGGCTTTGACGATTTTGGCCGACTCCGCGCCGAGCAGACCGCGAACGGCCAGCACCCCAAGCCGGTAGTTTGCCTCCAGGCCATAGGAGGAGCCGATTTTCGCGGCTTCCTGATAGCGCGATTGCGCAGCGCTGTATGTCGGAGCCTGTGGACCGCTGACTTTCGACGTGGTGGCCCGATACTCGACGATGTAGCCTTGCAGGAAGCGCGCGCGTGCCCGATCATCCGGACTGTACTGTTTCGTGGCGTCGTTGTAGATTTTATCCAGTTGATCATACAGCGCATCCTGGCTCTTCGTCGGCGATTTTTCGATGTTGACCATCGCCTCGCCGAGCTGTGTGAACTCTTTGTCCGTCAGCGGTTTGCGCGGGGCGGCGCAGCCGGCGACGATCAGCACCAGCACGACGGCGATCCCGGCGAGGATGCTCCAGCGCAGGATGCGCCGCTGATGCGTTGTCGAAGGTTGATTCTTCACAGGCGTTCCATTATCCCTTCCGACCATGATACCCTACTTCTTTACATTTTGCCCACTCAGTGCTGCCAATCGCCTCCGGGCGACATCGGCCATCGAAAAGGGCTGCAGCACCGGTCCTTCCTCGATCTTCGCCGCTGGCGAGGTGATGAGCAGGGCGCGGTTCCCGCCGTCGGGCGACTTGGCGCCGGCCAGCTCAATCCCGGTCAGCGCCGCGGGCGGCGCCTTCGACGGCATGCGCTGGCGGACCCACACGCGCTGCTTCTGCTTGGCGAGAGACCGGAATGACGCTTCGGCGATCTTCCGCGACGCCTCGCGCGGCCCGAGCAGACCCAGCGCGCCGAGCACCCCAAGCCGGTAGTGCGCCTGCAGCGCGTATCCCGATTTGGTACATACGGCGCGCTCGTAATAGTCCTTCACCCTGGCATAATCGCGCCGCTTCGGGTTGCTCGGCGTCATCGTCTCGCGAAACTCCGTCAGATAGCCGAGCAGGAAATACAGCCGACCTTGCTCGACGGCATCTTTCGTCTTCGCGACCTGCGCCTTCAGCGAGTGCTCGAGCTTTTCGAGTGCAATGGGTTTCCGCATCCACTCGATGTCCATCAGGCGCTCGCCAAGCTCGTTGAATTGCTTGTCCGTCAGCGACGGCGGAGCGGCCAGGGCGGCGCCGGCGATGAACAGCGCCAGCGCGAGCGCCAGCAGGCCGGCAATGGACAGACGGTCACTTACAGGATTTTTCATGCGCTGTATTGTCCGTTGTCGATTCCGTGCCCGGCACCGGGTCGTATCCCCCCGGCGACCAGGGATGGCAGCGGCAGATGCGCTTGATGCCCAGCCAACTGCCGCGCAGAGTGCCGTAGCGAAGAATCGCTTGCGCCATATATTCCGAACAGGTAGGGGTGAACCGGCAACTGGGCGGTGTGTTGGATGAGATGCGGCGCTGATAAAACCGCACGATGGCGAGCGCGCAGCGGGCGAACAGAGATGGCGATGATGACGGCGAAAACGCGTCGATGATCACCCTCCTTCTGCGTTCCGCGCGTCCGCGGCGTGCAGAACTCCCAGCTCGCGAAGCAGATGGCGGAGCGAATCGCGAATCTCCGGCATCTTCGCCTCGCGTGATTCCCGCGGCAGCACCAGCACATCCCATCCGGGCTGCAGCTCCTCCGCCAGCGCCCGCAATGCGGCGCGCACCACCCGTTTAAAGCGATTCCGTTCCACGGCGCCCCCGTATTTTTTACTCGCCAGGATGCCCAGCCGGATGGGCGTCGTCCGCGGCACCCGGGGCGGGGTCGGCAGCACGCGGACCTGCAGCAGTGTGTCCCCTTTCCGTTGCCCCTGCGCGTGCACGCGGTGAAAATCGCCGCGACGGCGCAGGGGCGTATAAACGGTAGAACCGCGTTGTTCATTCATCGGAAAACGGCGCCCCCGCCGGGTGACGACGGCGGCGCTGGATGGCTCCTACACGGTCAGGCGCTTGCGCCCCTTGGCGCGGCGGCGGCTCAATATGTGGCGGCCGTCCAGGGTCTGCATGCGCTTGCGAAAGCCATGCACGCGCATCCGGCGGCGCCGCTTGGGCTGCCAGGTTCGTTTCATTGCACAATCCTCCTCCACGAGTTCGGCAGGACACGGCCTGCCGCCAACGGGCGCCGAACGTCGGCTCGACTCAAACCGGAGGATTATAACAAAAACCACCCGCCCGCGCAACTCGGAGGAAGTGACTGGTGGCCAGTCACTAGTGGCACCTCATGTTGTATTAAGCTTTTCAGAGATAGCGACCGGTTCGGTGGTTGAGTCGGCAGGGAAGCCTTTTCGCACCTTTCCGTAGCTCCCGTGCCGAATCGAAACCACTCACCTATAGCGCCCGTTCATAAAAGGTTCACCTGTCCACGCGGTAGTTTCGATACGGCGTGGGAGCTGTGAAAAGATGCGAGGAGGCTCACCTGCCTACTCAACCACCGATGCGACGTACCTTTACAACTAGGAACTAATCATCCTTCCTACGGCTCGATTACCAGCGGGTTTTTCATCTCCTTCCACAGCGCCCACACCGGGTCGAACTGTTTTCTGTCCTCGCGGGTGAAGGTGAAGGGCAGGTAGGCGACGTCCTCATACATGGTGGTGCCCGCCTCAATCGGGGTGTGGTAGGAGCGGAACCACGCGCAGTAGGTCTGCGTGACCGCACGGATGCTGTAGACGCCGTAGCCGCGGTAGTTGGACACGTAGGCTTGCTGGCGCGTTTCGTTGGCATGACCGGGGCCGTCGGAGAAATACGCGAGATTGGCGGTAATCAGCGCGAAGCCGTATTTCTTCTCCCGGTGGTAAACCACCACCCACGGCGTGTTGACGGGGAAGCGCGACTGCGGCGGGGCGCCCATGTCGTTGCCCAGTGCATCCGGCACGGTGCAGCGCTTGATCGTCCCGTCCTGCTCTGGCCACGCGATGTGGGTGAACAGGCTGGGAGTCAGGATGAAGCCGCCCATGCGCACGCCCAGCGTTTCGGTATCCTTGGTTACGCGCAGCGACGAGATGGCGCGGATCTCCGGGCGGTTGGCGAAGAAGCGGTAATCGACCTTGCTGAATACCTCGGGCGCGCCCGGCATGTCGCCCCAGCGCAGCGTCTCCACCATGACCGGACCGATGATGACGCGGTTGGCTGGCTTCACCCAATCCAGCGCGTGGGTCCACGGGGCATTCGCCCTATACATATCCGGAGTGCGGTGGATGACGGCCTGGTTGCCCGTCACCTCCTGGCGGGTGTCCTTATACTCGAACTTCACCTGCAGGCGCTTATCGTACCAGGTGTGGAACTGCCCACAGGTTTCATCCAGCTTGATCTGGTAGGCGTCGTTGCTCACCGTGCCGCCCAGCGCGCCGCCTTCCAGACTGATGGACCCGGTCGCCGGCGTCTCGCGCGGCGGGCAGGTCCACAGGTGCACCAGCGCCCGCGATTTCGACTTCATGGACAGCTCGACGACGGCGCGGAAGCGGTAGAGGGGGAGATGCGAATACATGCCGTGCTCCTGACTCACCGGCTGCACGTCGTAAACCTGGCAGGGAATCTCCCGGAACACGCCCGGCGCCGTCATGACGGTGGCGCGGATGCGCTTCTCCGGATCGGGGAAGCGATCCTGCTCGACGGTCAGGTCGAAATCCACCGGCTCGTTGGCGCGCGCCAGCCCGGCCTCCTCGCGCACCAGGAAGGCGTAGTTGTCGGTGGCGCCCGCCCACGCGCCGCCCGTCTTCGGAGTGGGCAGCGTCGCCTTCTCCTGGTCCGTCTTGTCGTTGAGCGTATAATTCAGCGCGATTTCATGTTGCTCATTGGCTTGCCAGTGGACCGGCACGAACAGCTCGATCTTTCCCTGGCTGGCGTGGGGTACCGGCCGAAAGTCCACCGTCGTCCCGTTGAAGTAGAAATAGACATACGGCGCGCGCTTGCCGTCGATCTCGACGGAGCGCGGGTAAAACCCCTCCTCGCCGCCCACCGGATCCACCGTCACCGGCAGCTTGAGATACATCTCGTGAATCTGCGGCGCGTAATACCCGTATTCCGCCTTGCCGATGTGCACGCTCCCCGCGCGCGCCGCCAGCGCCAGCGTCAGCACGCACAGCCAGACCACTACCCCCCTGGAGATCGCCGATTGCATGATCAACCCTTTCCGTTCCTGAAACATTCATAGGGTACTGACACCCGGCGTGTGGGGAAGTTGCGTTGAGTAGTAATAAGTGATAAATGATGTGCCTGGTCCAGTGGATTAATCAAGCACTTATCACTTATCACTTATTACTACTGACTACTCACACCTCCCGTATCCGCGCCAGCCTGATCGTCTGTCGCACGGACGGCGCGTCTTTCGACGCCTGCCACCCCCACAGGTCGTAGGTGATGGCCAGCTCGCCGGGGGCGGTCTCCGCCAGGCCGACGTTCTCCGTCGAGAAGAAGCCGTCGGAAGGTGAGCCGAGCCGGCGGCAGAGCGCGTGCTCGATCCGGCCCAGGTCGAATTCGTGCCGCCAGTGCCGGCCGTCGCCGGCGGGGTCGCTCATCAGGTGGATGCCCGGGTAAGTACAGCGGTACCCGCAACTCCACCGACCCGAAGGTGCGCCCGCCGTCGGTCGAGAAGCAGGCCTGAATCGCGTAATCGTCGCCTTGGAGGTGCAGCGGGTAGTAGCTGTCGAAGAGACCCACCTCCTCCTCGCCCAGCGGCACCAGACAGCCGCTGTCCGTCGCCCACCCGCCTTCGGTCCACATTTTCCCTTGGTCAGTCGAGCGCAGATACCTGCTCTTGGCGAAGTAGGCGTCGTCGGTCCAGCAAAACGTCACCACCCAGTTCCCGCACGGCAGCACGTAAATCTGCGGAAATTGCCGATGCCCGAACTGCACCTGGGAGATGGAATCGATAGACAGCAGCTCATAACGGCCGGAGTCGGAACGGAGTGGAAACATGATCCACTCCAGATGAGATAATACAATAATAGTTCTCAGATTTAGCCTTCTTCAAAGGTCGCCTTTATATATATAATCAGTATATCAATATCCGGCCTCTCTTAACCACGGTTAGAC
>Ga0315284_10002151_pt1 | contig 28265 bp, 29 predicted proteins | sample YL17G09_16_MG_FD_203696 | JGI IMG/M metagenome (GOLD analysis project Ga0315284, IMG submission 203696) | Sediment microbial communities from Yellowstone Lake, YNP, Wyoming, USA - YL17G09_16 | ecosystem: Environmental > Aquatic > Freshwater > Lake > Sediment | place: USA: Wyoming | collected...
GAAATGATCTATAGTCAATTGGGAAAAAGAAGAGAACGGATCTTTCCGTAAATATTTTTTGTAATTCATAATACATAAATATTCTTCTTTTTCCTATATCAATTTAGCGTTTCAAACGAGGAAATACTACGATTGATTTTTGTCGGAGTGATTAAGTACTGATATATCCATAAAAAAAGAATATTTCAATATATAAATCTTAGGGGAGTAATTATTTTCAAATTGTTTTCTTAGAAATTGTTATAATTCTATTTAATTAACCATCAAATTTGTATCTCTTTTTTTTGCAAGGTTTATATTCTAAATTTTTTGTCAAATAAAATTGAATATTGGATTTTAAGAAATTTCATTCAATTTTAGAAAAAGACATTTTTTTCGTAAAGAACAGAAAAGATTCTGTATATTATCAAAATCATCATCAAAAAGGATCATACAAGTATCTTCATTGAAAGAATATAGGTGGATAAATCGAGAATAATAATCTACCCTGTTCATATCAAAATCATATTTGCTGATTTTATTTGAGATTAGTTCTAGATTAACCGTCCAGACAGATTTTGTATATTCTAAGAATTGATCTCGAGAAATCGTGTCTGTCTTTTCATTCGGATTTTTTAAATCTTTTTTGATGCGTTTTGAGTGTTTATTGCTGAAAATAAGTCCATGTGAATAAGAAGGTTTCAACAAATGAATACAATTGGTTAATGTTATTTTTTTCTCAATAGGATAGTTTGTTGTATCTCCCTTGAGAATGATTTCTCCTCGCATATATAATCCTAGGTTTATTATCATTGGTGCAATATAAGCATGAAATGGAAAGAATGATGATTTTGAAATTGAAGAATCCACTCTATTATCGACAATAACAATTAATCGTCCACCAATAATTAGCTTCAGTTTAACATAAGAAATGACACGCTTGATTTTTTCGAAAAAAGATTCAATATTGATATTTTTTGAATTTGATAATGATGGAATGATAAACACGATTAAATGGATGGAGTTATCAGGAATTTTCGATAAGGTTTCCGTATTAAACAATAAATTTTGATTGAATAGTTCTACTTTAATTTCATTTGATCTTTCTATTACTTTTTGCTTTTCATCAATGATAATTCCTTCATATAATTTAGAATCATAGAATTTACTCGAATCATGACCTTCTCGTTTGGAAACACCAAAATCACTTGTCTTTGTTCCGGATCTTGCCATTATTTATCCCTTTTGTTATTTATTCTTAAGTAATTCTCAATACGTTCATTCGCAAGATCGACATATTCTTGTTTGATGTCATATCCCACATAATTTCTCCCTGCAATTAAAGCTGCAATTGCAACTGAGCCAGAACCTATAAAAGGATCAAGAATAAGATCACCTCTCTTGCTAAACATCAAAATAATTCGGTAAGGCAATTCAACCGGAAATGGTGCAGGATGATTTACTCGTTTTGCAGATTCTGAATTGAATTCCCAAATATTCGAGAAAAATTCGTTTAGTGGTAAAGAAAATTTTCTGTTTTCAAGTTTTGATGGTAAATCATCGATAATATCAAAAGGTAGAGAGAGATCTGCATTTTCACCTGATTTTGTTGCCAATATGATATATTCATGGACATCTCGGAGAGATGGATTTGTTGCTGATTTCCAACTTCCCCATGCACAAGAACCTCCCGAAGATGCGGCTTTATTCCAAATAATCTCATCAAAAATCCAATATCCAATTTTTTGAAGAATTTGGATTATAAAACAATCTAAGGGTAAATAGGGTTTTCTTCCTACATTTGCAATATTTAAAGCAATTATTCCACCCGATTTTAATACTCGAAAAACTTCTTTTAAAACTATCTCAATGAATTGTAAATATTCCTTTAAAGTAAGATTCTCATCGTATTTTTTTGTTGTATTATACGGTGGACTTGTAATCATTAATTCCACTGAATTATCAGGAAGATGAATCATATCTCTACAATCATGAACAAAAATTTTGTTTTGATATTCTTTATTTACCTCTTTTTTAATAGAAGTTAATTTCCGTGATTTATTCAAGGTTACTGAAGGAATTTGCATTGATAATAAGGAAAATGAAGTTTTATTCGAAATGTATGAAAGATTCTCTTTACTATTTTTTACTTCTCGTAAAGATTCATATTGATCTTGATTTCTTTTCTTTACTACCATACTTAAATAAAGATCTGCTAAGTATAAAAAGATTAAGAAGAAAATCAAAAAGAATAATTGCGCGCGGCAAATCTAAATCACGCGAATACCTGTGTGGACGAAATTAAGTAATACAATATTTTATATAGAATTAACTTAGAAACGCCAGTATTTTGCTCGTTTAACATGCTGAATCAATTTTATTCGTTTTTCAATTTTTGGATCATATTGCATTAATTGATCGAGTAATTCCTCATCTTGTCCAATCTCCTCCCATTTCACCAACTGATCAGTACTTATTTGAGTATCAAGATTATTATTGATTGCAGTTAAATTAATCCCAATTAATTGTAATGCTTGAGACATATTTTCATCTTGAATAATACACCAATAATCTCTCATCCAATTTAATGCACTATTCATATCATCAATATATGTGAGTAGATTGAATTCGGGTTAAAATGGTGAAAAGATTTAATTAATTATATATTTCGAGTAAATTTAATATTAAAATTTGAAATAAATAAATATTAGAAATTCAAGACATTAAATCGAATTTTTTATTTAAATACAAATAAATTATTATACAATAAATAAACATGTTTTTAGTATTTTATGCTTATTTTAAATTAAAGAATAAAAAATATTTTTAATATGTCTTATAGTGATTATTTCGATTCGGATAAATTAAATGATTTAGTTAATAAATTCATTCAGGATACAAATAAACCCCAGTATTCAGAACAAGATGTTAAAACAAATTATATTTTGCCTCTAATAGAGATTTTAGGGTGGGATATTCATTCAATTGATCAAGTTAAACAAGAATCACCAGCGGGAGTAGGTTTTGTAGATATTTCGTTAAGAATTTATAGTATTCCCAAGATCCTCATAGAAGCAAAAAGATTTGGAACATTAGACGGAACGAGACAACGAAGAGGGAAGACAATAACTTGGGAAGAGCAAACATTAGAATATTCTTATTCTATACAAACTGATTGGTGTATATTAACAAATTTTGAAGAATTACGATTATTTTTTACTCCTGCAAGTACTCCTAATAAAGCTATAATTAAAGTACTTAAGTATGATAATTATCTTACTAATGAGGGTTTAGAGATTTTTAAATATATTTCTTTTAATGGTGTATTAGAAGGATTAATTGATCGATTAGCCAAAAAAAGAGACCGCCGCCCAATTGATATAGAAATCGCCGCTGATTTATTAGCTTCAAATTTAGAGATTTTCGAAATCTTAAATAAGAAATATTCCACAAAATATTCAAAGGAAGAATTTAAACATTTTACTCAGCGTTTTATAGAAAGATTACTAGTCCTCAGAGCTGCTGAAGATTGGGAATTATTAAAGGCAGATCAGATTAAAAATTTATTTGATAGTTGGAATGAATTGACTTTAGACAAAGATATAGAACCATTTAGTAAAAGGATGAGTTCTCTTTATTTGCAATTTAATAAAAGATTTGACACAGCAATTTTCGCTACTTCGCCTATTGATAATTTAGAATTATCAGATCAGGTATATAAGAATGTAATTAACAGATTATATAAATATAATTTTGATAAAATTGATGCAGATGTTCTAGGGAATGTATATGAAGAATATTTGGGGCACATCCTGAAAGAAAAGGAGGGTAAATATACGATAACAGAAGATTACTTAAATAAGCAAAAACATGGAATTTATTACACTAAATCGTATATAGTTAAATATATTATAACAAAAACAGTTCTAGATAAAATTAAGAATATTGATTCTGTAGAAAGTCTAAGAAAATTGAAATTAATTGATATAAGCTGTGGTTCTGGTACATTTTTAGTTGAATCATTCAATATCTTAGAAAATAAGTATTCAAGAATTCATGAAAGTAAAAATAATGCTGTTAATATTGGTACCTTAGATAGCTGGTTATCACCAAGAATTAATTGGAAAGAGATCTTAACAAATAATATTTTTGGTATTGATATTGATCTATTTGCCACAGAACTAGCTTCTGTGAATTTGGCTTTAAGATCAATTACTAAAAGTGAAAAATTACCATTAATTCTTGAAGAAAATATATTTTGTAAAAATTCCCTTTTCTATAATTATGAATCTATTCTAAAAGAGAGTGAAGGATTTGATTTTGTTGTTGGAAATCCTCCTTATGTTTTAGGACACAATATTGAAGTAGAAGAAAAAAAAGAACTTTCTAAAGAGTTTTCGGAAATTTTTAAATCTGAAGCGGATTATTGTTTTTACTTTATCAAAAAAGGTATTGACTTATTAAAAGAAGGAGGTCGTTTAGGTTTTATTGTTGCGAGATATTTTATAAAAGCCGATTATGCTTCAGATTTAAGAAAATATATATTAGAAAATTGTAAAATATTAGAAATAATTGATTTTGGAAATATTGATGTTTTTGAGGGGATTGGTTCTAGGTGTTGTATTTTAATTATAGAAAAAAATTCAGAAATTTCTGATAATCATAAAATTCAAGTTATTAATGTTACTTCAAGAAAAATTAAAGTCTCAAAAGAAAAGATATTTATAGAAATTTTAAATTTAGAGAAAATAATCCAAAGCCAATTAGAAGGTAAAACATCAAATTTAGAAGGTTTTTATAAAATTCAGTCAGAATTAAATTCAGAGCCTTGGATTCTAACTTTACCTAAGAAAGAAGAGATTTATAATAAATGTAAAGAGAAATTTAAGTCACTTCAAGATTATATTTTTAAAGTGGGAAGAGGAGGTATTGCAGGTAGATTAAGTATATTTGGATTAACTGAAAAAGAATTTATTAATCGAAATTTAGAAAATGAAGTGTGGAAAAATGAGATTAAAAATAGTGATATTAATAAATATGTAATTTCTCCTATTAAAAATAAGGTTTTATTTCTCGAAAATTTAAATGAATATAATGAATTAAGAAAATTTCCAAAAACTCTTGCTTATTTACACGAAAATTTTGTTGATCTTGCTTTTAAAAGACGAGAGTTTCAACCGATTCAATCACCCTTAACTAGAAGTGAAAATTTAATTCTTAAAAGAATTGCGTTATGCTCCCATCAACACAATCCAATGAAAATTCAAGAAATTGATTCTACTTTACTCGAGAAATTGAAAGAAATTGAGATTATTGAAATAAAAGATGAAGAAATAACCATTGATACAAATTCCGAGCAATTTCATAATTTTTGGAAATGGTGGAAATGGACAAGCCCCAGAAATCTTGAAATTTTTGGAAGTAAAATCCCAAAATTAGTTGCTCCTTATATTGCTTCAGAAAATAAATTTGCTATTGAGACATCTGGAGCTTTTGATGGATCAGGAGATGTCTTAGGCATTAAAGTAAACGAGGATTATCCAATAAATATCTTTGCAATGTTGGGTTTATTGAATTCAAGGTTATATAACTTTTTACACTTTATAAGAGCTAAACCTAAAGATTATCGATTTGAATATTATCCAAATACTATTCTTGAATTACCACTTCCTAATGAAGAAGCTTTTAATAAAAAAGAAATTTCATTAGGAGAATTTAATAAATTAATTGAAAAATTAGTTGAATTTGAAAATTTAAAAATTTTAATTGAAGAGAAATTTAAACAAGTTTTATTGAATAATAGAATGGATTTAGTAGAATTAGAATTTGAGAATGTATGGAAAAACTTAACAAAATTAGGTATTATACATAATAGAATCGTTCCTGGAGATCCAACATTAGAAAGCGTCGCATTGAAAATTTCGCTTATAGAATTTAAACTTTGTATTAATTATTTTTCCCTCGATGAACAAAAATGGATTACGATAATTGAAATTATTGGTGATAAAAAAAATAGAGATATTATTAAATGTTTATACTTATTATTAACTCTATTTTTAAAGGAAAATCAAATAGCTTCTAGAACAAGTTGGCGTAAGGGGCAGATATTTTCAGATATTATTTTGAAAAATATAAGATTATTTACTGCTGATAATCTCTCTGGATTAGATTATTTAAATAAATTTTCTTCTTTAATAGATGAATTAAAAATAAATGTTGGTTCAGCTTACATGGATCTTAGTAGCATTGATAATGAGATAATGGAATTAGAAAAAAATATAAATGAGGATGTCTACGAAATATTTGAGCTTAATTCTGAAGAAAGAAAATTAATTGAAGATGATATAGATTTTGATATACCTTATCTTCCATAGTTATTTCTAAAATTTAATCACTCACTGCCAATCATTTTTAAAAAACAGACTAAATATTCATTTAAATCAAGTTACAACCCCCATTGCCAATCATTGTTAATTGCATTGCCAATAATTTTTAAAAAACACAACAGTTAACGAATAAATTAGAGAAGGGAGAAAAAGAAGATACAATAAACAAAGAAAATTTTATTGAGTGGAGTAAATCGATATGGTCGTTTCCTACAGCTTCTGCTAAAAAAGTTGGTCATCCCGCACCGTTTCCAGAGGAATTGCCCTCTCGGGTGATTCAATTTTATACTTACAAGGGGGATCTTGTGTTAGATCCATTTATGGGTTCGGGAACTACTGCTATTGCTGCTTTAAACTTGAAACGACACTTTATCGGCTACGAAATATCTCCAGAATACGTCGATTTAGCCAATAAAAGAATACAAGCTTTAAAAGGACAAAAAAATATTGAAGCTTTTTTTTAAAAATTTTAGTTTTTTAATTATTATCTTTTTTCTATAAAGCAATTAGTATTTAGTTTATAAAAAATAGAAGTCAAATTGAAATAAATCCTGTGATTGATAATTCCATACAATATATGGCTTTGAATGTATATGGATATCCATGCAAAGAAGAACCATTTTAATTACGGGATCTACAGACGGCATTGGTAAACAAACGGCACTCGAATTAGCGAAACTTGGATCACAAGTCATTATCCACGGAAGGAATCCTTCCAAATGCACGAAAGTCTTAGAAGCGATTAAAAAAGCTTCGAAAAACCAATATTTGGAATTTGTTGTTGGAGATTTATCCTCGCTATCTCAAATACGGGATTTAGCAAACCAAATCAAATCAAAATATAAGGAATTACATGTTCTAATCAATAACGCGGGAATATTTGAAACAGAAAAGAGATATAGTGAGGATAGATATGAAATGACTTTTGCGGTCAACTATTTAGCTCCTTTTGCGCTCACTCTATTATTATTACCGCTCTTAAAGAAAAACGCTCCAAGTCGAGTAATCCTAGTAAGTTCAAGGGTTCATTCGACAAGTATTGATTTTGATAATTTAAACGCAGAAAAATATTTTAGCGGATACGAAGCATATGGATTGTCTAAGCTATGCAATATCCTTTTCACATATCAATTAGCTAAAAGATTAGAAGGAACGAATATAACCGTCAATTGTTTACACCCTGGCGTTATCAATACCAAGCTTTTACGAGCGGCGTTCAGTGGAGGCGCTCCTGCTTCCGAAGGTGCCAAAACCCCCGTTTATTTAGCGACTTCAAACGATGTTGAAAACATTACTGGTAATTATTTCATCGATCGAAGCATAATAGAATCTGCTTCAATATCCTATAATTCAGATATTCAGAATAAGCTCTGGATACTTAGCGAGAATTTAACTAAAGTCAAATACGAAGATTTAGATTTGTAATTATAAATTTTATAGACAATACTTAATTGTTTTATATTTTTTTAAATTATAGTTTTATAATCTTTAAGTACTTATTTTATAACATATTATTTTTGATGAATTATTATGGTCAGATTTACGGGAAGCGAAATAATATCAAAATATTTAATTAAAGAAGGGATTAAATATGTTATAGGAATCCCGGGACACGGATGTTTAGCTCTTGTTGATGCGTTTTTCAAGGATAAAGAAAAGTTAACTTTAATACAACCAAAACAAGAGCAATCTGGAATCTATCTCGCATTGGGATACTATAGAATCACGGGAAAACCTCTAATGGTTTTCACTAGTATTGGTCCGGGAGCTATTAATACGGCAATCGGTATTGCCACGGCTTTCGTAGATTCTCTACCTTGTTTAATAATTACAGGCGATACTCACACTCATATGCGAGGAAAAGGCGTTTTACAAGAAATTGAAAGGGCGAAGGATTCGGATATGCCAAGAATATTGGAACCCATTGTAAAACGCAGCTGGCAGGTCACCTCTGTTAATCAATTACCTACAATAATACAGAGAGCGTTTAATTTAATGTTGACCGGAAGAAGAGGTCCTGTACACATAGATCTCCCTATGGATGTACAAGCTGAGGCTATTGATGTTGAAATTCCTGAACCTCAAGAAAGAAGATCTATGGGAAGTGTTTTAGGGGATCCTGACTTAATCAAAAGAGCAGTAGAATTAATAAAAACTGCTAAAAGACTTGTTCTCTTCTTGGGGGGCGGAGTTGTTGCCGCTGAAGCTTTTGAAGAAGTAAAAGTATTAGCTGAAAAATTAGGCGCTGCAGTAGTTGCTACAATGATGGCCAAAGACGCTTTTCCAAACGATCACGAACTGTTTTGCTGGGCAAGCGGAAGCAAAGGAACAACTGTAGGACTTAAGATGACATCTACTGCAGACGTAATTCTAGCTATAGGTTGCCGATTTGCTGACGAAACTTCAAGTTCGTATAAGGATGGGGTAAGTTTTGCAATTCCCCCTTCGAGATTAATACATATTGACATCGATCCCCACGAAATCGGAAAGAATTATCCTGTGACAGTTGGAATCGTTGGCGATGCTAAATCTTGTTTAAGACAAATTATTGAAGAATTAGGGAGCTTTTCAAGAGATTACAAAAATTCAAAATATTTCAAAGAAATGCAGGAAGAGAAGAGAAATTGGCTTGCGTTTTTAGATAAACATCGGAACGAATCGAAAGTTCCTGTAACGATTTCTACAGTTTTAAAAGAGATTAGAAAATTTTTTGATCGAGACGCTGTTATTGTTACAAGTTCCGGAAATGTACAGGCACAAATGCTCCAAGAATTGGAATTTTACGAGCCTAATACCTGTATTACGGCTGGTGGATTCTCAACTATGGGTTATTGTGTTCCAGCTGCAATAGGGGCAAAGCTTGGTTCAATTGATATAGGAAAGCCAGAGCGCCAAGTTGTAGCTTTAGTTGGAGACGGTGACTTTATGATGACCATATCAGAATTATCTGTAGCAGTTCAGCTGGGATTAGATAATATTTTTTTTATTGTATTAAATAACCACGGTTGGATTGCGATTAAAGATCTACAACAAACTGCTTTTGGAGAAGATCGAGGGTATGGAACTGCTTTCGAGGATAAAGAAGGTAATACGTATACACCCGATTTTGCCAAAATAGGCGAAGCGTTCGGTTGCTACTCAGAAAAAGTATTAAAAAAAGAAGAAATTATCCCTGCATTAGAACGAGCTGCTAAATCAGTTAAACCTACGGTCGTAGAAATTGAAGTCCAAAGAGAATATCCATTTACAGGCTCACCAGCGATCGGATGGTGGGATGTACCTATACCAGAATATTTAACAGAACGTAGAAATAAATATGAAAAAGAAATGAAATACGAAAAACTCTAATTTTTTTTAAAAAAATTTTAGAAATTTAATAGAAAATGACTACGGAATTTTTAATATATATATTTTATAACAGGGTTATGCTAGGGTTCGTTTTAGGGATTTCAGATATAGTTAAGTTTATCAAAAGTAAATGCGGTAATTCAGTTATTAGGGAGGCAATTATCGGAACACTCATAAGTGTTATACTAGTTATTATACCAGGATGGCCTGCAATATCTTACTTATTTGCGGGAAGAATATATGGTATAATAATTGATTTAGTAGCGACGAGATTTTCGAAATCTGAATAAGGAAAAATATAATTTTTTTTTTTTATTTAAATCAATTTAATAATACATCAATTTTATAATAAAAAATGCAATAAACTTCCACACTAATAATTCTTATAAATCCATCAGTATTTCAAGAAATAATTATTTTTGATTAATTATATTGAATAAATTTTTAAATGTGTTGAAAAATGAGTTTAAAACTAAACGAAATAAAAAATGACGATAAAGGAACTCTTGCTCCATGTGGTATTTTGTGCTTAGGATGTGATACTCATACTGGAGAGTCGTTAGAAGCAGCTAAAACTCTTAAAGAAATCTGGGAAGGGATGAATATCGAAGATATTGGACCCTTTACTGGATTAAATCTTAAGGAAATACAAGCAACTTTTAAAACTTTAGATAAATATATAAAAGCGAATAAAAAAGGAAGTTGTCCCGGTTGTTTTGTTGGCGGAGGGCCTTCTCAGATTTGTGGAATTGCAAATTGTGTTAAATCTAAAGGATTTTGGACCTGCGCAGAATGTGAAGAATATGAGTCAGAATTAGATATTCCTTGCCCTCATGTAAAAAAAGTTAAAGTTCCAATGACTGATAAAGGTTCAATGATGGGTTTAATTTGTATGCGATATAATCGTGATAATGTTCAAAATCTAATAAAGTGCCGAGAAATTGGATATTCAGAATTTATTAAAGAAGCTAAAAAAAAAGTTGCAGATGGATGGAGAACTTGGCAGGTAATTAGCAAAGAAAAAATCTTTTCTGGTAATGAAAATAAATAGATAAATATTCAAGTTTTAGGTAATCAAATTTAGATTTTTTTCTTTCATTAGATTTTTTTTCTTAGGATTTTGAAAATCCACCGTGATGAAATTCAATACTATAATTTAATTTCTTACTATCGCAGTAATCTTTAATTTCCATCTCAATAAAATCCCAATAACTAGGATTATTTTGGACTTCTTTATATTTTAAGAGTAATTTTGGATAGGTTTCTTTAATTATTCTCATTATTCTTGGTACATTATGAGGTCTGAAATTTAAATTCTCAAACATAAAAAAATCAGTATATTCTTCAGATTCCCCGATGATGGCTTTGAAATCTGTGATTTCCGGAAAGAACGGAGAAATAAAAGTGTAAGTTTTAAGTCCTGCTTCAGAAATTTGTTTAATGGCTTCTAAGCGTTCTTTAGGTTTAGAAGCTGCTCTTTCGATTTTTTTCGCAAATTCTTCGTCTAATGTACTAATAGAAATGCCAATTTCGATATTTTTAAATTTTTTAAACAAATCAATGTCTCTAACGACAAGTTTCGATTTGGTAAGGATTGAGATTTCAGCCTCAGTTCCAACAAGTCTTTCTAAAATCTTTCTCGTATTTTGATATTTTTTTTCCAAAGGCAAATAAGGATCTGTTACCGAGCTAAGCAGTATAGTTTTACCGTTGTACTTATTCGGTTTAATAGTCTTTAAATCGAAAGATTTTACGTCTAAAAATTCACCCCATTTTTCTCCCTTATGACCTGAAAATCTAATCATGAATTCAGCGTAACAATAAATACAACCGTGTTGACAACCAGTGTATGGATTTATAACGTAATCTATTGAAGGTATATTACTTTTTGTAATAATAGTCTTAGTTTTTCTTAAATTCACTTTCATAGATTTATAACATTTTTAATAATACTCTCATCCTTAAATTGATTAATAATAGAAAATTATAATTATTGATTTAAAATGAAGAAAATCCTTGGGATTATGGGAAGTCCCCGTAAAAACGGTAATACCCATGTTTTAATATCTAAAATACTTGAAAGCGCCCAAACGGAAGGAGGTGCTGAAACTAAATTAATTTTTCTTTCAGGTTTAACAATAAATGAATGCGATGGTTGTTATTCTTGTTGGAAAGGTAAAAAATGCAGCAAAAAAGACGATATGAACGATATATATCCGTTAATTATTAATAGCGATGTACTTATATTTGGCACGCCTGTTTATTGGTTCGGACCGACTGCCTTGATGAAAGCATTTATTGATAGGTTAGTATATTTTAATTGCCCAGAAAATAGAGTAAAAATTAAAGGTAAAAACGCTGTATTAGTCGTTCCTTTTGAAGACGATGATATTGAAACCGCATCTCCATTGCTACAAATGTTTGAAAAAAGTCTTGATTATTTAGAAGTAAACCTTATTGAAAGACTTATCGTACCAGGAGTAACGAAAAAAGGCGAAGTTATCGAAAAAGTAGAAATTATGAATATTTGTTACGAGTTGGGAAGAAAATTGGCGATTTAATGTTATAAGATATGAATTATTTACTAAATTTAATGAATCTATTTATTAATACACCCTAAATTAATAAAAAAAGAGAGAAGAAGTCTATATTACTTCAATCCCATTTTCTAAATCTTTTCTGAATTGCTTAAATTCTTCTTTTTTTAACGTGTTGTATCCATGATCAATGTAAGAATTAGTATATCTGTCGTACATACGCTGATATTCAATAATATAAAATTCTACGAGTTGATTTCTAATCTGTGGATTAATAAAAAGATCGTAGCTTTTTTCGCTTTCTTTCGTAAATATTGTCTCAGATTTCCATTCAAAATTCGTATCTATATATGTTTTATTAACTATCATTTTAAATCAATTAATTTCTATCTTTAATGAATTTAAATAATTTTGAGAATATTGAATTTCTAATTTATTTACAAATTTTAAAATTGTATAATAATCGTTTATTTTAATAAATTGAAATGAGAGTAAAAATTGGCATTTTAATTAACTAAACGATCCACTATCAAGTCTTTAAACTTTTGAATATCTTTCCAAGAAGTTGCACATCGTATTTCGCTTCCACTTTCTTTTATTTCGGTCATTCCCTTTTCCGAAACCTTAATTTTTAGATTTTCAATATTTAATAAATCTTCAGAAAAAGCAAGATATGTTGCAACAGTATCGTATAATATCGATGAGCTGTGTTCTTGGGTAATTATGTGCTTTAATTGGATTTTTTTTGTCCACATCGTAATATGCTCTTTAATGTTTTTTATAATCTCATTGTCACAATCCATAATTTTTTGATAATTATCACCAAATAATCTAATGTTTCCACAAGTGTCAAGTGGGGTTATAGTCTTCTCCCATGGCGCTTGAAATACTTCTCTACATGCTTTTATGTTGTAAACGACATTGTATTCAACATCAGGTTGGGATGAGCCTTCGTATCCAATACGAATACTACCCTGCATTCCTACAAACCGAGCATTTTGCGTAAGCTCCGGTTTGAGTTTTATAGCTTCTGCTATATTTCCTAAAGGACCAATACAAATGAGAGTCAAAGGACGAGACGATTCCATTATTTTTTGACAGGCAATCTCAACTCCATCTTCGTATATTTCTCCGGGGTAATCGTTTAAATTGTATTCTTTAACCCAATTAAAAAGCGGACCTTTAACATTATTAACTTTAGGACCAATTCCAATGGGAATATCTGTTCTATCTGCGTTTTCTAAAAACTTGGCAACAATTTTAGCTTTAATTGTAGTATTTTGGGAGGTTGTTGTTATTAATTTAACATCAAGCTCCGGACATTTCAATAATAGCCCTAATGCCCACGAATCGTCTAGATCTGTCCCAATATCAGTGTCAAGAATAACGGGAATTTTTTTTTCCTTCAAAATTATTTTCACTATTTCTTTTCTAATTTTTTTTTCAATTTTTCTGAGAAATTAAATTCTTTTAAGTAGAGTTTAAAAACCAGATCGTCGATTTTTTTTTGTTTGGTAGTATAATCGTAGTCCAAGCTATTTTTCTTGTTCTCAACTATTTTTTTAACCAGCACTTCAATTTCGCTTTTAGTTTCATTGTCGGGAGTAATAAATGGTAAGGAATGGATTCCTGTTAGTTGAATACTACTTGTGTTGTTTATAATCCCTTTAGCAAGATAATTGTAAAAAGAACTATTTAATAAACCAAGGGTATATTCAATCGATATTGAATTATCCTTAATAATGAACCCGATTGCCTTGTTAGAGTCCCAATAGCAGCCTTTTGGCATGTATCTTGCTGCCAATCTTGAACTTATTCCACTTATCACAATTCCTTCCTCTTCAAATGGAACATATTTCGGTATATCGTAGATTGAAATAACGTTCTCGTTCCATTCAAGAGCTTCCATGATCGGTCTGTAATATTGTTCTAAACCACCTCTTTTTAGATACGGTTTCCAGTTTCCAGATTCAAAGTCTTCTTTTGTAATTATTTTATGTTTTTTATTCTGATCAGTAATTTTTTCGTTTCTATTCGCGAAAATTTCGCTTAATTTAGTTCCCTCAATAGCAGCTATATATTTTAAATTGTTGTGAGTGTGCATACCGATATATCCTTTAATATATTCCTCCAATTTTGGAGACTTCTGGAAAAGATCGATTATTTCTGGTTCTATCTCCGTAAAAAACAAATTAAATGGTAATAAATGATAATATTTCTGTTGAATTTCTCGGATCACTATAGGACTCTCGTATTCATCTTCGGTTTTTACTCTTGGAACGATTTTCATTACGTTCTCTCGTCTTTCAATCTCTTTTTCTTTACCAGCGCACTTAGTTAAAATAATTATAACGGGATTAGTACTCACTTCTTGATTATTGAATAAAAGCTTTGGCGCCAGCAAAATTTCGTTAATTTGGCAATTTTTTAAAATAAATTTTCTTAATTTCGTGTGAGTGTTAAGCGTTAAAAAAGAATCGCTAGTTATAAAAACTAATTTACCGCCGTTTTTTAAACGCCATATACTATTTACTATAAACATGGCATAAGTTTCGTGAGCGTTTATCTCACCGTAAATATTTTTTAATTTTAACCTATTTTGCCTAATGTACGTACTCGCTTTATTTAAATAAGGTGGATTACCAATTATAAAATCAAACTCGTTGTACGATTCGGGATACATTGATAATAGAGTATCTTGAATCTTAAAATTAATTCCAAGTTTTTGAATTTCCGATTTAAATTCTGGATTTATATCAAACGAAAAAATTTGATTTTTATTGATTCCTTTTTCTAACAGCTTACGAACAAATATTCCTGGACCCACGCACGGATCTAAGATTTTTTGATCCTTATTTATAGGTCCTAATTTAGAAATTATATATTCGGCTGTTTTTGGTGGAGTTAAAACAACACCTAATTCTTTTTCGCTTAAATTTTTAATGTTCAACACTTTTAAATTTAAGATATTTTTCATAATCGTTACATAATAAATATAAAGGTTCTACATCCTCTTCTATTTCTGAAAATCTGCCTATTTTTTCTATAAACTTATTATCTGTTCTATCGTCGTTTACCGTTGACACTTCGCCAATTAGGACTTTTCCGCTGCCTATTTTTGCCCAAAACTTATGATATATGTTTTTAGTTAAAGTTATGGATTCACCGGGCAATAATTCAACTATCTCTCCGGCTTTAACCCTTTTTTTTGTCCCATCCATAGAAACCACTATAGGTGTGTCAGCTAATTTATCGTCTTTAGTAATATTATACAATTGAATCGATAAAATACCTCCACCTCTATTTATAATATCTTCTGCTTTTTGATAATGATGGTGCATAGGTGTGATTTGGCCCTCTTTTACAATCATGACCTTTTCGCAATAATTTTTTCCTCCATTAGAAACATCTTCCAGATTTCCGTTTCTAATCGTAAAAAGCAATAAGCCCATTTTAGAAAAATTACCGCTCCCGAAATCAGTAATATCCCATCCTAATTGATTTACCACAATTTCCATTATTTCTTCACCCTTGCTTTTCCAATCCTTTAAGGTCCAAAACGCAAATTTTGGTAAAAAGAATTTTTGCTCTTTAAAAAATTCTACAGCTTCGAGCATTAAATTATTGACTTCAGATCTTTTCATTTAGCTCACTGAATATAATTAACTTCAAGGATTATATATTATTTTTCAATATTATTAAAGGATTAAGGTGTTAGTTTATCAACTAATTTTAACACTATTAAGAAAATATCAATAGTATAATAAAGAAAATTCGGAACCTTTTTAGTAATATGTGTCATTTCGAGTCTAGGTGACACTGAAAACCTAGAAGATGTTATATACTTGTTATTCAATCCTAAAATAAAATCAATCATAACATTAATTAAATTTCAATGTTTTAGAATCATATGAGTATTTTAAATCAGTCTATTTTGATCACAGGTGCGAATTCTGGAATTGGAAGAGCTTGTACTGAGTATTTAGCTCTTAAAGGATTTAAAATTTATGCTGGTGCTAGAAAAGAAGAAGATATTGAAGATCTTAATCGGATCAAAAATGTAATTGGATTAAATATTGATGTTACTGATGATCAGACCATTAAAGAAGCATTTAATTACATAAAAAATGAAAAGTCAGGTTTATTTGCTCTTATTAATAACGCAGGAATCGCTACTGCAGGACCTTTGATGGACATAAGTACTAACGACTTAATTACTCAATTTAACGTTAATTTAATTGGTGTTCATAGAATTACAACGACTTTTTTCTCTCTTTTATTAGAATCTAAGGGGAGAATAATTATGATAAGTAGTAATTCAGGATTTTTTGCAGCTCCCTTTTTCGGGCCATATTGTTCAAGTAAATTTGCTTTAGAGGGATATTCAGATGCACTTCGGAGAGAGTTGTTGTTATACGACGTAAAAGTTATTATCATTCAGCCAGGAAGGATAAAAACACCAATTTGGGATAAAGGCGAGAAGTTATTGTCAAAATTTGAAGGCTCTATGTTTGAGAAAGAGGCATACGAAATTGGTAAATATGCGATTGAGAAAGCTAAAAGTGATTCTTTAGATCCTCTTCAAGTTGCAAAAGTAATTTTAACTTCACTAACAATAAAAAATCCAAAAAATAGATACATGATTGTTCCTGATATGTTCAGAAATAAACTGTTAAAAATCCTGCCATCTAAAAGAATAGATAAAATAATTAGAAAGGAATTGATAAAGATTAAATTTAATACAAATTAACATTGTTATGAGTAAAAAATAAAGCAGAATTAAAAAGATAAAAAAATTCCACTTCTCAAATGTTATCAGTTAATTTTTCCTATTTATTTATTTCATGTTATCTTTTTAAGAAATATTTAATAAAACTATTAATTTGAAAGCTTTTAAAAAAAAGTAGATAATTATGAAAACAACAATTTATTGGTTTTCAGGAACCGGCAATTCGTTAAAAATTGCTAAAGATCTTGCTGAGAAATTAGAAGATACCGAATTAATACCAATAGCAAAAGTATGGAAAGCGGAATCTATTGTCGCTGAAACCGAAAAAGTTGGATTACAAGCGTACGAGATTCCTTTTTGGTGGAGTGCCTTTTAAGAATAAACGATTAAAGATTAATGTTTTCAAATTAATGTTTTCATTTAGCTCATAAAATATAATTATAAAAATGTATTAAAGCTAGAAAAGAAAGATATTTAAAATTAATACTTTGAAAAGATATACATTTAAATACTTAATAATTTATCAAATAATATAGTTAACAAAACCAATTTTAAATTAAATCGGAAGTATTTAAATTTAAAAAAACTATAAATTAATTAGTATGAAAATGAATGAAAATGAATTAATTAAAGACTTTAATAATTTAATTGAACAAATTAAAAATTTACCTGGTGTTGGAGAATTATTCGATCTGTTGAAAATGCACGATGAAATAAAAAAACAATCAGATATTTATCTTGGTTTAATAACACCAAACATATACTATACTTCAAGAGATTCTACAGATTGAAAAAGATGATTTTATGCCAACTTGGGGCGAGATATTAAAAGAACTTTTAGATTATCAACGAACTGAAAAAAAATTACCATATGATGCAATTAGAAGAAAATATCTATTAAAGCTCTTTGAAAGAACGAAAAGAAATGTAATCTTTTATGCAAGCAACTGGATGGATCAACCACCACCACCAGGAACAGATATTAATATTAGTGATCTTCAAGGATTTATGGAAGTTATCAAAGACTTAAAAGGTGAAAACCTTGATTTCATTATACACAGCCCAGGTGGTTCTGCAGAAGCAGCAGAAGCAATAATTAAATACATAAGAAAAAAATTTAAAAATATTAGAGTTATAGTGCCATATGCTGCAATGTCAGCAGCGAGTATGATGGTTTGTTCTGGAAACTCAATATTAATGGGGAAACATTCTTATATTGGACCAATTGATCCACAAATAATTTTAAACACTCAAGTTGGTCGACAAATGATACCGGCTCAATCAATTTTAGATCAATTTAGACTTGCAAAAGAAGAAATTAAAGATCCTTCTAAAGTTACAGCGTGGATTCCGATTTTACCTCAATATGGACCCGCTCTATTAATTCAATGCCAAAATGCCCAGACATTATCTAATCAACTCGTAAAAGATTGGTTAACACGATATATGTTTGAAGGAGAAAAAGATGCTGAACTTAAAGCAGAAAACATCGCAAAATATTTAGGATCTCATGAGAAATTTAAGAGTCATTCTCGCTACATTGATAGAGATGAAACAGAACAGTTAGGATTAAAAGTAGAAAAATTAGAAAATGATCCAATTCTTCAAGACTTAGTTCTTTCAGTATTTCATTGTTATATGCATACATTTTCAGGAACACCTTCAACTAAAATTATTGAAAATCATTTAGGAAAAGCATTAGTTCGGCTTTCTCAACAAATTAATCTTCCAATTCAAATAAGTGGCCCACCATTGCCCCCTAAAAAGCCAGAAGGAATGTGAATTTAAATAAAGAACAAAAAACCAAATTGAAATTATCTTTGAAAAATAAAAAGTTGGAGTCATATATCTTCATTATAATCGTTCTTTAAAATTCTTGTAATAATCTCTAAAATAATATATTAGGCGTACTATTCTCCTTCCTTCATCATTTATATAATATTTTGTTGGCGGTTTACCATTTCTCGCTCCCTCTACAATTCTGATATATTTTTTTGAGAGCTCTCTATTTTCGAATACATCTTGCCATACACTAGACTTTTGTTCTAAATATCTTTTTAACTCTTGACGCGAAACTCCTTCCTCTTCATTCATTATTGTCTTTTTTTCAGATATCTCGAATAATGCAGTTAAATATTCTAAAAAAGATTTAAAATCTGAATTTTCTGGTACTAAAATATCTTTGATAGATTGATTATAATGAATAAGATTTTGTTCAAAATTTCTTTTTGTTGTTTGATTATCATTAAGAACATTGTCAAAAATATTTTCATCATAAATTTTTTTTGCTCTTGAAACATCTTCATGAATAACATAATGACAATTATGACAAACATAACCACCTTTTTCAATTTCCATTTCTTTGACAATTTCAGAACTAGGACGATTATATAATAGCAAAATCTGCTCCAATAATATTATGAGATTTAATTGATGTTATTAGTAATTTTATAATCGTGACCAAATCAGTGAAGTATTTTGTAAATATTTCAGAATAATTATTCGCCATATTTTGATAAATTTTAATATCCCTCTCTGCTAAAAGTACAAATAATTTATGATTTTTTAATGTATTTGCGTTAACAATAATTTCCTTTAAATGTAAAACAAGATCAGATATATTGATTTCTGTATTTATTAATCTTTCAAAAATATAAAGAGAGATAATCTCTCGAGACTTTCCTAATTGAGCTCCTTTGAAATCAAAATCTAATTTTTGTGATAAATTAATATAATACTTATTGTAAAGTTTGTAGATTGCATTACTACTTATTCCCGTTATATCTGATAATGTTGATGTACTAATCTTAGGCATATTTTCATTTGAAAACAAAACAGCGTAAATAATGGCCGAAGCATTTTTTAATGGTAATGAGTTTTTAGGAAGAGTAATTTTATGCTTTTCAGCTCTTGAAATATTTTAATTAAAAAATACATAAAGGAATTAGATTCTATCATTTATAAATATTTATCAAAAATATACAAGTCACAATCCTCAATTATTTGAGAAAAATAATTAACCCCTTAGTATAATTCGTTTAAGAAGGTAAATTTTGGTTTATTATGAGGCAAAAAGAAAATAATTTTACTCTAATTATTTTCAATAATATACTGTACTATTTTTTAGAAGTTTTTACAAATTTTTATTACTTAATTATAATAACTATATTACTTATTTATTTATTTTATATTATCCTTTTAAAAATATTGTATCAATTTTATTTAACATAACTTTAAATTGAATTCAAAAAAAAAACGATAAATATGAAAACAACAATATATTGGTTTTCAGGAACTGGCAATTCGTTAAAAATTGCTAAAGATCTTGCTGAGAAATTAGAAGATACTGAATTGATACCAATAGCAAAAATTTGGCAGCAAGAATCTATTGTTTGCAATACTGAAACAATTGCTGTGATTTTCCCATTATACTTTTGGGGTTTACCTGACATCGTTTACAACTTTTTGAATAAATTAAATGTAGATAAAACTAACTATATTTTTGCTATAATTACGTGTGGTCACGCAGGTTCGGGATCTGCGCTCCATTCGATTGATAAACTACTCAAGAAAAAAAATAAAAACCTTAATTCAGGCTTTTTTATAGAGATGCCCGACAACTACCTTCCCGTTTATGACATTATTCCTAAAGAAAAACAAAAAGAAATATTTGAAAGCGCTGAAAAAAAAGTGGATGAAATAGCTAGTATAATTAAGAGAGACGAATCAAAAGTGGAAAAAGAATCGTTAAGCTCAGTAGGAAAAGTTGTTAATAAAAAATTTCGCAATAAAGTTGCTGAAAGCGATAGAAAATTCAATGTAGACGAAAAATGTAATTCGTGTGGCGTATGCGAGAAAGTTTGCAGTGTGAATAATATTATCTTAGTTGACGGTAAACCACAATGGCAGCATAAGTGTCAAAGGTGCTTGGCTTGCATCCATTTTTGCCCGCAAAAAGCAATCCAATGGAAGCAAAAAACCAGTAATAAAGGGCGTTATCATAATCCTGACATCACATTAAAAGAAATTATGCAACAAAAATCAGCATAAGGTATCAGAATATTATCTGATTGAAACTAAAATAATACTATCAGAAGATACATGAAAATTAAATGGATCGTCTTTGACGCCATGGGCGTAATTTTTAAAGAAGGAGACGATGTGTCAAATATTTTAATACCTTTTGTAAAATCGAAAAATTCTCAACTAGATGAAGCAAATGTTAGAGATTTATATTACAAAGCGAGTTTGGGAAGCATCAGTTCTTTCGAATTCTGGACTAATTTAAACTTATCAAATAAATATCCAGGAATCGAGAAAGATTATATTTACAATAACTTTGAATTAAATCCTGACTTTAAAGAAATCGCAGAACTATTAAAAAAAAAACATAACTTAGCTATTTTATCGAACGATGTGGCTGAATGGTCTAAATGCTTAAGACTAAGATTCGGATTAAACGATTTATTCAAAATTACGATTATTAGTGGGGATGTTGGGCTCCGAAAACCAGACATAAGAATCTTTAAACTGTTATTGGAAAGAATTAAATCGGATCCTAAAGATTGTGTTTTTATTGACGATAAATTAGTCAACATTCGTTCAGCTTCTAAACTTGGTTTTAAAACAATTCTCTTCGTTAATAAAAACTATACAAAAGACGATTTGGAATGGGAAATTGTAATAAACTCTTTTAAAGAATTACATCAAATTCTTGAGCAAATTTGAGAATCTATTTCTTTTAAAAAATTCGTTATAAGCAAACATAGTTCTTTTAAAACGTTAGGATTAACTTTCTCAATAGTATCTTCTATTGAATGTACGTATTTATAAGAAGTTAAATCTCCAAATCCTACTCCTAATAATTTTTTCTTTCCCATTGTAAAAATGCCATCGCTATGAATTCCAACGTTAAATCGATAAGTGTTTAAGTGTAAATTGAATTTGTTCGCTTCTTTAATAAAAGCATCGTAAAAGTTTTTATATTTTTCAGGATTTGAACGCCTACAAAATGGGCTAATATTTTTTGCTATGCTATCAAAATTAAATATAATTACTTTATTTCTATCAAAAGTTTTTAATATTTTATAAAAATTGCGAATACCCATTGTTCCAGACTCTTCGGCACCTGTAAAAACGAACCAAAAATTAAAATTTTTTAATCTGTTTTCAAAATCAACATAATAGTTTAATAATTCTAAAACAGATACAATTCCAGAAGCATCATCTATAGCTCCCATAGATTTGTTATTAGTGGTATTGATCAATGTCAAAATGGTGGTTGTAAAGTTAATTCCTAACAAAAAAAGCCCAATAAAATTTAACCAAATTACCATTTGGGTTGGAAATATTGTTCTAATTATCAATATTAATGTCAAGCCAATAAAAGAAAATATCCAGAATTTAATAAATAATACGCGCGTTTTAATAGAAAATTTTTGTCCTTTAGAATCTAAATGAGATAAGAAAAAAACATTTATTTCTTCGTCTTTGATGATCTCTTCTTTCTTATTTTGATGCGATTTACTTTCTAACTTAACGAATAAATTTCTTGAAAGAAATCTTTTTCCAAATCTTATTTTTTCAGGCTTTCTGGTTATTATCATTAAAGGTGTGATTATTAAAATTGTTATTATAACGCTTATTATAGTAAAAATCCAGTTTAAATTTAAGAGTAATGTAAGTAAGAGCCAAAAAGTTAACGATATTGAAATTTTAGGGTAGATTCTCGAATAAAAAGTTGAGAACGAAAATTCTTGAACAGAAGGCTGTAGTTTTAAACTTTCAATCTTTTTTTTTGCAATATTGTAAGATTCTGTTTCTTGTTTTGTTCCAGATAATCTTGGAAAAGAAAAATCTTTTAAATTATTTTTAATTCTTTTTTCGTCAATCATAATTCGAATCAAAACGTTTAATCAATATAAGCCCCATATTTTGCAGAACTTACTATTTTACTATAGAGCTTTAAATAACCAGAATTTATTTTGTTTTCTGGTTTTTTCCATTCTTTTAACCTCTGAGAAATTTCATTTTCTGATATTAATATGTTTAAAGTTCGATTATCAATATCAATTTCAATCATATCCCCTTCTTGAACAATAGCAATTGGACCTCCTTCAAACGCTTCAGGACACACGTGTCCTATACAAGGACCTCTTGTAGCACCAGAATATCGACCATCTGTGATCATAGCAACTGAGTCGTCTAAATCCATTCCTACTAAAATCGCAGCAGGGATGGATAATTCTCGCATACCAGGCGAACCCTTTGGGCCTTCGTAGCGGACTACTAACACATCACCTTTTCGAATATTATTTGATAGCATTGCTTTTTTAACATCTTCTTCGCATTCAAAAATCCTTGCTGGACCCTTATGCTGTCTCATCTTTGGACTAACACCGCTTTGCTTAACCACTGCGCCTTCTGGAGCAAGGTTACCTTTTAAAACAGCAATCCCTCCTTCTAAAGAAATTGGATCTTCAAAATTACGAATTATTTGATAATCGTGTATTTCTATAAGTTTTAAATAGTCCTTCAAAGTAATTCCAAAAGAAGTACTTGTAGTTAAGTCTAATATTGACGATAATTTTTTCATCAATGCACCCACACCTCCAGCTTCGTGAAAGTCCGAGAGATTATATTCAGAAGATGGCTTTAATTTCGCAAGCAAGGGCGTTGATCTACTTAATTTGTCAACATCAAAATGATTTAAATTTCCTCCTATTTCGTGCGATAAAGCACACATGTGAAGGATCATGTTAGTAGAACCTCCAACGGATAAACCAACCTTAATTGCGTTTTCTATGGAAGAATGAGTAATGAGATCTAACGCTTTTATATTTTCTTTTATCATTTCCATTATTGTTGTTCCTGATTCCTTACATAAATCTTCTCTAGTCGGACTAATCGCGCTCAAAGTGGCACAACCGGGTAAACTTAAACCCATTGCTTCGACTATACAAGCCATCGTATTCGCAGTGCCCATCATATTACAAGCACCTGGAGAACAACATGTTTGAGATTCGATAAGAAAAAATTCTTCTTGAGAAATTTTTCCGGCTTTGTATTTGCCAATAGCTTCTTTGATATCGCTCGTCACGTAAGTTTTGCCTTTTAAAGGACCTTCTTCGAACGTTTTTGGCTCCATTATTCCACCCGTAACAAAAATAGTTGGAATATTACATATTGCTGCTGCTATTAGCATTCCAGGTATTATTTTATCGCAAGAACACAACATCACCATCCCATTGAAGTTATACGCTTTTATTGTACATTCTATTGAAGCAGCAATGATTTCCCTTGTAGGAAGAACGTATTTAGAAAAATTTCCTGAATTTGCAATTCCATCACAAGTTGCGATAGTATTAAATTCCATTGGAGTCCCACCTGCTTCTCTCACACCCATTTTTACAAAATCGCTTAATTTACGTAAATGAATGTGCCCCGGATTGATTTCGTTCCACGAGTTTACAATAGCAACCCTTGGTTTTGCTAAATCATCGTTCGAATATCCGCAACCTCGAAATAAGGCTCTTTCGTAAGCCTTTAAATGATCAAAGTTCTCTTTTTCATTATCCATAGGGAAGCTTTTTATTAAAAGACTTTATATAAATTTAATATAAATTTATATAAATTTAAATTTAATTTTATATCCAATGCCTATTGTAATAATAGGTGCTCAAGTAAATAAAAAGCCGAATTTCATGCCGATTGCTTGGTGTAATATAGTAGAACACAAACCTCCAATGATTTTTATCTCTGCGCATCAGTCTCATTATACAAATAACGGCATAAAAGAAAACAAGACATTTAGCGTAAATATTCCATCGGTAGACATGGCTGAACTTATGGATTATTTAGGTATTAAATCAGGACGAGAAGTTGATAAATCTAACCTATTTGAAATTTTTTACGGCGATCTAAAGAGCGCACCAATGATAACACAAGCACCAATCAATCTTGAATGTAAAGTAGTAAAAACTGTTGATATAGAAACAGGGCACGAAATATTTATTGGAGAAATTGTGAACGTTTACGCCGAAGAGAAATATCTAACTAAAGGAATTCCCGACGTAAAAAAATTTAATCCTATTGTATTTACGATGAACGATAATAACTATTGGAAAATTGGAGAAAACATTGGTAGAGCGTGGAGTATTGGAAGAAATTATAAACCTAAATAAAACTAAATAATTTATTTTATTAATTTATTTGAATTTTAATTAAAAGCTAAAAAAATTTCAACAGCAACGTTGTAGGCTGGGTTAAAACGTTGGTTAAATGGTTCATGGGCGGAAGTCCAGGACTTATACCGTCGTTAAAAGCAGTAACGGATCCATTAAGCGTTATATGCCATAAAGTAATAAATAGCTACAAAAGCCGACAAAGTTGAATTAATACTCAATATCAAAAAGATTACCGCCGAAATTTTGAGATTTTTTTCATTAATTTTAAATGCAAAGAATAAAAAGAAAACGCATGACAATAAATGAAGAAAACTTAGAATTACTCTAATAATATAAAATTCGATTGAAACAAAAGTTTTTAGGATTAATAAGTAAAATAAATAAACTATCGTATTGCTACTAATAAATACTATGTAGAATAAGCCGGATATTGCAATATATCTCCCGAAGTTGTTTTGGTTTTTATAACCAATCCAAATAAAAACTATTCCAAATAATATAATTCCAATCGCAGCAAAAATTAACGTTATAACAACAAAATAAATAAAATATACTACACCATCAGTAAAGTATACGACTGAAAGAAACACCCTTACTAATAAAGCTATTATACCTATAACGCTAACCATTTTAAACAAATAAGAGAAATAAAAATCTTCCCTCGTTTTTTGAAGCAATTTGCCCCCAAAAAATAAAAAAATGTAAGCTATTATTTGAATGGCAACTATTAGAAAATAAGCCATTGGAGGCACGTAGAAAAATAATTTAATTGCCATTTTTCTGTACACTAAAAAATGTTTTTAGGTTAACCGTTTTTTATTTAATATTAGTAAGTATTATATTAAAATTATTGTTTTATATTAAAAATGTTAAAAGTTGGAATTATTGGGACGGGGAAAATCTTTGATCTTTGTATTCTTGGCTATTTAAATAATAAAGATATAGAAATTTCCTGTTTATGTAATAGATCTGTTGGAAAAGCTAAAGAGAAAATAAAAATATTCAACCTTAATCTATCAATTCCAACATACTTAGATTATCGTGAAATGCTAAACAACGAAGATTTGGATATTGTTGACATTCTTTTACCTGATCACCTTCACGCAGAAGTTACAACATATGCTGCTGAAAAAAAAGTAAAAGGAATATCAGTTCAGAATCCTATGGCTTTAAGTTTAGAAGAAGCGGATAGAATGATAAACGCTTGTAAAAATTCGGGCTCGAAACTCTCAATTTACGAGAATTTTGCTTTTATTCCACGCATAAAGAAAGCCAAAGAACTTATTGAGCAAGATTATATTGGAGATATATCTTCAATAAGATTAAAAATAGCTTTAGTTGGCAAAGAGGGACAATATCTCTCAGAAAGTGCAAGCTTCTCGAGAAAAGGTCCAAAAGAGGTACACGATCGTCCTAATCGAAGTTCACTTCTTCTATCAAATATCGGATGGTACGCTTTCGCTTTAGGATGGTGGCTTTTCGGTGAAGGTGTCGAAAAAGTATTTGCTTGGACGGGTAATTATCACGGTATTGATGCTCCTGCTTATGTAATGTGGAAATGTAAACGAAACAAAGATAAAGAGTATGTGGTGCCTCAATATGGGAGTCTCGAATTCTCTTTAATGCCAGAAGTGAATAGATATTCAGATTATTTTAACGCTGACGAATTTATCGAAATAATAGGGAGTAGAGGAATAATAAAAATTAATCAAGGAATGTCCTTAGGTAATAAAATCTCAGATTCAGTAATTTTTTCTCCAATTGTCGTTATTAGAGATGGAAAAGTTGAAACTTTTTCTAATTTTGAGAAAGATTGGAAAGTAAGTTTTATTGACGCTACTAAACATTTCGTTGAGGTTGTAAAAGGAAATAAAATACCGATAATATCTGGTGAACAAGCAAGAAATATTTTAGCATTTAGTTTAGCTGCTTTCAAATCAGCTGAAATTGGAAAAGAAATATATTTAGATGATTTTAATTAGAAATTAATAATAATTGAATATAGAACTGCTATATATTATGAAGATATTTATTGTTATTTTTGATACGTTAAGAAAGGACCATACGGGTCAAATTTACGGAAATTCTTGGATAAAAACTCCAAATTTTGATAATTTTGCTAAAGATACTATTGTTTTTAAAAAAGCGTATCCCGAGTCTTTACCAACTATACCCGTTAGAAGATCAATTCATACAGGAATACGTACGTTTCCGTTTAATCATAAATTACCCGATTTGAGAACGGACGATATGGTCCAAACGCCTGGATGGGCTCCAATTCCCCCATATCACATACATTTGGCAGAATATATGAGAAAAGAAGGATATGTAACTTCTTTTATTACAAGCACTTATCATCAGTTTAAACCAAATATGAACTTTCACTTAGGATTTGATCAATGGAACTGGATAAGAGGTCATGAAACTGACAAATATCGAGTAAAGTACAGAGAAGGCAAATCAAAATTGAAGAAATTATTGAAAGAATACGCTTCTGATAAGGATCATCAAGCGGCCGTTTATCAGAAACATTTTTTGAATCCTTACTTAGGCAATGTTCAGGAAAGATCGAAAGAAGAAGATTACTTTCCCGCTCAAACTTTTAATAAAGCAATTGAGTTCGTTAAAGATACGGAATCCTTTAAAAAAGTTTGTTGCGTAATTGACGAATTTGATCCTCACGAGCCTTGGGATCCTCCAGAAAAATATCTTAACATGTATGTCGATAAAAATTTCAATGGGAAAAAAACGATTCAACCTGCTTACTCTACTAATCTTAATTATTTAACGAAAGAAGAATTAAAATATATGAGAGCCTCCTACGCCGGAGAAGTTTCTTTGTGCGACACTTGGTTTGGATTTTTTATTGAAGAGTTGAAAAAGATGAATATCTACGACGATTCTTTGATTTTTTTAATAAGCGATCACGGTCATAGCATAGGAGAACACGACGCTACGGGAAAGATTCCTTCTCATTTATATCCCGAACTCGTTGATATTCCTTTTATGATTAAACCACCTCACAAATTCAAAGGTCCTAAACTTATTGAAAAAACTTATGTTTATAATCACGATATTTTACCAACCATTTTTGGATTTT
>Ga0315284_10002152_pt1 | contig 28264 bp, 53 predicted proteins | sample YL17G09_16_MG_FD_203696 | JGI IMG/M metagenome (GOLD analysis project Ga0315284, IMG submission 203696) | Sediment microbial communities from Yellowstone Lake, YNP, Wyoming, USA - YL17G09_16 | ecosystem: Environmental > Aquatic > Freshwater > Lake > Sediment | place: USA: Wyoming | collected...
TCGTGATACCGGTAGCATCTACATAGTCGGTAACACCTGAAACAGCACCTTCAATCGAGGGTGTGATTGTAGCAACAGGCACGGTCAAACTAGAACCACCACCGAGCAGAGAACCGGCAACGGAAAGTGTGTCACCCGCAGTGTAACCAACACCGTCACCGGCGATAGTAACTGTAGAAACAGTGACAGCAGCTGTGATTGTAGCAACAGGAACGCTTGAGCCTGTGACACCGCCGATATCACCGGCAGAGATTGTCAGAGAGTTACCAGCAGTGTAACCAGTGCCAGCGTTATTCAACACCACAGTCGAAACAGCAACGGGGAGAGTTACCTCATCAACCAGGAAGGAGAAACCAGTTACTCCGCCAATGTCGCCCGTTAAAGCATCTAGGCTATTGCCGTTGGCGTAACCTGAACCCAAAGCAACGATTACCACATCAATAACGTCGCCACCAACACCAACTTCGATATCGGCAGTAGCGCCAACACCGGTGCCAGTGACGTTAGTTAAGGCTACGCCAGAGTAAGTTCCGGGTGTACCACCTGTACCACCTGTGATGACGCCAACGCTGAGGGTGCCAGCAATCAGAGGGCCAACTCCTGCAGTTTGTGTAACAGTTACGTTACCAGTAGCAGCAGAACCTGTACCACCATTCAAAGCAACAGCGGTGTAGGTGTTGGTGTAAACAGCAGCAGCAACAGCCACGGTGCCAGCACCAGGAACACGTGTTCCAAGGGTAGCAATAGGCCCAGTTGTGCTAGCAACTTTAACAACGTTAAGAGTTGCGCCAGTTCCAGTTCCACCGGTAGGAACAACAGTGTTGTAAGTTCCAGCTGAACCACCAGCACCACCGGTTGAAGAGCCAAGAGTAGCTACAGGACCTGTAGTCGTAGGCGCAGAAGGATCGTAATCTCCCCCAAAAATTGGGTCGATTGAAGGAACCAGGAATGCTTGCGACGAGAAGTTTTGATCAACAGTAGGCGTACAGTACCAGTTCTCAAGAGTTGTAGAAGAAGAACCAGGTGGGTTAAGGACCAGGTCAGGAAGCCAACCAGCGGTAAGATCTTCACCGAATGGGGAAACAAGACCAACTCCAAGAGCAGTTAGACTGTTGTTGAAGAAGATTGAAACGGCAGGGTTGGATGCCGAAGGTGCCGGGGCGGAATCAGCAACAGAAGCTTCTGACGCGATATGACCGCTGTTTAGACCGTACTTTCTACCACGAACAAACGGAACAACCGACAGCTCAGCAAGAGTAGCCGAGGTTTCCCCACCGCCAAGAACCTTCGTGTAGAAGATTGTGGGGCTGGATACCAACGAGGCTGTGCCGTTCGGAATTGTTACAAAGGAGCCGCTGGTGTAGGCAGTTAAACTTTCAGCCAGACTAAAGGTATCAGCATCTACCACGTTAACGTAGTAAAGTGTCTCAGAAACTTTAGTCGTTGCGCGGAAAAGGCTCACTCCAGCGTTTGTTTTCACCGCTTGGGTGAAGTACAGTTTCTGACCGTTTACCAAACCGTGACCGACGCAAGTGATCTGAGCCGTACCGGTATAAGCTCCAGTGGAACCAGCCACCGAGGTGTCGGGGTTCAGGATTGTACGAGATACGAAATTCAGGCGGTAGTTCGCGGTAGCGTCTTGAAGGCTAGCGGGAAGGTGCAGTGTGTTTACATACTGAGCAGAGCCAGTAATGTTCTGCAGGAGGTTTGAAGTTTGGCCGTTGATCGTCTGTGGTAGGCTGTAGAAAGGAGTGACGTAAGTGAGGTCACATGTTCCAACGCTTCCGCCGAAGTTAATTGCGTCTACCGGTGTTGTCAGGTTAACTGATCCACCAGCAGCAATAACTTCGTTCAGAACAGAGACGGCGCGGGGGGCGTCGTAAGCGAAGAACACGTTATTAAACGAGTAATCACCGGTCGCTGTCAGATCGTAAGGGGGTGCAACCACGAAGATTGTCCCGGAGGCTCCAATCTCGCCCAGAATGTCGCCAGTAGCATTGCTAAAGGTAACTTCCTGAATCTGATATGAAACAGGCCAGTAGTTTTGAACATCGAGGACAACCATTGTGTCGTCGACGATTGAATCAACCTCAAAAGAGGCGGAATCCAGGAGACCGACTTTTTCGCCAGCGGCAACCGGAGTCGCAGTCGAAGACTGAGTAACGGCAGTTTCTGCAGTAGGTGAGGCGATCAGAGCTTGATAGGTGAGCTTATCGTAAGATACATCTGCACCAATCCACTCGTAAATGGCATTGTCAACCAGGTACTTTAGGCCAGTAACTAGATTAGCAGCAGGCTCATGAGGATTGTATGCGCTGTACTTGTTTACGTCCGTAATTAGGAAAGGACCGGGATCAGCAAGTGCCATCCACTTGTAGTTGTTATTGGCGCAATGATCGGCAGCAGCAGCTCCAATCGCAGCACGACCGTCAGCGTCAAACTGCGCGTACGCGGTAGGAGTGATCAGGTAACCTTGATCTTGCTGACCGTCGAAAGCAGTGTCGATGCACTGAATGTAATCTTGGGGAACTCTTTCCAGATTCTGTTGTTGACCAACAATGTTCTGGATGTCGTACACGTTCTGCATGAGAACGTACTGAGCTCCGATCGGCAGCACCAAGGGAACAACGCTCACATTGGAGTCAAAAGTTGTTCCAGCAATGCTTACGAAAGCATTCTCTGAGTTAGACAGGGGGTCAACCGAAGTTACAAGGCCGAAATCACGAACGTAAACCGAGCTGCTGACGCTGGGGTTACTCTCGATAGCTGCTGCGATTGCAGTAGCAATAGCCGAAGAGATTCTACGGTTGTTAACCTCGTCGCCAGGAATATAGTCCACCGGAATTGTAACCGGGACACCCAGCCACTCTCCATCGGCAGTGTAACCTGTAGATCCATCGCCTGCTACGAGACGATTACCGTTGATCAGAAGTTGAGAGTAAACAACGTCTCCAGCCTCTAGATTTGAGGGAAGACCTGCATTGCTCAGCTTAGTTCCGTTAGGGAGAATCTCAATCTCAACGATTTGATCAGGTGTGCCGACGCGAACAATGCGCAGATCACCAATCTGAGCGTTCTGAAAAAACTCGTTGATGCAGTTGTAGCTCAGCAAGGGGATCCGAGCTTCGGGAACGCTTCCGCCAACAAGGGCGAAATAATCGTTCAACGAAGTGATCGGAACAGGTGTGTTGAAAGGGAATACTGTAACCGGCACTGTTTCTGGAGTTTCCACCAGCATGTAAACAGTGCTAAAATTAGCAATGTCAGCGTTTGCAACAACACCGGCACGTTCGTTGATGTATACACCAGGAGCGCCGGGGGTTGTTCCACCGCCAAGAGAGAATGTGGCCATTTCTATAAGTAAGAGTTCCTTCTTTCCCTTCAACAGTGTAGGCAAGGATGACTCCTACGTGGTCTCCGTGGAGCTGCTGTTGGGACACGAATGTGTACTTACTTTTACCCCTTACTGAACCCCGGTAATTGCGGGGAGGCTGTCCGAGCTGTAACCGTTCAGGGATTCCCGTAGGACAACACCCTGTAAAGTATACCGATCAAGAGAAGCATTATATTCGCTTTCTGAGTCAAAGGGGAAGATTGCGTCGGGATCAGTTCCCCCGGGATTTGCGGAAATGAACGTCGCTTGTTGAAGACTCCCCGAAGGGCTCTCAGGATTGGGCAGAAGAATTTGAGCACCAAGGGGCGGAAGTTCAGTAACTGTCCACTGTGGGTTCAACTCAAGGACGGCCCGATACTCAAGGGAATTGGTGTAGTACTGATACCCAAGTTTCCTCCAAGTGAACTGAGGCTGAAAGGGGAGTGTAATCATCTTCAGACCATTTTACGTGAGCGAGCTAAAAGACGAGCGCCGATTGATGTTCCGCGATTAAGGGCAAATCCTTCTTGCTCTGCAACTTTCTTAGCGGCAGCCTCAAGAACAGCTGGGCTGGTGGGGACGAAAATGTCCTCTTCTTGTGTGCGACTCTGAAGTTTTTTGCGAACGTCGGTTTCAATCTGCTCTTTCTCCACAGCTGGGGGAGCAGGAACCGGCTCTTCGCTTGGTGTTTGCAGTTCGACCTTCGCAGGCTCGGGTTGTGTTTCCACCTTCACTTCGGCTTCAACTTCAACATCGGTCTTTACTTCTTCGACTTGCGCAGTTTGCGCATAAGCCTCATTAACTTCGGGAGTCGTTGAATTGTCGGCGGTGAATGTACCGTCTGTATCGTGAGCTCTTTTTCTAGCCATGATTAACGTTTTTGTGTGAGAATGTTTTTCCAAGCGATCGGAGCAATCTGCTTGAGTGATTTGTCCGGAATACCCACCCATGGCCTCGCAGCCATCTTAGATGTTCCGTACTGGTGATATACGCCATACGGGGCGGCTTTCACCTCAAAGCCTTCCCCTTTCGGTAGAATCTCGGCTTCGTCTTGCATGTATCCCGTTGCCCGCAAAATAGGTTGCCCGGGATGTTTGCGGAGTTTCGCAAGTGCGTATTTTGGCGTGAGGGAAGCCCACGGTCTTCCTGTCGTGGGGTCGGCTTCCTGCCGCCACGGAACGATATGATCTTTCAAGAGAATAGGAGCCCACTCTTTCTGTGTGGGTTTCCACCAATCTAAATTGAATTGGGTGAAACCATCCTTCTTAACTTGAAAATTGATCACTTCCGCCTCGAGCTCTTTTTAACCTCTTGCTCTTGCTTTTCTGCAAAGTTTTCAACAATGTTAATCATTGTAAGAACTTTGCTCATTGGTTGTTTCTCCAGCCAGTCTACAGTGCTGTCCCAACGTTGTTTACACAAATGGAAAGAAACCTCAAGCCAGTTTTCGACTGTCAGAACTTTCTCATTGATAACCTCTTCTCCGATCCAGTTGAAGATTTTCTCCGTCTGCGGGAGAGTGAAATACGCCAGATCGTCCACGTTTTGTATGAGGCGAGAAATCATTGGGAGCATCCCAGTCTCTTTATTTCGTAAAAGTTGCGCGAAATAAAAATCTTTCGGGCAAAGCTCTCGAACGTGAATGAAGGTGCCCCCACCAAAACTCAAACGGTAAGAAAAATCTTCAAGATCTTCAACGATTAGTTTGGGTCAGAGTCATCCTCCGTTCCGCTTGCCTTGGCAACAAGATCGCTAAGCTTCCTGAAATCTTTAACACCGAGGTCGAGGATTTCTTCGTAAGTGATTTTGTCGGAGCCCACAATCAGGCGCTCAATGATCTTCATGCCACGCTCAACGTCACCAGCCTTGCCAAGTTCTTTCTCCATATACAGGAGGTCTCGGCCTGTCATTTCACGGATCTGAATCTCACGACCATCCGAAATTGTGGTGGAGAATGTTTCGACTATCTTTTGTTTTGGTTCGGCTGCTGGAGTTGATTGTCCAGCATCTGTTGAAATGGTTCGCATAGTAATTGCTAAGTGAATCTGTCAAGTTTTACCCTCGCTTGGAATAAAGCACTCTCAAGCTCTTCATCGCCCTCGCCGGGGGGCAAGGTTAAGTAAATCCCCTGGGCTGTCTTCCAACTGTAATTGGCCCCTTCTATGTCGCTTTCGATTCGATCGGCTATATCGCCTATCCAGGTCCACACTAATTCCCTCCGAAATTGAGGATCAATTGGAAGGGGGAATGGCGTCATAGAGCTTGGGAAATCGTGAACGCTTGCTGAGGAGAGAAATACTCGGAGTTGTAAGCGCAATGGACCGAGGAGGGAATTTCCCTTCCCTTTTTATCATAGGGAGTGACCAAATAGTAAACTCCAGCGATGCCTACCATTGTTTCCAGAGAAGCTGATGCGACGCGTGACTTGCGTGACTTTTTCATTTAATGAGACCTTTTTTAATTGCGTTGTAACGAGTGTGAAGCTTTTCGATCGCGCCAATCTCAGAGAGTTCTTGCATCGAGTATTCCACGCCGGACGGCTCTTTATCGCCACCAGGATTGGAAGGAGTGACAGTCTTTTCCCGAGGGGACTTGCGAATCCGGTTGTCAATCGCCACGCTCGAGAAGTACGCTCGTGACAAAGGTAGTTCAGGAATGCCGACCGAAGACTGAAACAGGGACCAGGTGTACATGTGAGCGATTTGAAACAGCACAGCAAACTGCTCAGCGTATCGCTCGGGGGTCATGAACCAAATCTCGTCATGAATGCTCAGCATGAATCGCGATGGAATCTTGTACTCCTTGGCAAGCCAGTGGATTGAAGTAAGGAAGATCGAAAGGATTTCCGCACCCGAAGATTGAATCGTCCAGTTCACTCGGCCAGTCTTGAAGTCGGACCCGACAGCAGCAGGTCGCATCGCAGTCGAGATCTTGGTGCCCAAACAAGGGAGTTGAGGCACACGAGTTCGCATTGCGATCTCTTCCATATAGTTGAAGCAACCGGAGTCGGAACCACCTTCATAGAGTCCGGACCGCTGTTTGCCCTTCTTGCCTTCCAGAATCCGGTAGGCGAAGTTTTTCACTTCCGTGGGCGACTTCTCAGGGTATTTGCGGCGAATGTAGGTCTGCACAGCACGGACACCAGCTCCGTATAGAACGGCAAAGCCGGCGATCTTCGCTGTGTCCCGATCCACCCCTGCCAGCTTGGCGAGGGCGCTGTGCGGGTCCGTGCCTGCCTCCTTAGAGCCACTCAGAACGTTGTAACCGAAAGGTGAACAACCGACGTGACCACCCTCCCACTTATCGCTGTAGATTGAAGCAATCTGCATTTCCTGACCGTCAAAGTCAGCACCCACAATCTTCCAACCATCTGGAGCTTGAACTCGGGTTTTGAGCTCAGTGCCGATGCGCCAGTTCTTCGTGGAGCACATCGTAACCATCAACGATTCCACGGTCCTGCGAGTTACCGTGCCGTGGCAAAGGATCTCAGGCAGAGTTACCAGCGAGTCCTCGCCGTGCGGATTGTTGGCCCGCAGGAAGATGCGGTCCATCACACGCTTACGAACGGAAGTCCAATAGGACACAGAGTTGGCAATCTCGAGTGCGCGTTTGGCTTCAGGAAGGTCGCTGCTGAGACGACCAACCGCCATATCTTCAACGAAATCTTTACTCAGCACCCCGCCAACGTTATCGTCATTACCTTTCGGGTGCGGAATCTTTGTGAGATTTGCTTCCTCGTTGTGATAGCACCACCCTGAATCCTTTGTGAAGATCATTGGGCTCCCTTCATACTTGAGTTTTAGCATTAGGTGGGCCAGGTTAGACTTCACGCCAATATGCTGGTTCTCGTCTTTGATGAACGGACGCAGCCAGTTCGGAATGTGCGCATATTTACCTTTCGTAGACTTGACTTCCCAGTCGAGCTGAGAAACCCAAGGATCTTTCCGAACCCACCGCTGAGCCGCATCGGGATCGTTGAGATACAGAACCCGCCAGTCTTCGTAAGTTTTCCACACCAGATCCTTACAGATCTGCGTCATCTCGTCGTTGTATTCTTTGTAGACGCGCTCGACATCTTCAATCCACTCAGACCAGTTGTCTACGAGGGGGATGATTGAACCGTTAAGATGGTAGTGACCGCAGAGGGCAACCATCGAGGGAGTGCTATCCAGGTATTTGGGCCACAACGCCTGAAACAGCTCGGCAGTGTAGTAAGCATCTTTCAAAGCGTAGTCAACAGCGTCAGTCAGAACCTGACGAATCTGGGACAAGTGAGTCGCATCCACGAAGATGTTACGGACCTTTTTATCCACGGCGCCAAGCTCTTTTACATCGTTCCCGAAATATTTCTGTACGGCAGCAACGTGAAAGTTGTAACACTGCACAAGGCTATTCGTAGCGCCTTTGTCAAGCCACTTCGGGGCAAAGCGCAGTTTGCGCTTTTCTTCCGGAGTTAAACTATCTGGGTCCTTTCCAGCAAGAACGTAGAGCCAGCGTTGCCCGCTGGCCAAACCTGACACGCCGATGTGAGCGGACAGAGTGTCGAAGTAGAAGTTTTCCGGTGCGGTTTGATCGAGATTGTAACCTTCACGAGCACGAACACGGTCGTAGCTAATGTTGTGACCGGGAATGAAGCGGTTGGTACCAATCGGAATCAGTTCGTGTTGGTCCCACTGGTTTTCCGGAATGGTTGGGTCGATTAGTTCCGCAGCCAGCCACACATACGCAGCTTTCTCACTCAGGGCGGTGCCAATGATCGGAAACGCACCGCCGTGCACATAAGTCTCGGTATCGAACGTGAACGCTTCCTCTTGAGGGAATTCCACTCTCTCGATGTACCAGCCACCAGCAGCTTCATTCTCAACCCACTCGTATCGGGTCCAACCTGCTTCAAACCGAAACTCTTCAGGAGGGGGGAGTGAAGGAAGTTTGCAACGGGAGAATTGATCACCGAGCTCTTTGTAGCGGCCAACTTGATCGCTGGCAATCTTTTCGAAGTGATCGCGCAAAAAATCACCCTTCAAGTCTGGAAGCGGCAGAGGGCCATCATACAGACCTGCAGGGTGATCAACAGGAACAGAGATATTAAAGTCTTTTAGCAGGTTTTCTGCTTTCTGAATGGACAGACGAGACATTTTCTGTGGCTTTTCGGTGCCAAAGATTTTGTCATGCAGATCGTCTGACAGAACGGGGTATCCAAGTTGAGTTTTCTTCACGGACGTTAGGTTTTTCATGATTTATTTTAGTGGTTTGCCTGCCCAGTAAACTCAGTACGCGGTCAGGTTGTCGATCGGCGGGGCAGGAATTGAGCCGGTTGTGCCGCAAGGAACGATCGCTCTGATTGGTTTCGTTGGCAAGAATCCTTCGGTGTTAGTCCACCAAATGTTTGTCGGTCTGACGGGGAACCATCTGTATCGTGGGGTTCCGTCCACCTGGTAGGAGTAGACGCAAGGTTGGCCAGCGAACGGGGTTCCAGGGTTGAACTGCAGATTGTCAGTCCGGGTGAAATAATTTGCGCTATTGTTTGCCCACCCACGCAGGAAGGGAGCCAAAATGTTACCTAGAAGATCGGTATCAATAGATCCGGCGTCGTACTCGGCGACGGCTTTTGCCATCTGAACAGCACGGGGATTCATACACTTTCGCCACAGTTAACTAATTTTACCCTAAAACACACAGTCCCAACAAAGTTTTCCAGGGTCCTCATCGTACAGCCCAAGATTTCTAGCGTCGTTGATAGCTTCCAAGATTTCAACATCGTTCTTCAGGCGGCGGTGAAGGCGCAAACGCCACAAGGTATACTCGCGGGCGTTTCTCTCAGTTGGCTCAGCAAGATACTTTTGGTATTTGTTCTCAACCGTTTGAACAATGCCGATACCGACCTTGCCAATAAGGTGATCGACTTTCTGAAGAGCTTTTGCCATTAGTTTGCGGAGTTGAAGGAGAACATTTTGAGCTCAAAGTTGCGAACACCCGAGCTTTCGTAGACGATATCTTTGTTCTTCTTGTAGATCTCGTAGGCGTCGAACACCGGAGAAAAGTGCATCGGGCGATCAGCAGGGCTGTTCCGCCAAAGAAGCATTTCTTGAAGCGAAAGCGGAACGTCGATGTCCCATTGTTCATCTCGCGAGGAGTAGAGAAGGGGCAGGGCGTCATTCCGCCACCAGTCGCAGATCTGCGAGCTGTACTCCTCCCAGGCCAAAGGATCTGTCAGGTGGGTATCGCAAGTTTCGCGTATCCAACTCACATACTCACGACCTCTCTCAACGACAAGTTTGGCGCTCGTAGGAACTTCTTCCAGGAAATAAGCTTCCTCATCGCCCTTCACAACCCGCTCAATAATTGCAGGGAACAGGAAGGACTCGGAGATAAGGCGAAAATCTTCAGCACCTTCGCTAACCGACCGCAGAACAACCTCAAGGATTGACATGGTAGTCGCAATCTGAAGCTCTTCACCCGAAGCAGAAGCCTTCGGCTTTTCGTTGGACAGACCTTTTCGCAGAAGACTCAGTTCCCGCTCGAGGCGACGAACCTCTCGACCCATCTCCCTCTCGAGTTTGTTCTTGTAAATCTCCGACTGTGTGGTTAAGTTGTCAAACTTGGTGTCCAGTTTGTCTAGCTCGGCGTCAAAGTGTTCAACGGAAACTTTAAGATTGGAAAGTTTCTTCTTGAGGGAAGTGACCGAGGAGCGTATTGAATTGGTTGCGTAAAGTAGGTTGTCTGCAGTCATCAGATCGGGCGAATCGTTGCTCTAAGTTGGTCTGTGTTCACGTCGATCACCTCGACGTTAAACGAGTATAGGCGCTCAGGCTCGCTAAGTAAGTGAAAACTTCCTTCAAATCGGTCACCATCCCGAGAACGCAAGTAAAAGTTACCAGGGGTAGGCGGAGAGCAGAGTGCGATATTTCCGGAAAATTCCGGATTAGACTCTTCAATCGCTGCGACAAGCCTTTGGTAAATTGCGGAAGCGGCTGCCATCTCACTGTCATCTGAGAACTGAGCTCTCATTTCCCCCTCAATCGCCTCCAGGCTAGCCGCAATTCCACTGTCGAGTACAATCTCGAAAGTAGAACCTTCGTTACGTGCCAGAAAACAAACCTCATCGGAATCAAAGACACATTCTTCGGGATCCTCAAATTCTTGGAAACCGTGCTCCAGAAGCTCGTAGAAGGTTTCCTTCAGAACGTCGGCGTCAGGGCCACCCAAGTAGTTGGAGATGGCGTGAAAAATGCGGGGGTTGGCAAGCAAACGAGCCACCGGATAAATAAGCTGTTGTTCGTCCATTACAGTGCTCTCACGAAACAGTATAGCGATAACGCCGGTTGGTAATCGTTTAACATGGTTTTACCCGGTGTCACAGCTTAACCTCCTCAAGGTTGGCCACCTTGATCCCTTTCGCCCCAGGTCGACCTTGCTTCACAGTGCTTACACTCAGCTCTACCTTCTTCTTACGGGACGAAACCCAAGCAACAGGGTAAGAGCCTTCACCAAGGTACACAAACTCAGCTTCAGAAGGGAGAAACAGTTTGCCCTTGCTGGTTGCCTTGCACAGATCCTCACCGTTGAGCACAACCGCTTTTAATTGGCCCTCCAGTTTGAAGACACACAGGTACTTTCGCTGAGAAACTTCGACTTCACGTTTTGCGAGGGCCACAGGACCATAGCCTGAAGAGATTGGGCCTTTGAAAGTTGCTCCAACCTTCTTTAGTATGCCGTCTTGGGTCATTAAAACCACTTTTTCTTTTGCGTCGACTACCATCGCACCCCGTGGTCCTTTGGCTTGCTCAACAACGCCTTTTTTCAAATCAATCTTGAGAAACCGTGGCTTAGGCGAGGCTGGAGGCCTCTTTTGCCCGGTCGTGGGGCCGACGGCGACGCTTCCGGCGGGAGGGTCCACCAGGGCGCTCCTGCGGGCCTCTCCGTGGCGTTTGGCCAGCTCCGTGATTTGTGTGTAGGCCCACTGGTGACGCACCTCTTTGTTCTTTACCAGCTCGTCAAGAGTTTTCAGTTGTTCCTCAAGGGTTTGCTTCTCACTTTCTAGCTCAGCCTGGTCAAGACCAGTTAGCTGACGAAGGCGCATCTCGAGGATTGCCTCGGCTTGATCTCGAGTGAACTTAAACGGGCGGTCAACAAGGGCAACCAAAGCTTCCCTCTTTGACGCCGACTCCTTGATCTTCTTGATGATCGCGTCAATCTTATCGATGGCTTTGATGAAGCCTATCACGATCTCAAGCCGCCGTTCTGTTAGGTCTAGCTCTTGAGAGAACTTTCGCTCCAGGCGAACCATTCGCCACGAGAACCATTTCTGACAAATTTCAACTGGGCTGAGCTCAACGGGTCGCGTACCGTCAATAACCAGCGTTTTTGCTGAATAACGAGTGTCAAGATCGGTGTATGCGTAGAGTTGCTCAAGCAGCAGCTCAGTTCCGATATTGGCCTTCGCAATAACTGTGACACGGTCTCCGGAGAGATCAGATTCGTCGATAACTTCTGCGATACCGTCGATCTTTCCTTTCTCCAGAGCGTCGCGAACCTGCTCACCGAGTTTCTCAGGGTTGACCCCAGGCGGGAAATGCGTGAATGTAAGTGTGAGGCGATCTTTTGCCTTGCCACCTCGTTTCTGTACGCCTGACTCGTGCTTAGCGCGGCAACGAATGTTGCCAGAGCCCGTTTCTTTGTACCTCTTAAGTTCGTCGTCATTAACAATGTCGCACCCAGTAGGGAAGTCGGGGATTAGGAGTTCTCGTGCTTTTGCCTCTTTGGGCGACTTAAGCTCGCAAGCAAGTTTAGTTGCCTCCACAACTGCTCGCAGAGAGTGCGGTGCCAGCTTAGTTGCGAATCCCACGGCAATTCCTGTGTCACCGTTAAGTAACACGGAGGGAATCGCAGTGTTAAACCACACTGCCTCCTGACGGGAACCGTCGTAGTTTGGCCTTGTTTCCCAAGTTGCTTTGTCCTGTAAAAGCAATTCAACAGCGGAGGGTCGCAGTTTACACTCGGTGTAACGAGCGGCGGCGGGACCGTCAACGGTGCTACCGAAGTTGCCGTGCCCGTCAACCCACGGAACGTTATTATTCCACGATGTGGACATATTGACGAGAGTGCCGTAACAATCGCCGTGCGGGTGGTAGTAACCCATCGCAAGGCCAGTTACGCGGGCGCACTTCACATAGCGTTTATCGGGCATCAAACCTTCCTCAAGCATCGTCTGAAGGACGCGACGCTGGGCAGGTTTTAACCCGTCATACATGTCTGGGATGGCTCGCCCAAGAAGGACGGCCATTGAGTACGCCATGTAATCCTCCTTCATTTGGGAGGTTAGGCTGGTTGTCGTGAGCTTTTCTGTCATTCGGTTTTCGGAAGGGAGCGAATTCGCTCGATCAGGGTGTTTACATCGTCGACAGTGCAGAACCGAATCACATCAGCTGTGATATCAGTGTCGCAGGTCAAGTGCGCATGCCTACCCTCATTATGGGTGAGCACACCAACTTCGTAAAGCCGCACCTCGCCACTCTTCTGTTCCGGAATAACGGAGATTCCGTAACCGTTATCAAACAGTTGCTTACCTTCAATTTGCATGGTTAATTGCGGAATCAAACTCTTCTTCATCGGTAACATCTTCAAGGGCATCGAGCAGTTCTTTGTCGGTGTATTCTTTCAAGTACTCCACCTGCGCGTCAAAGAAATAACGTTCGAGGTCACGATTGTCCATCCCGTCGAGATAACGAGTAGCAATCAGATCGGAGATGTACTCGCGTTGATCATTCGTCAAGGACAGACGGATCGGGGATTTTGTCGGAATCGGAAGAGATGTCATAGGAGTCAAAGAGATTAGAGAAAAGTTCGTCGAGGAAAGAGTTGGCCTCCTCGTCAGAAAGAGTAGGAAAGCGGAAGTTTAAGTTTGTGCCGTTCATTAGTAAGAACAACGAAAGTAAAAGTCACCAACGCGATCAACGTCGTGTTGCAGTAGGTATTCTGCGGTCTCAACCCAATCAATCGAGATTCTGTAATCCAGCCGATCAGTTTCATCTTCAAAGTAATCCTCAGCCATTCTCTCAGGACTCTGGAACTCGCCGATGTAAGCGGCGGTGAAGTATTTGATGTCACTAACATCATTCTCTTTGATGAACGCATCAACGGCTTCGTAGCCGTTTTCTTCGCCAATTTCTACGTATTCTGTGTAGTACTCGCGAAAGTCTTCTTCGTCGTACTTGTCGATAAACTCCAGGATTGAGCCAAGGTTGTAGACCTCGTTCTCCAGGAGTCGGTCAATTTCAAGAAGAGTCTCTGGGGCGAAGATTTCGCGGTAGTTTGAAGTGAGAGTGACAGTCAATGTTGTTTCAGAAAGTGGTTTACAGGTAACAGGCAATTAGTTGCCGTTGAGGAAATCGTATATGGCTTCCTGATATTGCTCGTAGGTATCGTAACGATCCCGCAAGTTGGCGGGAACACGCTTGTCAGCGACAGCGGGAGCCCGACGGATTTCGGCCAGGGTGTAGCCCTTCTGGACCAGGTATTCTTCGTAGCAGTTAAGGTTCTTCATGACTTTATTATGGCTCATTTTGTCGTAAAAGTAAAGGGGGTAACCCGCCCTGCCAGGTACGGGAAACCGCCCTAGCCCTCGAGCCGGATCTCAGGGTAGCAAAACAGTTTGTTAATCCGCTCAACTTGCTCTTCAAAGAGTTCCATACCATCAAAAGGATCAACACCAAGAGCAATACAACGGTCTGCAAAATCCACACGTTGCCCCACTGCATCGTAAAGGGTGTCAATGATAAACTTTCGAATAAGATCTTTTTGGTTGTTTTTCATGCAGACTCAGGCAGCTTTCAAGGTCAGGCGATCGGCGGAAGTTCCGACGCGAAAGGAACCTTTCCAAAGGTAAGCACCCCAGAAGTAGGGGTCGGCAGGAGCGGACACATCTTGAAACTCGGCAGTCACGGTACCGAGTTTTTGGTAACCGGCTTTGATTTCCAGCTCTTTCAGGTTCTTCGCACCGAAAAACTCTTTCAGATCCTTCAGTTTGCTGAAATATTGGTCGCCAACTTTGAAACCGACGAACCGGTTGGCATCGGTCATATCGCGTTGACCGCGAACATAGCCGGCGAGGACAACGTTGCCGGCGGTCAGGTTGGCGACGGTGGGACGAGGGAGGGTGATTTCGTTCATGTATTAACTATAGGTCATTTCGGCAGTTTTCGAAAGGGGGCGAACCGCCCTGAAAGGTACGGTTAACCGCCCTGAGCCTCAGACAGTAGGCGGGCCAGCAAACGGTCTACTTCCGGGTGGTGGGCGCTGGGGCGATACTTGCGCAGGCGGACCACGTGCGACATCTCAGCGGCCAGGGCCAGAGTCCACAAGGGTTTGCCTAGCCGCTGCCTTAAGTGGGCGCACAGAGCCGCAGGGTCGCCGCCCGGATGTGAGTTAAACAATCGGTGGTAATCGCTGTGCACCGACTGAAGCAGTTTCCCCAAGTCGAGCACGTAGGACTGAAACAGATTTCCCTTGAAGTTGGGGTCGATCAGAACGATGCCCCCGTTATTTTCTACGATGATGTTTTCAAGCGTCAGATCTCCGTGTGAGAACGAGGATGGCAGTGGCTCAATTTCGTCGAGGAATTCGAAAGTTCGACGAACTATGTCACTGTCTGCCAGAGTAACGTGCTCTGAGTGAAGACGTTCTTTGTACGAAGCCCAGTCAGCTTCCCGTGTTGCTGGAACCTTTGACCACAGAAGAACCTGGTCCACCAACGTGTCAATTAGACGGGTAGATTCAATCTTCGTCCCACAAACCCCTTCAATAAACTCAATATCGTATTCGGCACTGGACACACAAACAGTCTGGGGGAGACGAACTCCGGGTGCCAAAGTGTATCTAGAGGCAATGCGAAACCAGTCGCACTGGTCTCCGGCGTCTTTACACCTCTTGCGTATGAAATCCCCGGAAAAGTCCAGGGTCGCTCCACTACTCCCCTTCACAAACAAGCTCCCGAATCCGTGCGCAATCGGCCTCGTAAGTTAGGTCACCCCAAGTTACCCCTGCAGACCGCAGACAAATTGCGTCACGTTTCTTAGCCATGTTGATCATATCTGTGATCTCGATTTCCCCGCGATCACTCTTGCGCAGATCACCAATCGTGTCCAGATAACAGGCAGGAAAGCGGGCGAAACCACAGAAGTAATACCCTTCAAGCTGACCGTGAGGTTTTTCTACGATATAATTCTCAATTACCGTAGCAAGCTGAAGATTTCGCGGGTTAAGGGGTTTATACAAGTAGGTGTACCAAACCGCATTCTCAGTTTCTGACCCAAGCTGAAGCCGTACACGCTCAGACATCAAACCTTTGTAAAAGTTATCGCCAAACAGAACGGTGAATGGTCCGTCAATTACTCCGGCCCATGTTGTGATTGCAGCACCTGGTCCGTAGGTGTCTTCACTCTGGAAGCGCACAATCGGGTTGCAAATCTTTGAAACTTCGTCAAGAACTGGGTGGTAGATTCGTTTACCATCGGTTTTCACCGCCGAGCGTGAAAGGGTAAGGTAGATGTTCTCTGCCCCATTCTCGATAGCGAACTTGGCCGCCAGGAAGGGAAGCGACATACCGTCAAACTTTTCCTCAAGTTTGTTTCGTCCGAACCGAGTGCTACGGCCAGCGGCTAGAATGAGTGCGTTCTTCATTTTGCGATTTCTTTGTATTTTGCGGCGAATTGGGGAGGCGTCATTGCTTTGTCGTCCACGTAGTACGCTGCCCAAGGTTTTCCAATCTGAATGGAGTCGTATGGCACATCGTATTTAGTGCAGAATTTTTCGATCTCCTCGATAACTTCTCGCCTCACACTTTCGATATTTCCGTTTGAACGACCCATCCCCCGAGCTGTGTTCAGGATGATCGTCCACCCTGCTGCTTTCATTTCTCTAACACCCACGATAACTTCCATCTTTGGTTGTGAGTTTTCGTAGTCGCGATTGACTGTAGTAAGGATCGTGTCGTCAACGTCGAAGACAATGGTTTTCTTTGGGTCGGGAATCATAGAAAGTCAGGAGCTGTTCTAAACATAGGTCGCAGGAGCTATAAGTAAAGGGCGGAAAACCGCCCCATTTCTCACAATTCCAACCTAAGGAAGGCCGGAGGGGGTAAAGAAACTCACTCTGACTGGAATGACTTCTGTCGTCAGAGTTTTCAAGCGAATCTCAGCGTACCGGGAAAGCCACTCGTCCTTTGTTCGCCGGGTCTTTGGTGTCGCCAGCTCGGGGAACTCAGAGCAGATTCGGTCCACCGTCTCGTTGTTAGTTTGAAGTTTCCGTTCCAGGTCTTCGCAAGTGCCACCACCACCGGTGTGTTGCTTTGCCTTGACGCAAACGTTGTCGAATCGCAGAGTGCCCTTCCCGTTAACAGTGTGGTACAGGGACAGGAAGTAATCGTCCTTCATGCTGTACTCAGTAATCCGCTCAAACGCTGGGTCGCCAGCGTAGAAACCGAACGCATGGCCCATAATGAACTTAAGACCAACGGTAATTTTAGGGTGCAGAAAACCCTTGTTACGTACAGCGTAGAAACCCCAGAGGCCAACATCTCGTCGCCCGCTCATTCGGAACCCCCGCTCAATCAGCTCCGAGAGTTCCTCTACCGGCTTTAGGCGGCACGGGTGGTCCAGCGGCTTTTGAGTGCCTTCCAGCTCCTCTAGCAGTTCAAGTTCCTCGACGGCGCTAACATCGTCGTCAAATGAAAAAACAGCGGTGCCTTTGTCGTAGTAGTTTGAAATAAAGTGCCGCTGATTTGTTAAACCCTTTTCACCAACGACGATATTGTACGTGGGGTTTGAACTTTGATATTTTTCCAACTCCTCATCGTTGGCCACGAACAAAGTCACGCGGGACAGATCGACGTCGGTTTTTTCGAGATAATTCAGAGTCAGTTTCTTCACTCCGTCCGGCCTTCCGTAAGTTGGGATGGCGATCTGATAGTCAAGCATAGGTTGTGTCCGGTGATCCTTTGATGTTTGTGTTGGAACAATGCTCTTTGTTTTCTTTTTCTTTGTAGGTCATCCACTCTGGGCTGGACCACATGCCAGGGAATGACCCCGTCCACTTTGCTTCCCCGTTGCTTCTTTCTGGGTGATTTTCAACAACGTAGTTCATGAACGTTCTTCGGCAGATTTCGCAATCCAGGTCGTCTAGCAGAATGATTGAGTCCCTCTGGTAGAACACCAGAGTCAGATTCTCTGCACCTTCTTCTTTGCCAGCGAACTCAGTTTGTCCGTGGACATATCCTTGGTTGTCACCGATCAGAATGTCGCCGTGGCGCATATGAAAGGCGAGGCCAAGTTCTGGCATTACGAAATCCATACCCTCGTACGCCCCGCTCTCGAATGTAACTAGGGCGGCTACAGCGTTCTTGGCGTTGTTTCCGTCCAAGTGGTAGAAGGTAGGGAAATTATAGTTGCAAGTGATCGAGGTGTAAATGGTTCCAAACAGGTTGTAACGCTCGTCTTTCACTTTCTGGAACCGGTCGGAAAGAACGTTGCCCTCCGTCGGGAAGAGTTGTTTCACCAGACCGTCTACCTCTTTGTAGAAATCGGCGAAAGAGGCGAAGTCGTCGTACCTCTCCATAGTCGGAGAAGTTAGTCGCCCGAACGGAGTTCGTCCGCTCCGGTCAATCGTTCCAAGAACAGCGGAGTAAGTTTTGTTTGAACGAGGCTGTTTCGTGATAAAAACTTTCTTGAACTCTTTGGTTACAGGAACTTTTTCTTCGGATACCGCCCACACAGTACGTAGCCACTTCTCGAACCACGCTAGTTTGGCTTTGTTTCGGTTGGCGATCGCCTCTTTGCGTTCGTCAAACGGTGTGCTCTTCTTGCGAACCAGGGAGTCCCACTTCTCAACCTCTTCCAGGTCCACGTAACCAGCTTTCTCAGCTTTTCCGACGTAGTAGGTTGTGCGAGATGGTCGGGTGTCAGAGTTGAGAATCTCGAGGGCTTCATCCAGAGTGGAAACCAGTCCTTTCAGAGCACGACTCAGAAACTCGTTTTGGCCGTAAGTCGTGCGGATCTCAACGTTCGTGTAGATTTCTTTGCCAGACGCCATTCCTCTTTGGTCCGACAAGAGCGAGCGACAGGCCCAACGCCAGTACTCATAATCTTTCGTACCAGGGGTAATTTTTTTCGCTGCGTCCACTGCGTTCTTGCTGAAGGCGACTACGAGAGTGCCATCGGGGGCATACACGTCGCAATCTTCATTGATCAACTCCCCGCAATCTGCGAGGGTTGGGCGCTCTCCGAGCCTGTCTTTGTCAAAAGGCAAAAGCTCAGCTAACCGAATAATTCTTACCATGGTTTCAAGTTTGGGTGTTCAGTCACAATTATACCCACGTTACAGGATAGCTTAACAAGTCGAAACGTATACGCAAAAGAGGGCGGTTTCCCGCCCATAGGTCGTCATTGCTCGTAAACGTAGTGGGTGTCAAAGGCAGCGTTCAGCACGGTTTTCATGCGCCGGGCCAGGTCCAGGTCTTTGCCACAGTAGATGGTGGTCTTGAGCAAGTCGCTGTAGACTTCGGGCTCGCCTTTGGTAACGGCAACGTCGTAGAAGTTGACCCGGTAGGCTACACCGAGGGTCTCACATTTGGCGTTGATTCTGGTTGCCTCGGCGATGAAGTTAGGGCCATGGCCCTTGATTCCGTCGTCGCGATTCGTCTGGTCAAGATAGGCGTGAAGCATCTCGTGAAGTAGCGTACTGCGAACTTGCACGGGGTCTTTCGCAGCCATGCGTGCGATCTTGATTTCGCCGCTACCACGATTGTTGAACTTGTAAGTGCCCCACTGCGTACGGTAGCGACCTTCCCACTTCAGCGTCGGATATTTTCTCCTCGTCTCACTGTTTTTGTCCGTGTGTTCAATTACTCGAAGAACTCGAAGATTTCCGTCGAAGAACTTCGCATTGAACTCGGCGTACATCTCACCGAGATCAAAAATCACGGTAGGGTCCGGGCAGAATCGTTCAAAGAACCTGTCAGAGACAGTTGTCGAGAAATCAGTCATTTGGCAGTGCCTCCAGGGCGCGAAGATTCAGTTCTAGAATTTCTCTAACCTCTGTCAAAAGTGCCCGGCTTGGGTCGTTGAGAATTGATGTAGTTTTAGCCAGCGCCTGCTCCTTCAGGGTCGGCGGTTTGGCGCGGCGGGCGGCGCGGAGTTGAGCACGGCGATGTACTGAATTTGCAAACCAACCTTGCGCAATGATCTCTTCTTCAACCGCCTCCAGCTCTTGGTCGGCGCCCCATTGGGCGGCCTTGGCGGCGACGTTCTGGAGCCGGTTGGTCGTGATGGTGATCGATGTGTACTCAAGCGGACCCCACGGGTAGTCTTCTGAGCACAACCACTGCTGCACTAGCTCCGGCGGTGGGGTGAGGGGGCCAGGGGCAGTCATGTTCGTTTTGTTTTCCATGCATTAATCATAGCGCCTTTTGCCCCAGAAGCAAAGGGGGTAAACCGTACCTCGCAGGTACGGGAAACCGCCCAAACACCTAAAATCCGGTACAGTTCCCCCAATCAAATCACACTGTCAATGAAATATAAGTCAGGCTTAAGGCTATTCTGATTTCTGAGCATAGTGCCGTTAAATCCATCCATTACCCACAGGCTTCTACCGTCATTCCAAGCTGATTTCAAACCGGTTACGTTAGAGTATAGCGGCCAAGCGTGGTCTGTATCGAGTATCTGTGGACCTTTGAATCCAGGTAGTTTTGTTGACCCTGAAGGTGCAATCCAATCTGCGCCAATGCCAGTTAACCAATCTTGTGTCCTACCTCGTGATGCTTTCATGCCTTGCGCGTAAGATGCTCCAACTGGCTTATTCGTGAATTTATTCACCCACTCAATCACTTTGGCTTGAAACCACTTAATGGAATCGCGAGGTAACTCATTACCCACTTCATACATCACATTATCATACTTTTCAAGTGTCTCAGTTACACGCTTCACATGGGCTCGTTGATATTTATTCCACGAACCTTTGGTATGGACACTATAAGCATCTGCTGGACCCAAACCATTAAGAGGATGTGCCTTCCACGAAATATAATCACTGCCTCTAAAATAAGTTGACAAGGTGCCTTCAAACAAGCACACACCTACAGTTATACCTCTCTCATCTGCTGCTTTTACAGCATTCTCTAGTGCTTTGTAATATCTGCCATTCAGGCTACCGTCTTTCTTCCAGGGACTATTACCAATCCTCACGGTGCCGGGTGTATTGCTACCCCAGGGCGACTCTTCAAAGTTTGCCGCACGGGTCTCTAAAGTCCACAAACGTGTGAAGTTTCCCGTGATATTATCCATTTTAATAATCTCGCCGCCTACAGATTGGACTGTATTCCACGTGTGATTACCAGCAAGTTTTGTTTTCTTGCCGTCAATGAAAAAATCGTCGCCCTTAATTGTAATACCCGTTATATCGTCTTTTAGTGAATTGGCCATCTGGATTCAGGGGGATTCAACAAATGTTGTGACATTTGTGTTTTACCCCCTTAGTCAAACCTTGAGCTTATGGCTTTAACTTGCGCGTCCGTGAGGGGATTCTCGTATTGGTAAACAGCAAGAGGAATGTCCCCTACTTCGAAGCAATGGTTCACACGCTCGCCGTTCAGTATTATGTTGTATTGTGTCACATCTGCCCAGTACATCTCGCAACCTTCGAGAATACCACCGCGCATGCGTTGGTGAACTTCGGGCACCACCAGATATTCAACACCTGTTTGGAAAGAAGTGCAGGTTAACGATTCCATAGTAACCTCAGGCGAAGACGACTTCAATGGCTTTACCGAAGACACCGTGTTCTTTGCAGATGGTAACATCAAGACCAGTTTTTTGAGCGGTCTGCTTTGCGATGTCGCGAGCATCTTCAAGGTTGATGTATTCCTCGCCGTCGACGAGACAACCGGAGCCGGAGAACATAAGAGCGTAAATAAGCATAGTTGTTTGTTCGTTAGGGGGTTAGTTGATAACTAGAGGTACCAGCCAATCTCGCGAACTCCTTCCATCTCTTCGAGTTTATAATCGTGAAAGGTTTCGCAAACGTGTTCAACAGTGGCGTCATCTGGCAATTCATCGCGACATATAACTAGCACTTCGGCGTAAAGGGTATCAAAGGCGTTCTTGTCCCCGTCGTAACCAGCGTAAGCGGCTTCGTGGAGCAACTCACCGTGGAGTTGGAAGGATGCGGCGAGAGCCTTTCGTTGGAGTTGAGTTTGATTCATGACTTAATCATAGCGCGTTTTGGCTGTTTTGTAAAGGGGGTAAACCGCCCTGGTGTGGGCGGGTAACCGCCCTACTCTCAGGCGGTAGCCAGTTCAACCCAGTAGCAAGTTGGCGCTCCCTTTTCTTTGATCTCGGAGCTAACAACCAGACCTTTCTTGACAAGCGAACCAAGAATACCGGCGGTTGAACGGGTCTCGTCAGCCAGCTCGTGGAGCCAGCCGCTGCCGGGCTCGTCCATGCCTTTCAGGATGGAGGAGAGGAGAGCGGTTTCTTTGGAGGTGAGGGCGATTTCGTTTTTCATACCTTTATTATGCCTCATTTTGGCAGGGAAGTAAAGGGGGTAAACCGCCCTGCCAGGTACGGGAAACCGCCCTAGGCCGACTCAGATTCAGGCTCTTTGAACTGATCCAGCAACTCGGGAGCGTAATCCTCAGCGAGATCCCACAGATCCACCCATTCTTGCCAAACTGTCTGTTCGTAGTGAAGATCCCAAACAATCTGACGCATCTGTTCGAGCGTCAACTGGGAAACCATTCCATCTACAATCGCGGTTACAATATCCATGCGATCATCTTCGATCCACTCTGACGGTAGATTCATATTCCTTGCTCCCGCACTTGGGCGTAAATAGTGTTTATTGAAATTTGACCCTCCACGTAATCGCGATAGAGTCCTTTATCTTTCAGTTTTGCAATCTCAGATTCACTAAACTGAGACTCAATAAAAATTTCTCGAGACTCTTGCGGCGTCATACTATAATTCCGTGATCAACTCTACGTTGCTGCATTAGAGCCACTTTATATAGAATCAGATACCCAATCAAGTCTGAAGTTACATCTTCATCCTCGTCATCTTGAGCGTTTTTTAGCCGGGAAAGTTTATCGTCGAGTCGAACTTTAATCTGCTCTAAGGTGCTTGCTTTGCTGAAGACCCGAACTGGGTTCAAAGCAGAGTCACCGTATTTTCGGTTCTTTTCGAGAAGTAGTTCACATATGGCGTCGCAAACTTGTGAGATGTCTTGTTGAGACTGGGTTGTCATGACTTCTGTAAAATTGAGCGGTAGTAGGCTTGGTAGCGAGTGAATCTGTGGACGGAAGGCTCAAATCCTAGCGACCAGCAGCACTCACAGTAAGAAAGAAATTCGTACCAAGGGGTTGTAGGGTCAAGGGCAGGCATCAAAGTTTACCACCTACCACGCTATCATAGCCTTTATTGTTGTCTGTAAAACCTTCCTGTTTAGTTTTCAGGTACCACCTTGTTGCGTTGATGCATTGATCTTCGGTGAGCGAGGTGATGAGCGAAGTTCCGTCTTTGTTGACAGAAATGAAGGTTCCCCAACGTTGCGTCTTGATGTAGAAACAGTCGTCAATCATTGTTGTTTCAGTCATGTTGCCTCCAGTCATTTTCTTTGTCTTGAATGAACCACTCAGCAAGATCTATTGGGTCTTGCGGTCCCATCAGATGATTAGAGGGGTCCGGATCACCTAAATCAAGGTCATTCAGCAGCTCGTCAAGTGAGCCGCTCTCAGGCTTTCCCTGCGCAGAAACCCTCCGCGCCTGGTTTAAGATTCTTGCTGCGACGCGATTGTGCTCAGCCCACTTTTGAATCCACTGCATTTCCTCGAATGTTACGCACAGCCCGCCAGCAATCCGGGCGGCAATATCCTCAAGGCGTAGTCTGGTCTGGGTAGACAACATTGTGTGTTCTCCGTTAAAGGGTTTTACCTCAGTTGTTGGGGCAGTGCAGAAAGTATTTGTACGTAGCAGATTTATCGTCGTAGCGAACAACGTCACAACCCTTGTAGGAATCAACAACCTCAAAGTTGCCGGTTGGTTGAGTTTGCGGTTTTACCGGGTCGTCTTCGACAAGGAACACTAAGAAAATAGAGAGGAACCCCAAGCCTATCACCATTCCAAGTAAGACCGCACGGTAATAATCATATCCGCTCATTTACCTTCTCCCGGTGTCCAAGTTATGGAAGAAAAGGAGGCGTTACCTCCGAACAAATAACAGGTCCAGTTGGATGGTTTCGGAATGTTAAATGTTATTGGTTCCCAGTTGTTAAAGATGTGAACGCTGCGGTCTTCAGTCATGGTCACTCCTCCAGGTCATACTTAATGTGATTTAATTCGGCGATCGCTTTTTCAAGCTGAGGCTTAACCACAAACCGATGGTGCGCCATCCCGGTAGCTAGCCCTAATGCCCACCCAAATAGTAGTAACTCCATTAGTTGTCAGCCTCCAACTCGTCGGCGATGGCATACAGCGTATGTTCGGAAGTAGAATGATCAAGCTGATCAGCAGCAGCCCGCAGTGCGTAGGCTAACCAGACCCACCACGGCGTACAGCATGGTGCATCGATATAGGCATCCAGCACCGCCTGAGCGGCGGGAGATAATTTAGTCATTGTGCCTCCTTGTTGTACTCAAACCCTGCGCGAAAAGCGTCATGAAACACGTCCCACTTCGTCCTCTCAACGTAATTCTCAGTACCGTAAGTCCCGTAAAGTTCATGAAACTTCTTGAGTGCTGGTGACAACTCATACTTGACGCAGTTGTCTTCATAAAGATCCATAACTTTCATAAACGCCGTGTCGTAGTCAACACTCCATCCTGGATATTGTTCCCCCTCGTGAATAGTCAGCACATTGGCGAGTGCTGTGAGTTCAGCCTCAGTAAACTTGCAGGTGATTTCCCCTTGCTCGTAACTTGCGGTAAGGCAATCTTCAAGCTCGTCGTCGTTCATAATTGGAGCGTCCTTCCACGCCATGTAATCGGCAACTACTTTGCTCTGCTCTTTGATGTTTCCTTGAGCTTTTGCCAGAGCGATTCCTTTGGCAAGGTATCCCCAGTCTCGCACTTCGGTGATGGGTTTCATCTCGCCGCAAACGTGACACTGTCCCTCCCAAGTGCTTGAGCACCCGACAGAATACTTCCCGTATTTATCACCGCAATCTCTGCACACAAGATCAGCTTGCGTTAGCCGTTCGACAAGGTTGTCACTCAATTTCATCGATCTTGCTCAAGGGTTGGTTGTGGGGGTTGTAGAAGTCGTAAAGGGTTTCTAAGTCGGGGTAGCCGAGAAACTTATCGACTCGCCAAACTTCGTCTTCAAAGCACTCGGCCACATGGAAGGCGGACAAGTCATACTTGACAGCCAAGTCCGCGAGTTCGAGGGTAGTAGCCTCACGAATTTTGTCGAGGATGAACTGGCGCACCGCAAGTTTCAGTAGTTTCGTTTCAGTCATTTTGCACAAGGTGAGCGGTAGGTCATTCTGGCAGGATAAAGTCAATGTCGGCTGCGATTGCCTGGATTTGAGCGGCACGGTCGTACAGCGCAGCTCCGTATAAGCTGTCTACGCCGATGTCTGCGGCCAGCGTGAAGCCGTTCAAAGAAGCGGTACGCAAGGCACCGATGACAAGCTCCCAGTCCTCGCGGCAAAGGGTCATCGTGTAAAGGTCGTTTTCCATGACTTAAATATAGCTCATTTTCGCATCGAAGTAAAGCGCGCAAACCGCCCTATCAGGGGCGGGAAACCGCCCTCAGCGGTATATCTCCCTTGCCTTCTAGCGACTTGACGAAAAGTTCAACGTACCTTTCCTGAGTTTCAACGCTCTGGGCCATCAAGTTGGAGTTCATCTCTCGTCGTATTGCTAAAAGTTCGGACCATTCGCTATCTTTCACTTTTCAATATACGTCGTTAGGAGTGAACGGAAGGTCTCCCCCGGAAGACCAAGATACGAGCTGGTCCCTGAGGCTCAACGCTACGTCGGGAGTCAATACTATTCCGTCGAAGTCCCCCCATTTCGACCGATAACCAAAGACGTATTTGACTGCTTGGCGAACCCTCTGCCAGAGTGGCAAAGGGGCAAGATGAACTTCGATAAACAGGTTGTGCTCGTCTGCGGTAACCACAAAGATGTGCTCTGTGCTGCCGCATCGGCAAGTGAATAGGGTCTTTTTCATTACCTTACGTGGACAACAGGGACACCGTTTAGCTTGAGCATGTATATATTCGCATCGTTATCGTCACACCAGACAACAGGCTCACCGAACTTCTTACGGATATCAAGCAAATGCCCGTACTTAATCATCTGGTCGGGAACACCTTCGCGGTCGTTATCTCGCATGTAGATTGCTACCGGTTGTAAACCATGGCTCGCCAACCACTCTTCGGTTTGCGCACGAAGCCTTTCCGGTCTCGCAGTTGAGATGACAAGAGGGCGTTCAAGCTGCATCGCAATTGCAACCAACGTCATCGCAGGATTTTCACGAAGGGTCAGAAGATTGTCTTCGTCGTACCTTTCTGAGGTCAACGTTCCGTCCACATCAAAAACTACAGGGGCAGTCATAGGAGTTTTGCTTGTATTTTGTCGAGTTTTTGCAACAGGGCGTTCATCTTTCCGGCTTGCGTTACTGCTTCGTCTAATTGCCCACGGGTAACATACGTGGCCACAAACTCGGATTGCTGTGTGCGAAAGGTGTTGGCGTATGCGTCTGCACATAGCGCAAGAATTCCCCAATCCTCATTACTAAGTGTGACTGAGCGGGTGATTTCTTCGGAAGGTTCTCCGGAAAGAACAACAAGGTCAGAGATCATTTGATTTCTCCGTAATTTCGTACTCTTTTCGAAGCTTCTTCGTGTTTTCATTCGCGTTGCGGTCGACCCTCAAGCGAAGCCAAGGAGAGTCAGGGTTGTAACGAATGGAGAACCATTTCCTCCGCAACCAGATTGTGACGACCTTGGTTTGCAACGCCAACCAGGTTAGAACGTTTTCGTCTACTGCCACCGCGTAGGTTACACAAGAGGCAATCAGAAACCAAGTTAGCGCAACGACGTTCATAGGATGTTCATCGAGTCAACTGCTACGAGAGTTGAATCGATAGCGACCAGCCACGTGTTTAGGAGCTTTTTCAGCTTATCGTCGTCAACGTGTTCACCGTTGATGCTCATGTTGAGGTCAGTGTCATGATTGTCGTTGTAGCTACGAAAAGCTAAGGTGACGTTGTTCTTTTCAGAGTTCATTTTGTTTCTTTAAGTTGAGAAGAAGGAGGAAACCTTCGTATTTCGAGAAGGTGGCAACAGGTTGCCAGTGGCAAAGGTATGCCGTAGAAAGCCACCATTCGCCACTCTTTTTGTATACACGCGCAATCGGCGTTCCTTGGTAACTGTCGGAATAGACAACTTCAGTCTCTGAGGCGAAGGCTATCCACAGTGGCGATTGGTACTCCATGGGTTTACCGTACTCGACGAATGTTTTCCCAGTAAGGAGAGTCTGGACGTTCATTGGGCGTTACCTTTATAGGAGTGAGAGTTGCTTTGCGAGCGCGGAGAATCTCCCAGAGTGCCGCTTTCAGCTTAGCGTCGGTGGTTGTGTTGTAAGCGATAACCAGCTTATTATAGCTTTCGCTCGGGTCTGGTATCCTCAGGTTGTCCTTATTCAGGATTTCCTTCGTGAGGTCGAGACTCTCGCGTTTACCTTGGACGCGAGCGGCACCGAAGTTGCCGTTCAGGTTTTCTGCTTTTTTACGAGTTGTTGGTTTCATTGTTGTTTCTGGAGGTTAGTTAGCGATTTGCCTCAGTTGAGCTTTCTTCCGTACAGTTCGTCCAGTTCGTCCCAGCGGTTGGGCGCCTCGTAGCAACTGTTGAGGCTGTTGCAGAGGTCGCGGACGTTCCACTCGTGGACCATGGCTTGGTCGGTGTCGGGACACCACCACGGGCGATTCAGGTGGAGCCAGATTCCATCTCCGGGATCGCGGCCAGGGCCACGCTCATCGTTATGGCCAGTAACGCGAGGGTCTTGGAGACATTGGAGTAAGGTGCGAACTTTTTTCATCAGTTGTTTGCCTCAGTTTCGAGTTGTTGTTGTTTAGTGCCCCAGCCCATATACTCATCATATTGCCCTTGGCTCGTGAAGCAAATACCATCGTGAACCACAACGCAATGTGGAGCGGCGATGGTGGGGATGGTGAAGAGGAGCGTCAGTGCGAGGAATAACTTCACAGGGAACCCTCCAGTTCGTCTTGATCGAGATGACCGATGTACGTCATGTCTTCGTACTGCGGGGCGAATTCCAACAAGTAGCAGTAATGCTCTCCGTCCAAAGACATCAACTGCCAAGCGCACTGGTACGGATGATAGCCGATGACTTTGAACTTAAGTTTCTGGAGTTGGGGTTTGCGTTTGCCTTTGACTTGAACCCCCCACTCAAATTCCCAAACATCGCCCGCAATTAAACGGTCCGGTCGTTCGTTTTCTTTTGAATCACCCTCCCACTCGGCGGCGATGGCGAGGAGTTGGGAGCGAACTTGTTGCCGTTCGTTCTCCCTTTCAGTCAGGCCATAGATCGGACATCCCTGCTCCGGCACCACCTGATCAGCAGCGGCGCGAATGGCGGCGGCGATTGAAAGGGGAATGTCTTGATAATGGTGATAAGTAAAAGAGGCATTCATCACCGCCTGAGCAGCGGGAGATAGGTCAGTCATTTGGCAGGGCATCGGGGGTGGGTAGGACGTTGGCGGGGAGCCAGTGGGTGTGTACATACCGATTGATGCGCGACAGCGTCCAGTGATCGAGCACTGGATTCCAGACCCAAACTTCTTCTTGCTGGTCACAATCAGAAAACTCGGGCCATGTCTC
>Ga0315284_10002153_pt1 | contig 28258 bp, 24 predicted proteins | sample YL17G09_16_MG_FD_203696 | JGI IMG/M metagenome (GOLD analysis project Ga0315284, IMG submission 203696) | Sediment microbial communities from Yellowstone Lake, YNP, Wyoming, USA - YL17G09_16 | ecosystem: Environmental > Aquatic > Freshwater > Lake > Sediment | place: USA: Wyoming | collected...
TCTCCACCAGGGAATATCCCAATCCAGCAATCTGTACATCGAATGCCTTCCTAATGGACCTCTTGGTGGCATTAATCTTTGCCGGTGTTGCGAGTGAGTGGCGTGCCACATAGGCAGCGCCCTGCAGGCTTGCGATGATTTCTGTGATCTTGAGAGGATAACCTTCCACATTCACCCTTCTGCCGTATGGGGATGTGGTCGTCTTCTGGCCGAGCATGGTCGTGGGCGCCATCTGACCTCCGGTCATGCCGTATACGGCATTGTTGACGAAAATGCTCGTGATGAGCTCTGCTCTGTTTGCGGCATGGATGGTCTCCGCCGTGCCGATAGCCGAGATATCGCCGTCGCCTTGGTAGGTGAAGACGATCCTGTCAGGACGCGCCCTTTTCAATCCAGTGGCCACCGCGCACCCTCTACCATGGGCTGCCTCGCATATATCCACATCGAAGTAGTTGTAGGCAAGTACAGCGCATCCGCAGGGGGGGATACCGATCGTCTTCCCCCGGATACCCATCTCATCGATTATCTCTGCAATGAGTCTGTGCAGAATCGAGTGTCCGCACCCTGGACAAAAGTGGAATGGTACGGGTTTCAGGCTCGCGGGTCTGCTAAATACTTTCTTCACCTATAACTCCCTCTGCAGCCAGTGCCTTTCGATGATCCTCTGTATCTCCTGCGGAGCAGGAACAACGCCCCCCGGCCGTCCATAAAACTCGCATTCAACCTTACCGCTGATGGCCAGCTTAACATCATCGAGCATCTGGCCGGTGCTCATCTCGAATACGAGAAACAGTTTGGCCTTTTTAGCAATTGTTTCCACAGCCTCGTCGGGAAACGGCCAGAGGGTAATCGGCCGCAACAGACCCACTTCAATGCCTTCCATCCGAGCGCGCTTCACCGCTCCCTTGGCAATCCGTGCCGCCGTACCATAGGCAACGACTACGAGCTTTGCATCCTCGGTCATGTACTCCTCGTGCCGTGGGAGTCTCTGCCGCATAAGGTCATATTTCCGCTTGAGCTTCCAGTTATGTTCCTCCATCTCCGGTGGGTGGAGTATGAGCGATTTCAGGATCCGCGAAGGCCTTCCTTCCGCCCCATCCAGGACATAGTCTTTTGGCGGCAGATCAACCCGGGACCGCTCGTGGAGAACGATCGGCTCCATCATCTGGCCCAGCATGCCGTCGCCGAGGAGAAGCACCGGCGTCCTGTACATATCCGCCACATCGAAAGCATCCATGGTGACGTCATAGAGCTCCTGGATGGATGCGGGGGCGTATACCGGCATGCGGTAGTCACCATGCCCACCGCCGCGTGTCGCCTGATAGTAATCCCCCTGGCTCGGGGCGATATTGCCAAGGCCGGGGCCTCCACGCACGATATTGACGATCACAGCCGGGAGTTCCTGGGCAGCCAGGAAGGAGAGCCCCTCCTGCTTAAGGCTTATGCCTGGAGAGGAGGACGATGTCATCACCCTGACCCCGGTTGCGGCAGCCCCGTGCACCATATTGATAGAGGCTATCTCGCTCTCTCCCTGGAGAAAGACACCTCCTACTTCGGCCATTCTCCACGACATGTATTCGGGGATCTCGTTCTGCGGCGTGATCGGATATCCGAAATAACATCTGCAACCGGCCTGTATAGCGGCCTCCGCAAGTGCATCCGTGCCCTTCATCAAGACCCTATCATTCACGGTAAACCTCGATGGCCACCTCTGGGCATACAAGCGCACAAAGGGCGCATCCTCTGCACCTCTCGTTGATGAACTCCGCAGGGTGATATCCCTTGTAATTGATGCCCTCAGATAATTGTATGGCCTTGTCAGGGCATACGGAGATGCAGAGTTCACAGGCCTTGCACAACGCTTTATCGATCGTTATCATACCAGCAACTGCCATTTGCCCGTCTCCCAGGTTGCATCAAACGTGTTTTTTACCATCAAACTTCTCATATGTACAGGGAGTTTTTTCATCTCCTATAATGCATCGCTTGCGCGGCCCTTAATATCACACACCCCAATTATACAGGGTTGCACAATTGGATGCGCCGAGAGCACTCCTGAAAGACGCGTTCCAGGGATGGCCCGAGGCAAATGCCCCGCGAGGACCAGGGTGATTATGGTTGGTAGATATAAGGCACCGCGGTTATGGCAGGCCCTTCAAAGTTCTCAGTGAGGGGTTCGAAGGCCTTCCCTCCTTCATAAAAAAGAAGCCCCATAATCCAAAAAGCTGTTGAATTTGTTCTAGCACTCGTAGTATAAAGTTTAGTTGCTTTTTAGAAGGAGTAGCACGATGCCGAGGATTCGGGCATTTCAAGGGATCAGGTACAACACAGAGACGGTCACCATCACAAACGCCTTATGCCCGCCATATGATGTCATCTCCCTACTGCAGGTGGATCAATACTATAAGAAGGACCCTTACAATGCAATAAGGCTGGTACTCGGGAAGCAGTTCCCCAAGGACACGCGGGGGGACAATCGCTACACGAGGGCGCGGAACTTTTTCAAGCAGTGGCTGGATGAGGGTGTCCTCATCGAAGAGAAGATTCCATCCATGTATTACCATGAACACACCTATACCATCGGGGACAAGACCTATACGAGGAAAGGTATCATCGCATCAGTGCGGATGGATGAAGGTGAAAAGGCTGACATTATGCCCCACGAATACACGCACAAAGGGCCGAAGGTCGACCGCCTGCGGCTCATGAACGAGGTCAAGGCCAATTTCAGCTGCGTCTTCGGTATCTATTCTGATAAGGATAAGATTGTCGAGAGCCAAGTCAGACCAGTATTGTCCGATCCACTCTGGGATATCACCGCCCCGGAGGGTCAGCAAAAGTTCTGGAAGATCGACGATCCAGCACAGATTGAACAGATTTCTAATATGATGATCGAAAAAAAGATCCTCATAGCCGATGGTCATCACCGCTACGAGACCTCAAAGGCATACCGGGACCGGCAACGAGCGCTGTCTGGTAAGATGGACGGGAATCAGTCTTTCGACTATACCATGCTGTACTTCTGCAACATGGACGAGGGCCTCACCATTCTCCCCACCCACAGGGTCGTCATAGACAGCATGGGTGTCGGTCTCGTCGATATCGAGTATCGGGTCAAGGAGATCTTCAACATGATCCCCTATGACAACCGCAAGGTGTTCCTCGACGCTCTCCGCAAGGGTGGGAAGGGCCATATCGGCTTACGGGTGAGCGGAATACCAAGGTATTATCTCCTGCGGATCTTCGATGACAAGGCCCTGCATAAATACATGCCCGGCGAGATCCACCCGCTCCTCAAGAAGCTGGATGTCATGATCCTCCATGCCTGCGTGCTGGAACCCATCCTAGGGATCGACTCCAGCATGACGGTCAAGCGCATCGAGTTCATGAGCAATGCCAGCGAGGCACTCGATATGGTGGAGAAGGAGAAGGCCCATGTCGCGTTCCTGCTCAACCCGAGCTCTATCCAGGAGGTCATGGAGATCGCCGAGGCGGGTTTGCGGATGCCGCAGAAATCAACCTTCTTTTACCCGAAAATACCGACGGGGTTGGTATTCCACACCCTGGAATGAGGTCATGAAAATAATTTCCCATGCGAAGAGAAATATTTTTCTTCTCATGGGGAGAAATACCACAGCATAAAAACGAAGCCCTTAAAATACAAGAGGTTATCATTTTATACTTTTGGCATCCAAGTTGCGTATGATATTCAAGTCGGAGCATGAAATGAACAACATTAAGATATTTGGATTTTTATTTGGCCTCTTTTTTTGCCTTATCGTGTCCGCGTGCTCGAATGGTTCCGGTGGCGATGCCTCCAATACCATTAACCTAGAGACCCAAGCGCAATCCATCACCTCGCTCGGCGAGTTCCCGGTCGGTATAGCCGATTACACACCTGCCGTGATCAAGATCACTAATCCATCGGCAACAGCCATCATAACCTCCAAGGAGCTCGCGGAGAAGAACTGGCGCTTGGTCGTAGAAGGTGAGATCGAACCGCCCAAAGTCGGGAACAAATATATCGAAATCGCTCGCATTTACGTCAACTGGGAGCTCGTGGACGAGGGCAAAGGCGATACTATACAGTACGAAGGCGATAAGATCAAATTCAGCAAGAGCATCCCGGTAACGAACGATAATTTCAGGAAGATCTACTTCCCCATCGTGGTCGCTGTAGTGGATGTCAAGCACTACGTCGTCGGAGAAAGATCGGGGGTTATCCTCCAGGACGGAGAGCCGAATCCTATCGGGGTATATCTGAAGAATGCCATCTATGTGCATGGAAATAATGACTTTATTAAAAACGCCATTGCCATGGCCCTTTCCAGCATCGACGGCCAGAACCTCGCCCCTTACCTTCCCCGGATACAATGGACATTACCGCCTATAGCCGAACCCGAGGATCCCCAAATCACCTTCCTCGATATTTCTCCTCGCGCCTTCTTGCTCCAAGGCATACAAGTCATGAACTACAGAGTGGAGGGGAATCCCAATCAATATAATATCATTCCCGACATCAGGATAAAAAATCTCGTGATCGAATACTCCAATAATCGTTCCCTTCGGCAGAAAGGACGGAACTATGTCAACATGCGGGCAAAAAACGTGGACATCAAAGATGGTTTCGTCATCAGTCTCATCAAAGACTCCACTCAGGAGAGCGGGTATTATGCCGTGCTGACAACCTCGGCTACGATACATTTTGAATATGCAGATGGCGGCGCCGGGAATTTGGATACACCGTTCTTTACCCTTATCGGGAGTGTTCTTGACTTTATCCAAGCATTTTTCCAGGCCATATTCCATATCGACATGAGCAATCCCATCCGCATAAACCTCGGCATGAAGGTATTAGATGCCCTGATAAAGCAGATAGTAAAAAGCGATCAAACGCAAACATACGCCATACATGACTTAATCCTAACGAATGATGAGATAAATTTTATAGCAGATAACAGATTTACCACGAGCACGATAAAAATGACCTATGCCACGCCAGGGAATAATGGGAACCCCGATATGAGTCTCAAGGGAACGAACTCTACCATCGCCTTCAGCGACGACTTCGTCAATCAGATTCTTGCCGTGTACCTCACCGGGGAAAAGAGCGACATCCCCATACAAGATCTCGGGGCATACATCGAGCAATTAAAAGGCGGGTTGGGTCTTACAGGTAGCGACATCGATATCTGGAAATGGTTGATGGATGCCAACGGTGGGATCTATCCCCCGCTGAATATCCATCTTATCATCAAAACCCCTCCCATCCTTGAACTAGACAGCACGGGCAAAACCCTCGGCACCCTCCATATGCGGGATACCTATCTCGAGATACAGGAAGTAGACAAGAACGGGAATCCCATACAGCTTCTCGCCAAACTCACGATCGACATGGACATGCAGGCGAAGTGGGAAAGGAACAGGATTGTGCTCTCCTTAAACAAGGGGACTGACAACTACACGCTCCTCTTCAACAAGCTCTACCCACTCTTTTTGCCTGCCGAGATCAAACAGATCCCGGATGTGGTGGCGAATGCGCTGAATGAAATATTCGAGAAGGTGGGTATCGTCGGATACGCGACCCAGGAGGGGTTCTCTACAGGCGGGTGCCTGGCAATACACGGCGATCTCACGACGCAGAGGGACCTCAGCAAGATGGTTGCCCATGCATACAACAAGGATGCATGGAATACTCCGACGTACCTCGCATGTGTGGTCACATCAACCGGCGTCAATGGCCTGCCAGTATCTTTTATGGATATTACCAGTTCCCGGTTGCAGAATCCTGAGACGGCAAACATAGCCATTGTGACTGAAAATGGCATTGAGTACAAAGCAGATGATACTCAGTTGACTTGGGACGATGGGCTGGCTTTTACGTTTACGGCACCCCAGAATCACCTCATCTCCCACATCTCCTTCCGTCCGAGAATCGCCTTCACCGGGTTCATTGGAGATACCCTTGATTTCTTCGAAGAAGTTTCCTTATTGTGCGTGATCCATGAATCGCTCATCGTCGGCGGAGTTCAGAAGAGCGGGAATCCGTCTGAGCCGTCCATCGTTCCTAAAGGGTCAACTGCAATGCCCCTCGAGATCGAATTCAATGATCTCGCCGAGAAAAACATCACACAGATGGATGCATTTAATTGGAAGGGTGAGGCTCAAGGGCTGGTAGAGTATGATCTGCCCTTCTGTAAAGAAGTGGGAATTGGCCTGAAATTCAGGAAGTCCCCGTTTCTCCCATTAGAAAGAACCATTATTATGGATGCGCTTGCTGAGGACATTGTCGTGGATACGGTGGACCTGAACCTCAAGCCGATGTCCTTTGGGAAATAGTGCAATAGAAGGAAGGTTGTATGGGGAAAAACCGCTTGACAAATCTGAATATTTATTCTAAAGCTGAATTATGATTCTATCTTTGAACGGAAATTCTAATCACGTAAGAAGGAAGGAACGCGAGCGGGAGTTCCGCCGGGAGGCTATCCTAGAGGCTGCCTTACGGGTATTCGCGCGCGAGGGGTATTTCAACGCTACCATGGCGCATATCGCCGCCGAGGCGGAGTTCGGCATGGGCACCATCTACCAGGTCTTCCCGAACAAGCAGGGGCTCTTTGCCGAGGTGATCCTGCGGGGAATCGAGGAGTTCATGAAGGAACAGCGCGAACTCCTGGCGACAAAAAATACCTGGCAGGAGAAGCTGCACAGCTTCATAGAGTACAAGCTTTCCTGGGTGGAGAAACACCCCGAGATCCAGCGCCTCCTCATGGAACTCTTCTGCACCCCTATACCCGAGATTACGCCCCATATCATAACGCGAGCCCTGGAAACGCACATAGCGAACATAGAAACACTGAAGAAGATCCTCTCCCAGGCGAACACGGACGGCCAGAGGTTCGACATGGATCTCACCGCCATCACGATCATGGGCACTCTGAACGCCATCGGGAATGACTGGTTTATCGGTATCCTTCCCAAGGCCCCGACAGAATACATTCCTGGTATCATCGAGAGTATCACGGGAGAGAAGTATGCTTAAGGGAATGATATGTATAGGATGTATGTTCTTTTTCTGGGTCGGCTGTCTCGGTGCGGAAGAACCGATGAACCTGGAGACGGCACTTGATATTGCCATAGAGAATAATCCTCTGATCAAAGCAACCGATGAGAAGATAACCATTAAAAAGATGGATAAGTATGCTGCCCTAACCTGGATGCTCCCGACGGTGCAACTCTCCTATGGATATATGCGTCTGAACAAGGCCCCCGAACTCGCCCTCGGACAAGATATCTATCTGCCGGTCCTGAACGACCAGTCGCCCCCCCGTTTCGACAGCACAGGCAACATCGCCCTCGACTGGGATACGCGCAGACCCTTGTATGCCTATATCCCCGGACAGGGCATACCACTTGGAACAAAGGACAACTACCAGCTCTCGCTCGAGGCTACGCAGGTCCTCTTTGCTGGCGGGGCACTATATAATAATTATTTGATAGCAAAAAATGAGGTTCAAGTATCGCAAATCGACAAACTAAAGGCGATCCGTGAACTAAAAACCAAGGTTATCGAGTCTTACTATGGAGTCATCGCCACGCGGCAGGCTGCTGAAGTTGCAAAAACAGGGGTGGCCTCGGTCAAGGCCCATGTGAACCAGGCCCAGGCCTTTTTCAAAGCGGGCGTCATCCCCAAGAACGATCTCCTCACGGCGCAGGTGAAGCTGGCCGAAGCCCAGCAGGCTCTGATCACCGCTGACAATTGGGCGAAAACCGCCGAGGCGGGGTTCAATGTGGCTCTGGCGCGAAATATCTCTGACCCGGTAGTAATCGAGAGCGATATACCCGAACCGCCACTCGAAGAACCATTCGAGGCCTTGGTAGATACTGCCATGAAGAACAGACAGGAAATACAGACCCTGGAACTGCAGGTGGATTCCACCCAGAGAGCAATCACAGCTGCCCGTGGTTCATTCAGCCCGCGCGTGGCCGCCACCTATAAATACGAGCGCAAGGGTGAGGACCCGGACGTCCCCGACGATTCCTGGTCGATCGGTGTGGGCTTGGAATGGACGCTCTTCGGCCCTCTCGATGAGGGGGGAACTCCCTATTCCAATCTGGAAAAGGCCAAAGCCGCCCATTCCGCCGCACTCTTTGTATTACAAAGCCAGAAAGATCAGGTGGCATTCGAGGTAAAAACCTCGTGCCTCTCGGCTCTCGAGGCCAAGGCCAAGATGGAGGTCAACATCATGGCCATTGACCAGGCCGAGGAGAACTTGAGGATCCAAAAGCATAAGTACAATCTCCAGGCAGCCACCTCCACCGATGTGCTCGATGCCGAAACAATGCGCGCCAGGGCCAAAATAGATTATATCAGGGCCAAAACCAATTATGCCACAGCGATCGCCAATCTACACGCATCCATGGGGATTTTATAGGAGGGCACTATGACGAGGAAATATTATATCGGATTGGCCGTCGTAATGGTCATCCTTGCCGTGTTCTGCTCTCAAGGCAAGAAGGAAAATAAAACGAAAGAGACGGAAGCCAATGCCGCCATCAAAAAGGAAGCGCTTGCCTCCAAGGCTGAGGTCACGGTGGCCCTGGTGAAATTAGGGCCCATTTTCAAGGCCTACTCCGCCATGGGAACCATTGCCTCCAAGGACATGGCGCGGATTATGCCCAAAGTAATAGGCCGGATCGCCAAGATCTATGTCTCTGAGGGTGACCGGGTGTGGGCAGGAAAGCTCCTCATGCAGATCAGTCCGGCCGAGTATCAGTGGGTCTATCAGAATGCCGCGGCCCTGGCGCGGACGGCCGGTGTATCCATGGAGAAAAGCCAGCGGGACTTCGGCCGTGCGGAGAGTTTACACAAGGAATCGGCCATCTCCGATCAAAACTACCAGGATGCACGCAGTGCTTACGAGGCTACGAGGTATCAGTATGAGCAGGCCAAGGCTGGTGAGGCAATCGCGCAGAAATCACTCCAGGAATGCAATGTCATAGCACCCATTTCCGGCGTCGTGACCTTCAAATTCGGCAACGAGGGCGAACTTACCGGTCCCCAGTCGCCCTATCCGATCTTCATCATCGAGCAGATGGGGGCAGTGAAGTTGGAGGTCGATCTGCCCGAGGATGCCTTCGGCTACCTCGCCGTCGGAAACAAGACCATCATAACGGTCGATGCCATCCCGAACCAGACCTTCGAAGGCACGATTACCAAGATCTACCCCACCATCAACCCCTTGAGCAAGACGTTCAAGGTCTCCATTGCCCTTGCCAATCCCGAGATGAAACTCCGGAGCGGCATGACCGCCCGCGCCAAGGTCATCCAGAAGGCGCGGGAGAACACCATTTATGCTCCCAAAACAGCTCTCCTCGCTGGTGAGGAGGGTTACTTCGTCTATATGGTGGATGGCAGCATTGTGCGCAAGACCAAGGTCACGGTCGGCATCGAGGGTGATGACAAAATGGAGATCTCCAGCGGCCTGGCCGCCGGCAATCGGGTGGTCGTAGAGGGTCTGACGGGCCTGAAGGACGGGATGGATGTCAAGGTCATCTCTCAGGATCGGCTGGACATGGCGCAAGCCTTATCCACCCCCAAAAAAGTGGCGCAGAGACCGATGCAGATCGGATCAACCCCTTCCACGACCTCAGCTGCCACCAAGGAGAACTAACACCTACGAAGGACAGACTGGATAGGAGCCCCTGATGAGCCTGGCTGAATTTTCCGTTAAACGACGCATCGCAATCACGATGCTCACCCTCATCATCGTTCTGTTCGGGGTGCTGGCGTTCAGGGACCTCGGGATCGACCTGCTCCCGGAACTGGAGTTCCCGTTCATATCGATCGTAACGGTCTATGAAGGCGTGGGCTCGGAGGAGATGGAGGTCCTGGTCACACGCCCCATCGAGGAATTCGTGAGCTCGGTGGGCGGTATCCGCGAGGTGAAGTCCATCTCTTCCGAAGGAATCTCGACCATCATGATCCAGTTCGAATGGGGGACCAATCTCGATGCCGCGGCCCAGGATGTGCGCGAGAAGCTCAGCTGGGTAACCGACTACCTGCCCCGTGATGCGGATACCCCCATGGTACTCAAGTTCAATGTCTCCAATATGCCCATCTTGGAGTACGGCGTCACGGGTATGGCCAATACCATGCAGCTCAGGGATTACCTGAAGGATACAGTAGCGCCAACCCTGGAGCGCATGGAGGGTATCGCCTCGGTCTTCCTCTTCGGCGGACGGGAGCGGGAGATCCAGGTCCTTCTCGACCCCACCAAGCTCAGGGCGACCGGGGTCCCCCTCGATCAGATCAAGCGCGCCATCATGGCCTCCAACCTCACCCTTTCCGGCGGCCATGTCGAGACCCTTCAGAAGGAATACATGATCCGGACGAGCGGATACCTTGAAAACCTGGATGAGCTCCGGAGCACCATCGTATCCGTAACCAAGGAAGGCCAGGCCATACACCTGAGCGACATCGCACAGATCCAGGACTCCTTCAAGGAGATCCGGGGACATGAGCGCACCAACCGGGAATCCTGCGTCATCTTCGGGATCATGAAACAGAGCGGGGTGAATACGGTCAAGGCCTGCGACAGGGTCAAGGCACAGATGCAGGAGATCGAGAAGAACCTCCCCCCCGGGGTAAGGTTCTGGCTCGTCTTCGACCAGGGGACCATCATCAGCAACTCCATCTCCAACACGGGACAGGATGGTCTGCTCGGCGGCCTGATCGCCATCTTCGTGGTCTGGATCTTCCTGCGGGCCATTCGGCCCACCTTCGCCATCGCCCTGGCCATCCCACTCTCCATCGTCACCACCTTCATCGGGATGAATATGCTTAACTACACCTTTAACATGATGACCCTGGGCGGCCTCACCCTCGCCGTGGGGATGTTGGTGGACGATGCCATCGTGGTGATCGAGAATACCTTCCGCCACCTCGAGCAGGGCACGCCGCGCGAAGAGGCCGCGATCATCGGCGCCAATGAGGTGGTCCTAGCCGTCACCGCGAGCACCTTCACCACCATGGCCGTCTTCGTACCCTTGAGCATGGCCAAGAGCATCGCCGGAAAGCTGGCACGCCCGATGTCGCTCGTAGTATGCCTCGCACTAGCGGCATCGCTCTTTGTCGCCTTTACCATCGTCCCGGCCATCGCCGCCTCCCTGTTCAAGAAAGAGAAGGCCTTCTACGAAACCATCGAGCACAAGGGCTGGATGAAGCGAATCAACGAAAGGTACAGCCAGTTCCTGGCCTATGCCCTCTACAAAAAGAAGCGGGTTATCGGCACCGCTGTTGCCTTGCTGGGCATCAGCATAGCCATCACCCCTTTCCTCGGTACGGAATTCATGCCGCGGCAGGACTTCCCCATTTCCATCTTGAACATCTCGCTGCCGGAAGGCACGGTCCTCGCAGAGACCAATCACGTGGTGGAGCAGGTCGAAAAGTTCTTTCTCGCCCGCAAGGAAGTCACCGCTGTGGTGAGCCAGGTCGGCTTGACAGGGAGCTCGAAGTACGAAGCTGCCCAGGGCGGTGAGGTCAGCGGCGTGAACAAGGCTACTGTGTATGTGCGCTACAGGGAAAAGAGCGAGCGCGACAAGACGGTCGACCAGGTGATCAATGAAGTGCGGAGCCAGTTTCCACCCCTTATCGGTGTCGACTATCGCTTCCAGGATGTGGCCGGCGGTTTCATGGGCTCGGGCGATGCACCCATCCTCGTCGATCTCTTCGGGCCCGATCTGGATGTCCTCGATAAGATCAGTGCGGAGATGATGCAGAGGTTCGCGAAGATCGAGGGGCTCAAGGACCTCAAGAAATCGCTCAAGAAGACCAAGCCGGAGATCCATATCGCCGTGGAACGGGAGAAAGCCTCCAAGATGGGCCTTACCGTGTACCAGATCGGGGATGCCGTGCAGACCGCCATGCTGGGAAATGTGGTGAGCATGTACCACCAGGGCGGCAAAGAATACGATATCCGGGTCCGTTTCCAGGACCCCTATCGCAGCAGTATCGAAGCCCTGGGCAACGTCGCTATCCAGTCACCCGCCGGATTCACCCTGCCCCTGTCGCAGGTCACCAAGCTGGAGAAGCGCTACGGACCCATCACAATCAACCGCAAGAACCAGGAACGCGTGGTCAGCATTGGCGCCACCAATTTCGGCCGCGATCTGGGAAGCATTTCCAAGGAGATTAAGCAGACCATGAGCACGATCAAGATGCCCGACGGTTACTTCTACCATATCGGGGGGAGCTATGAGGATATGCAGAAATCATTCGCCGAACTCGCTCTAGCGTTTCTGGTATCGATCGCACTGATCTACATGATCATGGCGGCGCAGTTCGAGTCCCTCTCCCAGCCCTTTGTGATCATGTTCACCGTGCCGCTCGCCTACATCGGCGTGATACTGGGCCTGGTCGTAACCGGCAAGACCCTTTCGGTTCCAGCCATTATGGGCCTTGTTATCCTCATAGGGATCGTGGTCAAGAACGGCATCGTGATGATCGACTATATCAATCAGCTGCGGGAGCGGGGGGTGGAGAAGACCCAGGCCATCATCCAGGGCGCGAGCATCCGGTTGCGGCCGATCGTGATGACCTCGCTGACCACCATCGTGGGCATGCTGCCCATGGCGTTCTCGACCCGGGAAGGATCCGAGATGAGCGCACCCATGGCCACGGCGGTGGCCTTCGGCCTCCTCGTGAGCACGCTCCTCACCCTCTTCGTGCTTCCCTTGATCTATTCCATCGTCGAAGACCTTACCCCACGTATCAAGAGGCGGATCAATACATTCCTCTTTGGTGAGGAAGCAGCGCCTTCTTCAGATGCGGTACGTCCTGAAGGGGAAATAGGTAGGGTAGACGTATAACGAAAGCAAAGTGGGATAGTGCCGGCTTGATACCAGGTTACAAGGTATGGTAACTATCCTTGCATGAAGAAAAGGGAATTAACCTCCGAGATAGTGAAGATCCTGCGTATTGCACCCAAAAACCGAGCGCATGCAATCATAGACTCTCCCCTTACACAGGAGATCCTCGAGTCCCTCCCCACCCAGGATGCCTATCTCATCATCAAGGAAGCTTTCGGCGCGGATAGCGAGATTCTCCTCCAATATACCCCTCCCGAGAAGATCTGCAATTTCATCGACCTCGATTGCTGGGATGGCGATATGCTCTCCCTGGAGAGTCTCTTTGCATGGATCGCCGAGCTCTCCCAGGCCTCCCCTGAGACGCTCCTGAAAGTCCTGGAAATCATAGATCCCGAGATCATTATCCTCCTCTTCCAACCCTACCTCAAGGTGGTCATCACTTCCCCCACGGACGACATTATCCCAGAACTCATCGAGGAAGGGTTTGAAACCTTTGATAACAATTACTTCTTCTCCTTCCATGAGGAGACCGAAGAAACGAGCGTCCTGAGGAACATCCTCGACATCCTCCTTCTCCACCACCCGGATATGCACTACCGAATCCTTGCGGGGGTACGCTGGGAACTGCCGTCGAACATGGAGGAAACCGCCTTTCAGCATCGCTCCATTCGGCTCATAGAGCTCGGCTTCCTGCCCCCGGACGAGGCGAAATCCGTCTACCAGCGCCTGCGCACCGACAAGATCATCGCCCGCAGACTCAGACCAGAAGAAGTACCCCGTCCGGGTGACGAAGAGTATTTCATCCCTACCCCGTATAGCGATATGATGCACCGCAAAGACCTCATCACAGCAACGCTCGAAGGGGTCAACGAGACCACCCGGCAACGTTTCCTCTTCGCGATGGTCAACCTGACCAACAAGATCATCATGGCCGACTACAAACCCCTGAACGATCCCGAGACCGTGAGAGCCTCCACGGAAAAGGCTATGGCCATAACGGCCCTGGGTCTCCATATCGCCCTGCGGGCGAGGGGAGAATCTGCCCAGGCCATCGTGGATGCCATGAATGCCGAGACCTTTTTTTCCCTCGGTTACAACTCCCTGCTGGAACTCCAGCAGCGGACCAAAGGGGTCCTCAAAGGTGTCAGAGCAAGCATGATACCCCTCGCCTATCGGGAACACGTGGATGGTCTCCTGAAAAAAAGCCCCGTCTATATGGGTCACGCGTTCACCTCTCTCGAGGAGCTGGATCTGGTCACGGCGAGCGTCGACCAGCTTGATGCCTTGCGGAGGATCCTGCGGCATATCCCCTGGAAGGGGCACCCACTTAAGAATACCAATATCGGCCTGGAGGGACTCGATATGGAGAACATCATTCTCACCGCCCTGGCGGTGAATATCGCTACCGAGGAACTCACCTTCCGGCCGCTCGCATCCGACGAACTGGCCGCATTCTTCAAACACACCACGGCCATGCAAAACCATCAGCGCCGATGCAGACCCGAATTCAAAAATGACCTCTTCACCCTCCTCCATTTTCTGGACGACTCCATCCCCGAATACACTCTCCATGACACCACCAAGAGTCTGATTAAACGCTTCGAAGACGAGGTATCCGGGCTGGAAGACCTCCGTCATATCGATACCCGCTATCTGACCTGCCTGGTCGTAAACCTCTAGGTCAAATCAAGTTGCAATAAAGACCTCAGCCTCCCTGAATCTTCAGAGGAGTTCGACATCCGCCGCAGTCGTTGCACGCCGAACTGAAGGCCCGGCGAGCAGCGTCTACCATGTATCGTTGGCCCTCCAGGCGCTTGACCGTATCGGAAAACATCTCGTAAGCTGCTAGAGATAGACTGGGACGCGCGCATCAAGGCCTGGACCTCAAACAAGGCGGGAATCGAGCAAACCAAGGCCCTGCGGGAAAGACTCGACCAGGCCATGGAGAATCTGGACATTCCGATACTGAAGCCCATCTGGCAGGAAGATGGGAGCCTCACGACCTACCTGCCGGGACTAGCAGTGATCTACACTACCGCATGGCGGGATTCCTTCGGCAACAACCTCCTCTTTGATATGGAGAAAGCCTTTAAAGCATCCATCATGGAAGGGCAACCCCCTGAAATACCAGATATCGACCATGAAGCGCTGGACATTATGATCAATCATGCCTTCAGGCAGTTACTCTCCCTCCTGCGGGAGAAGAACACCGCCTTGATCCTGGAGGGTCGATCCCAGGGCTGCTGCCTATTCTGCGGTATGCATCCGCGCATCGCCTTCGATACGGAGTCGGCTAGGACCCTCTTCTGTCCCTTATACGGGCATAGTTGGCAGTTTTCCCGTATCCGCTGTACGGCATGCAATAACGCCGATCTCACTACGCTCAGATATTTCAAGGCGGAAGGCCTCGTCGGCATTCGAGTCTCCTTCTGCATGTAATGCAAGCACTATAGCAAGGTGATCGATACGAAGCTACGTCACCGGAGACCGAAGATGTCTTGAGCCTGGAGATGGACGAATTCGCCGCACAGGAAGACTTTCTAGAAGCACCTCAATAGAGGCACGGCCTACAGCCCGCCGCAGGCTGGAAACCGCCTTTCGCCCTTCATTCCGACCCCGCCATCTCCTGGGTTGGGACGGATTCCCGGGAGCGCTTGCGCACAAAATAAGCCACCCACACGCTGAGTTCATACAGTACTTGAAGCGGCACCATCATGAACATCATGCTCACGACATCCGGCGGGGTAAGCACGGCAGACACGATAGCATTGATCAAGATAGCATACTTCCGCTGTTTCCTGAGCATGATATGATTGACGATCCCGATCTTGGCTAGGAAGAAGATGATCACCGGGAGCTCAAAGATGACCCCAAAGGCGAGCAGGAAAGACGTGGCAAAGCTCAGATATTCCTTGAGGGTCGGAAAGGCATAGATGCCGTCGGTCGCATAGGCCAGGAAAAACCTAAATCCGAAGGGGAATACCACGAAGAAGGCAAAGCTCACGCCGAGCACAAAAAAGGCTGTGGCGATGAGCACAAAGGGGAACACATATCGTCTCTCCCGCTCGTAGAGCCCAGGCATGACAAACTTCCAGATCTGATAGAAGATGACAGGGGTGGCCAGGATGATCCCCACAAAGAACGAGATCTTCAGGTAGGTGATAAAGGCCTCGGGCAGCGAGGTATAGATCAAGCGGCTTCCCGGGGGCAACGCCTTGACCAACGGGGAGATGAAGAAATTAAAGATCTGTTTGGCAAATGCATAGCTGATGCAAAAACCAACTCCGATGGCGATGAGGCACTTGATCAGACGCCAGCGGAGCTCCTCAAGATGATCGGTGATAGGAAGCTTCTCATCCCCCAAAGGCGCTAATCCTCTCGCTCGCGTGGATCGTCGCTCGGCTCCAGCTTCTTCTCCACATCTTCCGCAGGTACTTTTGTATCATTGTCGGTTTTTTGTGCCACCTCGTTCACAACCGATTCAGACGTCACCGACTCTTCTTGTTTGGTCGATGCCCTTTTTTCGGACTGCTCTCCCGCCAGCTCGATTTCCCGCTTTAGATCTTGTGAGGCACGCTGGAACTCACCCATCGCCCGGCCGAGGGACTTGGCAAGATCGGGAAGCTTCTTGGGCCCCAACACGACCAGGGCAATGACAAGGATGAGGATGAGCTCCTGTCCACCAATGCCGAACATGCTAGCCCTTATAGGATTTTTTTCTCAGGGTGTCAAACAAATCCCCTCTCTCCGAAACCCTTCAGCCACGGGTGGTTTCAATTACGTAAACCACCATCCCGCCTGAGTCTTTAGGGGGCAAAGGGGGTCGGGGGATTCAGACTTTTGGAGCCATTTATGACTGATGGATTACAGGCGCATACTGTTGACTATTGTCTCCAGGTACAATAATCTAACGCCATGGAGCGCAGAACCATTAGAAAGACTATCAAGATACAAGGGACGGGTCTGCACAGGGGGCAGAAAATCACCCTGCACCTGAGGCCGCTGGAAAGTGGTATCGTATTCATCCGGGAAGGCATACGGATTCCTGCCACTCCGGAGAGCATTGTCGATACGCGGCTCAACACCACCATAGGGTCCGGGGGGGTGACGATCTCGACGATCGAACACCTCATGAGTGCCTTCTACGGTCTCGGCATCACCGATTGTGAGATCGAGGTGGATGGGGACGAGATCCCGGCCATGGACGGCTCCGCGCTACCCTTTGTGCAGCATATAAAGGATGCCGGTACAAAGGTATTGGGCAAAGTACAGTCCGTTATGATACCCTCGCTCATGCGGGTATCGCATGGTGACGCATGGGTTGAAGCAAGCCCAGGGAGTTTCTGTATAGAATACGGCATAGATTTCCCGGAACCTGCCATAGGAAAGCAGGCCTATACATTTTCTGGGAATGGGTTTGAAGCGGAGATTGCCCCCGCTCGGACGTTCGGGAGGCTCTCTGAAGTAGACATGATGCGGTCCATGGGTTTGGCCCTCGGAGGAAGCCTACGCAACGCCGTAGTGGTTGACGGGAATGCCATCCTCAATCCCGAAGGGCTGCGCTTTCAAGACGAGTTCATCCGGCACAAGGTGCTCGATATCCTGGGGGACCTCTGGACCATAGGGAGACCGATTGTGGGCCTTTTGCGAGCTTACAAGGCCAACCACAGTCTCCACATTACGCTGGCGAAAAAGATATATGCCCTCATCAAGGCTTAAGGGGAGAGGCAATGTCCAAGAAGACCAAAGAATTTTTCATCATATTGCTGGCCCTCGGCATCATCGTGCTATTGACCATAGCCGAGAAAAACTTAGGCCGTTTCGGAGCCCTCCCTTCGAGCACTGTCCTTATCTTCGCCCTCATCAACCTCAATATCGTTCTCCTCATGATCGTCATCTTCCTCGTGACACGGAACATCGTCAAGCTCGTGCTGGAACGGAGAAAGAAAATACTCGGTGCACGCTTGAGGACCAAGCTCATCGGCGCCTTCGTGACCCTGACCATCATTCCGACCATGGTTCTCTTCTTCACCAGCCTCATATTCCTCGATCGCAGCATGGAGGGGTGGCTGTCCGAGGAGGTGAAAAAGGCCATAGAAGAATCCATGAACGTAGCGAACATATACTACAAGGAGGCCTCCGTCGACGCCCTGCACTATGCCAACTACATCGCGAACGAGATCACCCAGCGTAGGCTCCTGCGCGAGGGGAATCTCGACATCCTGAAGGCTATGCTCGATGAGCGCATGGTCCTCTTCCGTCTCTCCGCCGTCGAGGTGTTCTCGGCCCAGGGTGAAGAACTCGTCAAGATCATTTCTCCCAAGATCGGGGTGTCCACCCTCCCTAACCCAGAATCAAGCCTAGTCCGTTCTGCTATGGAGGGCAAGAATCTGAACAGGATTGTCCGTTCCGGGAAGGCGGATCTCATCGAGGGTATCGTACCCGTAAGGTCTTCTTTCAACCCCAAGGATGTAGTGGGTGTCCTCGTCGTGGATTACTATATTCCTGAGAGCCTCTCGGGCAGACTTAACCTCATCCTGACCTCCTATACCGATTATATCGAGAGCCTCAAGCTCAAAGGGCCGATCAAGACCGGCTACATTATCACCCTCACTGCCGTGACCTTGCTCGTCATATTCTCCGCGATCTGGTTCGGGATGAATATCTCGAAGGGGCTTACTACCCCCATTGAACAGCTCGTCGAAGGGACTCAGCGGATATCCAGGGGGGATCTCGGCTTTACCATCGAAGTTGTCTCTGATGACGAACTCGGCATTCTGGTGCAGGACTTCAACTCCATGGTAGACGAGCTGCGGAACTCACGCAAGCACCTGGAGAACGCCTATAACGAACTCGCCTATCGAAACCGGTACATTCAGACGGTCCTCAACAATATCTCGACCGGAGTGGTATCGGTCAACAGTGATGATTGCATATCCATGATCAATCCTTCTGCCCAGACAATGCTCGCCATCAAGACGGAAAAGGTGATCGGCAGAGCGTATACCGAAGTTCTCAAGGAAGAGCACATGCCGATCGTGAACGAGCTGGTCGATGCCCTCAGGAAATCAAAGGGGATATCAACCCAGAAGGAGATCTCCCTTTCCATTGGGGGACGCAGACTAGTGCTTATGGTCCATGCCTCCCTGCTTTTCGACGACAACAATGAGTACATGGGCATGGTGGTGGTCTTCGACGACCTCACCGAGCTGCAGCGAATGCAGCGTGTTGCGGCCTGGCGCGAGGTGGCCCGCAGGATCGCGCATGAGGTGAAGAATCCGCTCACCCCCATCCAACTCTCTGCCCAGCGTCTCAGGCGGAGGTACCTCGACAAGTTCAAGGGGGATCAGGGGGTCTTCGATGAGTGCACCCGCCTGATCATCAACCAGGTCGATGAGATGAAACGGCTCGTGGATGAGTTTTCCGCCTTCGCCAAGATGCCGAGTTCCAATCCTGGTCCAGAAAATCTCAACGAAGTAGTGCAGGACGCCGTAGCGCTCTATCGGCAGGCACATACGGACATCGCGTATGTACTGGAGCTTGACGAATCGCTCCCCCCGGTCGAGATCGACCGGTCCCAGATGAACAGAGTCATCGGCAACCTCTTGGAGAACGCCACCATGGCGGTGATGGGAGCAAATACCGCGGAGAAGACAATTAAGGCCAGGACGAGTTATGAGAGACTCTTCCATATCGCCACCCTCGAAATCATCGACACAGGGCCAGGGATTCCGGGGTATATCAAGGAACGGATGTTTGAACCTTATTTCTCGACAAAGAAAGGGGGCACAGGCCTCGGTCTGGTCATCGTCAAGAGCATCATCACCGATCACAACGGCTTCATCCGCGTAAGGGACAACCGGCCTTCAGGGACCATATTCAGTATAGAACTTCCGGTAAAGGAGAAGACATGAAATATACGGTATTAATCGTAGATGATGAGGAAAAGATCCGCCTCTCTCTCAAAGGCGGACTCGAAGATGAAGGATTCCACACCATCCTGGTCTCGAGCGGAGAAGAGGCGCTCAAGGCTATCGAGAAGCAGGATGTCGACCTCATACTCCTGGATATCTGGATGCCGGGTATGGACGGCTTACAAGCCCTCCAAGAGATCAAGAACAATAATCATGATCTGCCGGTGATCATCATGACCGGTCACGGTTCTATCGAAACCGCAGTCAAGGCCACCCGGCTCGGTGCCCTGGATTTCATCGAGAAGCCACTGGACCTCAATAAGATCATCATCATGATCAACAATGCCATGCATTTGAAGGCGCTGTCCGACGAGAATGCCCTGCTGAAAAAGAAGAGCGAAAAGGATGACGAGATCGCCGGATCCTCACCGGCGATCCAGAAACTTAAGGAGGAGGTTGATCGGGCGGCCGCATCGGACTCATGGGTATTGATCATAGGCGAGAACGGGACGGGCAAGGAGCTCGTCGCCCGACGGCTGCACAAATTCAGCCAGCGGGCTAGTCAACCGTTCATCGAGGTGAATTGCGCCGCTATCCCCGAAGAACTCATCGAGAGCGAGCTCTTCGGACATGAAAAGGGGGCCTTCACAGGCGCAACCGAACGCAAGCGGGGAAAATTCGACCTAGCGAACAAGGGGACCATCTTCCTTGACGAGATCGGCGACATGAGCCTCAACACGCAGGCCAAGATCCTGCGCATCCTCCAAGAACAGCGATTCGAACGGGTGGGAGGCTCCCAAACCATCCAAGTAGATGTGCGGGTGCTCACCGCCACGAACAAGGATTTAGAGCAGGAGATCGCGGTCGGCAGGTTCCGGCAGGACCTCTACTACCGGCTCAATGTCATTCCCATCCATGTCCCCCCTTTGCGGGAAAGGAAAGAGGATATCCCGGCCCTCATCGATCACTTCCTCAAGACCTATGCGACGCTGACCAACGGCGTGAAGAAGACCATCACCGAGGGAGTAGTCAAGAAGTTCATGCAGCATGACTGGCCGGGCAATGTCCGGGAGCTCAAGAACATCATCGAGCGGCTTGTGATCATGACGCCGGGCACGAGTATCACCCACGACGATGTCCCGCCGCTTGGGACGAGATCGACATCCGAGCTGGAAAAGATCATGGAAATGGATCCCCTCAAGGACGCCCGGTCGGAATTCGAGCGGCTCTTCATCGCTAAGAAGCTTGCGCAGTGTGGCAACAATATCTCGAAGACCGCAGACCTCATCGGGGTCGAACGGAGCAACTTGCACCGCAAGATCAAGGGACTGGAAATCGATGTCTGAAGAGGGGCAGGTACGTAAGGATCCGGGGGGCAAACTCAATATCGCCCTCGTCTACCCAAACACCTACTGGCTTGGGATGTCGAACCTGGGAGTGCATACCTTATATCGAGTGTTTAATGCACACCCGGGGATCGTCTGCGAGCGTTTCTTTACAGATCACCCGCGGTCGATCGAAGCTGGAAGACCCCTGTCCGACTTCCCGCTCATCGCCTTTTCCGTCTCTTATGAGCTCGACTGCGTGCACATGGTGCGGATTCTGATGGAGAACAAGATTCCAGTCAGGGCCAGGGAAAGGAAAGGCCCGATCATCATCGCCGGAGGGTCGGTCCTCACCATGAATCCCGAGCCGGTCGCAGAAGCCCTCGATGTGTGTTTCCTTGGGGATGGGGAGCCAGCAGCGGGCTTGCTCTATGATGTCTTTTTAGCCAGCTCGAGCAGGGAGGAGTTCCTCGAGAGGCTCGAGGGCAAACCGGGTATCTATATCCCGCTCAGGACAGGCCCCGAAATCCGGGACGGGGCTGTCCAGGGATTCCAGGGCCTACGCCCGACCTTATCGCTTGTAAATCCGCTCGAGACCCCTGCACATACCTTGGTCCTCACCCCCGAAACGGCGTTTGGGGACATGTTCCTTGTGGAGACAGCCCGGGGCTGCCCCTATCACTGCAAATTCTGCACAGCACGGGAGATATACGCTCCCTTCCGGCCGGTCGCCATCGAGCATATCCTCCCTGTATTTGACAAGGCACAGGCCTCCGGCCTCAAACTTGGCCTCGTGAGTACCTCGTTGAACAACCACCCACAGGCTGCACGCATGTATGAGGAGATCGAAAAGCGGGGTATTCAGATCGCGCCGCCATCTCTGCGGTTCGGTATGCTCACGAAGGAACTGCTTGAACACATGCGACGCTCAAAGGTGAGAGGGGTGACGCTAGCGCCCGAGACCGGTTCTGAAGATCTCAGGCACGCAATCGGCAAGCCCATCACCAATGGCATGGTATTGGACGACATCACAGCCCTCATTGCAGCGGGGATCCGGAATATCAAGCTCTACTTTATGGTAGGTCTGCCCAGGGAAACGCTCCACGATATCGATGATACCATAGATTTCATTAGCCGCATCCGCCAGACCTTCATCAGGGTCTCGCGGGGCAACCAGAATCTGGGGGAAATATCCCTCAATATTAATACCTTTGTGCCCAAGCCGCATTCACTTTTCGAACGAGAGACGATGATAACGATAAACGAGGCCAAAACGCGTATCAAGAGGATCGAGAATGGCCTAAAACGCACAAGCAATGTGCATGTCACCTTCGAAGGGCCGAAGTGGGCATACCTACAAGGCGTGATCGCCCGGGGCGACAGGAAAGTACTCGATCTCATCATGCACCTGGCACAGAAGCCGGAATATCGGTGGCAGGACGTGCTCAAGTGCTGGCCCGAGAATCCGGATTATTATGCCCTTAGGCCGCGATCCTCCGACGAGATCCTCCCCTGGTCCTTTTCTCTCCTTCCGAACTCCCTCCCTCCCCCTCAAGGTGCATAAAGGTGTCAGAGGGTGAAGAAGATCTCTGCATGGTGATGCCATAGTCAGACATCGCAACCATCTGTCTTTTGAGATCATCGAGAGATATATGCATGCAGCCGTTATTTTTTCTCTCCTCGAGGAGGATGATCCATCGATCATGCCCCAGAGACAGATCGTTGCCCTCCAGCTGTCAATGGGCATGTTCTCGCTCGCCTGCATCTCCTCGTTGACGAACGCTTCGATCACCATTAGGATCACGATGGTGTCGTGCTCGAGCGCAGAGACCATCATGCAATTCTTAAAAAAGTCCTTCTGGCAGAGATGGAGCATGGCCATGATTTGGTCATATTCCCTGTGTTCACAATAAAACCGGTAGCATGCGGCGGCGAGGGTCAGGGACAGCCCGCGTCACTTCCCTCGCGGGAATGTCCAGAGTGTCTGGTCCCCTTGTCCCCTTGAGGCGGGAAGCTCATAAGGAGATCGGTTGTCATTGCTCTCTTTCCAGTACATAGAGATGAGTGATGCCGAAGAAGAGCGGAGAGGATTGGATCAGAGAAAAACCCCGTGACTTCATCAGATGTGCAAGCGTATCAGGGTTATGGAACCCCATGACCGAATCCCGCAGGTACCGGTAAGCCCCGTGATCCCCGGAGATGCATCCGCCTATCAGGGGAGTAATACGGGTGAAATAGACCAGGTATACAAGCCTGAGGAGCGGATTTGGGGGCACGGAGAATTCGAGCACGGCAAGCCTTCCCTGGGGGCACAGAACGCGGTGCGCCTCATCGAGGAGGCGCTCGATGCTTTCTATGTTCCTGATCCCAAATGCCACCATGGCCTTCTGAAAGGATACATCCGGGAACGGGAGGGATAGGGCATCCGCCCGGAGTAGGCGATATCGCCCGGTGCGACGGAAGTCTCCGACTTTGGAGGCTGCCTGGGCGAGCATCACCCGCGAGAAGTCAATGCCCACCACGGTGCATTGGGTTGCCTTGAGTGCCTGTAGCGCCAGGAGCCCGGTGCCGGTGGCAATATCGAGAATGGTTTCTCCATCCGTGATATCCAGACCCTTGACCGCCGCCTTTCTCCAACACTGATCGAGCGAGAGCGAGAGGATGGTATTGATCCGGTCATAGGTCGGGGCGATACGATCGAACATCGCCATGATCGTATCCGGTCTCTTATCCACCATATTTCTTCTTTCACGGCGCTTTGTATCATTGAACCGTCCTGCGAATCAAGGGGCTCCCTCTTTGCGTCTTGATTTTGTTGAAAGTCTCGAGAAAGGGACAAATACCCTTGACTTATTACCAAAAAGCTAGTTAGCTCTCAAAAAAAGAGTGAGGAGGGGGTATGGCTGGATCGCTGAACAAGGTCATCTTGATAGGAAGGCTTGGCAGGGACCCTGAAATGAGATTCACCCCCAGCGGTAGAGCGGTTACTAATTTCACCATGGCCACGAATGAGGTGTGGACCGATCAGAGCGGCGAACGACAGGAGCGCACCGAGTGGCATAGGATAGTCACCTGGGGCAAGCTGGCCGAGAATTGCGCCAAGCTCCTGTCTAAAGGCAAGCTCGTTTACGTGGAGGGTAGGCTCCAGACAAGGTCCTGGGACGACAAGGATGGGAACAAACGCTATACCACCGAGATCATAGCGAATAATATGCAGATATTGAGCCCACTCGAAAGCTCGGAGGCAAGAGACCTCGGAGAACCGGGCACGTCGGAATCCGAACCGGAAGGATTCGACGATATACCCTTCTAAGCTAGGTCACGCGCGAACGCAAGAGTGCGGAGAGGCCGTAGCATAAGGTAATGCACAGGACTATGGTGGCGCCTGCGGAGGTGCCGAGATAGTACGAGGCAATCAACCCACCGATTCCGGAGATCAGGCTAATCACCACCGACCACAGGGTATATTCCCGTATCGAACCTGCCATGATCCGGGCTGTAGCCGCCGGAAGGATGAGCAGGGAATTGATGAGGAGGATGCCCACCATACGGATGGATACGGTCACCACGAGGGCCAGGAGGATGGAAAAGGAGGTCTCTAGCCAGAAGACCGAGACCCCCTTGCTCCTGACGAGGGAGGGGTTCAGGCTCACAAGGACGAGGGCATTCCCGAACCGTACCCAGTAGATAACCACTACCAGCAAGAGTACCGAGGCAAGCACGATCTGATCCGGGGCAACCGCGAGTACATCGCCGATCAGGTATGCCGTGTAGCGGGCAAAACCTCCCCCCTTGCTCAGGATCAGGATGCCCAGGGCGACAACTATGGCAAAGAAAACGCCGAGGACCGTATCGGAGGGGGCCTGGGTCATTCCCTTGAAGAGATTTAGCAAGAACGCAAAAAGCGCACAGAAGAGGATCATGGCCCACTGCGGGTCTCCAAGACCGAATAGGCTCCCGATGGCAATCCCGGTGAGTGCCGAGTGGCCAAGGACATCGGAAAAAAAGGCCATCCGGTTACTGATCACCATGGTTCCCAAGAGGGCGAACACGGGGGAGATGACGAGCACCGCCAGGAGGGCATGCTGCATGAACTGGTAGCGGGACCAGGCAAATGGGAAGAGGGCTTGGATCCCTGCGCCGATGATCTCCATCATCGCTCCTCATTTCCCTCCGTTAATGTCGGTAGGAGATGGTGAGGGCAGCCTGCCGGCCATGCTGGGGAGACGGGAAATGTTCCAGAGGGTCGGGGTCAGCTGTCTGATGAGGGCTTCGTTTGCGAGCACCTCATGCGGTTCCCCCTCGGCCAGCACCGTCCGGTTGAGGAGGAGCATGCGGTCGGTATACGGGGTGATGCCGGGAAGGTCATGGGTGACGAGCACTATGGAGACATGCCGCCTGCTTCTTAAATCTGACACGAGGTTATAGAAGAGGGTGAGCCCTTCGGCGTCGATCCCCGCATCGGGCTCATCGAGGAGGAGCATTTCAGGGTCGTGTGCGATGGCGCACGACAGCAGGATCCGCTGGAGCTCGCCACCGGAGAGCTCTCCCAATCTGCGCTTCAGGAGATGGAAGGCCGATACTTGTTCGAGCAGAGCGTGTATTCTCTTTTCAGCCGACCGCGATACACTGAACCAGATTGGATGGGATTCGAGTGTGGCGGCAAGGATATCCCTGACACTGACTGGACTGTCTTGATCGAATCCCGTCTTCTGCGGAAGGTAGCCGATCTGCATCTTGCTGCGCGTTTTTCCATTCACCCGGAACGACATGGTTCCGGCATACGGAACCTCGCCGAGGATGGCCTTGAGCAGAGTGCTCTTACCGGCCCCGTTGGGGCCGATGATGGTGAGAATCTCGCCGCAGTTCACATGCAGATTCACGTTCTCAAGCACCATACGATCTCTGAACCTCACCGAGAGGTTCTCAATCCGTGCGCAGCAATGATCGCAGGCATGGATCATTTTAGCGCCTCTTGCAGGGTCTTTAGATTCTGTTCCATGATGCGGATATAGGCATCGGGATCATCCGGTCCGGTCACTGCGGGGTCGAGGACGTATATTTTCATTCCCGTCTCCCGTGCAATGGCATCCGCTGCGCTCGCAGGATACTGGGGCTCGCTGAAGAGGGCTTTCACCTCTTTCTTCTTGATGCTGTCGATCGACTCCGCCAGCTCTCTGGCATTAGGGGCGCTCCCTGGCTCCCGCTCAACCACCGCGGCGATGATGAGGCCGAATTCGCGGGCAAAATAAGGAAATGCCTCATGAAAGGTGATGATCCTTGCACCCCGATAGGGAGCAAGCTCCCGTACCATCTCAGTCCTCAATGCGGCCAGCCGGGAAATGTAGGCATCGGCATTTTGCTTATAGGCGCCGGCATGCACGGGATCGAGGGAAATAAGGGCTTTCTTGAGGTTTTCAACTTCGCTAATTGCATGGGATATACTAACCCAGACGTGGGGATTTTCCCCCTGAGCACCCTTGAGGAGGGGGATCCCTTCTGCAAGACGGACAATGGCAATACGTGGATTCTGACGTGCCACCTTATCCAGGAAGGACTCCATACCGGCACCATTCGTGACGAAGATATCCGCGTTGTCGAGTTTCTTCATCTCCGCGGTAGTGGGAGAATAATCATGGAGGCAACCGATTGTCGGCGGTGTAAGATTGCTTACCCTGACCTCCCCAATCCCCTTGGTAACGTTAATGGTCATGATGTACATCGGATAGAAGGAAGTGACGATCCTGTTCCCCGTCCCGGATCGGTGGACGGCCTTCGCATCCCTCTCAAGCTCACCCTGTTTTCCCGGGCAGCCGGCAGAGAGAGATACAGCGCAGAGCATGAGCATTGACAGGAGGAATCGAGCACCTTTTTTCATCGCCTTACCTTCCCATGGGCCCAAGAGGGGACATTCAGGTATCAACCCCGGTTTGCTCTGTATTGAGATCCATCACCTGCTCTCTTATGACCGCGACAAAAGCGTCGACGATTTCAGGGTCTAGAACATTCTCTTTCATGGACGAAAGGATTGCCAATGCATCCTCGACTTTATAGGCTCCGCGGTATGAGCGCTTGGTCGTAAGGGCGTCATAGACATCAGCCACGGCGACGATCCGCGCCTCAAGGGGGATATTCATTCCTTTGGCACCGAAGGGATATCCCTTGCCGTCATAGCGCTCATGATGTAAAAGAATGATGTTGACCGTGATATCAGACAGCCGCGCGTCCTTGACCACATCCGCCCCCCAGAGGGGATGATTGCGGATGATATGCATCTCAGCTTCATCCAACGGTCCTTCGCCGAGCAGGATGGACTCCGAGATGCCGATCTTGCCGCAATCATGCAGCCAGCTTCCATATTTTATCGCGGACATCTTGTCCTCGGGGATCTTCATCGATCTCGCTATCCTCAGGGCATAATCCGCCACTCGTTCCGAATGCCCGCGCGTATAGGGATCCTTCAACTCCAGGGCATGGATGAGGGAGAGCATGTTCGCCTCATCGCCCATTCTGATTGATTTCTTCAGTCGGTAGCGCTTGAGGGCGTCCTCCACCATCTCCAGCAAGGCGAAATTGTCCCATGGTTTGATGACGAACCTGAATGCCTCCGCCTTGTTGATGGCATCGATCGCCGTCTGTAGGCTGGCATAGCCGGTCATAAGGATATTCACCGTATCGGGGGATATGACCTTGACCCGGGAGATGAGCTCGATGCCGGTCATCTCCGGCATCATGTTATCAGATACAAGTGCGGCAATCTCATGCATCTGCACCTTTGCGAGGGCGTCGAAGGGATTATTGGCGGTCAATATCTCAATGCCTTGATCGGCAAATATCCTTTCAGCCAGACTCAAGATAAATTCTTCATCATCGACAAAGAGTATGCGTTCGTCCATGCCCAGCTCTTTCCCCTTTAATATACCCTTTATATCATAGGATCTTCATTGATCTCAATGCCTGTATAGGATCATTCAATCTTATCGTCGCACGAGGTCAGCATGATGTCTACAAAGAGTACCAGATCATGCGGTAAGGTTCTGCAACCGAAGTTTAAGAGCGCCCTGGTCTATACGGGTGAGGCACGGCATAGCGTGATACTCTCCGCGATTGTCAACGCATAGGTCTTGTGGTATGGGAAATCCATGCGTGCCC
>Ga0315284_10002154_pt1 | contig 28257 bp, 27 predicted proteins | sample YL17G09_16_MG_FD_203696 | JGI IMG/M metagenome (GOLD analysis project Ga0315284, IMG submission 203696) | Sediment microbial communities from Yellowstone Lake, YNP, Wyoming, USA - YL17G09_16 | ecosystem: Environmental > Aquatic > Freshwater > Lake > Sediment | place: USA: Wyoming | collected...
TCCGCCGAAGTCTTGACGAAGGCGGATTTTTTCTTTTTGGGGATGTGCGCGGCGGCCTGCGTTTGCCCCCACCCAAACGCAGGCCGCCGGTAAAGAGCCTCCGTTCAGATTTTCCGCGCCAAAATCACTATAATTTATCACTACTTCAATAGCTTCCTTTGAATAATTGATCTGTTTGATATGCTTTTGAATGACAATATTCTTTTCAACCTTGGTCTTACACTTTGGGACCATCGCAATGTTTTGAAGTATCTCCTTCAACCTTTCAGGCTTATACGATGAAGTTGACCTCTCCGGTTCGATTCCCGTTTGGCACCCATCCTGCTGATAGTTGAGCGTGAAGATCAAACTCTCAAGATACTGCCGATTTTTCGATATCTTATCCAGATTATCGATGATAAACGAGTCAAGGCGGTCGGCACTGACATGCCTGGTATCGCAAAAAGAAATATCCCTTTTGGTAACGCTTGAGCATCGATAATAGAAATATCTAATGCGGCGGGCTTCTTTAATCTTATTAGAGAAAACTGCGCTCATAATCGAGCCGCATTCCTTACAGAGAACTATTCCGGGGAAAAGAGAGAAATTGAATACTTTGCTTTTCTTAACCCTTTCTTTGTGAAGCTTCTGAGCGGCCTCGAAAAGCTCAGCAGAAATTATCGGCTCATGAACTCCCTGATAAATAGTGCCCTTATATTCCACTTTTCCAATATAGACCGTCCGTTTGAGCAGTTTGCTGATATCTTCTTGAGAAAGAGGCAGTCCATGTTTGTTAAACATGCCAGCGGCCTTCAGCTTTTTATATACTTCAGCCGTCGAGCCGGTGGACACATAAATATCAAATATTAGCTTAACAGCTTTGGAATCTTTCGGGTCAATGACAAGCTTCTTGTTTTCCTTTTTATAACCGAAAGGAGTATGCCCGCAATTCCATAAACCTACCTTTGCGCGTTCGAGCATTTTATCACGAGTCCTTTCGCTTATAAGCTCACGCTCGAACTGTGCAAAGGTAAGCATGATATTTCTGAGAAGCCGCCCTGATGGGGTGGAGGTATCGAATCGTTCGGTAATGGATATAAAATTGACCATGTGTTGTTCAAATATTTCAATTAAATGATAAAAGTCCTTCGGCGACCTTGTGAGCCGGTCAATTTTATAAGCCAATACGAGATCGATCTTACTGTTTTGTATATCGTTTAGCATTTCCGTTAAGGCGGGGCGGTCGGTATTAGACCCCGTATAGCCCTGGTCGGAATAAACCTTATATACAGTCATATCTTCCTGGCTTGAGATAAACGACCTGATCTTCTGCTCCTGAGCCTCGCAGGAGTTGAATTCCTTATCAGCTTGAGTATCGGTTGAGACACGGGTATATATGGCGACTTTCATAAATATGCTCCTTATAGTGGTGGATATGTTAATACATATATGCCACCATGTCAAACATAATATGGCAATTATGTTATAATCTATCTGTCATGAATTTAGGGAAAAACATTGAGAAATATCGGAAGAAAGCAGGGCTTTCGCGAGAGAAATTGGCTTTCAGATGTGGCGGGAAGTTTACTTCTCACCATTTGTTAAGAGTTGAAAAAGGGATGGTGAAAAACCCCGGGATCGAGATGGTAAAGGCGATAGCGGAGGGATTGGCTATTTCACTCGACAAATTAGTTCAAAAATGAAGGCCTACTACGGTTACCTATCCGCACTGGAAGAATAAACAAATATTAATGTTAAATATCGGAGGTTTATTATGAAATTACTGAGAATGCCGACAGCCAAGGATGGAGAATGGTGGATTGTTTGTCACGATTACATGGTAAAAGACGAATGGTTGAGAAGTTTTAGGCCAATACATGTTTTTACACACCTTTCCCAAGCAATTGTAGATAATAAGGCAGAAATGTTTAATTTATCAATCGCCTTGGAAAATAAATTGTTTTCTTCAAGAAACCTGTCTTTTGAAGTAAGAAAAGCCATATCAGAAATTGGTGACCCAGCATACAAAAATACTATTTTAAAGAGTTATGATCCCTATCAAAAAATAATTTCTTTTATTGAATCATATCTGGAATCAATTTATTCAGCATTGGAAATAACTGCAAAAATCAATAGAGCGATAGATAATAATTTACCGATGGGATTTAGAGAGCAAAGTAAAAAATACGAAATGTTTTCTTTTGAAAAAAACAAATGGCTTCCAATGTTTTATGATATTAGAAGTGAACTAACACACTATAACACTTTAATGTTCGATCATAAGGAAACAAGTATTATCATTGGATTTTCGACAGCAAGAGACCTAGAACATTTTGATAGAGGCATAAAGTATAAAATTGAAGTCAGCATGTTATTATCCTTTCATATTCAATTGTTTGATTTATTAGATTCTTGGGCAAAAGAGTTATTGAAGAAAGTTGATGAAAATTATGAAATACAAGTTGCAACATTAATAGACGTGAAAACGCCGCCAAAAATCGAGAAAATAAAAGCAAAAGTTCTTTTAGATATGGCGTTAAAGTAGCATAGAGGGAATGGCGCGGAAAATCTGAACGGAGGCTCTTTACCGGCGGCCTGCGTTTGGGTGGGGGCAAACGCAGGCCGCCGCGCACATCCCCAAAAAGAAAAAATCCGCCTTCGTCAAGACTTCGGCGGACAGGCCGCCGATTCAGAAAAATCAGCGGTTCGCTCCAATTTCTTGGTAGCCCTAACGGGAGTCGAACCCGTGTTTACGCCTTGAGAGGGCGCTGTCCTAACCACTAGACGATAGGGCCTTACTTCGCACTCGCTTCGCTCGTTGCTTCGTAAGGCAAGCCATACAAAGCGGGCATCAGTATATCAAAAGATCAGCCCTGAAGTAAGCGCTTTGCTTCACTTCAGGGTCAGAGGGCGGGCAAAAAGAAAAGGCGTTCCATTTTTACTGGAACGCCTAAACTTAATTAATTAATAGAATATATTCTATCGGTCCTAAAAGAACTACTTTTTCCCTTTCTCAGGTGCCTTCTTTTCTCCACCGCCAAACCATCTCTGTAATAGGCCTTTTTTCTCGCCCTTGCCCTTCTCGGCTGCTTTCTTTACGCCCTTGGGGGCTTCGGTCTTCTTGCCTTTTACAACTTCCTTTTTCACTTTGGTCTTTTCAACTTTTGTGACCTTGACCTTCTCCGTGCCGGTCTTTCCGGTCTTCACCGGCGGTACCGCGAATGCCATATTGACCAGCACAAAAGACATAAGTATCAACAATGCTAACGTTTTCTTCACTCTCCCTCACCTCCTTTACAATTTATGGATTGAATACTCCCTCTAGTTTGCCAGAGTAAAAGTCTAGCATAATCAGTGGATTTTTCAAGAAGATATCAATAAAGAAAAAGCGGGTTTACCCGCCGAAGCCCTCCGAAGCTCGAAGAGCGAAGGATGGGCGAAGGCGGGCCCGGTTTTCCCGTTACCCGCCTTATTTTCACCGCGCCTGTTCGATAATATTACGGATTTCTCAGCTTCAAGGCCTCCTTTGCCGCCGCCCTCAGGTCCTGGGGCTCAAAGGGCTTCATCATGAATATGTCCGCTCCCGCTTCGTGCGCTTTTTCCCTGGCCTCATATGTTGATTCCGAAGTAAGTATTATTATGGCAGTGTCTTTTGACTTGGGGTCTTTCCTGATCTCCTCGCACACCTTAAGGCCGTCAATGCCTGGAATAATAATGTCAAGGATCACCAGGTCCGGGCGCGCGATCTTCACCTTTTCCAGCGCTTCGATCCCGTTTTTAGCTTCGACAAATTCGTAACCTTCTTTCCTTAAAACCACCGTTATCAACTTTCTTATATTCTTGGAATCATCAACTATCAAAACCTTTTTATTTTCAGCCATTTTAATCCCCTCCTTTATCCTGAAGTATCCGCCTCTGGCGGATTACTTCTGGGTTTCATCCTTAAAAGTAATACATGAAACTGGAACCCAGCACTGTCACTCCCACTTCCACCCAGTCGAACTGGCCGTGAAAAACCGCGCCGTCGATCGCTTCCTTGGCAAGAGCGATCCCCAAAGATATATAAAAGCTCTCCATTGGAGCAACCTCATGCTTTAGAAGAAGCCCCTGAAGCGCGGCACCCGCGAAGAAATGTATGTAATAATCATCCGGTATCGCGCCGAACACGTTGCCAACCGCGTAACTCGGAACGCTGGAAAAAAGAACGATCCCTACTAGAACCAGAACTAAAAGCTTTTTCATTTTTTTCACCTCCCTGGCTTGCCTTTGCCATATGTACCAGCAATAGACATGCCAGAGTGAATAAAGCTTTAATTTTTATTGAAACGAAAGCAAAAAGATTAAGTGGTGTGGATTAATCTGGTTGTATCAAATGGGGACGATTGTTGTAGTATTTTAAGACAGTTGTATCAATTCCCGACAGGCAGAGTGAACATGAACTTGCTGCCTTTTCCGTGCCCTTCGCTTTCCGCCCAAATTTTGCCGCCATGCGCTTCAACGATACCTTTAGCAACCCCAAGCCCCAGACCCAATCCCCCATCTTTTTTGGGATTGCTAACGACCGATGTAATGAACTTATGGAAAAGATTGGTGAATATCTCATCCTCTATCCCTTCGCCGTCATCTTTGACCTCGGTCCTTACACAGCCGCCTTCCCCGGTTATTTTGATACGGACTTTCCCCCCGAAATACGAGAACTTTATCGCGTTGGAAAGAAGGTCGGAAATGACTTCCTTTATTTTAAAAGCGTCTCCCAGAACATTGTCCGTGCTACCGTGAGAGGTTATCTCGATGACGACATCTTTTTCCATGGCCTTGATGCTCATTTCGTTCGCCACTTGGTGCGCGATCTCAGAGATGGAAATTTCCTGCCTTGATATCTCCAGTTTCCCCATCTCGATCCTGTAAATATCCAGAAGTTTTGTGATAAGACCGTTCAGAACATCCACCTGCTCGTCCGCCCGCCTCAGCATGTCGCACTGTTTCTCGTTCACTTCCCCCAAATCCCCTTCCCTGACAAGACTCACCGCCCCTTTAATGACGGTAAGGGGATTCTTGAACTCATGGGAAGCCACCGCGATGAACTCGCTCTCCAGCTTATCCAGCCGCTCTTCCCTTGATTCCACCTGCTTTAATCTTTCTTCTATAACTTCGGAAGTTTTCATAATATCCCGAACTTCTTCGCCTTCCTGTAAAAAGTGGCCCTGCCTATGCCAAGCTCCTTTGCCGCCTTGCTTATGTTATGTTCCGCGATATCAAGCGCTTTTTTCAAGGCTTCGGATTCCATGTTCTCCAGCGAAACTATCCTGGATGTCTCCATCCCTCCCCCGAAAAGCTGGGGCAACCCGGTTCCGGACAATGCGTCAAGCCCGACAGGCAGGTGGCTCAGGTTTATTGTATCCCCGTCGCAGAGGACAACGGCGCGTTCGATGACATTTTCAAGCTCCCTTATGTTCCCGGGCCAGGAATATCCCATCAGGTACTCCATTGCTTCGCCTGAAAAGTGGCTTATTTTTTTGCCCGCGCCTTTTGCGTAAATATTCATGAAGTGGGATATCAAAAGCGGTATGTCCCCTTTCCGCTCCCGCAGGGGCGGCAGTGTTATCGGGAACACCATGAGCCGGTAATAAAGGTCTTCCCTGAACCTGCTTTCTTTTACCTCGTTCGTCAGTTCCCTGTTCGTGGCGGAAATTATCCTCACGTCCACATTTATCCTTTCGTGCCCGCCCAGGCGCTCCACTTCTTTTCCTTCCAGCACCCTTAATAATTTCGCCTGGGTCATGGGGCTCATCTCCGCTATCTCGTCCAGGAATATCGTCCCTTTGTCCGCCTGCTCGAATTTGCCTGTCTTTCGCTCAAGCGCGCCGGTGAAAGCCCCCCTTTCATACCCGAAAAGCTCCGATTCAAGCAGGGTCTCCGGTATCGCGGCGCAATTGACCACGATGAAAGGGCGCTCTTTTCTGGGCCCGTTATAATGGATCGCCTTTGCCACAAGCTCTTTCCCTGTTCCGCTCTCCCCCTGGATAAGCACGGTCACGGTGGAAGAAACGGCGTTCTCCATCATCTTGAAAACGGCCTGCATCTTCCCGCTGCTCCCGATGATGTTCTTGAAATCGTAGCGGGTCTCAAGCTGGCTGCGCAGCTCCAAGACCTTATCGATCAAAACCCTGCTGTTCAGCGCGTTCCTTGCGGTAACTATCAATTCGTTCGGCCTGAGCGGTTTTGTAATAAAGTCATAGGCGCCGAGCTTCATGGCTTCGACCGCGGTTTCGGTATCGCCATGGCCCGTGATCATTATCACCGGTATGCCCTTATCGATCTCCTTGGCCTTTCTTAATATCTCCATGCCGTTCACTCCCGGCATCTTAAGGTCCGTTATAATAAGATCGGGCATCTTCAAGTTCAGCTTGATCAAAGCTTCTTCCCCGCTGGAAGCCGTGGCAACCGCGTATCCTTCTTTTACAAGATTATGTTCAAGCAGTTTCATGAAGCTCTTTTCGTCATCCACCACCAGGATATTGTTTTCCGCTCTCATACCCGGTTCCATAGTTTCACCTTGTCTTTTGACACATCCACCCACTTCATGTTAACGACCCTGGCAAAAACGCCCGTTTGCTCCATTTTCAGCTCTATCACGCCGTCCATGAGGCTTTTTATCATCGAATTCTGCTGAATGGTCAATGTTCCTTCTTCAAGCGTGTACAGGGTCGTGACCCCGCCAAAAGCTGAAGCTGTGTGCACGAACTGGGCCAGAAAGCGGTTCACCGTGCCTTCATCGAAATTAAGGAAAAGGCCCGAAACCGAATCCATGACCCTGCGCCCGCCTTTTTTCTTCTGTATGTTCTGCTCCACCTCGTCTCCCGCGCTTGTCACGATATTGAGCAGCTCGTCAATACTGGCCGGCTTCTTTTCCGGAACGCTCACAAGGCGGAATAAATTGTCGCTGATAAATTTCCCCAGCATGAAACCGATAAAGCCGTTCAGGCTTTCTAATATCAATCCCGGCGCGTCTTCCACGGAGATAAAGAGGCCGCTTTCTTCCCTCTGCAGTCCGGCAGCCATGAACTTGCGGCATATCGTTGATTTGCCGGTTCCAAGGGTTCCAATAAGAAGTATGTTCGCCCCCTTGAACAGTTTTCCTTTAAATAAACCGTCAAGCTGCGGATCTCCCAGGCAAATATGGCCCTCGGATTCTATTTTCTCTTCCGGCCTCCTTAACAATATCTGGGGCTTTGCAACGCCCTTCCTGCCGGTCAATAATGAATCGGCCCTTTCCACCAACTCCTCGATCTTGAAAGGCTTTGTGATGTAATCGTCGGCGCCAAGGCCGAAGCCCGTGAGCTTGTCGAATTCTTTGCTCCTTGCGCTTAAAATAATGATCGGAACGTTCAATGTCTGGGGGGTATTCCTTAACATCTTGCATACCTCAAATCCGTCCTTGACCGGCATATTGATGTCCAGGATTATTATGTCGGGTTTTTCCGATAATACCTTTTTCACCGCCTCCTCGCCGTCATAGGCCTCGATCACCGAATACCCTTTTTTCTCGAAATTGTATCTGATCAGGTTAATAATGTTCCTGCTGTCATCAGCCACAAGAACTTTCCTCTGCGGCATACTTAACTTCCTTTCTCCATTTTTGAGTAAACCACCATTCGGTTCCTGCCCGTGGACTTTGCCCTGAAAAGCGCTTTATCCGCCCTCTCGATCAGCTCATCCACGTTCTGAGCGTCCTCAGGAAAGCTTGAGATCCCTATGCTCACCGTAACACTTTGCCCGTGTTCCATAAAAACCAGCTTTTCGATCTTTGCTCTTAAGTCCTCCAGGCATTTGAGAACCTGCTCCGCGGTTTTTGTTGGAAAGATCACGACAAACTCTTCTCCTCCCCACCGCCCGCCTATGTCTTCTTTACCGATCGAATCCTTTATCGTTTCCGCAAGCTTCTTGATCACCTCGTCACCCGCAGGATGCCCGAACCTTTCGTTGATCTTCCTGAACAAGTCTATGTCCATAAAACCCACACATATCGAAAGCCCGAGCCTCCTTGCGCGGATCACCTCCGCCGTAAGCTGTTCCACCAATGCCCTATGATTGTATAAACCGGACAATTCATCGATATCGGCCATTTTTTTATATACCTCAACGCGCTTAAGTCTCGCATTCACCATCTCGATCAGTTCCTTGGGGATGAACGGCTTGGTTATATAATCATCCGCGCCTGTCCTTAAGCCCTCAACTTTATCAGGAAGCTGTCCCTTGGCCGTGAGAAAAATAAACGGTATCGTCCTGGTCTTTGGGTCTTCCCTCAATGTCCTGCAAAATTCGTATCCGTCCATCTTCGGCATCATGATGTCCGATATGATCAGGTCGGGTTTTTGCTTTTTCGCCTCTTCCAATCCCTCGCAGCCGTCTTTGGCAATGTCCACCTCATAATTTTCCCTGGAAAGATTGTACTTGAGCAGCGCCCTCATATGCTCTTCGTCTTCAACAATTAAGACACGTTTTTTTTCTTCCATTTTTTATCACTTCCTAACCGGCCGTCACGGCTTCGCCCATTACCTCCCTGATCTCCTTAAGCAAAACATCAGGAGAAAACGGTTTAAGAATATATGAACTGGCGCCCAGGGCTTTTGTCTTCTCGTCGTCGGCCATGACCGAAACAAAAATAATGGGGATCTGCGATGTTGCAGGATTATTCTTTAATTCCCTGCACACCTCATAACCATCCATGCCGGGCATCTTAATATCCAGAAGGATCAAATCCGGCTTCTCGTTCAACGCCTTTTCAAGCGCCTCACTGCCATTTGAAGCAGTAACAACCTCATAACCGCTGCTGCTTAGATTGTACTCAATAAGCCGCAACATATGCCTTTCATCATCAACCGCAAGAATCTTTTTACCATCCATTTTTAATCACCTCCCCTGCCAGGAAGTATCCGCCTCTGGCGGATTACTTCTTGGTTTATTATGCGGTTTTTGGAAGGACAAAAGTAAACCTTGTCCCCTCTTCTGCCCGGCTCCTTGCCCAGATAGATCCCCCATGAGCTTCAATAATATGCTTGACAATGGGGAGTCTTATGTTCATTTTGCCTATTGTGGGCCTCCTCTCTTTGTCCAAATAAAACCGCTCAAATACTTTTGGCAGCTCCTGCTCCGGTATCACCACCCCCATGTCGCTCACAGAAACCGACACCTTATCCTCAGTTTCTTCCGCCTCAACAATTATTTCTCCGATCGGCGTGAACCTGATGGCATTTTCGATCAAATGGGAAAGGGCCCTGGTGATGTTTTCCCTGTCAAAATAGATCGGCTCCATCTGTTCCGGAACATTAAGATGGAAAAGCAATTTCTTTTTCTTCGCTTCAGGAACATAATTATCCGCCACGCTCTTGATAACCTCCAGAAATTGGCCTTTTTCCTTTTTTATCTTAAGCCAGCCGACCTCCATTTTTGCCAGCTCCATAAGATCGATAATGATCCTTTCAAGCCGGTCAATTTCGTCGTCCATGATCTGCAAAAATTCATTCCTTTCTTCCGCCGTGATCTCTTTTTTTTCAAGGAGCACTTTCGTGAATCCTTTAATGACCGAAAGCGGCGTGTTAAGTTCGTGGGAAATATTTGAAAGAAATGTCGCTTTTATCTTTTCGGTTTCTCGCTCCGGGACCATGTCATGGAATATCATCAATATTCCCGGGGCCTTTGCGGCGTCCCCTCCAAACATGGAAGCGTTCAGTCGAACAGGAGCCAGCTTTCCGTCTCTGGTGGAAAGGTCCATCTCAAAGTTCACAAGTTCCCTGTTGTTCCTGAAATTCGCGAATATCTTGCGCATCTGCTCCCGCCTTTCTTCGGGACAGAGCCTCTCAATAAATGATTGACCTATAAGCTCTTCCTTCTCGTACTTGAGAAGCTTTCCGGCAGCTTTATTGACGTTCTTTACCGTTCCATCAAAATCCACAACAATTAAACTATCCATCATAAGTCCAAGAAGATCTTCCGCGTAATCCCGCGCCTGTCTTATCTGCCTGTTCTTCTCGTCAAGGACGCTCTGTGAGTATGTGGCAAGGAATGCCACAAAATAGAAGAACACTACGTTCGCCGCAACAAGCCCCAGCTGAAAATGCCCCTGCAGCTTTAGCCCCACCAGCAGCGGGATGTGAGGGATCAAGTTGAAATATTCAAGGCATACAAGCCCGGCGAAGAAAATACTTGCGATCGTGGCAAACTGGAAGGTGGCTTTTCTGGAAAGCACTATCGCCGCCGATATGATGACCAGAGGATAGATGGCATTGAAAAACGATATCTCGATGCCCCCCACATAATGTATGATCCCTGAAATAAGGATAATATCCATAAAAAGATGGAAAAAGGCCAGTGAGTCTAAATCCCTCACCCTGTTTATAACAAAGGGATACGGCTGATTAAGCACGCCCTCCGCCAGACAAAGCGACACAAAAGGGATCACGGGGAAAATAAATATCCTGAATCTGTATATCGTCAAATAAATTGCAAGCACAAAAATAGACGCGAGAAACCTTACGATCCTCATCCACTTCAGTTTGTCCATTAATTCTATTCTTTTTACTTCAAATTCACTCATGTTTTTGGCAGCGTAAAACTGAACCTGCTTCCTTTCTCCGGCTCGCTCTCCACGCTCATTTCCCCTCCATGGGCATTCACAATGCTTTTCACTATTGCAAGTCCCATCCCGACCCCCCCCACCTGCTCAGCGGGATGCTCAACCTTATAAAACCTCTCAAAAATATGGGGGAGTTCGTCTTTCGGGATGCCGCAGCCCGTATCCGACACGGAAACCAAAACCTCATCTCCTTTGTCCAGAACAGATACTTCGATCTTGCCGCGAGTCCTGGTATATTGAATGGAATTTTCCAGAAGATGGCTCAATACTTCCTTGAATCCCTGCTGATCGGCATTGACAATCACGCTCTTAGGCAGATCGCTCTTCAGTATTAATTCTTTAACCGCAAGCTGGGTTTTATAACCTTCCATCACCTGGCGCGCCGCGGCCGCCAGATCAAATTCCTTTTTGTTTGCTCTTATTTTTCCGATTTCCATTCTCGATAGATTCAACAGCCGATTGATCAACCTGTTCAGTCTTTCGGACTCTTCTTCAATAATCTGGAGAAATTCCCTGAGGTTCTTGGGATCGATATCCTTTTCATGCAGTATCGTGGCGGCAAAACCCTTTATCATGGACAGCGGCGTGCGAAGCTCATGTGAAATATTCGAAAGGAAATTGGATTTCATCCTGTCAAGTTCCTTCAATTTTTCGTTCGCTTCCGCGAGTGCTTTTCTTGCGGCTTCTTTCTCTTTTATGACCTCATGGAATATCCACGCGCAATAAAGCACGAAGAGCGACCCCCATAAAAAGACCTGCGCAATAACGGAGTGCAGATCGAAAATTTCTTTTCCGGTCACAAGGAAATACTCAAATACCATGTATCCGATAAGGAAAAAAGCGATCATTGCGCCAAGGGCGAACCAGCGCAAGGGAAACCATTTTTCATGGGAAAGGAAGTAAATCTTGAAGTAAACCACCAAGGAGAAAACAAATATTATTATTCCCGCGCCGACCGAAATGACGTTCATCGCTTTATCCGTCTCCTCTTTTTGGAATGGTAAAATAGAATCTGGATCCTTCCCCCACTTTGCTTTCCACGCCGATCTTCCCGCCGTGCGCTTCGACAATGCGCTTGACCAGGGCAAGCCCGAGCCCGATCCCTCCCACCTGCTCCGCCGGTTTTTCAATTTTATAGAACCTTTCAAAAATATTTGGAAGTTCATCCTCCGGAATGCCGCAGCCGGTATCAGACACGGAAACAAGAACTTCGTTATTCTTATCTATTACGCAAACCTCCACGCTTCCTCCTTCATCCGTGTACTGGATTGAATTTTCAAGAAGCTGGCTCAATGCTTCTTTAAGATTTTGCGGATCCGCGCATATCAATAGCTTTGCGGGAATATCCCTTTTAAGTGATACTTTTCTGACCGTCGCCGGGGTTTCGTAAATGTCCGCCACCTCTTGCGCCGCTGCGGCCAGGTCAAATTCCTTCTTGTTCAATGTTATCCTCTCGATCTCGATCCGCGATAGATTCAGCAGCCGGTTGATCAGCTTTGTCAATCTTTCGGTCTCCTCTTCGATAATCTGCATGAATTCTTCCCTGTTTTTCAGGTCCATGTCCTTTTCCCTGCGTATCGTGTGGATAAATCCCTTTATTGATGCCAGGGGAGTTCTGAGCTCGTGAGAAACATTCGAAAGAAAATTGGACTTTAACCTGTCCAGGCCTTTCAATTTTTCGTTTGCCTGAGCCAGAGCCATTGTTTTTTCCTTCAGCCCCTGTTCGGCTTTTCTTCCCTGAAGCGCCACACCTGCCTGATTTATAAATGCTTCTATAAGGTTTTTATTATCCAGTTCGGATTTTTTTAGCGTTATTATCACAACATCTCCGAAAAGCTCCCTTTTTCTCGTGAAACCGATAACGTAGACGCCGCCCAAACCGAAAAGCTTCTCCATTGACAAACAGGCAGCTTTTGGCAACTGCCCAAAAGTAAGGGTATATAAGCCATCGGGTACCCTGGTAAGCCTGCCGCTTTTAAGGATTTTCTCTCTCTCCGGGTCTTCCAGTTTAAATGTCATTCCCACCGGATACCTCCCTACTACTTTGAGGATGGAACCGATATGCTTTTCAATGCCCAGGGTTGTTTTCACCTTTATTAATCCGTCTTCGAACGAACTTACAAAAACAACAGCGTCCTTAATGATCGTCTTTAACTGTTCGGCTATAAAATGATATATGTCTTCCTGGGGCGAAAGCTCAATGAAACCCATTGCGGTTTTTGATAAAATATTTAGATGGTCGATAATTTCCGTTTTATCAACCATTGATGTTCCCCTTTGGCAGAGCCTGCCTGCCGGTAGGCAAGGTAAAGCTGAACCTGCTTCCCTCCCCGAACTTGCTTTCAACGCCCATTTTCCCTCCCTGTACTTCCACAAGGCTTTTCGACAGCGCCAGCCCAAGTCCTGTCCCCGGTGCCTCATTGCTTGTCTTTTCCGCCCGGTAGAACTTTTCGAACATGTGAGGGAGGTCCCTGTCAGAAATTCCAACTCCCGTGTCCTCAACCTCCACCCTTACATGTCCGTCATCCTCCCTTGCCAGCACAATCACCTTGCCTCCCTTTTTATTGTATTTTATGGCGTTGCTTAGCAGATTGATCATTATCTGCGCGGTTTTGTCCTGGTCCGCGTAAACAGCCGGAAGGTCCGGCGGCAGTTTCTGTTCGATAACGACATCCTTCTCACTGGCCTGGCCCTTTAAGCTTTCAATGTTCTTACATATCAGGTCAATTAACTGCAGCGGCCTGGGATTCAATTTAAGCCGCCCCGCTTCGATGCGCGACAGATCAAGCAGTTCTTCTATTATCCTGGCCAGGCGGTCGGTTTCATCCTCAACTATTTTCATGAAGTCTTCCCTTGTATTTTCGTCCATTTCCTTATCGGACCTTATTGTGGAAACAAAACCTTTGATTGACGCGAGAGGAGTTCTAAGTTCATGGGAAACATCTGACACGAATTCAGTCTTCTTTTTGTCTGCTTCTTCAACTTTATGCAATAGTTCTTCCCGCGCAGCTTCCGCTATTTTCCTTTCGGTCACATCGTGCAGCATGGAAAGCCTTCCGATTATTTTGCCTTCCTTGTTCTTAAGCAGATTAGCGGTGACCTCAAGAAAGAATTTTTGCCCATCCTTTGATCTTGCTTCAACCTCATAAGGAGGCACTTCCACTCCTATCAGGCCTTTTGCAAAATTCGCTACCATTATCGCCAGGCTCTTTGCCGTGAATATGTGCGCGAGCGCCGTGAACTTTTTTCCCACCAATTCTTCTCTTTTAAATCCGCCGCGCTCTTCCACCCTTTTGTTCAGATCGACAATGGTCCCGGAAGTATCCAGTTGCACGATAAGATCTATCGCGCTATTGAATATTAGCCTGTACCTTTCCTCCGACTCCCTTATTTTCTCCGCTACCTTCTTGCGCTCTGTCAGGTCACGGGCTATGCCAAGTATATAGTTCCGGCCCTTTATCTTTATCGGTGACGAGTTTATCTCGCATACGACCTTTGTCCCATCCTTTCGGTTCAATATATATTCCCGCGCTTCGGTGCGAATGCCCATGGCGTTTTTCGCCAGATCTGCCATCCCTTTGATAAGCTGATCCGGCTGCAAAAGGTTCACTTTTAAAAAGCTTTTACCTATCAATTCTTCTCTTCTATATCCTGATAGTTTTTCCGCGGCTTTATTGCCATCAAGAAATACCCCTTTCCCGTCATATATGAAGAAAGCGTCGGGGGCGGAATCCAGTAATGCCTTGAATTTTTCTTCACTGTCCCTAAGTGCCTCATCCGCCTGTTTTCGCTCTGACATGTCCCTGACAACGCCTATTACCGCTATTGTTTTCCCGGAATCGTTTTTCACGGGATTAAGGCTTGTACTTACGAACAGTTTATGCCTTCCATAGTCCATTTCTTCCTCAAAAGAATAAATCTGTCCGGTTCTGAATATTCTTTTCAGGTTTTCTATGTTTTTGGCTGCGATCTCTTTGGGAAATATGTCTGAGACATGCTTTCCGATCATTTCGTCAGGATTTTTACCGGATAGCCTTGACGCGGCACTGTTCATCAATGTAACTCTAAATTCTTCATTGACCATGAATATCTGGTCTGATATATTTTCGATAAGCGCATTATTTATTGTATTGCTCTCTTCGATGCTGGCCATTCTAATTATTCGCTCCTTTGGGCAAGGTGAAAACGAACCTGCTCCCCATATCCTCATTCTTTTCTATGCTCATGCTGCCGCCCTGCGCTTCCGCAAGGTTCTTTGCAAACGCAAGCTCAAGCCCTGTCTCTATTGTCCTCTCCTCCACCTGATCCACCCTGTAGAACCTCTCAAATGTCTGAGCCATGCCCTCCGGCACAGGCCCCATCCCGGCATTGTTAACTTCTATCCTCACATTCCTGCCTTCGTCCCTCGCCTGGACAGACACCCTGCCGCCTTTCCTGTTGTGCTTGACCGCGTTATTCAGGAGATTCAGGATCACGTCGGCGGTCCTTTCCTTGTCGGCATAAACAAGTGGAAGGTCCGCGGGTATTTCTTCTTCAATGACAATGTCCTTTTTCGCGGCCCTCTCATGCACGCTCTCCATTTTTTTATGGATAACATCGGGCAATTGGAAAAGTTCCGGTTTCATCTTCAGCGTTCCCGCCTCGATACTTGCCATGTCCATAAGCTGCTCCACAAGCCTTGTGAGATGATCCGACTCTTCTTCGATTATCCCGAGATACTCCTCCCTTTCCCCCTCGCTGATGCCTTTTTCCTCCCTCATGGTGGAAGAAAATCCCTTTATGGAGGTGAGCGGGTCGTGCATCTCGTGGAAAATATTGGATATCAGCTCCATCCTGCGGCTGGCGTTCTTTCCCGCGGTCCTCCTGCTGAGCGACTGCCATCCGGACAGCACGAAATATCCGGCTGTGCCCGCCACCAGGGAGCTGAAAACGATCGAGTAGAACTGCGACTGCCATATTTGTATGTTTGGCAGGAACACCTGCTTCACATATTCAAACCCGGTCGTCAGGAATATCATGGCCAGCATTATCAGCTCGGCATGCAGAAGCACTATCATTTTGCGGTCCAATTCTTCAAAGCTTGTTTTTGACATTTTCAACCTCCTTTTAACTGTTCGCGAAAACCTTCTGCCTCACCTTCCATATCTTTTCATGCGACGTCTTCATTATCTCCTCATCATTGCGGGTAAGATATTCCATCATCTTCTCCCCGGGCTTTAGCCCTGTGAACTTTATCGGCACGTCACGCCCCGGCTCCAGCCCCGAAAGTTTTATCAGCTCCCTTGCCAGGTCCACTATTCTTACCGGCTCTCCCATATCCAGAACAAATATCTCGCCGCCTTCTCCCATTAATGCCGCCCTTATCACAAGCTGGACAGCTTCCGGTATGGTCATGAAGAAACGGACGACGTCCGGATGTGTTACGGTAACGGGACGCCCTTCCGCTATCTGTTTTTTGAAGAGCGGGATAACACTGCCGCGACTGTTCATTACGTTGCCGAATCTCGTAACGATGAACCTGGTTTTGCCTGATCCCTGAAGCCCAAGAACAATAAGCTCCGCCTGATGTTTGGTTTGCCCCATGACCGAAGTGGGATCAACCGCCTTGTCCGTGGAAACAAGAACGAACTTATCAACTCCATGTTCAATGGACGCTTCGGCCACATTTTTCGTCCCTGTCACATTATTAATATATGCTTCGTCGGGGTTCATCTCCATCATCCCTACATGCTTGTAAGCCGCGGCGTGAAAAATGATATCAGGATGATGGATCGCCATGACTTTTTGCATCTTTGCTTTGTCCCTGATGTTAGCGATCACAGGAACTACCTCGATATCCCGGAATATCTCCTTAAGCTCCATGTCAATGTGATAGATGCTGTTCTCCCCCTGCCCCAGCAAAACAAGTTTTTTAGGGCCGCATCTGGCGATCTGCCTTGAAAGCTCGCTCCCAATGGAGCCGCCGGCGCCTGTGATCAGAATGGTTTTCTCCTCGATCCCTTTCTTGATCTCATCAAAATCAAATTTGACCGGTTTTCTTTTTAGAAGGTCTTCTTCGTTTATATCCCTGATCAGATTCACGGAAACCTGGCCGTTGATGAGCTCGTAAATGGCAGGAAGGGTCTTTGATCTCACGTTGACGCTCTTACATATATTATGTATGTCACGCACATCATCTCCGCTGGCCGAAGGTATGGCCAGGATCACTTCATCGATGCCCTTTGTTTTTACCAGTTTCGGTATGTCCCGGCGGTTCCCTACCACTTTTATGCCGTGTATTACCATCCCTTCCTTGGACCGGTCATCGTCAATGAATCCCGCGGGGAAATACGCGGAACTGCCGTTGCTTCTCAGCATTTCCCTCACAATGCTTTCGCCCGCGTCACCCGCCCCCACGATGAGTGCTTTTTTCTTTTTTGACCGGTGATCACCGATCAATTTTTCTCTTGCCACGCGCCAGGTGAAACGTCCGCCCCCCACCAGCAGCAGCTTTATCAAAGCCGCGATTATAATGACGCTGTAAGGCATGCGGCCTCCTGCAAAAACCCATAGATAGATCGCGCTGAAAAGCGCTCCGCACGAAACGGCATCGATTATTAAGATCAGCGCGCTTATCGACGCGTAAGCCCATATCTGGTTATAAAGTCCGAAAGCATAGAAGAAAGAAAGGTTTATGAATGTGATCGGCAAAGCCGCCTGCCGGTAGATCATCAAATAACCGTACGGCGGCGGCCCTTCAAACCTTATCAACAAGGCCAGCAGGAACGCGATATTGACCAGGGCTATGTCAATGAACGCGAGCAAGATCCGGTAATAATTGATCTTCATGATCTCCTCTCATATCCCGACAGTTCTCATAGATCCCGGCAATTGCCTCACATACGCGCGTGACCTGGTCCTCCGTCATATGCGAAAAGATCGGCAGGCTCAGTATATTTTGTGAAATTTCCTCGGTCACGGGCAGCCCGCTCGTTTTTGAGCCGAAGAGCGAAGTAAAGAACTTCTGCCGATGGACCGGCGGGAAATAGTATTTTTTCGTCTTTATGTTCTCCGAGTCCAGCGAAGCGGCAAGCTCATCACGGTTAAGCCCAAAATCATTGGAAGAAACCATAATCGAAAGATCTTTATATGTTGATCTTGAGCCAGGCTGCTCTTTCTGAAAAGTAATTCCAGGAATCTGCTCCAGCAAAGACCTGTAAAGCCCTGCCAGCCGGTTGCGGTTAATCACCTTCTCCTCGATCGTTTCAAGGTTCTTCAATCCCAGGATCGCGTTGAACTCCGGCATCCTGGCGTTAAGCCCGGGGAACTGGCAGTTGTAATCCCCGGGATTGGCATAATCCCTTCCGATCCTGATCTTCTCCGCCAAAATGTCATTATTTGTCGCCACTATCCCGCCTTCACCGGTTGAAAGAAGTTTTGTGGGGCTCAAGCTGAACACTTCGGCATCCCCGAAACGTCCGATGTGACTTCCATGATACATGGAGCCGAACGCGTGCGCGGCGTCAAAAATAAGCTTTAAGCCGTATTTCCTGGCGATCATCTCAAGAGCCCCAATATCAGCAGGCATCCCGAAAACATGGACAGCCACGATCGCCCGGGTCTTCTCATTTATCATGTCCTCGATATGTTCCGCGTTGATATTGAAGCTCTCCGCATCTATATCGGCGAATACCGGCTTTATGCTGTTCCAGACAAGTGATTGGACAGTGGCGGAAAAAGTAAAGCTCGGCACGATAACTTCCCCCTCAAGCTCCATCGCCTTCATTGTCAGCATTAGACCGGACGTACAGCTTGATACGGCGACCGCATGTTTCACCCCAAGATATTCAGCGGCTTTTTTCTCAAATTCCCTGACATATTCACCGTTTGTGATATTCTTTGTTGAAAAGATCCGCCTGACATCGTCAATCAACCTGTCAAATTCGGGCAAGGTCGGCTGGTTAAAAGGCAGCCCTTCGGGGAAAGCCGGGCTTCCCCCCAATATTGCCGGTATTTTATTCATAACAGGCATAATGAACTCACCCCGAGCAGGATCGAAAATATATATACAACGATGATCACCTGCTCATAGCTCAATTTTTTACTGTTCAACATCAGGTTATAAAAGTGCCCGAGGTCGGGCTGAAAGATCTTCTTATGTTGGACGAAACGTCGAAATATGCTTATTAATGTGTCAAAAATAGGGATCCCCAGTATGAGAACAGGGACAAAAAGGCTCATATAGCTGCTTGAACGGGTCGTGCTTAAGATCCCCAGCACAGACAGCATGTATCCAAGGAACATGCTCCCGGTATCTCCCATGAATATTGAAGCGGGGAACATATTGTACTTTAAAAAGCCCAGGCAGCTTCCGGCCAGAGCAAGGCTTACAAGCGCCATGGATCGGTCGCCCTGGATCGATCCAACTGCAAAAAAGCAAAGACTTGCGGCGCCTGAGATCCCGGCAGCAAGGCCGTCCATCCCGTCCTGCAGGTTAACGGCATTCGTCACGCCCACTATCCAGAATAAAGTGACAAATACCGAAAACAGATACGGAAGGGAACCGATCCTTACGCCGCTTAACGCGAGCGTTAAAGCCACGGAAAATTGCACTGCAAATTTTATTGAAGGAGAAACGCCTCTCAGGTCGTCAATAAAACCAAGGCAAAGCATGGCTACAGCTCCGAGCATCACCAGAGATATAACATTCGGGTCTATGCTCCTGCTGATCACCAGGTAAATGATCGCGCTTAAGAACCCGAAAAATATTGAAAGGCCGCCCGCCCGGGGAATTACGTTCCTGTGCAGCTTGTCCGGTCCCGGAACATCAAGGATGCCGAAACTTAAGGCTATCTTGCGGGCCAAAGGTGTAAGGAAGAGCGAGATCAATAAAGACAGCGTGACGGCCATAAAATAGTTGATCATGGCTTTTTCTCCCCTGGCTTAAGGGGGGTAAGCACTCCCTCCGCGTTAAAACCCAGGAAATATTCCGCCTGGTTATCCGGAGCCGGATGATTATAGATAACGTTATCCAGTTTTGCCGCTGTAAGGGTCATGTAAAATCCCGGCAGCAACTTGATGATGATCCCAAAATTGATATCCTTGCCGTCCTCTTCCAGCTTCACCGTCAATGGATTGCCGCCGTCCTCAAAGAACGTTTTTTCTATCCCGCAGAATAAACCGTTGAGTTTGGATGATGCCTCCCCGCTCCCCATAAAACGCCCGTTGCCCACGCCGATGTGCGCGGTCCCGAACATCCCAATGTCCTTGCTTGCCACCACGTAAGAGGAATTGATGTAAGGGGCATCCCTCAGGTGAGGATTTTCCGTGGCGCTTTCGGCTCCCACCGCCAGCGCCGGCATAAGGTCTTCCTCATCGATCAGCTTTACTTCCAGCCTGTTGCCCCAGTAGAACTTGTTATTGCTGTTAAAAGCAAGAATGCCCATTTCAAAGTAATTGAAAAGTCCAAGGGAGAATATACCCGCGTTCAAGCTCATCCTCAGCTGGCCGTGCTTAAGAAGGTTCGCGGTGGGGATATTTATCAAGCCTATCGATTGGTTGAATTGAATGTCGGCCACTCCGCTCGCGTTCTGCGCCGAAGATGAATGGCTATATATATATGTAAATAATAACATTATCATTGCCGCCCTCTTAATATGTTTGCACAAATATTCCATCTTCTTTGTTGTTTCCATCCAAATAAAAAGGGCCGCGACGTTCATGCGCGACCCTCTTTATTCAAGTTGAGCCAGAAAATATTTTAATACAGCGAATATCCGTTTATCCTGTCAATTTTCCCCTTTACAATCCTTGCGCGTTCCATCGCATCCTGTTTTAATGTTTTCAATTCAGCAACCTTCTTAATGTTGCCTGCTCTCCTTGCCTTATTTATCCTATTATCCAGATCATCTATATATTCCCTTATCCTGGCCAGTTCGGACTGAAGCGCCTCATTTTCTGCGGCGTTACTGCTTGCCGGCGGCTCGCGGACCACATCAAGCGCTGGTTTCGTCACTTCTGCCGCTTGCGCCTGGGGTTTTTCCATCTTATCGGTTTTCTCTTCCTCCTTTGCCGTCACCCAATCATATCGCCACCCAATAATAAAATGCAGCCCCTCAAAACGTTCATATTCCAGTCTGCGAACTATGCCGTAGCCGATTTCAGCAAATACCTTGGATCGCTGGTAAACATAAAATTCGGATCCGAAGTAGGCCTCCCCCCCAAGGTTCCCCTTTTCATTGTCAGATACCATCAACGGAAAATTAAGCCCCCCTCCAATATATGTGTTGCCATAAATATATAATATGCCGTCGATATACAAAGGGGCGAACCTGCGCCAGTCTTTGAGGGGAGTTAAATTTGTGCTGTCCGTAACGGCTATTCCGATCCTTAAATAAAGATCGTCGCTGCTAAATATTAATTTTGGCAGCTTAAAAGTTATGTCACACGCCGCGCCCGTCATCCCAGCATAATACCCGCCGCCAATCGAAATCATTTGTTCGGCTCTTTGGGCCGCGTTGGCTGGCAAAATAGAAACAAACAATAACAATACTATTGCGCCAATAATGTAACGATTTTTCATTTTACTGCTCCCGCAACCATTAAATTGGGGCCCTGGCTTCAGTTACTTAATATTTTCGACAGAAAATATTTAAATAAGGTCGTATCTCCACCCCACCGTTAAATACAGGCCGGCAAAAGATTTCTTGCCCAGTATATTAAGCGAGCTGTAACCCGCTTCGCCGTATACTCTCCCAAGAAAATCAATCCTCAGATCGGATCCCATATAAAGCTGGCCTCCGATAGAGCCCGTCTCATCGTCAGAAACCTTTAAAGGAAAATTTACTCCCGCCCCAAAATAAACATCATCGGCTAAATAACAGACAACATCCATATACAAAGGAGCAAGCCTGCGCCATAGCTGGTCGGGGGTCAAATTCTGGCTGTCGGTCAGTGCCAGCCCGACTCTAAAATACAAATCATCGGTATTAAATATTGACCTGGGAATTTTTATAAGCGTGTCAGCCGATATCCCTGCGGTCCCGGCGTATAATCCCGTGCCGACGCTTATCACCTGCCCCACCCGCTGTATTGAAAGAGCACCGGAAAATGAAACAAACAAAAACAAAGAAATTAAACCAATAACACTGATCCTTTTCATGATTTACCTCCTTTTATCCTTTTCCAAACCCCTGCTATCGACCATTTTAAAACAGGCGAAATAAAAAGGGCCGCTCCCATGTTTTGGAACGGCCCCCTGTTTTTCAGCTAAGCCCGAAAATAAAAAAGGCGCTTACCTATAGTATATAGATAAACGCCCTCTTTCGCCCAGTTGAGCTTTTACATCGAATATTGTATAAGTATGATACATATCTGTCAAGTGTTTTATTTTATGCACATATCACACCTGGCAAGTTCTTCCCCACCGCTTTAATCTGAAACATGGATTATTTTACTGCCCTGAGGTTCGATTTTTAATCTTACTTCCTTAAGACCTGAGAGAGCGTTACGTACGCTTTCCCGCCTGTTTTCCGGAACGCAAAGAAGAAGAAACCCTCCGCCGCCCGCGCCCGCTATTTTTCCTCCCAGCGCGCCTGCCTTCTTTGCGATGCCATACATCTGATCTATCTCGTTATTGGAAATGCCTGACGCAAGCGATCTCTTTATTCTCCATCCTTCATCAAGAAGTCTGCCAAATTCCTCCATTGACCTGCCCCTTTCAAGCATTCTTTTTGCCTCATACGCAAGCGCCTTAAGCGATCTGAGTTCTGACAATTTATTATTTGAGGAATTCGCTTTTTGCTCGGAAAGGATGGTGCTGGCGCGTCTTGTCATGCCCGTATAAAAAAGCATGAGGTTATTTTGAAGCTCTTCTTTCATTTCTGAACTGCATACGATGGGATCAATATAAACACTGCCATCCTTGTTGAATTGAATGAACTGAAGTCCGCCGTAGGCAGCTATATATTGGTCCTGCTTTCCGATCGGCTCCTTCACCATGTCGATCTCGATCATGCAGGCCTCTTTCGCAAGGGTTTCAGCTGACGCATGTTCGCCCCTGTAAGCATGAAGCGCGTGAAGTATGCCTACCGTAAAAGTGCTGGATGATCCAAGTCCCGTCCCATGAGAAGGTATATCGGAGATCGTCGTAATCTCGATCCCTTTAACAATGCCCGTATGCTTCATGGCTTCACGGACAAGTTCATGCTTCACTTCATCAATCGCCGCCACTATCTCCGTTTTAGAATATGATATCCTTATTTGATCATCGAACTTCCTGTTAACCGTAGCATAGATGTATTTGTCGATGGCAGCGGATAATACGGCTCCACCTTCTTTCTCGTAGAAATCTTTTATGTCCGTACCGCCGCCAAAGAAGCTGATCCTGAGCGGCGTCCTTGAGATTATCACTTGAGCACCCTCCTTATTAAATCAAGTCTTTCAGGAGTCCCTAAATCGTAGTACCTGCGTGAGGTAATATACGCTTTAAGCTGCTTGCTTTTGATAAGTTCGGGATATATATCCCCTTCAAGCGACACAAATTTATCCCCCTCAATAAGACCTAATAATTCATTTTTAAACACATAAACGCCTGCATCGATGTATTTATGATATCTTTTTGGGCCTGTTTTTCGTTCAATAAGCTGATCTCCCTTTTTTAGCGGCTCCTTTTTCCCGTAATCAACTATTATTCCCTGATCATCAAGCTCGATGTTTTCTTCGGCGATATTTTCCCGATTATCGTATACGACCATCGTACCGATCTTATCAGCCTTCTTAAACTTATTAAAAATATCCCTGTAATCCGCCGAAAGGTACGTATCTCCATTCAAAACGAAAAAATCATCCTTCAAAAGATGCTCAGCGTGCTTAAGCGCGCCCGCGGTGCCTAAATATTCATCTTCAACAGAATATTTTATGCTGACGCCGAACTTTGATCCGCAGCCAAAATACCCTTTAATTTTATCTGCCAGATATCCAACGCATAAAACCAGATTCTTTATGCCCTGCTTCTCAAGCTCCCTGATAATATAGTGTAAAAATGGCCTGCCGTTGACCTCTATCATTGGCTTTGGAATGTTCAATGTAATAGGCCTTAATCTTGTCCCGGCTCCTCCGGCCAATATCACGGCCTGCAATGAAGAGTTTTTTTTCATGGCTCGCATTCTTCCACCATTCTTTCTATGGCTATCTCAACAGCTTTACGTGATGTGTTTTTGCTCTTCCATCCAAGTTTTGACAGCTTGTCAACCGATAAGAACATCTGAGGGACATCTCCCGGCCAACCGCGTTTTCCGCCGGTCAGCTTAAATTCAACGTCCTTCAATCCCATTTTCTTCACAAGGATCTTCGCCATGGTCATTATGTCGATTCGATCACTGCATCCAAGATTAAAGACATTGAACTGTTCCCTGCTGTGCTCGTATACATAAAGCATGGCATCCACACAGTCATCAACCAACAAATAAGACTTCGCCTGTTTTCCGTCGCCTAAGATCTCCAGTTCTTTTGGGTTTTTCTTTAGTTTCTTTATAAAGTCATGGATGATCCCATGCGTTCCCCTTCCTCCCACTATATTTGCAAATCTGAAAATCCAGCATTTCATGTCAAATGTGTGCGCAAAAGAAGTGCATAAAGCTTCACCCGCAAGTTTACTCGCGCCATAAAGCGAGATCGGATAAAGAGGGCCGTAATCTTCCGGCGTGGGCATAACAGTTGGCTCGCCGTAAATCGTGGAAGTGGAGGAAAAAGCTATTTCCTTTACTCCCGCTTCACGCATAGATTCAAGCACATTATATGTGACAACCGTATTTTGCTTGAGGTCGGTATCCGTATGTACTATGCCGTATCTGATGTCGGGATTTGCCGCAAGATGTATAACAAGATCATGCCCGCGGATGCTTTTTTTAAGATTGTCCAGATCAAGAAGATCGGCCTTAATGAACTTGAAATAGCTTTTCCCGATGTGGTTTTTCAGGAACTCCTTTTTACCGCTGGACAGATTGTCGTAAACGGTCATTCCCCAGCCTAAAGTGCCAAGCTTATCAACAATATGACTGCCTATGAATCCCGCCCCCCCCGTGATAAATACTTTCATTTACCCTCCTTGTCCTTCCACCTTTTTTGCGATCGAATCCATCCTCTCAACGACATTATTCCACGAAAACTTTTCCCGCACGAATTTTCCGGCATTCCTGCCGATCTTTTTACCCAGCTCTTTATCCTTCAATAATTCAATTACCCTCAAGGCAAACTTTCGCGGATCGTCTTCAACAAATATCTGTTCCCCGTGCGCCGCGTCTATTCCTTCATTCCCATAGCTCGAAGTAACAACGGGAACTTCCATCGCCATTGCCTCGAGGATCTTATTCTGCACTCCGGCCACAAATCTCATCGGGGCGGCAAGGACAGCCGCGCGATCATAATAAGGCCTTAAATCGTCCACATATCCCGTAACGATGATGCTTTCATCTTTCGCGAGGTTTATTATCTCTTTTGGCGGATCCGCCCCCACGATATAAAACTTAACTGACGGGATCTCCCGCCGAACCGCGGGGAATATTTCTTTCAGAAAATATATTATGGTGGCCGCGCTTTCCTGCCCCATATAACCCACAAAAAGTATGTTTGCGCCCTTATCAGCAGGCATGGAACCCGGCTTAAAATATTCCGCGTCGATCCCGTTCGGGACGACATATGTGTTTGAGCCGCCGCCGTTTATCCCGAGAGCTTGTTTGTCAGCATCGGATATGATCCAGCACTCATCGAAATGCTTCGTGATCTTTTCTTCATACTTTCTTGTATTCCTCGATTCTCTAAGCAATATCTGTTTAAATAACGCTCTTTTGTGGCTGGCCATCCTCAGGAGAAACAGCGAGACCGCGTCTGTAAGGTCAAGTATCTTAAATAAGCCTTTCAAATTGATTCCATAGGGAGCCATTCGAAGGTGAAACACATACGCCGCGTCGTATTTTTCTTCGCTCATCATCCTCTCAACCAGCCGACCCATTTTTTTGGACCGGAAATATGAGACCTGCAGAGGTAAATTGGATAATATATCAAGCAGCATATTCCTGTATGACTCCCAGGGCTTAAGCAATACGGTCCCGATCCGGCCAAATATACCGCTGATCTTATCCGTCTCCTTGATCTCATCTTTTGACTGGATAAAAGCGGCAAGATGAAGTTCGTGGTGCTTTGAAAGCACCTTCGCGAAATTATAATACCTTAACCTGTCCCCCCTGTTGGGAGGGTATGGGAACCTAGGAGTTATGAATAATATTTTCATTTAAATGCGGCAAATAAATGCCTTTTAACTCCTCCGAGATGCGTATCGAATGTGCCCAAATGCTTCACGCGAGCCGCTCCGATCTCATAAAGGAATCTCTCGATCCAATGCTGCGGCATATCCCCCATTTCCGGAAGAAATTGCGCCCATCCCATATACTTTTCGTCGCTCTGGCCCGTCTCAAAGAACAGCACGCTTTTTGTTTTTTTTATGATCATCCTCAGCATTTGTTTCGCGCTATCAAAGCCATAGTTCCTGACAAAATGATGAAACACGGAAAGGCATATTACAATGTCAGCTTCTGGAAGCGAGTGAACATTAGCAGGGTTCAATTCCTTTTTTATGAAAGCCGCTTTTCTAAAGCTGCACAGGTCCTTTATTTTTGATGAAAGTTTATACGATAACCATCGACTTTCAATCCCGGTACATTCGATCCCAAGTTCAGCGAGCTTAAATGTAAAATAGCCTAAACTACTTCCGATATCCAGGGCTGTTGTATATTCCGCTTTTATCTCTTTCCTGATAGCATCCCATCTTAATTTGGATGAATCCGATCTGCCTGCGCTGTCAATGTTCAGCCAGGGCAACGGCTGATAATTTTGTGTTAGCCCGAGCATTAATCCCAATCTAATGCCTGCGGTAACTGCATTCTTTCCAACCCTCCTGAGGGCGTCTGAAAACATGCCTAAATATGAATTATTTTTCACTTGAATATCCTTTGTGCGCTATAAAACATCTTCGATCCCCCTCAATAGTTTTCGAAAATATGCATAATAGTTATTAACTATACGCGGATAGTTTAAATTCAGAATTTTATTAAGCTTGCTGTTCCTGGGATAAATAACGTCAAAATGCTTCATTGTAAGCGGGGAAAATCTTGCGATAGCCCTCAATAAGAATATTTTATAGGATAAACAATCGGAAACGCGGTTGTTGTAAAAACCCATCACTCTATCGTGAAGACGCTCCAAGCGATCACATTCATACCCTCCGACAATAAAAGACATTATGACGCTGCCCATAAATTGTGATAGATCCTCCAGGCAGGTCCCTGCATCAAGTGATTCCCAGTCAATAAGACATGCTAAATTATTTTTATCAATGATAAAGTTATGCGGAAAACAATCCCTATGGATATATGATATCCCATATTGCTTTATATCATTTATCACGGTTTCATATTTGTTTGCATGTATCCTGCTCAATAAGCGCCTTATAGGGAATTTATCCATCAAAAACGCCTCGACGCGCCGAGTTAACACCACGCTCCCTGTGAGCTTTTGAGGGCTCAGATCAATGTTTTTAACGATCAACGGCAATTCATGGACCTGTTTAATGGTATTAACGCAGGAAATTAAGACATCCTCTTGTTTGCAAATATCCTCCTTGCCATCAATAACATTCTTATTTAAATACTTTCTCAGGCTGATTCCTTCTATATAGGGGAATATGATGACCGGCATGCCCGAGGTCCTATCATTACTCCCAACATTTTCGATATATTTTACTCGCGGGACGGAATGATTAATGATCGGAGAACTATGTTCTCTGATATTTCTTAAATGGACAATACTGTCCTCAAACATTTTATTCGGCTTAACGGAATATTTTATAATGACATCCAGAGCCTGGCCGTCGTGTTCAATGTTCCACAATTCAGTTATTATTTGATCGGGCTTTTTCCTGGAATACCTCTTCTTAAATTTCCATATCCCGCTTTGATCCGCGCGCAAAGAAATAAAGCCGTTATCGCACTTTAAGTCAATTAACTTGTCCGTGCATTGGCAGCTCACCGCTTTCAATATGGAATTAAACTTTATGCGTGTGATCACTTTATATTGACCTCGTGATTTTATAATAAACATCCTCGATCTCATTAATAACTCTTTTAATATTGAAATATGAGATCACCTTTTGCCTGCCACCCTCAGCGATCTTTCCTTTTAATTCCTTATTCGACATAAGCATTTGTATCGCTTTGGCGATCGCTGAAGGATCCCTTGGCTCAATAAGCAAGCCGTCCTGGCCGTCGGATATTATCTCTTTGATCCCCCCTACTTTTGACGCGACCACAGGGACACCCGCGTACATGCCTTCAAGCACGACATTACCGAAGGGCTCGAATTCCGACGGGACAGCCAGAACATCAAGGTCTTTCATAATGCCCGAAACATCATCAGTGAACCCGGCAAAAAAGATCTTTTTGCCAAGCTTCATATCAAAGGCCATTTTCTGAAGTTTCGCCTTAAGCGGTCCGTCGCCAACCAGAAGATAATTAACTTTTCTCCCGAAACCCGCGGCTTCAAGCTCAGCCGCGGCTTTTATCAGCCAATCGAAGCCTTTCTCCTTCACCATCCTTCCGATCGCTCCCACA
>Ga0315284_10002155_pt1 | contig 28253 bp, 24 predicted proteins | sample YL17G09_16_MG_FD_203696 | JGI IMG/M metagenome (GOLD analysis project Ga0315284, IMG submission 203696) | Sediment microbial communities from Yellowstone Lake, YNP, Wyoming, USA - YL17G09_16 | ecosystem: Environmental > Aquatic > Freshwater > Lake > Sediment | place: USA: Wyoming | collected...
CTTCATTGCCCGGCCCTTGCGATCCCGCACCGATGCTGTCGGACAAACGCGCATGCACGACATGCAACCGTGGCATTTGTCAGGCAGGAAGCGTAGGGAGTGGTGATATTGAGCTGGCACGCCGATTCCTCATGCCTCCTGATTTACGCGGATATATAGCCGCGTCCCTTTGGAAACCTCCGACGTAATCCGGAACTCATCCGCATGCTTTTTGATATTCGGCAGCCCCATCCCGGCGCCGAATCCCATTTCCTGCATTTCCGGCGTCGCGGTCGAATAACCCTCCTGCATCGCCAAATCGATGTCCTCGATCCCAGGACCCTCGTCCGCAACTTCGATGGTTACGGTGTGAGGACTAACCCTCAGCAACATTCTGCCGCGCAGAGCATACATGACGATGTTCATTTCGGCCTCATAGGAGGCAATTGCGACGCGCCGTACAACCTCAGGATTCACACCGAGGCGTTTCAATGTATCCATAATTGCCGTCGATATCCTGCCGGCGTTTGTGAAGTCCCTGCCCGCAACAAGATATACACTCTCGAGTTCCTCCGGCTCCATCTCTTACCTGCCAGAAATAGCCCTGTAAATCCGCCCTGCGGTCTCGAACATTGTGAGCGGGGTGCCGAGCAGCGGAATCTTCCTCTCCCGGGCCAGCGCCAAAACTGATGGATGCGGTTTTCTCCCGCGCACAAGCACCACTGCGCAGAGGCCCGCCACGGCAACCGTTCTTATCATTTGAGTGCTGGCCAAGCCTGTAAGGAGAAGCATCCCTGGCTTGCCCAGGGCCAGGACGTCGCTCATTAGGTCTGCTGCGCCCACCTCCGCTACCTGTACGGAAAGGTCCTCACCGCAGAACACCTCTGCTCCCAGCAGGTCGCGGATCTGAGCTAAAGTTAGCGCATTTTGCTTCACCAATGTCTGCATGGCAGAGTCATCCTTGGGATTCCAGGCCTATTGTTTTTCCGGCAGTGCCCAGGACGGAGAGCCGTCCCCCATTGCCGTGCTCCCGATCACCAGCTTGCCCTTGCGGATCACGCGCGCGGCGGGGACTTTCCTTGCGGGGCACGATTCCCAGCAGAGTCCGCATCCGTTGCACTTGGAATGATCCACATACGTGGCCTTGTGCCGCACCTTGACGTGGAAATTGCCCACGAAACCGCTCACCTCTTCTACTTCACTGGAGGACATCAGTTTGATGTTCGGATGCTGTCCAACCTGCACCATCTTGGGAGTGAGGATGCAAGCGGCACAATCGAGCGTGGGGAACGTCTTGTCGAACTGCGCCATATGCCCGCCGATGGAGGGTTCCTTCTCGACCAGGTACACGGTCCGCCCCGACTCGGCGATATCCAACGCAGCCTGGATGCCGGCGATCCCTCCCCCCACCACGAGCGCTGCATTGTTGATCGGGACGGTCTTGCGGGGCAGTGCGACAAGCGCCGCCGCCTTCGCCACCGATGCTGCGATCAGCGCCTTGGCCTTCTCGGTCGCCGCATTCGGATCCACCGTAACCCAAGAGCAATGCTCGCGAATATTCGCCATCTGAAAAAGGTATCGGTTCAAATCCGCCCTTTCGCATGCGCCTCGAAATGTCGGCTCGTGCATGAGCGGCGAACAGGAGGCAACGACAATGCGATCGAGCCCCGCTCCCTTGATGTCATCCTGGATCAGAATCTGGCCAGGATCGGAGCACATAAACTTGTATTCCCGGGCTACAAAAACGTCCGGAAGCGTTCTGGCAAACGCCGTTACTTCCGCCACGTTAACTTTGCCCGAGATATTAGTGCCGCAGTGGCAAACATAGACGCCGATCCTGACACTCATACCGCCTCCTTAGCCAGCCGAGACAAGACCTCGGTCGCCGGCACGATGCAGCGTTGCAGCCCCAACGGTTTAGATTCCAGCCCGAATGCGAGCCCCATCAGTTGTGTGAAGTACAGAATCGGGATGCGGAAATCCTCGTTGTATGTCTTGTTAACGCGGGTCTGGTAAGCATCGAGGTTTATCTGGCAGAGGGGACAGGTAACCGCGATGCCGTCGGCCTCGTCCTGCCGGGCGCAAAGCAGGAGATTGCGGCACAACCGGAGCGCCACCTCCTCGCTGGTGCCCATCAGGGATCCGCCACAACACATAGTCTTCATCGGAAAATAGGTGGGTGTGGCTCCCAGCACCTCGAGGAGCCGGTCCATCATGGTCGGGTTGTCCGTATCGTCTTCGATGCCATAAGGCCGAGCTATCTGACATCCGTAATAAGGCGCCACGCGCAACCCCTTAAGCGGGCGCTTGACGAGCGCCCGCACGCGATCCAGTCCCACGTCCTCGACCACCGCTTGCAGGAAGTGCTTGACGACGGTGCCGCCTTCATAACGCATGCCAGCCTCGCCGAGGGCCTGGTTCACCTTGTCCTTGATGTCCGGGGATTCCACCAGGTATACCTCGGTCTTGCGGAGATTGGTGAAACAGGCGCTGCAAGCCGTGACAATCGGGTCGCCGGTGCGCTGTGCCTGGGCGAGGTTGCGGGCGCTGAGGCAGAAAGACAAGACTTCGTTGACGTTCATATATGCCGTTGCGCCGCAACAGTTCCAGTCTTCGATTTCGGCCAACTCCATTCCGAGCAGCGCGGCAACGGCGTTGACCGACTCCCCGTAGGGCCGGGCGGTTGCATCCAGCGAGCATCCAGGGTAGTAGGCGTATCGCATTCACTCACCTCCCAGTTCTTGGGCCTTCGCCACAATCTTACGGAGACCATCGATGCCGCGCACCCTGGAGCCCCCAAAAGGAAGGCGGCCGTGCATGAGGAGATCCACCGCAAGCGGTGCTGCCGTGATTGCGCCCAGCGGATTGGTGGCAAGCATATACTTGGTCATTAAGGTTGTCTCACGGTTTCGACCGTATTTGTTGACAATTTCGACGAAGTATTTCGAGAGCGCGCGGGCGTGCTTGCTCCGCTGCCGGTTCTCGCGGATAGCCATGCGCTTGAGCATGTACATGATGTCCGTGATCTTGATCTGCTGCGGGCAGCGATGCGCGCATTGATAGCACGACGCACAAGTCCATATCGTGAGACTCTCCAGGATCCGATCCCGCATGCCCGCCCTTATCATGGCGAATATCTGGCGCGGTGTCTCTTCCATGGCCCAGGATACCGGACAGGACCCGCTGCACGTCCCGCACTGAATACAATCCTTGATCTTCTCGCCGCCGTGGATACGATATACCTCGTCAAGGAAACCTGGATCCATACTCCGTTCGTAGAGAACCGTCTGCTGCCCGCTATCCATCAAAGTCCTCCTGCTTCATGAGCCGTCTTCTCCGAAAAGCATGCCCGCCACGTCGATTCAGCCGCCGCGAGATCCATAAGAGCACAACCGGATTGGCCGCGATCGGCCCGCGCTCCTCGACCGCGCATTCTACGACCTCCACACACAAATATCTGCTATGGATAGCCGAAACCGGTGATAAAAGAGCAACGGCCCGTTCGTTCTGGGAGTAATTCCAATGCGGTTGAGCCCAGGGCATCTGATAATCCCGCGGCCAACCTACTTTGGGTGGAGATCATCCGGCATTCTGGGAGTTTGCCGAAAACCCAACATCCCCCAACATCCAGTGATATTAATAAGCACGTACCCTGCCAGATGGGTAGTTTCCTGCACACGGAGGCACTCGTGCGTGATCTCATAGTAAACTATTTGTAATCTATGTTTTATAAACTCGATTGATAGAGGACCGTGAAGGTTTATAGATAACTAAGTTGCCTGTTGAACATCAAGAATGGTTAAATTGCGCGATTATTGGGCTAGATGACCCATGGCTTCTCAGTGTTGGCAATTCGTCAGAACGGGATCCTCGGGCTGTGGGGCATATGACGCAGCTGCCCCTTACCTCAATTAGCTGATGCCGTCCTGATGATGGTTCCGGAGGGAGGATGGCCCGACATCGCCCTGGTTCAGGCCTCGCGTTTTGGCGTGCTGCCAAACTGTGAAATCGATTGAAATCCGTCAGTGGACTGCACTATTGTTGTCGTGGAGAAGCCGGCATCGATGATCGTCTCTGCGCTTGAGCAAGCATCAGGGGCACAGTATCTGGAGCCGCCGGCGCCGCGCGTTTCCGCAGGTCTGGCAGGGAGAATGGGAAGATGACCAAATCAACCATTCAGGGCAGGCTGATCAGAAGCTTCTCGATTGCGATTCTCATTCCTTCCCTGATCTCGACGGCAATCGGGGTGGGAGTGATCCGGAAGCAAATCTACGACCAGGCGCAGGCCCAGGTAAATTCAGACCTTGAGGCTGCGCTGGAGATCTGGCGGAACCACCTCGAGCGACTCGAAAACGCGATCCGGATCCATGCCACCCGCATGGTCATATACGGCGCCCTGGCCCGCAAGGACCCCACCGGGCTGGGATCCGAGATGAGTCGAGTACGTGAAGCCGAAGGGCTTGATACGCTAACTCTCCTGGATGCTTCCGGCAGGGTTTTTTACCGCACTCGCAATCCTTTGGTGGCGGGCGATAGCGAGGCCTACGACGAGCTGGTGAGCCGCGTCTTTGCGAAAAAGGCGCCCTTGTCGGGTGCCATGATCGTTTCCGAGGACGAACTCAGCAGAGAATCTCTGGAACTGGCAGGGCAAGCGAGTATGGAAATCACCCCCACGCCTAGGGCCGGACCCCCGGGGAAGGAGCGCGAAACGGAGGGCATGATGCTTAAAGCGGCGGCTCCGGTGACTACGGCTGACGGCCGCTTCGTGGGCATACTCTATGGGGGTGTGCTCATCAATCGCAACTATGAGATCGTGGACAGGATCCGGAATATCGTCTTCAAGCAGGAATCGTACAAAGGCCGGGAGGTGGGCACGGCCACGGTCTTCCGAAACGATATTCGCATCTCGACCAATGTCAAAAACATCGACGGCACGCGAGCGATCACCACGCGGGCCTCAGCCGAAGTAGCTGAAGAGGTGCTGGGCCGCAACTTGACGTGGCGGGGTAGGGCTTTCGTAGTCAATGACTGGTACATCGCAGCTTATGCGCCTATCCGGGATATCGTGGGAAAAACGATCGGCATGCTATACGTGGGTACGCTCGAGCGCCCCTACGGCGACAGCCTCTGGCGGACGTTACTCATCTTCCTCGGCATAACTCTCATGGGCATGATCCTGGTAAGCTTCGTGGCCATTAGGGTCGCCGCGCGGATTTCCAGCCCCATCCACTCCATGGCGGCCGCAGCTCGAAGAGTAGCCGAAGGGGACTACTCTCAGAAGGTCGAAGTCCTCTCCAGCGATGAGACCGGGTATCTCGCTGAGTGCTTCAACCGGATGACGCTCGAACTGGCCCGTGCGACCCACGAGCTGAGACAGTGGGCTGAAAGTCTGGAGACCAAGGTTGAAGAACGTACGGCGCAGGTCAAGGCCATGCAGGGCCAGCTGATCCAGGCTGAAAAGCTGGCTGCCATTGGGAAGCTCGCCGCCGGGGTCGCCCATGAAATCAATAACCCGCTCACCGGCGTCCTTACCAACAGCAGTCTGATGCTCCAGGATTTGGCTCCGGATGATCCCATGCGTGATGACGTGCAGACGATTGTCGACGAGACCCTGCGCTGTCGCAAGATCGTCAAGGGGCTGCTCGACTTTGCCAGGCAGACCAAACCGCTGAAACAGGCAACTGACCTGAATCAGATCGTCGAGGATGTGCTCAACCTCGTGAGGAACCAGGCTTCCTTCAAAAACATCTCTTTTGATCCGGGCTTGCAGTCTGACCTGCCTACGGTCATGGTCGACAGGGACCAGATGCGTCAAGTGGTCTTGAATATTGTGATGAATGCCGCCGAGGCCTTGCCGAACGGCGGCGAAATCCGTGTGATTTCCTACATGGATCGGGCCTCCAACCATGTCTGCCTCAACATCACCGATACCGGTCCGGGCATTCCTGAAGAAATCCGGAGCAGGCTTTTCGAACCCTTCTTTACGACCAAAGCAAGTGGCACCGGGCTGGGGCTTGCCATCGCCTACGGCATCATGGAACGGCACAGGGGTGCGATCACAATCAGCAGCGCGCTCGGCCGGGGAACCACGATCAGCCTGCGCCTTCCCGTGAACAGCAAGGAGGGAGATGAACAACCTGGATAAACCTCGGGTTCTGGTGGCGGACGATGAGCTGTCGATCTGCAGATCCTGCGAAAAAATCCTTCGCCGATCCGGCTATGAGGTGAAAACCGTCCTTTCCGGAAGGGATGCTCTAGCGCTCCTGGAGCGCGAGTCTTTCGATCTCGTCTTTACCGATCTGAAAATGGCGGAGATGGGGGGCATGGAGCTGCTTCAAGCCCTGCAAACTCGTTTCCCAGACGTCGTACCCGTGGTGATCACAGGCTATGCTACCGTCGCTTCCGTGGTGGAGACCATGAAACTCGGGGCTTTCGACTATCTTCCCAAGCCTTTTACGCCTTCCGAGATGCTCGCGGTGGTCACGAAGGCATGGGAAAAGAGAAAGCGCATTCTCGAAAGCTGCGCTGCCGCCCCCGGAGAGCCCGTTGAGACCTTCGCCGGGATCGTAGGTCGCAGCTCCAAGATGCAGGAAGTTTACAGCTTGATCCAGAAAGTCGCGCCCACCTCGAGTACTGTCCTAATCATCGGCGAGAGTGGCACGGGGAAGGAACTCGTGGCCCGCGCGATCCATAGTCTGAGTCCGCGAAAGGACCGGCGCTTCTTTGCCGTGGACTGTGGAGCGCTCTCCGTAAACCTCCTGGAAAGCGAGCTGTTCGGCCATGTCAGGGGCGCCTTTACCGGCGCGGTTACGGCGAAGCGGGGCATCTTTGAAGCTGCCGACCACGGAACCATATTCCTGGATGAAATCTGCAACGTGGATTTGGAGATCCAGGGCAAGTTGCTGCGCTTCATCCAGGAGCGCGATTTCCTGCCCGTGGGTGGGACCGAGCTTACGCACGTGGATGTGCGCCTGATCTTTGCCACCAACCGTGATCTAACCCGTATGGTTTCCGAAGGATCGTTCAGGGAGGACCTGTACTACCGCCTTCATGTCTTCCCCATCTATCTTCCTCCACTGCGCGAACGGCCCGAAGACATCCCGGTGCTGGCCCGCTACCTCCTGCACCGGGTCAGCGCTCGAAGCGGCAAAAATGTCACTACCATCTCTGAGGAGGCACTCAAACTCCTGGGGCAGCACAGCTGGCCCGGCAACATTCGCCAGCTCGAAAGCGCCATTGAGTGGGCTGTAATCTCATGCGATGGGGATGGGCTCGAACCACGCCACTTGCCCCGATTCGTCAACCCTCAGCCACAGATTGTGGATGGCTCGGTCCCTCGTACGAACGCGGAATTCCTGATGCTGAAGAAAAAAATCAAGGAGCAAGCTGTCGTTGAACTCGAGCGTGAATTTGTTCTGGCCGCTCTTCACCGGAATCAATGGAATGTCACCCGTGCAGCCCACGAGGTGGGCATTGCGCGCCCCAATTTCCAGGCTCTGATGCGCAGGTACGGAATCCGGTCGAGCGGGGAAGGCTAGCCGCCCGAACCGCTGACGCCGCTCGCATCGGAATCACATCTGCAGCCGGTAAGGGGCCGAAATCCATCGCACCCCCGGGTGCCTATATTTCTCATGCAGCGTATGTCCGAGATATACATGCCGCCCGATCTCGCTTGTAGTCGAAAATAGCCCCAAATCACGCCTAATCCGCAATCACGCCCGGCCCATGGTGTATATGCCGGGCATGCACCTTGAAAAAGACCTCCAACAAAACATCGATTGGCAGGTTTAATAAGTCTCTGTATTTCAAGTAATTATAAGAAATATTCGCCGGCGGCATCCTCTGGCACGTCTCTTGCAAACTGATTGGTTGAATATTGCCGGCCGCCCTGAATAAGCGGACGCATCAATGGAGGCTATTATGGAACGGATTAATTCGCTTGCTAATCAATCTCGAATACTGGTGGTGGATGATGAGCCCACCGTTTGCCGAAGCGTGAAAAAAGTCCTTGAGCGCAAGGGGTATCAGGTAGCAGAGGCGCTCTGTGTGTCTTCTGCCCTTGACATCCTTGAGCAAGGCAACGTCTACGACTTGATCATACTCGATTTGATGATGCCCCAAACGGGCGGCATCGAGCTGCTGAAGATTGCCCGGGAAAGGTGGCCCGAGACGCCGATCTTGATCGTTACGGGCTATGCCTCGATCGCATCGGCAGTCGAGACGATGAAGCTCGGTGCTGTAGGATATCTGCCAAAGCCCTTCACGCCCGAGGAGCTGGCGCAGGCGGTTGAGGACACCATGACGGAAGCGCCCCCCGAGTCGATGGAGGATTCCAATCGTTTCCCTCCGGATAGCCCCATTGATGTGGATATGCCTTTTGACGGCCGCGAGCTGGCGAAAGCGACGTCACCAAGCTACGTGGAGCATCTGACACGGTCCGATATGCCCTTAGTGGGACAGCCCGCGAGTGCTGTCCTGCCCGTGGATTACTGCGCTCTCGGCGAAAGGTCCTGTAAACGCTTCGTGAAACAGGGCATGTGCAAACAAGACGAATGCCCGGTTGTGGTGGGCGAGCGTAAGAAGGCGGCCAAGGCGGGAACGGTCGTCTACATGAATACCGACCCCATCGACGTCGACATGCCATTCTCGCGCGCCGAGGTTGCATCGATGACCAGCGAAGCGTATGTCAACGCGCTTGGACGATCCGATATGCCGGTGGTAGGTTTCTGGCGCTCCGCAGCCGAGGCTGCGGCAGTGCCCAAGGTGCTGGTGGTGGACGACGAGCCGGTGGTGGTCAACAGTATCCGTAAGACTCTCGTCCGCAAGGCCTACAAAGTTGACGAAGCGTTTTCGGGTCAGCAGGCCCTTTCCCTGATCGCGAAAGGGACCTACGATCTCGTGCTCTTGGACATGCGGCTTCCCGACGCAAACGGTCTCGAACTCATCAGCGACATCAGGAAGCGCAAGCCGAACCTGCAAGTGGTTATCGTCACCGGCTATGCTTCGATCGATACCGCGGTGGAGGCGATCAAGCGGGGGGCCAGCGACTATATGGCGAAGCCTTTCACCCCTAATGAACTCTATGACGTCACGAGCCGAAGCCTGAAGCGCGCGGTTGCTTAAAGCGCGGCCATCAGTGTGGCGTTTGTGGTCGCCAGGCGCTGGCGGCGAGCAGCGCCCAAATGCCATCCGCCGGCGCGGGATCTGAACGATTTACAGCAGCGCGCGTACCTTTCCGGCGCCTTCGGCGACTGATTGTTCGTCGAGGGCGCCCGGTCCCGCATCCGTCGCAGGCACAATCACAGCCCTATCCGTACACAGCCCCACCAGGAGAATCTGCGTCGCCGCACGGGGATGGAGGCTGCGGAAGAGCCTCACGGCCAGAACCGGCGAAAGCTGATGTATGCCGGGTGAGGCCTCCGGCCACGCCGACAGGGTGTCCTCCTCCACGAGCACGACTTCGCCGGGATTCCCAACCCTCGCCCCAGGGTCGAGAATGGCATCAACCAGCACCACGCGCGCATAGGCCGGAAAACTCTCGATCTGACCCAACAGGTCAGTGTGCGCGTCGACCAGATCGGCAAATCGCACTGAGCCGGGATCCTCGCGACGCAAGTGCTCGATCACCCGCGGCCCGAAGGCGTCAGCGCCGATCAGTGGGTTACCCAGCCCGATGATCAGCGTCCTTTTGCTCCTGTTTTGCGCCTCCATCCTTGACCTCTTCGGCTATGGGCAGCCTGACCGTGAATGTGGCCCCCTTGTGCGAAGTGGCAGCTTCCACCTTGCCGCCAGCGCGAGTGACAATGCCATGGACGATTGAAAGGCCGAGCCCGGTGCCCTCGCCCACTTTCTTGGTCGTGAAGAAGGGCTCAAAGATTAAGGGCAGAACCTCAGCGGGGATGCCCTTGCCGGTGTCGCTGATGCAAATCAAGACCTCCTGGGCCTGCGGATCGGTATCGGTTTCGACCGTTAGCGTACCGGTCTCCTCCATGGCGTCGACCGCGTTCAACGCGATGTTCACAACCACCTGCTGCAACTGGCCCGGATCGATGAGCACCGGCGGCAGATCCGGTTTGAATTTGCGCACCGTCCGCACGTTTTGGAAGATCGATTGATTCTGAAGGAGCGAAAGTGTGTTGTCGACGACCGAGTTGACCTCACACAGCGAGGCGGAAGCCGTCGACTGCCGCGCGAAGTCAAGCAGACCTTTGACCGTCTCGCGGCAGCGCATGGTCTGTTGGACGATGATCTCGAGATTCTTGCGCAGGGGATCCTTTTCACTGCAATCCTCGAGCGCCAGCATGCTGAAGGCCAGGATACCCCCCAGAGGGTTGTTGATCTCGTGGGCTACGCCCGCCGCGAGCCGGCCGAGCGAAGCCAGCTTCGCGGATTGAGCCATCTGGTTCTGCACCGTGACGAGTTCCTCGGTTCGGTTCTTGACCTTTTCTTCGAGCGTGCGCCCCCAATCTTCCAGCTCCTTCTTCATCGTCTTGATGCTGGTGACCATCTTGTTGAACTGATCGGCGAGGTGTCCGATTTCGTCGCGCGAGCGGACGTTGATGATGCTATGGTCGAGATCTCCGTCGGCGATCCGGTTGCTGGCTGCAACGATTTCCTCCAACGGATGGATCATGTTTCTGGTGATGAGGTAGGTCAGCCCCAATACTACCAGGACACCGACTGCGGCCACCACCAGGAAGGTGAGCATCATGTCGGTGCGGGCCGCCAAAAACGGCGTCTCCTGCATGCCCACATAGAGGATGCCGATGATGCCGCCGGAGTGGTTGCGGATCGGTTCATAGGCGGTGATGCGCCAGTCATTGACGACGTAGGCCCGGCCGTACATGGACTCGCCCTGCCCCAGAACCGTGTGGGCAACCTGGGCGGATACGCGCGTGCCGACAGCGCGCTGGTTGGCCTCTTTCATGATCGTGGTGGCCACGCGGACATCGTCCAGGAAAATCGTGACGGATCCGATGTCGCGGCCGTCGGACTGTTCTCCGCCAAACAGGACTCGATTGATCTGATCCACCAGCGCAAAATTGAAATTGAGCAGGATGCCGCCGTAGAGCACCCCATTGAGTCCGGATTCGGTTGCCACCGGCGCGGCAGCCATCAGAACCAGGCCTGAATCAATCTCGCTGCGGGCATCCGGGATGGTCATGGGAACGGGGACGATTTTGATATGGGCCATCCGGGCCAGCGCCGGATCTTCGCGGAGCAGCGCTTCACGGCTCAACACCTCGGTGCTCGCCACCACCTTCCCTGTCCGGGCGGCGACCAGCAAGTCCTCGAACGATGGCGTCTCCGGGGAAGACGAGGGGCCGGCGGCCTCGGAACCGCGAACCATCCGGTCGCTTTTGGCGTCCACGAAGGTCAGGAAATGGAGACCGTTTTCCTTGCGCAGGGCGGAGAGGGTCTGCGGCAGCTGCCTCGCCCCCTGGGTGCCGGCCGTCGCCGCCAATTTTTGCGTGGTCGCCGCGCCGGCGACCGCCTTGCGCACGCTGTCCAGCCGCGCCGCATAAACCATTCTCGCCGTTTCCAGGCCGTGGCGCACCTGCTTGAGCGCTTCCTTGCGCATCGCATTGGTGATGATTTGCGAGCCTATGAAGGTCGAGATGGCTGTCCCGCACAGGACGATCAGAACGAAGCTGATGGTGATCTTGCCACGCAGCGAAACAGCCCTGAAGAGACTGAGCATATGGGAACGGACTCAGGAAGCACATCCTCGCTTTTCATGCCCGCCCGGACGGTGCCGCGGGGATCTGGAATCAGCGGGGCTGTGGCGCCTGAGCCTTTTACCTTCCTTTCCGTTCTTCAGCTTCGAACCAGGTGGACGGAACAGCTGATGCAGGGATCGTATGCGCGCGCAATCATGGCTGATCGCTGCTCGAGCATGAGATCCGAAGCGCCGGCTTCGGCCCCCTGCTGCACTGCCGCCCGCAACTGGTCCTCGATGTGGTTCAAATTCTGTGCAGTCGGAGTGATGACATCCGCAGCGGCCACACGCCCTTCCGCATCGAATTCGTAGGAGTAGAAGAGGGTGCCGCGCGGGGCTTCAGTCGCAGCGGTTCCCCGGCCGGCACGGACGCGATAGGGAGGAGGCGACTCGGGAGCAAGCCCGGTTCTGAGCAGATCCTGTACCAAATGCAGGGCGCGTTCGACGGAATAGACCATTTCCACTGCCTGGGCGATGTTGTTCATCAGGATGTTGGTGGAAGGCAGGGCGAGCCGGAGTTCCTCCCACGCCTTGCGCGCCAGCCCGTCGACCCGATTGCCGTGGAGGGTCAGCCGAGCCAAGGCCCCGACCATGTAAGAGCGCTGATCGTGTGCGCTCCGCTTGGCATGGGAGTGCGGCACGAGATATTCATTGGTCAGGGCGCGATAATCCTGCACCGGGATCGTCTGGCGAGCGCCGCCGTCGGAAAGTTCCATGCTTTTGCCGAAGAAGAACGCCTCATCTTCGGGCACAAGAGCGGCGCACCGGATCGGCGCGCACACAAAGTCCGGCACCTCGATGTCCCGAAGGACTTCGATAGCGCTCCAGCAGTCCGCGAGTCCGGCGGTAAGATCTTTCTCAAGCGCGAGGAGTTGATCCGTCGACGGAAGCTTGCCGAAGCCGCCAATGACGTAATTGACCGGATGGACGGCACGGCCGCCGATAGTTTCCTGGATAGTGTTTCCGAGCTTCTTGAGGCGTAAAGCGGTCGCCACGGCTTTCGGGTTGGAGCCTGCGAGGCTGATCACACTCGGGTGGCCCAGGAGGTCGGGAAGGGCAAGAACGAAGACGTGCAGCGCATGGCTTTCGATGTTGGCGCCATGGTAGGCCAGGTCGCGCAGCTTGCGGGTTTGCGGTGTTACCTCGATTTCCAGGGCGTCCTCGATCGCCTGCAGGGAAGTGATGCTGTGACTATGCGAGCATATCGCGCAAATGCGGGAAACGATGCCGGTGACATCCTCCAGGCTTCGACCGCGCACGAGTCCTTCCAACAGCCGGATGCCTTCGAAAACGTCGAACTCTACCTTGCTGACCTGGCCCCCATCGATGACGACCTGGATGCCCCCGTGTCCTTCGACCCTTGCAAGGTGATGGATGTTGATCGTGCGTGTCATGCCAAACCTCCCCGTTCATTCCGGTCCAGTGCCGGAGCGGCAAAAGTCCTGAGCTTGCGTTTGATCTCGGCCGCTTTCAGTTCCTTCTCCTCCAGAATTTTTTGAAGCGATATGATGTTGCACTCCTCGACTGGACCGCGGCAGCCAATGCACACCACGTTGTATCCCGGGCAGCGCGCGCCGCAGCCGGCAGTGGTCACCGGCCCCGCACAAGGCAAGCCTCGGGATACCAGCAGGCAATCGCTCTCATTCATCTTGCACTCGAGACATACGGGATAGGCGGGCAGCTGCGGGATATCGCCATTCAGCAGACTGGCGGTGGCGCGCAGGAACTCGCTCTTCTCCATTGGGCAGCCCGGTAAGGCCACGTCCACCTTGACGAAATCCGCAAGCGGGCGGTGAGGCCGGATATCCCAGGCGGAAGCGGGACCGCCGGAACCGTATACCTGGCAAATGACTTGCTCGCGGGGCTGTTCCGCATCCATCGCGGCGATGCCGCCAAAGCAGGCGCAGGTGCCGCAGGCTACCACCAGCCCGGCTCGCTCACGGATCCGCCGCAGTTGCCGTTCTTCCCGCTCATTGGCCACGGAGCCTTCCACGAAAGCGATGGCGAGAGGACTTTCCACGTCATTGACGGATGAGCCGCCAAGGAAATCCACGATCTCCGTGGCACCGACAATGTCCAGCAGCTGGTCTTCACAGTTGAGAATTACGATCTGCTCGCCCCAGCAGCCGCTTAATCCAAATATGCCGATCTTGGGCTTCATAGATAACCCCTATACCATTTCCGGAAGATTGATTGCATCCCAGTAGGTGAAGACCGGACCGTGAATGCATGTATATTTGTAACCCACGCTGCAATGGCCGCACTTGCCCACACCGCACTTCATCCGGCGCTCGAGGCTCATCAGGATGCGGTCCTTGTGGAAGTTGAGCTTGAGCAGCTCCGCGAGCACGAACTTGTAGACCACCGGCGGGCCGACTACCGCCGCATAGGTTCGATCCGGGTGGATCTCAACCTTTTCGAACAGGGTCGGCAGCAACCCGATGTGATGCTTCCAGGTTCCCGACGGGTCCCTGTCCACCGTCAGCAGAGTCGTCAGGTCCTGCCCCTCAGCCAGGGAAAGCAACTCCTCGCGGAAGAGCATGTCCCCAGGGGTGCGCGCGCCATACATCAGGATGATGTTGTTGAACTTTCCCCTGTGGTCGAGAGCGTACCAGAGGAGCGAGCGCAGGGGAGCCATTCCCAGGCCGCCGGCGACGATGAGCAGGTCATTCCCCTCCATCTCTTCGACTGGGAAGCCGTTGCCATAGGGGCCGCGGATTCCGACCATGGCATTGGTAGGCAATCGATACAGGGATGACGTAACCCTGCCGACGCGGCGCACACAAAGCTCCAGGATGCCGCGGCGAGTGGGCGGCGAGGAAATCGAAATAGGCACCTCGCCGGTTCCGATCACGGAGAGCTCCACAAACTGGCCCGGCCGGTGGTCCCAACCCTCGGCGATCGCATCGTCGACAAAGCGGAGTTGAAACAAGTGATTGTCCGGCACCATCCGATGTATGCGGACGATCCGCGCCAGTTGCGGCTGGTAGGGATTGGCCGCGAGCTTATGCCGTAGCGGTAACGCTGCTGCTGGATTCATTGCGCTCACCTCGAATTGTTTCAATGACCGTGACAATGTCGATTTTGGCCGGGCAGGTGGTGGCACAGCGGCCGCAGCCCACACAGCTCGGCCGGCCGTACTCGGCGACGAAACCCCGCTGCTTGTGGTAGTAGCGGAATTTGATGCGCGATGCGCGCGACGACCGGAAATTTTCTCCTCCGGCAACCAGGGCATGAGTCTTGAACAGGCAGGAATCCCACGATCGGATTCTGCTCCCCGTCCCGGGCGCCAGCTCGAGCTCATCATTGATGTCAAAGCAATAGCAGGTCGGGCACACGGCACTGCACGAGCCGCAGGAGAGACAACGCTCCCCCATTTCCTCCCACACCTTGCTGTGGTATTCCATCTCCAGGATTTCGGGCAGCTCGCCGAGTTCGAGCCGGATGCGGTATGCCGACCGCCGCAGACTCGACCGGCGCTTGTATTCGGCAAAGTCGGCTTCGGTCGGCTCACGCAGCAGGCAGCCGCTCATCAACACCATGTCATCGCCCCGGCTGGTTCCTACCAGAACCAGGTAGTCCTCTCCGATATCGCTGAGGAAAAGATCGAATCCGCTATCCACGAAATCCGCGTTCATCGAGTACGCGAAATGCTTGTCGTCAGGCTCGAAGGCCACGCCGACGATCGCGGTGTTTCGCCTGCGCGCGGCATAATAAGGATCCACATACTTTCCTTGAGAGAACACGCGATCGAGGATGTTCAAGCCGAAGATGTCATAGGCATGGACGCCAAAAAGCACGATCGGCTTGGCGGCCTCCTCCAGCAGGTCGCGATAGCCTTCTCTGGGATTGAACGCGAACGTTGCTTCCCGCGGAGGAAGCAGGAATTTCTTGGGCGGAAGAATAGTCCGCGGGTAGCTCATTTGCACGTCGGACCAGAGGGCAGGCCGGTCAAAAGCAAACCCTTTCCCACGCCGCACCGGGGCATAGACCTCCCCGAAAGCCGGAAGCACCGCCACAAAGAGGTCCAGGTTCTGCTTCGGAATCTTCAATATCTTCATGATTCGCTCCTTCCAGCGGTGGCGTGGCTGATTTCTGGGCAGGCGACCTCGGTCAGCCGCCGGACCTCGGCCAGCAGGCGTGCCGGATCCACAGGCTTGGGCAGGAACAGATTGGCGGGGAGCCAGCCGGCCTCGGGGCTCACTCGGAAGATGGGCTGATCGGCATAAATAGATGAGATCACAATCACCGGAGTCTGGCTCAACTCGGGAATACGGCGGGCTTCCTGCAGCATAAAAAACCCCTCGGTTCTCTCGGTCATCATGACGTCGAGCAGGATCAAGTCCGGCCGGAGCGTTCTGGCCAGATGCAACCCTTCTCGACCGCTGAACGCGCTTCGGACCTGATAACCCGAACATTGCAGCAAGGATTCAATGGCAGTGACGAAATCGCGATCGTCGTCGATGATTAGCACTGTTTTTGATTCACTCATTTGCGTTCACCTGGTTTAGTCTCCACAGCTGGTTTCATCCGGCCTCTTTTTTCATTTCCGCTACGGGGAGGTGGACGAGGAAAGTGGTTCCCAGGCCTTCCTGGCTGGACACCTCGATGGATCCTCCAAGCTCGGTAACGATCTTCTTGCAGATGACCAATCCGAGCCCGGTTCCGGGGATATCCTGCGTCTCTTCCGTCTTGATGCGAAAGAATTCCTGGAACAGGCGCGGGATGTATTCCTGCGGGATGCCGATGCCGGTATCCCGTACAACAAGCTTGACCCATCCGTCCTCATGAGTCGAGCTGATCGAGACGGATCCGCCCGGCCGGTTATATTTGATGGCATTGCCCACCAGATTGCTTACCAGCATGCTGAGGCTGACTCGATCACCGCACACGGGTGGAAGGTCTGCAGCGAGAGCAACCTCGATCGTTAAAGCAGCGGCAAGAGGCAGTTGCCGCTGGTCCTGAACGATGTCAGCCACGATCGGAGCGAGAGAGGTGCTGGCGGCAGGATCGCACCAGGAGCCGCGCTCGATTTTGGAAAGGGCCAGCCAGTCCTGGATGAGCGTGAGCATTTCCCCGAGCCGGACCTGAGAGCGGCCCACCCACTCCACGGCCTTCTCCGGCAGTTGGCCTTGAAGTGAATAGAGCATGACGTCGAGGTACTGCTTGACCGCAACGAGCGGGCTCTTGAGCTGATGGGATACCAGGGTGATAAACCTGCGCTCCACCTCTTCTTTTTCGTGGCGTAGGCGCTGTGCTTCCTTGATCAGCCGCCATCGTTCGAGACCACGATCGATGATCATGCGCAGCTCGCCCGGCGTGAATGGCTTGGGCAAGAAATCGTAAGCACCGGCCTTCATGGCATCGACTGCGGTCTCGATGGTGGCATATCCAGTGATAACGACGATGGCGACATCGGGATCGAACTGGCGCACGCTGCGGATAACCTCGAATCCGTCCAACTCGGGCATCTTGATATCGACGACCAGGAGCGGAGGCCGGATTTCCTTAAGCCTCCGGATGCCGTCGTGGCCATTGGCGAAGGTTTCCACCCGATAGCCGACCTTGCCGAGTATCTGCTCACACGAGAGACGCATAATCTCGTCGTCGTCGATAACGACAACCAGCTTCTCTTCTGAAGGGCCGGATTGGGCTGCATTCAGCAAAGCCACAGGCTGTTTAACCTCGGGCTGCCAGATTCCCCAGTTCCGCACCCGGGGGATGGAGAGTGCAGTCCAACTGGGGATCAACTCCGGTGGCCGCCTGCCGGGTGCAACTCGACCGCGATCTCCGGCTGATGTGGCGGCTCAATCCAGATCAAGGAGCCGGCAAAAGCCCCTGGGCGTATGTCTGCTGTTGTTGTGCTGCCAACAGATCCCGAACTCGCTTGAGGAGCACGGGGATGTCCAGCGGCTTTGTTAAATAAGCGTCCGGTGTGATCATCTCCACTTCCGCCGCCCGGCTGTAAAGGGTGGTGGGGTCGAGTTGAATCGATGAGACCATCAGGATGGGAATGTTGCGTACGAGCGCGTACTCCTCACGAAACTTGACGGCTTGATTCACCTCGTAGCCGGCACAATCATACTCCATTATAACGTCCAAAATTATGAGATCAGGCGGCGCGACGGCGATCTTGGCCAATCCCTCGTGGGCGCTTGCGGCAGCGAAGACATGGTAACCATCACATTCGAGCACCGCAGTAAGCGAGGCCCGAAAGTCCGCATCGTCATCTACGATGAGGATTCTTGCTCCAGTTCCGCCCATCGTTCCCTCCGAATAACAATTGCGCCTTGGGCTGTTGAGCATGTAAATCCAAGACAGACTTACACCAAAAGCCGACGGAGTGTCAAGTAAATCGGCACAGCCCCTGCGATTCAGACAGTGCAAGCCAAGAGCGACCACGAATGGCACGAATAGCCATAGCCGCAATGAAGAGACCTTAGCGCAGAGCGGGCCGATAATCCGCGATTCTGGCTCCGCCCCCCATTCGTGCCATTCGTGGCCAGGTTTTTTCACTTTGCGAATCCGACTCCAGCCGCGACGGCTCAATGGTTCATGACATTTTCGTGTATTTTATTGTCTCCGCTAGTATGATCCGGAAATCATGAGTGTCGAGGCTGGGAACTGGAACTCTAATTCACAATTCCAGAAATGCGGCTCATGTGGGCGCCGCTGGGATCAGTGGCCGGACTTCATTCTCGATCCGGATATCCGAATGATCGGTTTTCAGGCAATCCCGGGCTTGCCGGATGCCAACCTGCTTATATTCGTGCACTGCTGCGGCAGCACAATCTCCATACTGGCTAAGAGGCTGCGGCACATTCTCCCTGACCCCGAACAGGCAGGTGCCTTGCCCAGCCTGTTTGGCACGGACATGTGCAATCAATACTGCCGGTTTATTGAGAGTCTCGAGGCTTGCGACCGCCATTGTGTCAACGCGCGCGATCGCAGGCTGATTCTCATGCTGCTCAGGATGAAAAAATCCGACCTCGAGGAACCTCACCGAGAATAGCGGGGGGTGCGCTCATGGAGGTTGCGAGACGATCTCTAATTGAGAGGGACGAAATCCCAGGGTAGGCCCAGATCGTTGTGTAGGTAATCCCTACATAACGATCTGAAATTCCTACAATTGCGGAGCGATCGTTTGCAGAGGTTCGCCACCGAGCTCGATCTCGAAACCCCAATTCCGGGAGAAATCACACTGTCCCATCCACTCCGCACTCAGTACTTTCTCAAGAGTTGAGCATGTCCAATATCAGTTTGAGCCCCCGGTCGACGCTAGATCCCAAATGGATACGAATGACCCTTCTTCCCTTCTGGTTGAGTGCCTGGAAGTCGCCCATCGCCTGTGCTCTTTGCAGCACGGCAAACCCGTAATCCTCTTCGGGAATCGCGATATTTTTGGCGGCCACTGAGGTTAAGACGACAAACACACCGCGGTTTGGCCCCCCCTTGTGCAACTGTCCGGTCGAGTGGAGATAACGGGGGCCATATCCAACGGTCGTGGCTGTGCGCGTTCGGTTGCGCACGGCTGTTCGGAGCGCTTCCAGCTTTTTGTCACGCGCCGGCGTCGAGAGGAAATAGGGCAGCAGCGCCACATAATCGGGCGGGCGAGCCAAGGCCAGGAAAGCGGTCACGAAATCCTGCACCGAATCCCGGTGACCTTCAAAAAGCCACCCGGCACCTTCGGCGCAAAATACTTTGAACCGGTCGTCACCGACGATGGGGCTATCTTCCTTGAAGGTGCCCGTGTGTTTCCACTCCTGCAGCAGATCTGTGGTGTTTTTCTTGCTCTCCGAAACATTCGGCTCATCGAATGGATTGACGCCCAGCACGGCGCCCGCGGTTGCGGTGGCGACTTCCCAGCGCACGAATTCAGCGCCGAGAGTCCACCGATCCTTCCATTCGATGCGCACCACGGGGTGTCCGCCGTCCTCGAGCGCATGCAATTTCTTATGCGTCTTCGGATCCGCTTCGCCTTTGAGGCTCATGAAGATGAACACACGGTCGTTCCCATAGGCCTCGGCTTTTCCCAGTTCCTCACCGTCGATCGGGACGAGGCCATGGCCTTCCTTCCCGGTGCTTTCGGCAATCAGCTGCTCGGCCCAGGCCCCGAACCGGCTCACCGAGGGAGACAAGACCAAGGTGACTTTGTCGCGGCCGTGCTGCCCTGCGACTCCGAGAAGCGTGCCGAGACTGACGCCGGGATTCGCCGCCGCCGGCACGGATTCACCGCAGCTCTGATGCATTTGACAGGCCTGATCCAATAGCTGCCGGATGTCGCCCCCCATAAGCGCCATGGGAACCAGACCGAAATAGGACAGGGCGGAATAGCGTCCGCCGATATCGGCAGGGTTCTCGAAAATCCGTCGGAATCCCCGGCTTCGGCCTTCTTCGACCAGCGAAGTGCCCGGATCGGTGATGGCAATGAAATGGCTGCCGGGGGCATCCGCATCCACATTCATCATCCGGTGGTAGAAATAGCGGTAGAAACTGCTGGTTTCCGTGGTAGTGCCCGACTTGCTTGCTACTACGAATAAGGTGTGTTTGAGGTCGATCTTCGATTCCACATCTATGACCGCTGCAGGATCAGTATTGTCGAGCACAAGGAGATTGGGCCAGCCCGGCTGGGCCCCGAAAGTCTCACGCGCCACCTCGGGGCACAGGCTGCTGCCACCCATGCCGAGCAGCACGACATGTTGGAACTGGGCGTCCTTGATCTCCTGAGCGAAGCCAGTAATGGCATCCGCCTCCTTGAGAAAATCGCTCATGCTGCACAACCAGCCCAGCCGGTTGCGGATTGCCGCGACCTGTTTTGGATCCGATTTCCACAAGAGTGCATCGCGCCCATAGAGCCGGCGGACAAACTGCCTGGCGCCGAGCGCTTCCAATGCAGCGGTAAAGTCGGCCTTGGCGACTCCCGGGCTTATGGACTGCAGGCCGGCCTTCTCTGCCAGAAACTGTTCGCGCTTTGCGGCGAGCGCCTTCATGAGCTGGTCGTAGGGTTCGATGAATTTCTGAACCCCCTCGTTGGAAAGTTGGCGCGTGATCAGATCCACATCGACGCCCACTTTTCCCAGATCCAGCAGGTTCTGGCGCGCTTCTTCCACATCCATTTCAATGGAGTTCGCGGCGATGATCCCATGGTCGGCAAACGCGGCGATGGTCTGCTCAGGCATGGTGTTGACCGTGTGCGGCCCGATCAGCGGCTCGACATATTTGAGGTCTGGATAGAGCGGGTCCTTGGTGCTTGTGCTGGCCCAAAGCGGCCGTTGGACACGCGCGCCCAGATCTGCGAGCTTCTGCCAGCGTTCGCCATGGAAGATCTTCTTAAAGCCGGCATAGGCGAGCTTGGCGCTTGCAACCGCGGCTTTTCCCAGCAGCTGCTCCGGCCGGATGCCGTCGCCGGTCTTGCCGGGGACGATGTAATGACCGAGGAGCTGATCGGCGAGCGTATCGATCCGGCTGAGGAAGAAACTCGCAACCGAAGCCAGCTGCCTGATCGGCTTGTTTTCCGCGGCGCGCCGCTCCAGGGCGCGAATGTAAGCATGCGCGACCACCTCATAGCTTTGGATCGAAAACAGGAGCGTGACGTTGATGTTGATTCCCTGGTAAAGACATTCCTCGATTGCAGGTGCTCCGGCGGCCGTGCCTGGTATCTTGATGTGACAGTTCGGCCGAGCGACGGCCTGGAACAACCGGCAGGCCTCCCTATACGTTCCATCCGTATCATGGGCGAGGTAGGGTGAAACCTCGAGACTGACAAATCCATCGATGCCATCGGATTGAACATAGACCGGGCGGAGGATGTCGCATGCATCCTGGATATCCTTGATCACCAGGGCTTCGTAGATTTCGTGAACCCCGCGCTTTTCCTCAACCAGGCGCCCGATCTGCTCATCGTAGTCGCTGCTCTTGGCAATGGCCTTGTGAAAAATGGCCGGATTTGACGTAATTCCCCGCAATCCCTGCTCGCGGACGCGGCCTTCAAGTTTGCCGCTTTGGATCATGACCCGGGTCAAATCATCGATCCAGTAACTCTGCCCGTAATCAATAAGCTGAAGTAGGTTGTTCATGATTTCTCCGTTTCAGGCGCTGAAGGGTACTGAGTAAATGCCGACTCAGGTCGCCTTGCTCCCGCACTCAGTACTATAAAAGTTTCTTGGTTACCGCAATGATGTTTTCGACCGTGAAGCCATAGTGTTTGAATATGTCTTGATAGGGGGCGCTGGCGCCGAATTTTTCGATACCGATGACAGCGCCGGCGTCTCCGACCCATTCATGCCAGCCAAGAGGCGCGCCGGCCTCCACTGCCAGGCGGGCCTTCACGTCGGGAGGTAGAATCTCATCGCGATAGCTCTTCTTCTGTGCCCTGAAGAGCTCCCAACTCGGCATGCTGACGACGCGGGCATCGATCCCCTCTGCCGCCAGCTTCTCTTGCGCCGCCAGGATCAGCGACACCTCGGAACCGCTGGCGATCAGTACCGCATGAGGCACAGGCCCCTTCTCTCTGGATAAAATATAGGCGCCATTCAGGAGGCCTTCCGCGCCGGCCAGTTTGCTTCTGTCCGCGATCGGCAGATTCTGGCGGCTCAACAGCAGCATGACCGGGCCTTTCCGTCGCGCGAGCGCCAGGCGCCAGGCATACGACACCTCGTTGGCGTCGGCCGGCCGGATGATGCACAAATGCGGCATGGTGCGCAGGGAAGCCAGCTGCTCCACAGGCTCGTGCGTCGGGCCATCTTCACCCACGGCAACCGAGTCGTGAGTCATCACATAGATGGCAGGCAGTTCCATCAGGGCGGCGAGGCGTATCGCGGGCCGCGCGTAGTCGGTGAAGACGAAGAATGTGGCGGCGAAGGCGCGCAGGCCTCCGTGCAGAATGATCCCGCTTGAAGCCGCGCACATGTTGAGTTCGCGCACACCCCAGGCGAAATTGCGATTGGCATACGCTCCTTTGGCAAAATAGGAGGTGCACTTCATCAAGGTTTTAGTCGACGGAGACAGATCGGCGCTGCCGCCGATCAGCCACGGCACCTTGCTCGCGAATGAATCGACGATCTTGTTTGACGCGGAGCGAGTCGCCATCGGGCCATCGGATGGCTTGAAAACAGGGATGTCCTTGTCCCATCCGAGGCGCAGTTCCGTCCTCAGTGCTTCCTCGAATCTTTGTGCCGGCTCCGGAAAAGCCTGTTTATAGGCAGCGAACTTCTGCTGCCATGCCGCTTCCAGCATTCGTCCGCGAGCTACGGCTTCGCGCATGTGCTGCAGAGCCCGGTCCGGCACAAGGAACTCCGCATCTTCAGGCCAACCGTAAAACTTCTTGACCAGCTTGACCTCTTCCTTGCCGAGCGGCGAACCGTGCGCTTCACATGTATCCTGCTTATGGGGGGAACCATAGCCTATGTGGGATCTCACCATAATAAGGGATGGACGATCCTTTTCTTCTTGCGCCTGCCGGATTGCCTCGGCCAGGGCAGAGAGATCATTCGCCTTTTCCCCAATGTCCTGCACATGCCAGTGATAACCCTCGAAACGACGCGCCACGTCATCCGAATAGGAGAGTTTCGTCGGCCCTTCGAGGCTGATGTAGTTATTGTCGTAAAACCAGATGAGCTTCCCGAGGCCGAGGTGTCCTGCTGTGGAAGCAGCCTCGTGGGAGGCGCCTTCCATCAGATCGCCGTCGCCGCAGAATGCGTAGGTATGATGATCGACAATGGTGTAGCCTTCGCGATTGTACGTGGCCGCCATATGCGCTTCGGCAATCGCCATCCCGACCGAGTTCATCAGCCCCTGGCCGAGAGGCCCCGTAGTGGTCTCCACTCCCGGCGTCAAACCACATTCAGGGTGACCGGGCGTCCTGCTTCCCCACTGGCGAAAACTTTTGATATCGTCGAGCGAGAGATCATGGCCGGTAAGATAAAGCATGGCATACAGCAGCATCGAGGCGTGGCCGCAAGAAAGGACAAAACGGTCCCGATCAAACCAGGCGGGATTTTCCGGGTTGAACCGGAGGAACCGGCGCCACAAAACATAGGCCAGCGGCGCCAGTCCCATGGGCGCCCCGGGATGCCCCGAATCGGCCTTTTGAATGGCATCCATCGCCAGGGTCCGTATGGTACAGATCACCAAATCCTCAGTCGACATACTCTCGAGATTGCTCATGGACTCTCTCCCTAGTGCTGATAGAAAATGAGGGTGTGGACCGGAATGGCCATGTCGTCGATCCCATCGCCGTTGATGATGCGCCCGTCGGGAAACCGGTAGTAGGTCGAAGGATAATTCCATCTAACGCCGGCGATGCTGGAGGCGGGCCGGCTGGATCTCACGAAACCGCCGTAGATGTAACCCACCAGCAGGCGAGTGCCCAGCGGCGGGCGCTCAAGGAAAGCCCGCAGGGTTGCGCTGTTTTTGAGTTCGCGGCCAGTCCGTATCAGACCGTTTGAAAAAAAATAGATGGTAGTATCTCGATCGTAGGCGTCACCGGCCAGGGCACGGGGAGTGCTTCCGTCTTTTCCAATCTCCAGGAAGCCTGCCATGGTCTGTTCGCTCTCAGCATCTCCCTCGGCCGCCAGCACGCGCGTTCCCTCCGGTATTTTGTCCCAATCCTGGATCTGATCGCCGCGCAGGCGCTTGCCATCTGGGAAAACATAGATGGTATCGGGCTGGTTGTAGCGGTCGCGCGCAATGTTCCAGGGGGTCCAGCTTCCAGTGACGACATTCGCCTCTGCCGGAATCTGGATTTGGGGCGATGGAGAGTGCGCGGAGGCGCCGGCAACCGCCGAACCTCGGGCATAGAGAAACCGATAGAGTTCCGCGTCGGCGACGATCAGACGTCCCGCCTCTACATCCGCATCGTGTTCCGGTTTGGATAACAATCCCAGCTTCAACCTGACATCGGGCCGGGCGAAAATCATGCCGCAGCGCTTGCGTCCTCGGTGATCATTGAGATGGAAAAGGTTCGGGCAGCCATACGCGACCATCGAATGAGTAAGCACGCGCTTGTCGGCAATCCCGTACGTCGTCTTCAGCTGTCCCAGCAGGGCGCGCAACGCGACGTACTGGGCATCGGTAACATCCTGGTTGTGGTAGCCGACCACCTCGATGCCGATGGAGTAATCGTCGATGTTCCGGTGTCCTTCCCACATGCTTCGTCCCGCATGTGTGGCGATCTTGGCACGGTCGATGATACGCAGCACATTGCCCTCGGTACCCACGAAGTAGTGGGCCTCACCACGGCGCCAGACCTTATCGAGCGAACCTGCCTCCGCCCCTTCCGTCGTGTGCAGCACAATATAGAGAGTATGGGGCCGCAAGGGCCGGCGCTCGTTTTTGGGGCTGAGGCGGTCGACGATTTTCAGTCCCGCTGCTGACCTCGGGAAGGCGGCCTGGATTCCTCGTAGCGCCACCGGCAGTGCCAGAACCGTGCCCATACCCGCTTGCAGCAGCTGGCGCCGCGTGCTCTTTTCTGCTGTCCTCACCATTACCTGACCTTTCGCCAAACTGTCTTTCTAACAGATGCCCAAGGGCACTTCAAGGACGGAAACTGCGATCGATGCATTCAGAGGGTGGCCGCGATCACTGATTTTGCAAAAATCTGTTGTTTGAGGACGATAAGAGAGGTAACGTCGGACGGGGCTGGGGTCCAGCGAACACGCATACGCGGATTGATTCCTAAACCCCGATTCATCAGGGAAAGTCCCTGACGTGCGGTGGTTCTGCTATGACCTGCATTCGTATTCGTGGTGTCGTAGGGCTGGCGCTGTTGTGCTCTTTCCTTGTCCTGTCTCGCCATGGAGGATTTGCCCAGGCAAATGGCGCAAAAAACAATCCTCTGAATCTTCAGTTGCCCGTTTCCGTTGAGTGGAATGAGTCGTTGAATCCTCGCGCCCAAAACATAATGGCCGCCGATGGCTTCAAGTTCCGCGGCGGCACGAAGAATTTCAAGATGCAATTTTCCACGCAGGCGCCCGGCATCCTGGGCGGGAAGCAGTTTCAATGGATGCCCGGAGGGTACCAGCTTTCCGAGTTCGTTCTTTCGAGAAAATGGGGATCCATTCAAGGATTCCGGAGTCTTCGCTACAACACTCGGATTGTCCAGCCCGACCTCGCCCGCACCATCACGGGAGCCGGAATCGACGTCCCGAAGTCCTTCCTCGGCACTCGTCTTTCCGCCTATTTCCTTCACGCCGCCCCTACTCCGGAGGCCAGTCGTTCCAAACCCAATTCCCTGGCGGGATCCGAGGGCTCCCAAGTCGGTCTAACTCTGGCGCGTGAACTGCGGAAGGATACCAAGGTCCAGGCAGAGTGGGCTCAGTCTCAACAGCAGTCAAATGGGTTCATTTCTGACAACCGGACGGGATCGCCCGGGCGGACGCGCTGCGGTCTGATGTTGAGACTCGACAGCACTGTGGTTCGAACCGAAATCAGCTCTTCACTTGCCGTCAGAGACGAAGGCCTGGCCAATCCTGCGGCTCCGGCGTACGGTCCGGGGAAACAGAATCTCCGTTTGGATGCGCGGCGGAAATTCCGAGGGCACCAGTTTCAGTATAGCTCCCAATCGGACGACCAGAGAGCCTCTCCGTTTCTGGGCGTGGCCGTCATTGATGTGAGGGAGCATACCGCCGGCTGGAATTACGCTCCCAAGCACCTGCCCCAGGTTTCGGCAGCGCAGACCTGGAGCCGGCAAACGGCAGCAGGCAGGGCCGAGCAAGAAAGCGGCTTTCGGATGGCGCTTGCCAAGTCGTTGCGCAGGATCAACGCCAGCCTGGCGTTGGCTCGCACGATGCGCTCGGACCTCCGCTCTTCACGTCTCTTATGGGATCGCACTGTGCTAAGTGGAGACGCAACGGTCGAAGTGCGCAAGGGACAACGTCTGCATGTGCGCTATGAGTCAAGCGGGATGAGGCAACACACGATTTTGCAGGAGGTGTCTGCTTCCAGCCTTCAATTGGATACGCGCGTCAACGTATGGGGTGACAAGCTTTCACTGACTCCGACGTTTGATTTGCGCCGCCAGCGTGGCAGCCTGCCCGTATTGAGCCTGTCGACGGACCGCTTTTCATTATCCGCGCTGATCAAAGTCCCACGCTGGATCCCCGGGACGGACTTCCTGATTCATTTCGCATCCAACCACGTCCGTTCGGCCGGGCGGCCGGACTGGAACCGTGCGGACCTGGTCATGCGCTGGAATTTCAAACGGTTTTGAACTCCTGCGGAAGCAGCTCTTCTCATCCTTCTTGCGCGATTGTCTGCGTGCCACTGCGGCTGTGAGTAATCCCGGTGGGAAAGTGCATTCCCGTATTTTTAATCTTCAGCGCTCAGTCGCCGGCGCGGGAGCACCTTCCGGCCAGGCTTGATGCCTATCACGACCGCTTGAAGAGATCCAAAAATGCCTGCCGGTGGTTGTCTTCAGGTTTGGGAGGAGCGGCGCCGCTTCCTTGTTTCTCAACCAGAACTTTGGCTTCAAAAAACAGGCAGAAGTTGTTGGCGCTTTTGTTGGTCACGCGCGCTTCGACGGGCTTGACGCACTCGTTGCGTGCCGCAGGATCAAAGTTCAGGCAGTTGCGGCAGGTGTGCAGATCCGTCCCGCAGTTTTTGCAGCGTTCTGTCAGCTGAATCTGATCCGTAATCTGGATCTCTGCCGCACAGTTATTGCAGCGCGTAATCAGGTGGAATCGGGTCTCGACACGTGCTCCGGCGCCCTTTTGCCGCGGCGGTAGCTTCGGTTTTTTGTCGCGGTCATCATCCTGATAGCCGTGTTGACGATACTTTCTGCTCATTTTCCTCCTCAAAGACGCTGTGATGGAGAAGATCTGCAAGGACGGGATTCACTATAATGATACACATCCCCGGCAATGCGGTCTAGATGCTTCAGGCCGGAATCCAATGAAATTGGTTGATGGCAATGAAACCTGATTTTGTCCTAATTCCAGGCAGTACGTCCACTATTTTTATCGGAATTTTGTGATTCAGACCGTACAAACTAAAGGCAGCCACGAATGACACGAATAATCCTGGCGGAAACGAAAAGACCTTATCGCATACCGCGCCAATTACCTGCGAATTTGCCTCCTCTCTCTTTTCGTGCTTTTCGTGCCATTCGTGGCTAGGTTTTTTCCTGTTGTTTGAATCGCAGATCGGCATTCTCTGGAATTTTGATCTCCAGGCTCTGCCATCATTCGTCATTCGTCATGCCCGCCAGGTCGGTTTGCAGGTATTCCCACTCCTGCATGAAGCGCGCCAGTTCCCCTTGAAGTTGTTCGTGCTCCTCCATGGTAGCTCGGAAAAGGGCGTAATCGCGGTAGAGGTCTTCGGAGGCCAGCCTTTGTGCCAGAGCTGCGATGCGCGTTTCGTGGGTGTGGATTGCAGACTCAACCCTCTCGATCTTTTCTGTCAGCTGCTGGATCTTGTAGGGATTGACCCTTTTCCTCGTGCGCTCGCGAGGCACCAGGCTCTCCCGTTCCGGCGCTGCGGTTTCAGGCTCACGCTCCGATTGCTGTCCCGCGGCCATCTCGGATTTCTTTTTATACAGGTAATCCTCATAGTTCCCCAG
>Ga0315284_10002157_pt1 | contig 28239 bp, 29 predicted proteins | sample YL17G09_16_MG_FD_203696 | JGI IMG/M metagenome (GOLD analysis project Ga0315284, IMG submission 203696) | Sediment microbial communities from Yellowstone Lake, YNP, Wyoming, USA - YL17G09_16 | ecosystem: Environmental > Aquatic > Freshwater > Lake > Sediment | place: USA: Wyoming | collected...
GGGCGGGAAGAGCGTCTGCGCAGCGGGGCCGCTAGTGGCAGTCGGGTCGGCCAGCCATACGTCGTTGCCAGACTGCACCGACGTATCCCGCAGGTATACAGCCTGTGTGTTCAGCGTCAGGATCGCGGCGTTGCTGGTGGTGGTGCCGTTATTATCCGTCACGCCGCAAGTGATGGAGCCGCGCTGGTCTGACGAGATGACGGTGCGAGAGTAGGAAGGACTGTCGCTGCCGACGTTCGTGCCGTTCAGCTTCCACTGGTAGTGCAGTGCGCCACCCGACGAGGTGGCGATGACGCTGAAACCGGCACTAGCGGCGACGTCGGCGGCGACGGCGGCGGGGTGCGAGAGGATCGTGGGGCCGGTGGTTGCCGGTTCGGTCAGCAGAATTGACCACGCGCCGGTATTATTAAACCCGGCACCCGAAAAGGCCGCGCTTCGCGTTCCGGTTGCGCCGGTTGCCGCTAGTATTTCGTAGAAAAATTGGCCCGATTCATCTATTGACCCACCATCGGGGCCGAGTGTCATGCCGGATGGGGTTGTAACCGATTTATTAGACGTAAAGCCAAACGCACAAACCAATGCTTGCGTTATGGTGCCCGATACGCTCGGCGCAATCGCGGGTGTCGCGGTCTGCGGTGTGCCCGCCGTTGCAGACCCAAAGGTAATAGCCCCATTACTGCTACGCAAAACAAAGCAGACAGCCGTTGCGAAGATGTCTCCCGTCGCGCTTACGGTAAAGCTCGCGCCTTCAGAGCCATCCATGCTGCGTGAAAAAATATCTATTCGGTTTTCGGTGGTGCCACTACCGAGAATGGCTAGAGAGCCTTCCAGAGTCCATCCTGACGGCGTATTAAGCGTTGCACCATTTTCATAATACGAAACCAGAATAAGGCCGAAGTCGCCCGCCGCCGTTCCCGTTGGCTTCGTGATGTTGCCAGAAGTCGCCGGGTTAAACTCTACGTATCGGTCAGTCGCATCGACTCTTGAGAAGGCCATTACGCCACCCCTGCGCTAATCACTCCTATGCTCACGTTGGCACCAGCGTGTTGACACTCGTGCCTGCTACGTCAGGACTCCCGACCTTGTACTCAACCAGAAAGAATGGGCCACCAACGAGCATCGACACAGACCAATTGCCGGAGCCGTCCGATTGCGTTTCAAGGATGAATGATTTGTCGGCTGTACGAAAGATGAGCACTTGACAATTTCCCAGAGCTGCGCCGGTGCTGTCGCGGCTCACGCCGGATAGCGTCATGTTCAGCCGCCCCATCACACGGTTAAATCCCTGCTTGATGCCGACCACGACGTTGACAGGGTTGATGCCCATGTCTGCGGTCACGCTCTGGTACGGTTGACCCAAGTCACGGAGATTTGGGTGTGCGCAGAAGCGATTCACACCAGCCTTGTTGACGATGTTGGGGCGCGAGGGAAGCACGAACGCCGGAGTGTTCGCGTTGCTGACTTGCGCGGCATTCTTGTACGCTATAAGTCGGTTGGCATCCGTTAAGACGGTGTTGACGCTCTGCGTGCGCGGGAACTGGCAAGGCACAGTCAGACCCCCATCAGCTGTTCGGAGAACGCACGCATGACAGGAGCCTGCTCGTCGTCGTACCGCTCAATGACGCCCTTGGCTGATGCCAGCATGTGCTCGCACATCTGGCGCGGCGGGAGCGGGGCGGCAACGTCAACCCGCCCCTCCATGTTCATCGTGATGGTGAGCACCTTGGCTATCGGGCTGAAGTGCTCGTCCGATGTCATGAAGATCACCTTGCGTGCGTCTGCGAGGATGTTGTAGCACAGCGGCTTGTACTTCATGGGCGCACCCACGTCGTACACGCCGCGACTCGTCTCCTGCACGACGATGTGGCAGGCTTCCACGGTCAGTTCAGTACGTCAACTTGGTAGTTGTGCACCGTCATCGAGCCAGTCGCCACGGTCTGCGTGAAGAACACGTCGAGCGCGGAAGCAGCGGTGTTGTCCATGCCTGCGCCAACGGCAGGTGTGCCGACAGGAACCATCAGCGAGCCGTTACCACCCACGGCTGGCAGCGGGGCGAGAATTACTGCTTCCGAAGTAAACTGACCACGCGGGAAGAAAGTTGTGGTGGTGACTGTGCCCACAGCGCGGCAGACCAGCAGAACTTCGAGATACCACGGCACCGTTGTCTTGGCGACGATGTTCAGGTTCAACGCGCCGGTATCGAACACGATGGTCGTACCTGCCGACCCCATACAGATGTCGTACCGCGCCGTTCCCGGCGTAGTGACGACGCAGGAGATTCTGCCGCTCAAAAGGAACTTGATGGCGCGACGAATCTGGAAGAACATATTCGGCAGGACGATGCGCTCTGCGGTGGGGATACAGGAAGCACGTGCCGCAGCGGTAAGCGTTGGCCCGTCCGTTGCCGACATTACGATGGTTTCTTGTGACATGGTGTGTCTCCTAGATTAGAGGCCGAAGATGCCGGAAGCATTCCACGTCACGGTGATGTTGCCACCGTTCGGCGTGACAGGAAGGCCGGTGACGGAAGTGTCAAGGTACGCGACCAGTTGCCATGTGGTCTGTGCACCTGCATTCTTGACGAAGACTACCAGCGCCTCGACGCTCGCGCCGGATACCGCCGTGAAGGTGATATCCGCGCCATCAAACACACCGTTGGTGTATGCCTTGGTCGCGCCGACTTCCATCGCGGTGCCGATCTGACCATCAACCACGTCGTTGGCACCGCCTGCGTCGTAGAACTGGTGCGCGGCGTTGTATGTGTAGACGCCCGTATCAACGAGGGCAACAAACACCCCCGTTGCGCCGGAGCCGTTGAGCGCAGAGCCAGCAGTTGCCTGCAGCAGCGCCTCTTTCCATTTGGGGTACAGTGCGTTTGCCATGTTGGCTCCTTATGCGTCTGTCAGCGTGTAATCGGTCGGACGACCGAGGTTGTCGAACTTTGTGACTCGTATGTGAATCACTCGCTTCGGTGGTACTGCTTTCTCCTGTGCTGCCTCGATCAAGTTATCCATCACTATAGCATGTGACTCCAGCATCTTGTGGCTCTTAATGAGAGTCGCAATGATCTCAAGCGTGTTCTCGCTTTGCGCCAGCAAGGCTGTAGCGATATCCTTCGCTGCACCATCGTCCTTCGCTGTCGGCTCCGGCAGTTCCTTCTTCACTTCTTCCTTCGCTTCTTGCTTCGGTGTGTCTTTGCGTCGCACGGTCAGCCCCCAACACAGGTGAGTAGTTCTCGAAATGCCTTGCGCTCTTTGAGGCCATCGTTCAGCGCTTCGCGTATATTGACTTGTTCAGTCCGGTACTCGCCGTCGCTGAGAATCTCACGCGGGATCGTCATCGAGTCGAGGACGGCTTCAGGGATGTCGCGCAGTGACGCCTTGGTGACGGCGGCTTCTGCTCCCTTGATCTCGCTGTGAAGCGCGGCAAGTTTCTCCGGCGTGTACTTGTCGAGCGAGCCGCCGCGCTCTTCCATGACAGCGGCGACGCCATCGTAGAACGCCTGCGCCACACGTGCGCGTGCGTCCGTAATGTCCTTGGGCACACGCTTCAGGAAGAACGACGTGATGTACGCCGCGTTGTACGCTTGCCCACCGATGTTTACGCGGGTGTCTGCCTTCGAGAAGTTCTTCGAGTCAAGCTGCAAGCCCTTCATCTGCGCGGGCGTGATGCTGGCGTCCTGCTTGTTGCCCTCGGCGACGATGACAACGTAGTCATCCGGCTTGCCGTCCGTCCACTGCATGAGCTTCTTCTCGGAGATGTTGTACGCGTTCTTGTACTTGATCATCTCGGAGTGCTTCTTTGGGTCGTTCTTGCTGAACTTCTCGTCCGCCCACGCCTTGGCATGGGCCAGCAGTTCTTCAGGGTCGTGGAAGTTGTAGGTGTCCACGTACTCCCGCGCCGAGATCACGTCCACGCTGCGCCCGGGGTTCTCTGCTTTCCAGCGCGTCTCCACTCCGCGTGCATGTCCCTTGCCCTCACCGGCGTTGCTCGGGTACAGGTTGTCATGCACATCGGGGCGCAGGACGAACGGGTTGACAGAGGGGGCAGACTCCTTGCCCTTCTTATCAACGACCTTGTCCACGTACTTGTTGTGCGTGTACACGTTCGGGGTGATGAACTCGCCGCGAAGATCATCCTGCCCTTCCAGCGACCAGTCTTCAACTCCCTTCGTCGCAGCCATGCGCTTGGCGGTTTCCTCGTCGCCCTCGCCGCCTGCATCGCCCTTCTTGGCTTCGTTCTGCACGTCAGCCTTTGTGCCTGAGTGCTCCTTCTCGAAGGCGTCGTACACCTTCTCGTAGTTCTTGCCAAACTCCTGCTTCATGGCTTTCTCGAAGTCACCAGCAGCGATCAGACTCTCGTAGTGACGGGCCGTTGCACGCTGTTCTTCCGTCGTCATCTCCAGCGGGTCGTACACAGGCGGGGGCGTCAACTTGGCCGAGCGGGTATGCTTGCGCATCTGGTCGATGAACTCGCCTACCTCTTGGCGGGACAGGTTCTCGCCGTCAGGGTGAAGGCTGCGGATAGTGTCTGCCATCACGCCGTGCTTCGTCGCCTTCTCCGTCATGCCTTTGTGCGAGTCGTAGAACTTGATCAGTTCCGGTGTCACGCCGCGTCCGTTCACTGTATCGTGCACGTCGAGCAGGGTCGCGCCAAGCTCGTCGCCGAAATAGTTGTGCAGCTCCTTCATCGTCTTGGGGGGCAACTTCGTACCATCGCGCATGTGGCCGATCACGCCGTGCATCAGCGAGCCGAACAGCTTCGCTTCGTTCGGGAAGTCGAGCAGTTCAGGACTCTGGCGCTCCAGCACCGGCATGATGATCTCGTTGATCTTCGCGTGCACACCGGTCAGGTCTTCAGACTTCTTCGCACCGCGCAGCGCATCCAGCTCAGCCTGCTTGGAAGCGATGTACGCCTCATGCTGCTGCACATCTTGCGGCGTCATCGGGTCTTTGGTGTCGGCCATCGCCACTTCGTGCGCCTTCTTGGCAGCGTCGATGTTGCCTTGGATCGTCGCTTCCTCTGGGCTGACTTCAGGCTTCTTGCCTTCCTTGCCACGCGCCCAGCTTTCGCTCACGCGGTCAGCCAGTGGGCCGATCTTCCCTGCTGTGTCCATCGCCAGACGCTTGGCGGCGATGAACGCACGGCTGACTTCGCTGGTGATCGTCTCACGCGCCTTGGCAAGCTGCGCCTTGATTTCCGGCGAGATGTTCGCCATCGACATCATGTCCTGCGCCCACGTGTCGGCGTACTCCGTCGCCTTGGCGTCGGATGTCTCCATTGCGTCGTACCCGTCGACGAGTTCGTCCTTGGCGATCTTCCGCGCCGCCGCCATCTCCTTGACGGTATCGACCACGGCTTTCTTCGCGTCACCGGCCTTGTCGCCAACTTCACTCAGCTTGCCCTTCACGTACTCAGCCAGATCGCCGACGCCCCCCAATGCATTCTGCTTGCGTCCGTGGGCGTACGCACCGGCCCCGCCGATCACGCCGAAGGGTGCGCCGATGGTGGCACCACCCACGCCTGCTTCCAAGAACCGTTCAGAATCGCCTGTACGGTCACGATTCGGGTTCAGGGCTGTTTCCCCCGCCACACTGATTCCCTCGCCGCCCACCCCTGCCGCCGCCTGTCCAGCAGCGGATTCGGCGATGTTCTCGCCCATCGTTGGCAGCAAACCCTTGGAAGCAGCGTTCTCGACCCCTCTTCCGAGCAATTTACCGGTCATGGCGACAGGAACTACGTTCATCGCGGCGGCACGGCCAGTACCGACCAGCGTGGCGTTCACCAAGCGCGTACCCGGGCTGGCTTGCATGGCGACAGGGTCGTTCTGCTGCTGCTGGATAGTCGAGCCAATCTCCATCGGGGCGATCGCGCCAGTGGCGGCGGCGAGGCCAGCACGTGGGTTGCGGGTCAGCAGTGTGGCCCCCATGCCCAGCGCCATCGGCAGCGTGGACTTGCCGATCATGCCGGTGCCGTAGTCGTATGCGTTGCGCAGCCCTGTCATCAGGTCAGGCGAGTCGCGCACCTGCTTGAACGTGTTGATGGCGGGGCCAGTCTCTTCGCTCTGCTGCTGCAAGGCACGTGACTGCGCGTACTGATCACGAGCGAAGTCACTCGCACCAGCCACCTCACCGACGTTGCCAGCGACAGCACGCAGCTGTCCTTCGATTCCCGGCAGACTGGAACGCAAGCCGCGTGTGAACGCCGAGGCGTCGTCCACAGGCGGTGGGGCGCGTTCGATCAGCCCACCGTCTGGTCGATCCCAGTCAAGCAGCGCCATGTTATTTCTCTTTCTTGATCAGGTCATCATAGCGCGTGTCGGTAGCACCCAGCCACCACTTATTGCCGCGAAGGTCGCTCTCGTTGACCACGTGACCGGACGCATTGCCCTCCTTGTCATACCCGCGCAGCACGTTAGGACGCCACACGTGCTTCTCTTGTTGCAGGTAGGCAGGGCCGGTGTTGGTCACCGCGCCCCTGCCGCCCAGCGGGTTGAGTGTAGAGTGGTTGGCATTCGCTACATCCTCGACCTGTTTCTTACGGATAGCCACGCCGACCACATGGGACGGAAGCGCCCCCAAGCCGTCGCGCACGAGAGTCTGGTAGCGCTGCTGTGCAGCGGCGTCGTTCGGATTCTTCGCCAGTTCCTGCTTCGCGTTCTCCAGATAGTCGGTGTACGCAACCTTCACGGCGTTGATGTGCGTCGCCACAGCAGCCAAGTCAGGCTTACCATCCGCTGTCGGCGGCAAACCGCTGGCAAGATGTGTCGCCAGCTTGTCTTCAGCGGCCTGACGGTTGGCAAGGTCTTTGTTCGCCACCTCGTTGCCGTGCTTCGCCACCTCGAACTGGTACTGGCGATCCGCTATCGACTTCGCCTGAAGCGCGGCTTGCTTGGCTGTTGCGGCAGTCATGTAGTGGCCCTCGCGGGTCACGTCGTTGCCGCGCAGGCTGGCGTCGTTCTGCAAGTCCTGACCACGCAGGGACGAGCTGTAGGTCATCTGCTGACCACGGCGCGTGTTCGCTTCGCTTGCAATGTTGGCGCGGCGAGCCTCGGTCATCAACTGTTGCTTGTTGAACTGGCGAAGATCGCGGCCCCGCGAAGCCATACCCGCCCACGTGCTCAAGTCGTACTTGCTCTCGTCGAACGGAGTCGGGCCGGTGTCAGCAGGCTTGGCAGCAGCGTCCTGCTGCGCGTACATGGCACGGCGAGCCGCACGATCGTTCATCGGGTCAACGGGGCGGCGCAGTGCGTCTTGACGTTCCTGCCAGTTGCGTGCACGCAGACTCTCTGTCTCGCGCTGCATCTGGCCCTTGTTGTCGTTGACCAGCACCGTCTTGTTACCGTCGCGGCGGTTGATCTCGGCCTGAGCCGCTGCGACGTTCGCAGGGATGGGCTTGGAGAAGTCGCCGTTGTTGTTGTGGTCTTCGATGGTGGCGAGCAACTCCTCGTCCGACACCGGCTTCGCAGCAGGCGCAGCGCCAGCCTTGGCAGCAGCGGTGGCGGCAGCGGGTGCAGCAGCAGCCGCTGGCGACTGATACGTGTCGTTGTCACGGTGCGTGATCGCACCAGAAGCGCCCATCGTCAACGCGTTGCCCAGATCAGACGCTGCGCCAAGAGCACGCAGCGTACCGAAGCGTGCCATGTTGCCAGCGGTGCTACCGTTCGGGTCTGCGCTCAAGCCCGGGAAGCGTGCCTCATACCGCTGCGTGCTGTCGGGAGCCGCAGACTCGTACGCCATCACGGCGGGTGCCACATACGGAAGCGCCTTGCCTACGAACTTGGCTGCGCCACCGACCACGCGCCCGGGCAGCGACGCAGCAGCTTTGTTGTAGCCAGCACGCAGGGATGACGGCGCACGCTCGCTGTGGCCCACCGCGTCAGTCATGCGCGGGTCTACTCCCGGCATTGGCTCAGGCACTACGGCATTCGGCGTCGCACGCACGTCGCCTGCAATCGGGCGTTTCACACCTTCCTGCATCGGGCCTGTATAGGGGCGACGTTCGGGTGACGCAGCTTGCCAGCCGTCTGAACGGATGGTGGGACCGCTATCCGCAGCGGTTGCCGCACGCACGCCCACATCGCCTGTGCCGCCAATCCAGTCAGTACCTGTTGGCAAGTTGACTGTCTTGAACCGCGAAGGATCAACCTTGTACGGAACAGGTTCGGGTGCGCCGCGCAGTCCTGCCACCGTATCTCCTACCTTCGCCGCTGCATCACTCGCCACCTCACCCACCTTCGTCGCAGCGGCAGCGGCTTTCGGTGCAACCTTGTCGTACATCTCACCAGCCTTCTCCGCGACCTTCGCGCCACCACGCTTGATGGCGTTCCAGCCACGACGGGGGAGACTTTCCTCGGCAGCGGCAGGTGCGGCAGTAGTGGGTCGGCCCCACTCATCCACCGGAGGACCACCACCTTCCAAGTGCACAGGCTTGCGCAAGCTGCGAGCATCTGCCATGCGATGCCCTTGCGCGATGCTGGCTGACATCGAGCCACCATCAGCCCTGCCTTGCGCGACCTGAGTCAGTACCGATTTATCCCAACCCGCCATCAGATCGGGCTGCATAACTTTCGGACGCCACTGCATGGACGGTCCCGCCGCCTGCATGGAGGTTGGCGCAGGGGCGGTTACAGCAATTGGTGCCATACGCTGAACAGGCGGGGGCGCGAGTGCGGGAGATACCGGCGACGCAACAGCACGTTCCATCGCACGCGAGTTCTGGTCAGGGTACGGGTTGCCACGGAGAACAGGCGCAGGCGCAGGCGCAGGCGCAGGCGCAGGCGCAGGCGCTGCACCCATGATGTTCGGCGACTGAGCGTTGCCTGCGTCGTTGTTGTGGAACATCGTCTGACCATTCGCGCCCGTACCCACGGAGCGCAACGGGCCATTCCCGCTACCAGTGATGGAGATGTGCGACGGCCCCCCAGCTTGCACCGGCACTTGGAAATCTCCGTTGACATCCGGGTCGCCGCCTTCAGCGAAGTGACCCTTGCGCAGGCCGTGCATGGTCTGTTCAGCCGCACCGTGCTCGTTCAGTTCGCCGTCGCCATCACGGTCAAACTGCGGCTTGTGGTACTGCTCCAGCAACTCGTCAAGGTTCTCCTTACCGATGTGCTTGACGACATCAGCAGGCAGCACGTACTCTTCCGCCGACAGCATCGCCGGAACCTTGTCTTCGCGTGGGCCACCGGGGCCAGTCACCATGCCGCCGCGCTCGAACATCTGGATGCCGCCCTGAAGGTCGCCGCCCTCGCGCAAGCCAACTGCGCTCTTAGCACGCTGGAACAGCGAGGGCTTGGCGACGGGGTTGCCTGTTGCGTCCACGCCGTACTTGGCTTGGAACGCCGCATCGTACTGGCCTGTCGGCGCAACAGGTGCAGCGGGGGCGACGGGTGCAGCAGCGGGTGCGGCAGGTGCGGCAGGGATGGGGTATCGGCTTGGCTGTGTCTGTGCAGCAATAGCACTATCCAGATCACGCTGGCGGTTGGCAAGCGACGTGCCGATAGACACTTGCGGCACGATGCTGGTCGGCGGTTGGGGGTCGCTTGCTGAACCCCCCGGTGCGAGGAACAGCGGCATCTTGCGCAGGGCTTTGTCCTTGCGCTCGAAGTTCTTGGTGATGTTGCTCTTCTTCGTTTTCATGGCAATCCTTTATCCGGCGAGTTGTTCGTTAACCGAGGCAACACCATTCAAGCCGCTTAACGAAAGCCCAGCGATGCGGGAGAACGCATCCGCTGACGCGCTCTTAGCTTGGACATCGTGAAGAATAGACTGCGAAATGAAATTCGCAGCCGTGTCGATATAATGCTGATTCTTTTCCATGCTGCTCGTATCTCCGCGCAGAGTGATCTCACTATTCTGTATGCCGACGCGGTAGTAATCTACCAACGCTCGCAGAGCTTCGACTTTAGCACGGGCGATGGATTCCTGATAAGACATCTCGCTATGTACTAGCCCTGCGTACGCCGACACCAATCCGTTCATGGCATTGGCAAAGCCGGTTTGGTACTGCACACCTAACCCCGCAGAGAACTTGTCGAAGTCCAACCGCAAGCCGAGATTGTCGAACGCAAGCTTAGCGTTGTACTTGTTGACGTCCGTCTCAAGTTCGGAGTAACGCAGCCGCGCTGCAGATATAGCCGCGAACTTGGCCTGCTCGCCAGCTGTCTGCGCATCCATCAGACGCATGTACGCGTCAACGGATATCTTGGCCGAATCGAAAAAGAGCTGCTGCGTCTTCACTGCCTGCTCCGCTGCTATCTGTGACGCTGCATCCAGCGTAGCTTGCTGGCTGCGAGCAATCTGCTTGGTGACTACACCGCCCGGGAGACTGAACCCACGTGCCGCCCACTTCGAGATCGTCTCGCGCTCGTTGCGGGATGCTTCACGCACAACCTGATCCCGCGCTACTACCCACGCCACGTTCTGTGTGCCGTCCTGTGCAATCGCCAACCCCACCGCGATGTTTGCGTTGGCAGTAGCGAAGTTCGCCGTCAGGTTCGCATCCCACAACGCTACAGCATTGTTCAGCTCGATCATAGCCATCGCCTTAACTGTGGCAAGAGCGGATGTGGTAGCAAGCTCAAGGGCAGTCAACTTAGCGTCAGAAGAACTTGCAGTCGACCCATTGAACATGTTCTCGTACAGGGAAGTCATCGACGTCACGGAGAGCAGATCAGGCATGTACTGCGCGATCCACATTTTCTGTAGCTTGTCCACGTCAGCCGTCACCAGACCGGACGTCTTTGCGTAGTCCACATTCAGGAACTCGGGCATAACGGGAAACGCCGGTAGCGAGGGGAGCGGCTTGTCTGTAATAGCGTGAACGTCGTCTGTAGATGGAGGCATCCTGCTGATAGTGTCATTCGTAGCATTCTGTGCGCCCAGCGCGGCGGTGGTTGCGCGAGTGATGTTGGCCGTGGCTATCGCTACCAACTTGTCGATAAGTACGTCTGCTGCTGACATATTAAGCTCCGCGTCTGGCGAGTTTTACTGGGTTTATCTCAATCGAGTCGACCTCGAAGTCGTCACCGGCAATGTTGCTGATTTTGAACTGCCAGAATCTTCCTACCAAGCCTTTGCCCAGCGTCGCACGCATACCGCGCACCTCGCCGACAGCCGCACGGTCGTCGTTGAACTCATAGTACAGGGGGGCCTTCTTGTTCACAACAGCTTGCAGCTTCAGCTTCCCTGCCGTCGAGGCCGACACGTAGACCACGGGAACCTTCTTCTCGTGGCTGTCGTTGAAGTCGTCCTCTGCAAGCGTGAACGACGCATTGACAGCACGCCCTGCGTCCGTAGCTGCGTCCACTGCGTAAATCCCGCCCGCGTTGGAGATGTACGCAACACCCGCGAAAGTCGTAATCGAGTTTGCAGGCAGGTCGGTGTAGCGAGAAGGCGCGTGGCTCTCGTAGTTGAGTGCCCAACCAGCATACGGAGTGTTGTACGGATTCTCCGTAGTCGGCGTAGTACCTGCCTTGACCAAATAAGCCAGCGCCACTCCACCGGCAGAGACACCACCTGTGGGTGTGTGCAGAGGGTGCTTATCGTCCAGCGCCGCCGAGCCGCCCACACTCAAGCCGCCACTTGCAGTGACTGCGTAGGTTATCGAGTACGCAGCGACGCCACTGACCCGCACACCACCGGAACCAACGATGTTGAACACCATCGTCGGAACTGCTGTACCCCCTACACGTACACCACCAGCCGGAATCATCGGGATATGCTCGCCGACCAGCGCTGAGCCACCAATCAACAAGCCGCCAACAGGCGTGTAGGCAATCTTCTCTATCACCAGCGCAACACCGCTGACGGTCAGATCACCGCCGAGATATATCTCCACCGTCCGCATGGGGATGGTGTAAATCTGAACGATGACCTCCGCTACTGTCGATGCACCCGCGACGTTAACGCCTCCCACAGCAACATGCGTGTAGTTGAGCATCGGCTCGTATGAAATCCCTGCCAGTCCGGATACGACCATACCGCCGGACACAGCGGGGCGGTAGTCGAAACTAACGGCAGCAGTAGCCGCGCCCGTTACCTGAACGCCACCGCCAGAGCTGGTGTAGACGTAGGTTGTCGGCAGATTGGACGTTACGCCAGCATCGCCTGCTACTTTGACGCCACCCGCCCCGGTGATCTGCACATCCATCGGGATCTTTTCTGTGAACAGCAGGATTGGGAATAGCATGTCAGATCGCCATCGAGCAAGCTGTTATGGTGTACGAGGAAGAAATCGTCATTGCGCCCGTCGTCGTGCCAGTAATCTCCGCCACCTTGAACTGAATGACGTAGTCAGTAGCACTATGCGTCCACGCAAAGCGCCCATAAGTCGCTGTGCCGGAAGCAACCGCGTTGGCCGTCAGCGTCGCGGCAAGTGCGCTTGACGCCGACGCTGCTGCGTTCCATGTAGTGGTCGTTGTAGCAATCGTCCACAACTCCGTGCCTGTCGCTGCAACGTCTACTGACGGGACAGTACCGTCGTACAGCTTGATCGTGCCTGCTGCCGAAAAGTGCACGGTGTCCAGACTGAACAACATGCGTAGAAAGCGATTGCGAAACGCGATATTCAGCGACACGTTCCCGTTAGCACTCAACGACGCAAGCTGTGCGCGGAAGTCGGTGATATTAGAGGCTTCGCCCGCAGATATCACTTCGTCATCCACCACTACTTCTTTCCCGCCAGTCAACCCTGCGACCAGCCCTGTTATGACAGCCCCTGTGGAACTGTCCAACAGCGTGCACTCGACAATAGTCCCGTTGGCGTTGTGCGTTAGCGCCAGCGGTACGTTCGTCAGCGTTATGACCCCGTTAACTGGGGTTCCATAAGTACCCCCAGAGGTCTTAGTCTTTATGAGTGTAGCCATTGCAGCCGTACCGAGATAGAAAGCGCCGCCCAACCGCGCACCCGAAGGGGGATTCGAGGCACGCAGGAAGGCGTCTAACCAGTAATTCCGTAGACTGGCTGTGACAGCGTAGGTCACGGTGTTTTACACCTTGCTGAGTGTGATGACCGGTGTTACACGGATGATGTCTCCGTTGTTGAGGATGTTGTACGGCCCTGCGGCGAAGCGCTCAGCGTAGACGAGGGACGTACCGTCATGGATGACATATCCATACTGGTTGCCTGCCGCGCCCGTGAACGTCCACGTTTGCTGCGCGTACGTAGCAGACGCGACGTTGGCAATGGTAGTGACCGTCCAGTTAGCCATCGTCAGCGTGAGGTCTGTGTACCCGAAGGTAAGTGTCATCTTGGTGTACGTGGAAAGCGTGTCACCGTCCGCTGGGGTCGTGTTGCTGGTGAACAGCGCCAGCGTCAAGTTGGTGGGGGTGACCTTGCCGAGCGCACGGTTCAGCAAGTTCAGTTCGCCTACATCAGGGACGAGAAGTGTCATGGCTACACCCGCGACAGAGTGATGGTGGGAGTGATGATGATCTGGTCACCAGCATTAGCCACAGTCTTCGGAGTGGGAAACAGCTCGACCCACTGAAGGCGTCCGTTACCGACTTCGGTCACGTAGTAGCCGTAGACCACGTTGGCACCGCCTGAAGCAGTGAACGTCCACGTCTGCGCAGCATTGTAGGTGGAAGTCGCCGGGAAAGACACGGCCCCCGCTACCGCGATGAAGTTCGCGTTCGCCAGTGCTTTGGTCACGTACCCGTTGGTGGTCATCTCCGTTAGGTTAGCGAGCACCGTGTTGTCGTCCGGCGTGATGTTGTTGACGAACAGCCGCAACACCCACGAGGTTGGAGTAGCTTTGCCTGTCATGAACTCAAGCAGGTCTTTTTCGGAAACTGAAGGTACGATGATGGTCATTTGGAACTCCTTGTCAAAGTCCTGCGAGTGCTTGGTAAATCTGGTTGTGACCAGCTGAAGGGTTGCTGCTGATATCCGTTGCTTGCGCAGCAGTTTGCGCGGCTACATCACCCCACGCGTTCTTCTGCCTCGCCCTGAACACTATGTTAAGCGCGGGCATAAACGGCAGTATAACCGGCAAATGTCGAAATGTCTTGGCGTCGATCGCACTGCCATCAAAAAGCACGTACCCTGTCAGCGCCATCAGACCAGTCTGGTAGGAATACGCGTAGGTAGCTTTGCGATCCGCCTTAAGAGTCAGATATGCGGGGTTTTCGGAAACTGCGGTGCTGAATGCAACATCGAGCGCATGGGGGAACATACCAAGATCGCCGTACAGGGAGTGCATAGTGGACATAGGGAACACGTCCACGTGCTCATCATCGACAAGTACGGAGTCCAGCCAGTTCTGGTTCCCCAGCCCGACAGCGTACACGCGCTCAACAGCTGCGCGATACGTCCTGTAGAGCGGCGGATACGTGTACACGCGAGAATCAGAGGATTGTAATTTCGGTGGCACGTACGAGAATCCGTAAGTATCACGAGTACTTATGAAATCCGCTGCGCCCTGAACGACCACGCCATCAGCTATCTGGCAAAGCCCGAACTCCGTGTCGTGCATAAATGCGTAGTCGCCAATTGCGGGGGAGATCAACTTCCCTGAAGCCACATCTATGTCCAACCAGCTCACATACGTCACCGTCGTGTACGACGACACATCTGCATTCCCAATGCTGTCGGCAAGCAGTGTTATGACGGTGTGCCGCGACCCACTCACCACCTGACTGTATACTGTCGGCGTCGGTAGCGGCGGCTCCAGCACGGAGAATGTTAGCGCCACCACTTTGGTAACGAGAGTGTCATTGCCCCCACCAGTCGTATTCGTCACCACTGACGCGCTCATCAGCGTGGGCATGTACGTGCCGGTAGATTTGAAGTGGTTCTTGCGAAGCTCCTTCCGCACAGTAAGAGGCATATAAGCCGGAGTGGGCAGCGCGAGCACGCTATCAGAGCATAGTTTGCGCCGCGCTCGTTCCCGCACTCTCGCCACACCTATTGCTGTGGCCCAATCCCTGTTCCACTGCAGTACAGTCGCAGAGTTGGTGCCTAGCGCGTTGACATATTGCAGAAGTGCTGCCGGAGCGCTCTCAGTCCCGCCAAAAGCCTTGCTAACAGTGAACCCGTAGATGTCACTAGGGTATAGCGTGTATGACGTAGACCACGTATGAGCAGCGCTCTCAGTAGAGCCGTACTTCTCCAGCACCGTAATACTACCAGCAGCCACCACCACAGCGTTGACGCGCCAATTGAAGCTGGTAACGGTACTCTTGAATGGAGAGTCCGGAGCGTATAGAGGGTAGTCAACGACAACGACGACATCAGCGGAACGAGTGACATTCGGGTTTGGCTCGCCGGGGTATCCCGGCGGCTTCGTAGATGTGGGCATCACCACATCAGGCGGCACCGTGAACGTCAGTAACGTACCGAGGCTGTACACATCCGTGTTCGATTTGTTGAACAGCTGCACCCAGTTACTTCCAGCCCACGCCGTCACGTCGGGGTAGTTCACTGTGCTGCCGTCTATATTCTCCGTGTACGGCATCGTTGCAAGTACAGTGCCGTCGCTGAGAACCACGTCCGTTTTCGCCGCCGCGATGTACGCTGGAAGCGCAACATTGTAGGCGGCTAGCGCTGTGTAGTACGCAGGTACAGAAACATTATTGTAATGGTCTGCAATGGCGCACACGTGATAAACCACCCCCGCGCCGTTGGAAGTCATCCAGCGCGAAAAATCGTGCGGATCAACCATCGAGCTGCCTATGCCAAAAACCGGTGCGTTACTTGACACGGTGCCGACCAGTACGAACGCCACATAGGTAGAAGTTGTAGAGCCGCCACCTGCGCTGTTGCCGTCACTATCTACAAAAGTCCACGTGGATATCGTCACCCCGTTCCCGGAACCATCAGAGCCACCGGATATGACCGGCCCATCAGCAATATAGTTACGGTACTCGATTGGCGGATAAGTCGGCGGGGTAGGTTGTACAGGCTTGCCGACCAAGATCCCGAGAGTACGCCCTGCGCACGGAAGGGGGGCAAGGCCGTTGTAGTAGTGCCCTGTAGCCTTTACGCCAGATATCCAAATCCTAGCTATCGCCTCATCAAACACCACGTTCCCGCGAATCCTTATAACCGCATCGCCCTGATTCCACGCGTGGTCGAAGCCTTCAGCGCCCGTGACGAACAGTTTTGTGCATTGTTTTTTAGCGAGGGCAACGAGATGCTCGAAACCAGCGTCTAGCTGAATTATCTTGTACTTTACGAGGCGCACTACACGCCCCGCGCCAGAATGTAGTCTGACGACGCTAGGGGGCTTACGCGCTTGGTTTCCTTCATGATCGCCACCAGTGCCTTGTGGCCGTCTGTCTCGATGATGCCCATGCATCCACGCTCGTGCGAATCGATAGCAAGCTGTTTCTCAGTGAGGTTGGTCATCTCCCCGCTCTGCGTGCCGACCACGAAGCCGCGCTCGCTCATCCAGAACACGTCGTTGCTGTGGATGGATTCGCACGCCGCGCCTTCGTACGCCTTGTACGGCAAGGCAGGCCATTGCGTCACGTCATCAGTACCTGCCTTCGGCAGGAAGTAAGTCTGGTCGGCGCTGACGTACAGGCCATCGTTAGTCGCACGGCACAGCGTTACGCGTTCGGAGTACATGAAGAACGCGGCGTCGGGGTCGTACAGGTTGTAGTTGAGCGGCTCCGTATGGAACACGTTGCTGCCCGAGGCGATGTAGATGATGCCGTTCTTGTCGCTGATCAACTGCCCGGGCGGCGGCGGCTGCATGAACTGCGTGCGCAGGGGCTGGCCCTTGTACGGCGTGCCATTGAAGATGTAGCTGGCGTTGCCTGCCGCAACATCTGCCGCTTGGAAGAACTCTCGCCCATCCACATCCGTGGCGTACAGGCGCGTGGCGACCACACGGCTGTCGCTTGATTGTGGGATGCCAGTGACGGTGATGACAGGGTTGTTGCCACACGCCACCACACGCCCGATGGGTGCGCCAGACTCTTCGCCTGATGCAGTGATGAACACGCAGGTGACTTGGATGAATCGATTACCGGTGACTGCACTGAGAAGCGGCGGCACACTCGGCGGCGTGATGCCCCACGGCTCGTAGTTCCCCGCAGCTGTTATCTTGCCGTTGATTGCTTCGTTCGAGAAGTAAATCTCGCCGTTCACAAACGTGTAGGAAATAGGCGCAGCAATGCGCACGTCGGTCAGCAGCACCTGCTTGACGAGGTTAGGGCCGGAGATGTTGAGCGTTGTCGCTGTTGCCCACACCAGCCATGATGGGGAGCCATACACACTGTGCGCACCAGCGTCGGCGATGACTTGCCGCATACCACGGCGGCGACGGGGCTTGCCGGAAGTCAGGATGTCGCAGTTGACTGCGTCGCGCAGCGAGCTACGGGGCACGTCCTGATCGGAAGAACGGTTGTCTATGCCCGATGGCCAGCCAGAGATCATTCCTCCGGCGAACGGCGCAACGTAGTTTATGGTTCCGGGGCGGCGATCATCAGCTTGCATAATATCTCCAGTAAAGGTGAACGCCAAGAGCGAAGGGAGACTGACGCTCTTGGCGTTCTGGGGAGAGTTAGGTCAAGCCCCTTGCGGCTCGATGCGACCCCGCACTCCCCCCTAGCGGGTTCCGGTCAGCATCGGGGTCAGTTGCACGTGAATCCAGTTGGCACACCCGTGGGGCTGTAAGTGGGCGTACATACTTTCGGCGCAGGGTTGGTGGTGGTTGTAGTCGTCGTCGTGATTGGTGCGGTGTACGTTCCCGACCCCAGCACGCCGGTTCCACTCAACGTGTTGGTCGTGTTCGACACGGCCCCGGGCTGCGGAATCTTTCCGGCGATAGCGACGTTGGATGCATAGCCAGAAGCAAAGCCTTGCGTGACGTTGCTCACCAGCTTGTTCGCGTAGTTGCCGATAACCGCCCAACCGCCCACCTGTGCAAGTGCGCCGATAGTGGCGCGGTAGTTCTGGCTCATCTCGTCGGGTGCAGGTGTCATCGCGACTTTGATGATCTCCGACATCTGGCCTGCTGCCGCAGGGTTGCCCACCTCAAGGCTGGCGAAGGTGCAGGAAGGAGCACACGTCATCTTGAACAACGGCACCTTCGCTGCGGCAATGGCACCATCCATCACGCCTGCCTTCATCGTGTCTTCGACAGTGGGGGCCGTCGACGGTGGTGGCTTGGTGGCACACCCGCTCAATGCCAGCAGGGCAGCAAGCAGGATCACCGCTATAAGTCCGGTGAGTCCCACCAATTCTTCGTCATCAGTTCTCATTGTGTTCCCTTCATTTTGTTGAGTTTGCTGCGGATGGAGCCGACGTTAGCGTCGTATAGCTGTTCACACAGTTTTCCAGCTTCTCTTGATTCGTCAGCACCAAGTCCCAGCACCGTGTATCTCTGGACACACTGGCCGAAAAGGTTTCCGAGCGTGTTGCTTGTCTGGCGTTCGGCGATAACGGCTGGATCGCTGCTGGTTGGACGGTTGAGGACGGCGTCGAGGTTGTCGCGCAGCCGCTTAGCATCCCCGCGAGCACGAGTAGCATCAGCACGGGCGAGTTCTTCACGTTTACGACTTTCATTCTGGGCCTCTTGCTGTTTGGCAGTACGTTCTGCTTCTATCTGGCGTTGTACTTCACTATCATCCACCGCCTTCTTTTCGTACACGGCAACAGCGCGATCATACCCGCGCTGCTCGATATTGCCCTCCAGCTTGATGAGGCCCAACACTAACGCTACCAGCAAGGCAATAGCTGCAAGCCATGTGTACATCAGAAGAACACCCACTTGATGATAAGGGTGAGAAACGCGCCGACGATCATCCCTGCGAAGAACGTGTGCGTGTTACCCCAAGCCAGAATCTGGCCCCACGCTGTTACTACCGCCTTTTTGTAATCTTCCTTGTGCAGGCTCATCGCGACCTCCTAAGTGATCTTGCGGTTGCAGGTGTAGCCGACAGAAAGCACCATCGGCTGTGCCAGCACCTTCATTGCGGCGATGGTTCTGGCAGCAGCTTCCTCACAACGAATCTGCGTGCTGAATTCAGCCGCAGCCATTGTCGGTGGTACAGCGTAGTAGTTCTTGGACGGGATGACTTCCGATCCGGCCAGCGGTGCAGCAACGACGCTCAAGTAAAACGAGAAAATAATCAGCACATACATTTCATCTCTCCTGCCTTCCGCTGGCTTGCCACGCGAACCATGCCAGCCTCATAGATCGGTGCGCGTAGTTTCCGTTCTGGTTCTTACGGAAGTTCCACACGCCTAGCGTTTGAAAACGCTGGTACATCAGTGCTTCAAATGCTCGCTGCTCTACGGCTTGTAAGTCCTGTGTCCGCTCCCCGGCGGGACGCTCTGTAGGTGGCACCATGTATTAGTGGCATCTGGATGTTCACGGAACAGCCCGTGCGCCATCAGTGTAGCATCCGTCAGCCATGCGTCCAGCTTATTCTGCGGGTCGTAGACATCAATCCCTTGCGCTCGTCGATGCGTACTGCTCACCGCTCCTGTCTTTGTCGTGCTCAGCCGGAAGCCGCCGTCGCCGGAGCCGCCCTTAGCTCCGGAAATCTGCGTGCCGGTATCGGGGTCGATCTCATTGCCGTAGGCTCCCGCGTTGAACGCGACGAACAGCAAGTTGTTCACGAGGGGAAGAAGTATCAATGCATTCGACAGCATCTCCAGAGTGCACTCCGTACTCTGAATCTTCGCGCCGAAATACTGCTCAGTGGTAATCATTGGGGAGGAGTCTCAGCAGGTGGTGGAGTAGGGGGCGGCGGGGCAGGAACTTGCCGCGTGATTATGGCGGCGACGATATCAGCGAGCTTATCTGCCAGCTTAGGCACCATCAGCACCAAGGCCCAAGTGACAAAGTAGAACTGCCCAAACCACTCAGGCAATTTATTGTAGACGACCATGCGCAGAAACACCCACGTGGTCGCAATCAGAGCGACAAGACCAGCGAGCTTGCGGAAGCTCGCCTTGCCAGTAATCTCGTCAGACATCACGTCCCTGAAGTCGTACTTGTCGCCGGGGTTCCGGCTTGCGGACCACACGACGGCCACACCCGCAAGCATCATGGCAACGAGAAGCCACTCCCAGAAATCTAGGTTGGGGTTGAGTGCGTGCAATAGCTCGATCATCTGCGTTGCCCCGCAACAGAGTCAAGATGGCGCTCCAAGCGATCAGCAGTCTTAGTCGTCGCTTCCACAGTAGCTTTCAGGATCGTCAATGTCTCGCTCTGCTGAACCGAGTGGAGGTTGATTACCGCCTGCATCGCCTTGAACTCTACCTGCGAAGCCTTGATGTCGTTGTTCTTGTCCACAAGTACCCACGCGACAACCGTTATCAGCGTGGCGAACACAGCAGACGCCAGCTTAACGGAGCGAAACAGAGAGGACTCTTCCGCTATGTGCTTTTGGATTTCCCTGATGGTGTCCTGATCAACTTCAACGTACCCAGCGCGGCGCTCTACTTGGTGGTTCATGTCCATTCCTTACTTATGGGTTAAGTGTCTCGCCCAAGTGGGTTGTTGCGATAGCGGCATCCGTCGCATCTACAATCCCGTCGCAATTCAAATCATATTGGTAACTGAGCAATCCGACAGGATTAGCGAAGTGCGCATTGATTGCTGCCACATCCGCAGCATCAACAGTATTGCTTAAATCAGCATCTCCGTACAGCACGCCGAAGTTGAATGTGTAGTCCAAAATTCCGTTCATGCCCACTATAGCTAAGGCGACGCGCCGGTTGTTTGGTATGCCTGCAATGGAAAAACAGAACCAAGTTCCGGCATCTTGATTTGCGAAATTGGTGTTGAAGTCGATGGTGAAAGTTACAGGATACGTGTTCCCGAGACTGTCTGTGGCGGTCACGGACTGAATCCGGTTGGCAATATCCGCGCAGTAAACCATGATGTTTACATCCTGACCCCCGTCGCGTGGCTCTACCAAAAGTGTTCCGTTAATGGGCGCAGTTAGTCTCGCATCAGGGGAGAATATATTGGTCAATGCCCAACTACCACCCATGAGCGGGTGCGTCGGATCAGACTTTACAAACTGTACCTGTGCTACGGCACTTATTGAGTAGCCTGTCGAAGTTATACTGGAGGCGTTCTGGTAGTTGCCATCGAAATCAGGATCGCCATTATTTAAGCTGATGATGCTCCCGTTAGTATCCAAGTCAGCTATGTGGGAGCTGTATGAAATGGCCCACCCGTTACGCGCTCGTAGCGCGCTGCTATCTGTTGAAGTGCAGGTTAATGAGTTATTGCAGTCACCTATATTGAACCCGACATGCCCAGCGAACGACCCTACGGATGGCCCGACAATGCCGGTGATGGTGATTACACCCCACGTGTGATCGTAAACATTCGTAAGGGATACCTCAACGGTGTTGAGCTTGATAACACAGCTAGTATTGCCTACGGCTCGCCCTACGCGATTCGTGAATGTGCAACCGCCGATGGCAGTGACAATACCATCGAAGTGCACGATGATTTTGTGTGAGCACGGGAACCGGGGATCAGTAGGGGCACGTCCCGCACGCGATTCGACAATAGGCAGTACGGTGTTGAAGGCCGCCGCGGCGTTTGTCATCAGCCTGTCGATAGTGATATTGACCCCGCCGGGGCCGTGCACTTTGCGGGAGCGCCACTGCGGGAACGTAGAAGAAAGCAAGCCGGAAGTAACACGAAAACGCTCGCCCGTAATCGTCGTGCCTGATCCGCTACACACCCCGTCGCAGTTAGCGTCGATGTTGAAGTTGCTCGCGTTGGGAGCTTGGCCTGTCCCGCCGTTCAGCAAAAGGGTATCCGATGTACCGGTCAAGTACCCCGTACCTGTCGCGGTACGAGTAGCTTTTGTGTAGTAAAAAGCTACGCGCAAAAGCAGTGCAGCTCCGCTGCCGCTCCCGTTAATGTTACTGCCAAACAGAGAGACATACTGGAAGTCGTGCACCTTGGTAAGCGGCACAAAGGCTTGGCTGCCTGCATAAGTGACAGTGCCGATTTCCGCATAGCCGTCGCCGATCGAGTATGCACCAGATGTGACGGGCTTGTCGAAGGTCAGCACCAGTAGAAATGTGCCTGTACCTTCTGCGCCGCCCACACGGCGGGGTTCTACGGACGGCATTGTTGCCAACGTACCAACCGTCAGAGCGTTGTCGAACGTACCGGCACTACCGTGTGTCAGCCGCGAGAGAGCTGAGAGCACGACAGGAAGTTTGGGTGGGAGCATCACCTCAACGGTGGTGAAGTAGCCTTTGACCCGCTCGGTGGAAGTAATCATATCGACATACCGGAATACAAGTCATTGGAGTCAATCCCTTTTGTCGGGGTTGTACCACTAGAGATAGTTCCGTCTCCATCCAGATCACACTTAAAACACACCATGTCGGGCTTGAACGCAGTGAATCCATCCCGGAGATGCGACAGATTCGTGTCGGAGATATTCACTACTCTTGAGCCATTCACATCGCCGATCAGGAAGCCCATGTTGATAGAGAGTGTCGTCGTCCCATTGATGCCGGGAAGAGTAACGGTCACGCGTTTTGCGTTTGCACAGCCGTCGATTACGACGACAGCATTGTTTCCGTCTGCATGTGCCGAAATACCTGAGCCGTAAGGGTTGCCTAGACTGTCAACTGCAGTGGGCGTACCTACCGTAGTGACCGGGACATCAAGAGTAAACACGATGGTTGAAGATATCGGAGCACCGTTGTAGGAGTCCGGGAAAGAGCCTGCGGTTGCGTCCGGAGTGGTCATGCGCGGTTCGACCGTAACAGACCCCCCGATCAGCGCCGTCTGATCTAACACAATGTCGAACGGCCACCCATTGTGATAGCGGCGGGACGAGATGATAGGCAGAGTAGAGGCGTGCATTACAACACTGCTCCCGCCGCTTGTTTCTGCTGCGCCAGTACCGATGACGCCATCAACGTTGCAGTCGTACATGCAGTTCGCGTTAGTGAGTGTTTCCCCCGTATGTCCGTCAATGAGCGCCACATCCGAAGCAGTTACCGACAGGCTGTTATCTACATCACCCCACATACGGCGGAATCGGACCGAAGCTACTCCGGTTCCATTTATGTTCAGGCTGCGCACCGTAATGTACTGCCGATCCTGCATAGGAGGGAGCGTGACTAAGACTGTATTACCGACAAACTGAGCGCCCGAAGTGAACGCGGCTGCGTCAACGACTGCGAAAGTTCCTGAGTACACAGGGCCATCGAACGTAAATACCAAAGTCATTATGTCATCAGCAACATAAGACGAAGAGTTACCCCCCTTACGGCGGGGTTCGTTCGTTATCGACGAAAGACTCAGCGGAATGTCGAACGTGCCCACTCCTGCATGGCCCATGCGGGACACAACAGAAAGCAAAGTTGGCACTGCTGCTGTGACCGCACCGCTGCACCCCTGCCAATCTGACAGGTATGTAGGGCCACCACCCCCATAAGCGTAGAAAACTCCGGGCTGTCCTGTAGAGTACGTAGCGTCAGAAACTATCAGTACAATGGTGCTGCCGTGCATCACTTGTAGCGTGCTACCGTTCACCAGCAGGGAAATCTGATCCCCCTCATTAAACGTCCCGGACGCCGTGCCTAAAACAACGGACGCGCCCGAATCCCAGCGTTCCAAGAAAAAAAGCCCGTATAGAGGGAGGCAGTACGCAACATACCCGCTTCCGAGTCCGTTCCACCGCACTGCAACACCGGCCCACCGATTAGAAGAGACAGTGGGGAGATTGGTCAGGACGGCAGACGATGATTGCGAGGGTGTGAAAGAGCGGTCTGCTGGGTCCCAAAAGTTGATGAAGTAGTTGCCCGGGAAAATGCCGATAGTTCCGGCAGTCGCGCCGTTTGCGTCAGACTGCAGGGGAGGAACAATGCTGTCGGCCATCCACGGATACGCAAGCGGATTAGCGACCCTTCGCAGGCTATTGGCGAGGCATCGCTCAGGCGCACGAGTTTCCTCTACCGTAGCGGAGAACCCACTTCCTGATTCCGCGATGATTATGTTCATGGAACCAGATACGCACGGGAATTTACAGTGATGTCAAAAACACGGGTAGAACAGACCATATCCGCGTCACCATTATCTATACGGCGCTGCCGTACGCTCTGCAGCTTTACTGCGCGTGTTTTAGGCTTGTCGAAAACGTGCACATCTACCGCATTAGCATCGCGGTTGACATATACGTCCTCATCGATACCCGACATTAAGTCGTCACTTCGTTGACGATGGCCACGGTGCCGGAAGCCAGCAGGAACACAACGCCCCCCGACGTGAACATCTCGATGTCATACACGCCGGTGCGCCATGCGTACGCAGCGGTGATGCTTGCTGCCACCGTCAGCGTAATTGTCTTGGTTGTGTTGTTGACCGCAAACTCACCCGTGCCACTGGAGTATGCAGCTAATGAGGTGCCGCCTACGCGGTCTCGGATTGTCATGCGAGCGGAGTACGCTGTCAGATCGACGGGTGTGTTGTACTGCAGGTAGCCGCCGCTCGTATAGGGGGTAAAGTCAGCGGACACAACCTCGTTGAACGAGACGGAGTCCACAGTCGGTACAAGGGCTTTTCGATAGTCGGAATCACGCAGCGGGGAGTTGGCTGCGTTCAGCTCAACCATGCCGCCTACTCCGATCACCCCCACGCGCCACCCATCAGGGATGCCGTGCGCTACGGAAGTGATGACCACCGGCGCAGCCTGCGAAACAGCGGTAATTGGCTTGTACACGATGGGCAGAGACTCCCAGCGATACGTGCGTATCAGCGTCTTACCCTGCAGAATCTCCAGATCGAATGCACCCATCACAAACCTCCATACTCAACGACGCGGGTTTTATGCATGGCGCGGTTCTTTTCCTCGAACGCTAGTGCACAGTAGGCGCGAAATTGCGCCTCAAAATCGGCTGACTTCTGTTTGTCGTACGTCTCGCTGTCTTGCTTAGCGTAAGCGCGGTGGCGCATCCACAGTGTCAGATGTGGGTGGTGCTGCTCGTCAATCTCCAGCTCCGCACTGGTGTCATCCACGCTGATGCTTTCCAGCGGCAGGCGGTCAACCATCGTCTGAATGGTGTCTGTGACTGTGGGGTTGGGGTACAGGCGAGCGTGGTGCGGCTGCATCCCGATGATGACGTAGCGCACAGGGCCAGTTCGCCCATCCCAGCGAAGGCCGAGGCGACGGAAGTCCTTGTAGTTGATGATTTCGATCGGTTGGCCGTCCGACACTGTGTACGCATCGCGGAACTTCAGGATGCGGGGGTCGAGCTTCAGCGTGTCATTGCCTATATCAACAGGCAGCGCGGTGATCGCTGGGGTGGTGGCGTCGCCAAGCCCACCGCCCAAGCGGCAGAACATCTTCTGGGCGTCGTCCAGATACCTGAATACTTCTTCGTCAGGCCACAGCTTTGGTTCCGCGACGTCGTTGACGTCCGAACGGAACTGGTCAACGACTTCGGCGGCGTCCATATTACTTTCCTTTTTTGACTTCTTCTACCACAGGAAGATCATTGGGGTCGGCTTGCAGGAATTCGGTCCACAGCATGTGGAGTTCTTTCCCTTCAACCTTGAAACCGATCTTCTCGAACATCGTTTCCGGCTTGGGAACGCCGATAGCGGTGAACGCATTGCGAGCATTTTCTTTCTTCACCACGACAAACGCCTGCATGATCTTCGTCTTGCGGTCAGCCGGATCGGAAGGTTCGTTCACGTTCTTCGGCTTCACCTCCTCGATCTCTGACTCGGGGGTGCCGCCTGCGGCGATCACCTCGTCGAAGCATTCAGGTGCGACGTGCGTCGGCACACCTTTGAGGAACCGATACGAAAGTCCTTGGCGCGTCGATACGACTTTGTCCTTGTGCATGACAAATTTCATGGGTGTCTCCGGTGGGTGGAAAGAAGCAGAGAGGGGGCCGAAGCCCCCTCAATGCGGACTACTAGGTAGCGGACATCTCGTTGGCGCGGTTGTCAATCGTGTACATGATGCGCACACGGAACTTACCAGCGGTAGCAGCGGCGACGGAGTCAACCATCGTCAGCTGAACGTCCAGACCGGCGTTCGTATCCAACTGCTTGGTCAGCAGGATGGCGTAGCGAGTATCCGCTACGGCCAGCAAGCTGGAAGCCGCCAGCAACGATGCAGCGTTGGCCGAAGTGCCGAGCGCGACGGTGTAGGCGGTTGGGCCGATACCAGCGGTTTCGACAATCAGTTCACCGCCACAGACCACAGCGCCAACCGGCAGCGTCATGATCTTTGCGACTGGGGCAGACGCGATGGTCGTGCCGAAGTCTTTGGTAACACCGTTGACGTCAACGATGGTGTCGTTGAAGTTGAAAACAAATTCCTTGATCAACGGATATTGCGCACCACGGGTGGGTTTGAGCAGAGCCATGAGTTATCTCCTTAAGCTTGGATGTAGCAGTTGAGGACACCGAAGTCTTCAACTGTGTTCGCTTCGTAGATGGTGCCGAAGCGGGGTTTCAAGAAGCCCAAGATTTTCCCGACAGAGATACCCTGCGAGTTGTCGTAGTCAAAGCCCTTCTCGTTCCATTCCGGCGCACCGATGTCAGCCATACCGAGCGCTTGTGCACCACAGAACAGGATTTGCGAACCGTCGAGGGTGCCAGAACCGCCGTACTTTGAGCCAGACGCGGCACCGTACGTATTCGGCACATGACGGAACTCGTGCAGGACGATGTCGTCGATCTTCACCGAGCTTGCCGAGAACAGCGAATTGCCGTCGCCGCGAGGCTGGGCATGGCGCACGTTCAGCAGGTAGGTCTGGTCGACCTTCAGCTTGGCCATCGCATTCGGCGTCAGGAAGGCGTGGTAGGTTTCTTGGCCACCGTCCATGATGCCGCGCATGTACTTGGTCTTCGCTGCGGCCTTGAGGGCGATGAAAGTCTCCCACATCGGCTGGTCAACGGTGGCGACTGTGGAACTTGCCGCGTTGGCGACGAGTGCCTTGGCGGTGCCGTCCCAGCGGTAAGTACGCTTGGTCGTGGGGGCGGTCACGTCAGCGGCGAACTCCAGATACGGCAAGTCCGAACCGACGCGAGTGGCACCACTTGGGTTCTTGGTGAATGCAAGACCACCCAGCGTCTGAAACGCCATCTGGTCGATGCGGTCCGACAGCCAGTAGGCCAGAACGTCCTTGGAGTTACCACGGAATTCGACAACCGACTTTTGGTCAGCCATCTTGCCTTCGTGACGATTGGCGTGGCGAATCTGATCAAGGCGAATCACCTGATCAAAGGTCTGCATCGCTTCTTCGTTGCCTTCCAGCGTGCGGTCGCCTGCGATACCGTCACCGGTCAGGTCAGCAAGCAGGGTGATAACGGCGCGGGCACCTTTTTCGGACTTTTTCAGTTCCGTGATGTGCTGCACCAGCGAGTTGGGGCCTTTGCCGAGGAACTTGTTGACAAAGGACATGTTGCGAGCCTGCTTCCACAGATCCATCGACCATACGGTCTTCTGTTCCGAGGTGAGCAGGCCAAAATTAGTGAATGACATTTTGAACCTCCAAAGAAAAATGATAGAGCAAGATATGCTGTATCGAATGTCGCTTCGACCTGCGAGGTATCAGGCTGTCGTGCCTGAAGAACGAGTTACAGCGAACTCTACTACGTTAATATCCAGTGCGCAAGCCCTGCGTAAAAAGGGCGTGGGAGTACTCACCACGCCCAGTGCGCTGCTACAACTCGTCGCCGCGAAGCTTCGCCAGTGTGCCTTCGTCCAGCTTGGCGAACGCGTCCTGATCCAGCTTCATCACGTCCACGTTGGAAAGACTGCCGCCCAGCGCGTCGCTATTCAAGCCTGCTTTCCCCGTGCTGGATGGCGTCTTGCCTGCGGCATCCAGCGCTTTCTTGACTGCCGCTTCCTTGCGCTGGGCGGCGGCGGCGTCTGCTGCCGACACCTTGGGCTGCACCGTGACCGCGACTTCCTGCTTCGCAGTTTCCGGCTCGCCGAGGATGTCTTTGACCGCTTCCTGAAGCGCCTTGCCCGGGGTCATGCCATCCATCTGGTACGCCTTCGCCATGCGCTGCACCTTGGCCACTTGCACCGTGTCGAAGACATCCGGCAAGTCTGGGTTCATCGACGGGTATGCTGCCTCGATGCGCTCGACGATGGTGTCGTAGCGAGCACGCTCGTAGGCGCGAGACTCAGCGGCGTCGGCGGCAAGCGCGATGCGTTGCTGGGAGATAGCTTTCTCCAAGCGGCGTATCTCCCCCATCGTCTTGTTCGCATCTGCCGTGACGCCGTCCACGATCTCCGTGGAGTAGCGCCCTTCCAGCTCGAT
>Ga0315284_10002158_pt1 | contig 28214 bp, 16 predicted proteins | sample YL17G09_16_MG_FD_203696 | JGI IMG/M metagenome (GOLD analysis project Ga0315284, IMG submission 203696) | Sediment microbial communities from Yellowstone Lake, YNP, Wyoming, USA - YL17G09_16 | ecosystem: Environmental > Aquatic > Freshwater > Lake > Sediment | place: USA: Wyoming | collected...
CGGCGCGCGCGCCTCTGCCCCCCCCCCCCCCCGCGCCCCGCGCCTTTTCGATGAACGTGTCCCGCTTGGTCATGAGCCGGCACCCGAGCAGGGTGTCTTGGACGATGCCGATGACCGGCTTGTTGGCCTGCGGCGACACGATGTTGCGCGGGACCGCCATCACCTCGGCCGCCTCGGCCCGCGTCTCCGCGCTCTGCGGCACGTGCATGTTCATCTCGTCGCCGTCGAAATCGGCGTTGTAGGGGGAGGTGACGGAGAGGTTGAGGCGAAAGGTCGAGTGCGGGAGGATGCGCACGCGGTGGCCCATCATGCTCATCTTGTGGAGACTCGGCTGCCGGTTGAACAGGACGACGTCCCCGTTTTGCAGGTGGCGCTCCACGCGGTAGCCGTACTCGAGGTGGCGGTCGGCGTCCTTTTTCAGAAAGCGGAGGTCGAGCCGCGTGCCGTCCTCGCGCACGATGAAGCGCGCGCCCGTCGCGCCCGGGGGGGGGTGCGGGCCGGCGTCGACGAGCGCCGCCAGGCGCGCCACGTTGTGGGGGGTGACGGTTTCGGGGACGGTCAGCGTGAGCGCGATCGACCACGGCACGCCGAGCTCGTCCAGCGCGATGTTGGGGTCCCCCGAAATGACCGTGCGCGCCGAGAAATCGACCCGCTTGCCCATCAGGTTGCCCCGCACCCGCCCCTCCTTGCCCTTGAGCCGCTGGGAGATCGACTTGATCGCGCGGCCAGACCGCTGCGTCGCGACGGGGTGCCCCGGCTTCGTGTTGTCGATGTACGTCGTCACGTGAAACTGGAGCAGGGCGGCGAACTCGCGCACGACGTGGGCGGGCGCGCCGGCCTCTTCCTGCCGCTTCAGGCGGTTGTTGGCCTTGACGATCTCGTTCAATTTGTACGTCAGGTCGTCCTCCGACCGCGACGCCGCGTCCATCATGACCGACGGGCGCACCGGGGGCGGCGGCACGGGGAAGGCGGTCAGGATCATCCAGTCGGGGCGGCAGCGGGACGGGTCGAAGCCGAGCGCGCGGCAGTCGCCGTCCGACACGCGGCGCAGGATGTCGTGCGCCTTGGCCGCGGTGAGCTCCTGGCGGCGCTCCACTTCGGGCACGCCCACGCCCTCGCCGTCGGCGCCGGGGCGCGCCTTGGGAAATTCGGCCCACACTTTCGGGCCGTCGACCCGGTACTGCGGCTGCGGCGACCCGGTCGCGTCGTCCGCCTTTTTCCCCGCGCACGCCGCCAGGAACGCGCGCAGGCGCGCCTGCGGGTTGCGCACGCGGGCGGCGGCCTTGAACCGGGGGTCGTCGGGGGAGAGCAGGATGGCCGACGTGTGGAAGGAGACGCACCGCAGGACCTTGACCACGGTCGTCATGAAGCCGATGTGGTAGACCGGAGCCGCAAGGTCGACGTGGCCAAAGTAGCCGGGCGAGTCGGCGACGCCCGCGCCGTCGGTCGTGCACTTGACCGCGCGGTCGACCGTGCCGAGGCGCGGGTCGGCGAGGCCGCCCAGCTTGGGGCGGCCTTTGTCGTACGTTTGGCCGGACTCGATCTTGGCGACCGAGTAGCGGCGCTGCGGGGGGGGGGGGACGGGGGGAGGTGGGCAGAGGGGAGGGAGACCGAGCGAGCGACCGCCTCGCCTCGCCTCTCGCCCGCCGCCCGCGGCGCCACCACCAGGGACTGGCGCGCGCGCGGCGTGGGGCGGGCCGCGGGCGGTGGGCGCGCGATGGCCGGCGCGGGCGCCGCCGCCAGCGCGCCAGGCCGGCGCGCGCTCGGCCGGCCTCTCCCGCGCCCGCCACGGGCGGTCGCGGTCGAGCCACGCTCGGACGCGGCGGCGGCCGCCCTGGATCGGACCGGGCGCGCCCGCGCCGGCGCGCGCCGGCGCGCCGGCGCACCGCCGCCGCGCGCACCGCCGCCCGCCCGCCCCTCCTCCCTCTCCCTCTCACTCACAATGAAATCCGGGTCCAGCACGCCAAAGTGGATGGCCTTGACGCGGCGCACGGGCGCGGACGAGTAGGGGAAGCGGTCGAGCGTCGCGGACGCCATGGCGGCGGCGGGCGCGGGCGCGCGCCTCGCCGCCGGGAGGTGGAGGTGGCGCCCGAAGGGTGGGGTGGGGGGGACGGGGCGGCTCGGCCGCCGCGCGGCGAGGAGAGTGAGAGAGGGGGGGCGGCGTCGCGCCGCACAGTCTGCCGCGCCGGCCTCTGTGCGCACCGTCCTTTCATCCGGCGCGCTCTCTCCATCCGGCGGGCGCGCAAGCGGGCGCCGGCGCGCCGCGTTTTCCGCGCGCGCGTCTCGAATGGTCGTCCCCGAGCGCGCGGCCGGCCGCGCCGAGGCGCGCGCCGCCCTGGCCTCGCAATTCTGGGAGGTCCCCGTCTCATCCTCCCGTTCGCTGGCCGGCGCGGTGGCGGCGACGCCCGGGGAGCCGCCGCCGCTCGCGGCGCAGACGCCGCAGGGCGCAGAGCGCGCGCAGCAACTGCTCATCCTGCAGGCGGGGGTCGGGCCGGTGGCGCCGGGGTACGACGGCGACAATGGAGGCGTGGTGAGTCGAGGAGGAGAAAGGGACGAGGGGTTTGCCTGCGCGGTCGCCGTCGCGCGCGCCCCTCCCACCACCACCGCTCCCCCCTCTCCGTCTCCTGTTTGTCGACCGCACCGTGGCCGCCGGCGGCGGCCGCCGCTGGTGGGCGGCCGCCGTGGGGCGGGCGCGCGTGCAGCGGCTGTGGGGCGCGCACTCCGGCGGCAAGCCGCTCGTAAGAGAATAGGGGAGAGGAGGGGGGAGGGCGTGCGCCGGCCGTCGCACACGCGCGCCCACCCATCTCCCACCACCTTTAGACGCACGCCCTGGCCGACGCGAGCGCGTACGGCGTCGCCCTGCGCGGCCGCGCGGTCGCTGGCCCCGCGAAACTGAACCTCCTCCTGGAAGCCCCCGACGCCCGCGCCGCGACGCACGCGGCCGGCCACGGCGCTCCACCACCCGCCCGGCTGCGCCCGCGGGGCGCGGCGTGGGCGGTGGCGGCGCTGCCGGGCGCGCACGCGGCGCGCGTCGCTGTCGCCGCCGGCCAAGACTACGTCGACGGCGCGTCTGCCTACGAGCGCCACCCGCTCACCGTCACCGCTGACGTCGCGTCCGGCCCGCGCCGGGACGGCGTCGCGTACCGAGTGGGGGCGCGTTTCGCGGCCCCCCCTCCCTCGGCCGCGTCCCGCCCCGCGGGCGGCGCCGCCCCGCCGCCGCGCGTGCACTTGCAGGGCGCGGTCGCGGTCGAGGGCGAGGCCGTGCTGTGGAAGCGGGCGCCGGGGCAGGGGCGGCGGCGGCGGGCGGGCGCGGCGGCGGCGCCGCGCGGCAGCGACCGCGATGACGATCACCCTCTGCCGCCGCCGCCGCCCCCTGCCGCCAAGCGGGCGTCGCTCGAGCGTCCTCTTCCGCTCAAACAGATCCCGCGGCGGCCGCCGCGCCCCGGCGGCCGGCTCGAGGCGGTCGAGCGGCGAGCTGCGGCTGTGGGCGCAGCCTCTGGCGCGGCCGCGCTGCAGGCGCTGCCCGATCTGGTGGCCGCCGACTGGGTGGTCGACGTCGGGCCGGACGGCGAGACGACGGTGCTGGAGCTCATGGGGAAAGGCGAAGGCTTAGAGCCCGCCCCGGCGCCGCCGCCGCCCGCCACCCCCTCTTCCCCTCCTTCCGACGCCTCAGCCGCCGACATCCTGGCCTCCTTGGACGCCGCCACGCGCGCTATGGGCGCCCTGCGGCGCGCCACTGCGCGCGTGCGGCGCGTCGTCGCGGCGGGCGGCGTCCCCGCCACCCCGGGCGAGCGCCGCGGGCGCGCCCCCTACGCGCCCGGCGTGGGCGCGCCCGCGGCGCGCGTGTTTGGCGCGGTGGGCGTGCTGGCCCGCATCCCGCTGCCGGCCGACGCGCTGGCGGCGGTCGGCGGCCGGCGCGCGCCGCCGCCGCGCCGCGCACGGCCGCCTTCGGGCGGCCGCCCGCCGCCCGCGCCCACGCCCACGCCACCCGCGCCCCGGCGTCGCTCCCCTTTGGCCGCCCTGGCGGCCGCGCTCGACGGCGACGCGTGGGCGCCCGCGCTCGCCGGCACCGCGCTGCGCGCGTTTGGCTGCGCGGGCGCCACCCTCCAGCTCGGCCGCTTCGCCCGCCCCCTGCTCGACTACACGGCTGTATCTGCTCGGCTCGACCTGGGCCTGGCCGGCGGCGGCGGCGCCGCGGGCGACGCGGCCGCCGTGGCCGCCGCGCGCGGCGGCCCGCCCGCCGCCCTGCTCTCCGCGCCGCCCGGCGACGCCGCCGGATCCTGGCACGCCCTCTCCCTTTCCGCCTGCCAACAGGTGGCGGGGGCGCTGCGCGCGCGGTGCGACGTGCGCTACGCGTTGGAGGCGGCGCCCGCGCGCGAGCCCGGGCCGCGCGAGCCCGGCCGCGCCATCTCCCTCACGCCCTCCCCCCTGCGCCGCCCCTCGTCCGCCTCCCGCTCCAAGTCGGGCGCGGCCGCGTCGGCCGCGGCGGCCGCCGCGTGGACGGCCGCGCGGCGCCTGCGCGCCGCGCGGCTCGAGTCGGTCGTCGGCCTCGACTACACCCTGCCCGGCACCGACGGTGCCCTGCGCCTGTGCGGGTGGTGGTCGCCGGGGCGGCGGGAGGCGATGTGCGAGATTCGGTTGCTGTAGGGAGAGGGGAGAGAGGAGGGGCGGCGCGAGAGAGAGCGTTGGCCGGCGCGGGCCGTGTCACACCCGCGGCGCCCAGCTCCCCGCCCACGCGCCTCCTCCAGCGCGCGTCGCCCCCTGGCGCGGGGATGGAGGGCGACGTCTGCCGAGTGTGCGCCGCCGCGGTGGCGCCGAATGCGGCAGCGGCAGCGCGGCCCGCGCGCCCCTCTTGGCGCCCCCACACGCGCCCACACGCCCTCCCACATCCCCAGGTGCACGGCGGCAGCCGCGCGGTACGCCTGCCCCCGGTGCGGGACCCGCTATTGCGGCATGGCGTGTTACAAGGCGCACGGGGAGGCGTGCACCGAGGCCTTCTATCGGTAGGGCTCAGATGGAGGGGAGGGGAGAGGGCGGCGACGTTTGGCGACCAACGCCGACGCGCCCGACCCCCTCACCTTTATCTTGCAGCGACCAAGCCGAGACCCAGCTGCGCGCCACCGTGTCCTCGACCGCCGACCGCGAGTCGATGTTGGCCATCCTGCGGCGCGTCGCCGACGCGGACGCCGGCGCGCCGCTCGACCCGGGCGCGGCGCTCGCGGCGTCGCTCGGCGGCCTGGGGCTCGACGAGGGCGGTAGCGGCGGCGAGGACGAGACCGATGAAGAAGAAGACACCTCCCTAGACCTGGGCGGGGGCTGCGTGCTCTCGGCGGCGACCGCGGCGCGCGCGCGCGCCGCGGCCGCCGCCGCCGCCGCGGGCGGCCCCCCCCTCGACGGCGCCGCCCTCGAGGCACTGCTCACGCCCGACGAAGTGGCTGCGTTTGAGGCGGCGGCGGGTGCGGGCGCGGTGCGGGTGGCGCCGTGGGCGGCGTGGTGGGCAAGCCGCGGGGCGCTCCCGCCGCTCGCGGCCGACGGCACGGCCGCGCTCGCCGTCGTTGGAGGCACAGACGCAGTCGAAGATGGCACCGGTCCTCCACCGCCTCCATCCACCCCTCTCCCGAGCGTCGCGTCGCTCACCGGCGGCCGCCCTCCATCCCCCGCGGTCGCCGGTGCGGCCGCGGCCGCCCTCTACGCCTACGCCTGGGCCCTGCGACGCAGCAACGGCGACTGGGCCGTCGACCCCGGCGCCTTCGCGGGCGCGCTGGTGGCGGTGGCGGGGCTGGGCGAGCGCGGCGGTGGGGCGCCGCCGGCGGTCGGCGCCGCGCTGCGGGCTGCGGTCGCCGCTGCGGCCTCCCACCCCGACGCGCCCGGGCGGTCGGTCGCCGACCGCCGCGGGGTGGCAGTCGCGTGCCTGGACGATGTGGCCGCGCTGGCGCGCTGCGGGCGGGCGGCGGGCGTGCGCGCGCTGGCCGACGCCGGAAGGGTGGTCGCGGCGGCCAAGGCGGCGCGCGCGGCGGTTCAGGCGGCGGCGCCGCCGGCGCCTACGCCCGATGGCAACGTGACCCCGGTCGGTCGCCTGCAAGCTCTGCGCTATGCCCGCGCGTTGGCGTCTGCGGCGGTTGAAGGCCGCCCCGCCCCCGCCGCGTGCAGCGCCCCCCCACCCCCCCCACGCCGCTCCGGCCTTCGCTCCGCCGCCCTGGCAGCCGCCGCCGCCCGCCTCCGATTCCTGACGGCGTGGGCCAACGAAGCAGACGGCTCGTGGTGGACCGCGGTGGCGGACGCGGCGCGGGCCGAGCTGTTGGCTGCCGCCGCGGCGGTCGGAGAGGGTGGTGGCGCGGCGGCCGACCGCGGCGCGCCCGCCGCCAAGCCCCGCATCCAAGAATTGTAACACACTGCACTGCCGCACGCGCGTCACCCGAGCGGCACGCCCAGCCCCACGGGGTCGGCCTCTCGCGCGACGAGCGCGCCCGCCGGCACAGCCGCGACCGCCGCCTCGGCCGCTGCCTCCAGCGCCCCCTCATCCTTGGACGTGAGCAACAGCACAACTGTGGTGCCGTCGGCCGCGGCAACCGGGTAGGAGCCCACCGCGACGCCCGCGCCGCCCGCCGCTCCCGCCGCCGCGAGCGCGGGCCCGACCGATGCCTCGTCGTCCAGCGCCAGCCTCAGCGCGACCGACCTGAAAGGCGGCAGCGGGCCGGCGGCGGCCTCCAGGTGGGACGCGAGGGCGGGCCACTTGCGCGTGAGGAGGTGCGGGACGCCGGGCAGCACGTACACCAGGCAGCCGCCGCGCGCAGTGCCGCGCTTAAGGGCGAGCAGCGGAAACGGGGACCGGCCGCCGGGCGGCGTGCGCGCGGCGGCGGCGGCGCCGCCGTCGACTGCTGTCGTCGGCGCGGTCGGCGCGGCGGGCGGAACCTCCACCGCGTCGACGCCGCACGAGGGGACGTCGGCCATTTTGAGGTGGGCGTCGGTGACTCTGTCGCCGAAGTAGGACCGCAGTCGGGCCTCGAGGTCGGGGTCGCGCGCGAGCGGCGACCGCAGCGCGGCGGCCAGCGCCTCCATCGTGCGGTCGTCGTCCGTCGGGCCCACGCCGCCGCACAGGACGACGACGCCGTGGGCCGCGATGGAAGCTTCGATCTCGGCCGCGATCGCAGGCACGTCGTCGGGCAGCAGCGCGACGCGGCGCACCGCCCACCCGGCGGCCGACAGCCTCCCGCACACAAACGGGGAGTTGGTATCGGGCACGCGCCCGGCCAGCAGCTCATCCCCGACGACGAGCACGGCCGCGGTGCGCGTGAGGGCGGTGGGGGTCGGGTCGGCGGCGGCGGCCGGCGGCGCGCCCCCCGTCCCGCGCCCCGCGCGCTCGGCCCGCCCGTCAGCCAGCTCTCGGGCGGGCGCGTAACCGCCGTCGGGACGGCGCAGGGCGGAATTGGGGCGGGTCGACGGGACGGAGCCCAGGGAGGTGAAGCCGCGGTCGTAGAGGGCGCAGTAGGGCGCGCGGACTGCGTCCAGGAAGCGCCACACGTCGCCGTACGCCCAGTCGAGCACGGGGTTGACCCGCATGAACGGCGGCCAGCCCTGGGAGGAGGGACAGAACGCGGCCTGGCCGGGCGCGTTGGGGTCGCCGCGGCGCGTGCCGAGCACGACGGCGCCGACGCCCGTCCGATTCAAGTACGCATCCAGCCCGGCCGCCATCGGCCCCTCCACCCGCTCCAGGCGCATGCAGTGCGCCGCGTCGCAGGCCTCGACAAAGGAGGCGACTTCGGGGAAGTCGTCCGCGCGCGGAAACACAAACGCGCGCACGCCGCCGAGGGCGCCGCCGCCCTCCCCGACCCGCCGCCCGTCCCGGCGGCGGCGGGCGATCGTGGCGCGCAGCAGGTGCAGGATGACGGTGGAGTCTTTGCCGCCGTTGAAGGAAAAGGCGACGTGCGGAGGGCTGCAGAGACGGCAGGGGGTCGGGGAGGGTGAGCGAGGCGCCCCTGTCCGCACGTCCTCTCTCTCGAGCCACCCTCACACATGCCTGTAGAGGTCCAGGGTGCGGTCGAGGTCGTCGACGGACGCCGCCGCGAGCGCGGCGACGCGCGCGTCGCCGGCGAGGCCGCCCTCGATGGCGGCCAAGACGTCCGCCATGGCGCCGGGGCGGCGGCCGGCGGTCGGCCGCGGGAGCGGGGAGGACTGGCAGGAGGAGTGTCGGCGGTCGGCGCCGACGACTGATGCGCACTCCCCTCTCCCCGGCCGGCCTCCCCGCCCGCCCCGAGCGGTCGACCGATCGCGAGCCAGCTGCCGCGCCCGCGCCCGCGGCCCGCAGCCCCGCCGCGCCTCGGTTGAATCCCCGCGCGCGCCCGCGCTCGCCCGCCATGCTTTGGGCGGACAAGGTGCGCCCCCGCGATGGCGGGAGAATGACGTGATGCCGTCGCCACGGCGTGGGGCGGGGCGGAGGCCTCACCGCGGCGCTGCGCCCGACGCGCGCCATCGCCCCCCCTCCATCCCAGCACCGCCCCGCGCGCCTGGACAAGCTGACGCTGCACCCCGACCTGGGCGACTCGCTTCAAAAGCTGGTGTGCGGAGGGTGGAGAGGGAGAGAGGGAGAGAGAGAGCGGCGGCGCGCGTCCCCCGGCCGACCCATCCTTTGCACAGGTCGCGTCGGGCGACCTGCCGCACACCCTCTTCTACGGCCCCCCCGGCGCCGGCAAGACGACCCTTGTCAAAGCCACCCTGCGCGAGCTGTTCGGCCCCGGCGCCGAGCGGATCAAAGTGGAGACGACGCCGTGGAAGGTCAAGACGCCGTCGCGCACCGTCGACGTCGAACTGACCCTCGCCTCGTCCAACCACCACGTCGAGCTCTCCCCCGCCGACGCGGGCACGCACGACCGGTACGTGGTGCAGGAGGTGATCAAGGAGATGGCGCGCGCGCGGCCGGTCGACGCGGCGACAGGCGCGCGCGGCTTCAAGGTGCTCGTCCTGCACGAAGTCGACCGCCTCTCGCGCGATGCTCAAGCCGCCCTGCGCCGCACCATGGAAAAGTATTCGGCGGGGTGCCGCCTGATCCTGGCGGCCAACTCGCTGTCGCGCGTCATCGAACCGCTGCGCTCGCGCTGCCTGTGCGTGCGCGTGCCCGCGCCGACGGACGATGCGCTCGTCGGCGTCATCGACGCCGTCGCGCGCAAGGAAGGCCTCACGCTGCCGCCCGCGCTCGCGCAGCGCATGGCGGCCGCCGCCAACGGCAACGCGCGCCGCGCGCTGCTCTCCCTGGAGACCGCCCGCGTCGCGGCCTACCCCTTCAACGAGGCCGCCGCCATCGACCCGCCCGACTGGGAGCTGTACGTCCGGGAGATCGTGGCGGACGTGTTGCGGGAGCAGAGCCCGCGCACGCTGTACGCCGCGCGGGGCAAGATCTACGAACTCCTGGTCAACTGCCTCCCCCCCGACCTCATCCTGCGCACCCTGGTGACGACCCTGCTCCCCAAATTGGACGAGGAGCTCAAGCCGGGGGTCGCGCGGGCGGCCGCGGTGTACGACGCGCGGATGGCCGACGGGGCGAAGCCCGTGTTCCACATCGAGGCCTTCCTGGCGCGGTTCATGGTGGATTACAAGGCGTGGTCGGTGCGCGTGGAGCGCGGGGGGTGAAGAGGGGGGGAGGAGGAGTGCGTGCAAGCGGCGGGTCGGGCGCGGCGTCGGGCGCCTCACTCTCCACTCTGGCGGCGGCATGCAGCCGCCGCCGCCGTCCTCACCCGGCCGGCAGCGCACCACGCACGTGGCCCTACCGCACGCGTACCTGCAGGCCGACTTGTGAGCGAGGAGAGGAGGGCCGCCCGCCGCGCCGCCAATCGGCACGCCCACCGCCGCGCACGCCGCCTGGGTGCGGTGCCTGGCGCGATGCTGGACCCCCTTCTCACATTCCCAGCTCGTTTCGCGCCGCGGACAGCCGCCCCCCACCCACACTCGACGCCGCGCTCGCGGCGTCCGTCCTGGCCTCCGCCCTGCGCCGCCTGCTCGGCCCCCTGGGCGCGCCCCGGGTGCAGGCCGTCGTCCTGGACGCGGTGGATGGGGTGGCCACGCTGCGCGTGCCGGCCGAGTGAGAGAAGAGACGGGGAGGAGGGGAGGGTCGGCGCCGGCCGCAGCTCGCGCCGACGCCCTCCTCCCCGCCGCCGCCTCTCACCAGGCACGAGCACTCGGTGCGGGCCGCCCTGGCCCTGGTCACCGACGCGGGCGGCGTGCCCGCGAGCGTGGCGGTGACGCGGGCGGCGCGCGCGCTCGCTGCGCTGGCGTGGTGAGAGGGGAGAGGGGAGAGGGGAGGGGGGTGCGGCGGTGCACACGTGTTCACACTGACGTTTCTCGGTGTGCCGTGCGAGCGCCGGGGGCGCGCGTGGTTGCAGTCGGCGGTGCGCCCTTCGTCCTCCTCGCTCACCGCGCGAGCGCGGCAAACGCGCCGCCGCCCCCGCCGCCGCCCTTTCCCCCGCCCTTCTTCTTGCCCCCCGCAGCCGGCCCCGGCCCCGGGCGCCCGCCGCGCGCGGCCGACGCCCACTCCCCGCCGCCCGCCGCCTCCGCGCTCTCCGTCTTGGCCGCCGCCGCCGCCGCGCGCCGCCGTCTGGCCTTGCGCGACACGCCCTCCGCGGCGGTCGCGGCCAGGGCGGCGTCGGCGCACTTGCGGCGAATGAAGTCGGCGGCAAACGCGGCGACCGCGGGGGACGACCCCAGGTGGAGCGTCACCGTGTCGGCCACCTCGGTGTTGGACGCAATGGCGGTCAGGGCGCGCGGCAGGGCGAGCGAGGGCGACCCGGTGAGGGCGAGCATCTGGTCGGCGGCCCACGCTTCAAAGTCGGGCGACATCGGGACTCTCGTCCCGCCCTCGGCCTCCAGGGCGGCGGCCAGGGCGGCGACGGCGTCGGGGTCAAAGGCGCGGGCGGTGGGGCGGCGTTGGGCGGGGGGGCGCGCGGGCGCCGCGGGCGCAGCGGCCGCCGGCGCCGCGGCCGCCGGCCACGCGGTCGCCGCCGACGCCTTGCCACCGCCGGCAGACGCCTTGCCACCGCCCGCCGACGCGCGCGGCGCGGCGGCGGCCCCCGCGCCGGCGGCCGCCGCCCAAGCTCCGGGCGGCGGCCTGCGCGCGGCGACGACCGACGTGGGCGGCGGCGGTGCGGGTTTCGCGCCGACCGCGCCGGGGGCGTAATCCCAGAAGCCGCCCTCGTCGTCGTCGGACGCGGCGGGAGGAGGGGCGTCCGAGGCGGAGGAGGCGCCCACGCCCCAGGCGGTTTTCGCGGGCGCGGCGGCCTTCTCCTTCTTGCCGCCGCCGCCGCCGCTACCCCCAGCCTTGATCTCGGCCTTGAGCGCGGCCGCCGCCGCGCGCGCGTGGTCGAGCTCGACGCGGGCGGTCTCGGCGCGCGCGGCGACGCGCTCGCGGGAGGTGATTTTGGGCGGGGCGGCCGCCGCCACGAGCGGCGATGGCGCGGGCGCAGCAACGGCTCCGCCCCACGCCGCCGCCTTCTCCTCGCCGCCGCCCAGGCCCGCCAGTAGGGCCTCGCCCAACGACGCGCCCCGGGGGCCGGCCGTCGGGGCGCCCGTGTCGTCAAACAGTTCGGCGCGCGGCGGGGGGCCCGTCGCGCCGGGGCCGGCGGCGGCGCGCGCCCACCCGCCGCCGGACTGGCCGGCCCGCGCGCCCGCCGCCGCGGCGGCCGCTTCCTCGGCCTGGATGTCGGCCAGAGACTGGCCGGCAGGGGCGCGCGGCGCGACGGCGGCCCAGGGCGCGGGCTTGGGCTCGGCACGCGCGGGCGGCGGCGCGGTCGCCGCCGCCTCTTCCGCCCCCAGCCCCAGCCCCTGCAGCACGGGTTGGACGACCGACGACGAGAGCGGGGCCGGCGCGGGCGAGGCGGCCGCGCCGCCCGCGGGCGCCCCCCCGCCGCGCGCCCCCCACCCGTCGCCCGCCAGCCGGCCGATGCCGACCTCGCCGCCGCGCCACCCGGGTTCCAATGCCGCAGGCATTCCCGACCAGTCGCGCGCCGCCGCGGCGTCGGCGGCGGCCAGCAGATTAGATTCAAGCGCCGACGCGGCGACCGCGCCCCGCGCCTCGCCCGCCGGCGCCAGCAAGCCCGCCGCCCGCCAGATCGGCCGTAGCTCGTCCAGGGCGCGCCAAGCGGCGCCGGACGCGGACGGGCGGGTGGGCAGCGTGGGCGGCAGGCACCCGTCGGCCGCCCAGTCCTCCAAGTCCTGCCGCGTGAACGGCCCTTGGACCGCCCCCGCCGGGTCCATGTAATCCCACGCGTCGACATCGGGCGCGGTGGGTGGGGCGGGGGTGGGTTGGCGCGGGCCGCGCGCCGCGGCGGCGGCGGTCGCTGCGGCGACGGCCGACAGGTCGCCCGCGGGGCCGCCGGCCACCGGCTCGTCCGCCCACTCGGGGTCGGACTCAGAGTTGAGGCCGCAGTTGACGTCGTCGTCGCCGGGCGTGGCGGCCGGGGCGCGGCACGCGGCCAGGCTCGCGCCGCGCTCGCGGCGCGGCGTCCCCGGCCCGTCGTCCTCCTCCGATCCTCCGCCACCGTTTGCGCCGCCGTCGCCCTCGCCCCCTCCCGTGCCCGGAATGTGGAGGCCGGCCAAGACTTCGACGGGGTCGGCGCGCTGGCGAGCCGACGCGATGAGCGCGGGGTCGGCCGCCGCGAGCGCCGCGGGCGCCGCCAGCGCCCCGGCCTTGTCCATCATTTTAAAAATGGCGACCGCCTGCCGCTTGACGTAGGTCGAGGCCGCGAAGCGGGACCCGAGCGGCGGCGCGGGCACGCGGCCAAAGCGGTCGGCGGACGCGCTGTACCCCGGGTTGGCACTGTTGTACCGCTCGTAGCCGCCGCCGGGCGCGCCAGCGTCGCCCCAGCGCGGCCTGGCGCCGCCCGGGAGCCCCGCGTCGTTTCGGCGCGCGCGCGGCGCGCCAAAGCCCAGGCTCGGCGGCGACGCGCGCGCGCCGCCCGGGGGGTCTAGCAGGGCCGACCGCCCGTTCCAACGGTCGAAGGAGTCGGGGAGGGGACGGTCGCCGGGAGCCCCGGGCGCGCGGCCGCCCGCGTCTCCGTCCCGCCGCCGGTCTTGCCAGCGTGGGGGAGGAGGGCCGCCGTGTCTCGGTTGCTGTTGCTGCTGAGGGGCGGACGCGCCCGACGACCACCTGGGGAGAGCAGGAGGGCGGTCGGACGCGGCGGCGGGGCGGGCGGCGGCGAGCCGGCAATCGACGGCTCGCGCGGTGGGCGCCGGCGCCCGCTCACGCCTGCCCTCGGCCGCTGCGCGCAATGTCCGATCAGGGCGCCCCCCCACACACACCCCACCCCCTCCCGCACCTGTCGCCGCCCCCGCCGCCCCAGCGCGCGTCGCCCGCGCCCGAGCGCCACCGGTCAGCGCCGGTCCAGGCGGGGAGGGCGGCGCCATTGCCGTCCTGTGGAGAGGAGGGTAGGCGGGTGGGCGGTCGGGGGCGGGCGCGGCGGCGCACGCGTGGCGCCGCCAAACGGACGCGAGCCTCGGGCGGCGGGCGAGCCGCCCGGGCGGGTGCGAGTGCGACTCGACGTCGCGCGGGCGGCGCACGATGGCGGCCCGCAGCCCCCGCCCAGGCCCAAATTTCGCACCGTCGGCGGCGCTGGCGGCGGCGCCCCGCCGGGAATGGCCCATGAGGGCGTCAGCGGGGTGTCGGCGTCCATGGGGCTGAAGGGCGGGGCGATGCCAGGCCGGGAGTGGGGCGGCGAGAGAAATGCCGCCCACTCTCCTCAACTCCACCACCATGGCCGCCCCCACCCCCCTCCCCCCCGACCTCGCCGCCCTGCGCGCGTACGTGACCGCGCCCGGCGCCCCCGGCGGCGCGTCCCGGGCGCCGTCCACCGTGCTGCTGCACGTCGACCACGCGTCCCTGTCCTACCGCTTCGCCGAGCTGCGCCTGGACATGCATGTAAGGGAGAGAGATTGAGGGAGGGAGGAGGGGCGGGAAGGAGGGCGGGGAGCGTCACGCCGCGCGCGACCGATGCCCTCCCTGAAGCCGACGTCCTCTTCCCTTCTCCTCTCTCCTCCTCTTCTTAGATGACCATCGGCGCGCTCAAGGCCAAGCTGGCGACCCACACCGGCACGTCCGCCGCCGACGCCCGGCTGACCCTGGTCTCCGCGTCCGGCGCGCGCTCCCCGCTCGACGACGATTCCCGCCCCCTCGGCTTCTACTCGCCGTCCGACGGCGAGACCATACGCATGATCGACACCAACCCGCACTCGCTGGCGGCGACGGGGTGGCTGGACGACGTGTCCAAGGTGGAGAAGTACGTGATGAGCGATGCAGACTATGACTCCCGCGAGGGCACCTACCGCGCCCACGCCGCCGCCATGCGCGCCATCGACCCTTCCTGGACGGCTGCCCGGGAGCTGGCGGCGCGGCGGGGGGAGGCGGTGCCGGACGCGCGCGCCGCGCCGAGCGCCAACTTTCAAGAGGGCGACGCCGCGGCGCTGGCGGTGGGGGACCGGTGCGAGGTGGCGCCCGGTGGGCGGCGGGGCGTGATTCGGTGAGAAGAGGGGGGAGTGGTGGCGAGCTGGGCTGGCGTGCGCGCGCCGCTACCCGCCGACCCTCTCTCTCCCCACACACAGCTTCGTCGGCCGCGTCCCTACCCTCCCCCCGGGCTTCTGGGTCGGCATCGAGTACGACGAACCCCTCGGCCGCAACGATGGCGCGACGCCCGCGGGCGAGCGCGTCTTTCAGTGCCCGCCCGCGCACGGCGCCTTCGCGCGGCCCGCGGCCGTCGCCGCGGGCGACTTCCCGCCGGTCGACGTCGAGTTCGGGTCGGACGATGAGTTGTGAGAGAGAGATGGAAGAGGCGGTGGGGGAAGGGCGCGGTCGCGTGTTGCAGTGTGGTTTCTTCGAAGGCCGAGAAAAAAAGAAATGCGTCGCCCCCTCCCGTTCACGCCGCCGCCGCACCCCCCTCCCCACACTCGGCTGAGACCGCGGCCGCGACCGCCCCCCCCCCAGCCCCCGCGTTGCAGGCGGCGGCCAGGGCGCGGCCGACGGGCGTCAGGTGCGGCGACGCGCGGCCGCACGCGGCCTCCCACGCCGCCACCGCGTCGCGCAAGCAGCCCCAGTCGGACACGGCGGGCACGTCGTCGTCGTTGGAGGCGGCGTCGCCGTTGGCGGCGGCGGCGAGGAGGGGCGCGCGCGCAAAGCGGGCCGCGACGCGCGCCGCGGTCGCCGCTACGGCCCCTCGCGTCGCCATATCCTGGACCCCCGCCGCGTGCCCCGCCGCCGCCAGCAGGCGTGAGAACAGCGCGTCCGCCTCGTGTGCGATCAGCGTGGCGCCGTGCGCGGGCGGGCCGCCCGGCGCGGGCGGCGCGACCCGCTCCGGCTCGCCCAAAAACGCTTCCGCGCGCTCGGCCGCGACGCCCGGGTCGCCGTACACTTTGACGTGCGAGCCTTGGGCAAACGTGTGATTCTGGGAGACGCGCTCGCGGACGTGCGCCGTCAGCGCCGCGAGCGACTCGCGCGCGAGCGCCACGCCCGCGAGCCCTCGCGCCAGCATCGCGTCCGCCTCCTCCATCCACGCCACGCTAAACAGGTCGCCGAGGCAGGTTTGAAAGCGGTCGACGGCGGGGTCGGGGGACAAGGGGTTGGGGCAGTACGTGCCCCAACTGGATTCGCGCGCGTCGGCCGCGGTGGCCGCCCAGACGCCGTCGCGACCCTCGCGCGGCAGGAGGCCCTTGAACATGGACCCGGATTCGCACGCTTCGACCAGGAGGGCGAGCTCTGCGAACGACGCGTTGCCAGGCAGCTTTTTGGGGCGCCGCGGGCGGTGGCGCCGCAGGAGCAGCGAGGCGATCCAATCCACGGCGTCGCCCACCGCGTCCCGCGCCCGATCCACTGCCGTCGCGTCCCGCCGCGCCGTCATGTTGCGCAGCGCGGCGAGCAGGTCGGGCGCGAGCAGCGGCGGGCCCGCGGGCATGCCGAGGAGGCCCGGGGCGCCGTGGTCGATGTACACGACGAGCACGCGATCGCGAGGGGCACTGTTCAAGACCCGCCGAGTCGAGTTTGGGGCCGCCGCCGCCGCGCCGCGCGCGTCGCCGAGGAGGACGGCCAGGAAAGACGCCGCCGTCACGCTCTCCCCCGAGTAATCGACCGGCGCCCCCGCGCGCACGTCCGGCCCGCCCGGCCTGTTGTACAGTGTGCCTGGCTCCGGGTTCCACGGGGAAGTGGCCGCGTCGTCCGCAGACAGGAGGATGAGGTTGGCCGCCGGCACGCCGTGCGCCAGCAGCGTGTGGTAGGCGTGCGCCGCGTCCGCCTGGTGCCGGTAGTTGCCGTAGCCGGAGGAGCCCGCGATGACGACGGCGTGGATCGATGCTGCGAGGGGGGGAGGAGAGGGGAAGAGGCAAACGTCGGGGATGGGGACAAGCAGAGCGCGCCCCCGCGGCCGCCTCGGGCGAGCCGGCGCCACTCTCGGCGGGTAGGCCGCGTATGTTGCTCGCGCCTGCGCGAGCGAGGGCGGTCGCGGCGGCCGGCATGGGCGCGGCGCGACGCACCGTCGTCGACCGCGGCGCCGTCCCCGGGCGCCCGCCGGCCCGCGGCCGCGGGCGACGCCGCCAGCGCGGCCGCCAGCGCGGCCAGAGCGAGCAGGCGGCGGCCCGTCATCGCGGAAGAGTGAGAGAGGACGAGGAGCGGCGCTCGGCGTCCGCTGACACACCCGCCACCCTCGCCTGCCGCCTCGCCCCTCCCAATCCGACCCGCCATGCGCGCCTCCATCGCCATGCGCGCCTCCATCGCCCCCGCTGCCCGCCCCGCCCGCCTGGCCCCCAACCGCCGCCCCCCGCGCGCGCGCGCCGCGCCGCCGCGCGCCGAGTCCGGCGGCGGCTTTGGCGAGGTGGGTGTGGGATGGAGCGGGGACGGGTGCGAGGGCGGCGGAGCCGAGAGATGGCGCTGGGCACCCCAACCCCACCACCCCACGACCACCCCCTCCTCGTTTCTCAGACCGTCATCAACGCGATCACGGTCGCCCTCAAGAACTCCCCCCTGAACGCGGGCAAGAAAGCGCTGGCCATCGCGCAGGGGGGCGGGCAGGAGAAGGCGGCAGAGTACCTCAAAAAGGTGGACGCGGAGATCGCGGCCAACCGCGTCATGGTCTTCTCCTGGGCCGGGTGCCCTTTCTGCAAAAAGGCCAAGCAAATCCTGGCCGACACCGGCGCCAAGTACAAAGTGCTGGAACTGGACGAGATGGAGGACGGCCAAGCGTTCCGCGCCGCGCTCGCGCTCAAGACGGACCGCACCTCGATGCCCAACATTTGGATTCGGGGCGAGGCGTGCGGCGGGTGCAATGACGGGCCGGGGGTGGCGACGCTCATGAAGGAGGGGAAGCTGGTGCCGATGCTCAAAGCGGCGGGGGCGTTGTGAGGGGAGAAAGGGAGGAGAAGGGTGAGAGTTGTCGTTTGTAGGCGTGCACGCGCGGGTCAACCCCTCCCAAACAGCTCCTCCACCACGCGCCGCTTAGCCGGCGGCAGCGCGGCGACCGCGCCGGCAAAGCCGGGCACGGACGCCGCCCCCCTCAGCGCGGCCGCCGCGAGCGCGCCGGGGTCCGCTCCCGCCAGTGGGTCGCCGTCGGCGTCAGCGTCAGCGTCGGCGGCGGCTGCGCCGCCCGACGACGACGCGGCGGCGCGCGCGGCGAGCGCGTCCTCCGCGCCGGCCGCGAGCGCGGCGGCCAGAGCGCCGCCGCCGGAGTCGGACGACGCCGACTCCCAGTCGGCTTCGCCGGCGTCGTCGCCGCCGCCGCGGCCTTCCGTGGATTCCAGGAGGGCGTCGGCGAGGAGTTCGACGATCTTGACGCGCGCCGACACCTCCGTCCACCGCTCCGCCGCCGCCGCCGCCCGCGCCCGCGTGCGGATGCCGCCGTCCACATCCAGTCGGGCGCCCCGCACGGTCACGGCGTCCAGGGCGGGAGAAGGGCACGACAGCAGCGCCCCGAGCGCCGCGGTCGCCACGGCGATCTCGTGCGCGCCGCACACGTCGCCCTGGCCCCCGGTCCAGGCGCGCAGGGCGGCGTGGGCCAGGGTGGCGGTGGGGTCGGCGGGCGTGGGGGAGGGAGAGGCGGCCAGGGCGGCGAGCGCGGAGGAAGGGTCGGCAAGAACCCCGCGCGCGACCAGGCCCACCAGGTCGGCCGCCAGCCGGGGCGTCGTGTCGGCGCACGCCAGCCGCCGCGCGGCGGCCAGCAGGCAGGCGCGGGCGAGGGGGGGGGCGGCGGCGGGCGGCGCGCGGCGCAGGAGCGACGCGAGCGCGGGGCACGCGCGCTCGGCCGCGGCGTCGTCGGTGCCGGGGGCGAGCAGGGCGAGGAGCGGGGTTGTGAGCGAATTGAGCGCTTCTTCCGGCGCAAGCAACGGCGGCCCTCCCGCGCGGACGAGGGCGCGGAGAAAGTCGCACGCGGCGCCCGCGACGGCCGCGTCGCCGCCGCCCCCGGTCGCCACCAGCGCCAGCGCCGCCGGCGTGACCGCGGCATGGGTCGCCGCCGCGGCCGCCGGCGGCGCTGGCCCGAGCAGGGCGGCGAGCAGCGCGAGCGCGCCCGCGACGCGCGCCGCGTCGGCCGGCGCGGCCGCGGGCGCCGCGACGAGCGACGCCAGCCCCGGCAGTGCAGCCTCGCACGCCGCGGTCGCGCACGCGGGCCCTGCCCCGACGAGGGCGAGCAGGACGTCCTCGGCGGCGGGGCCGAGCAGGGGGTCGGTGGGGGCGGCGGCCCAGGCCGTGAGGGCGGCGCGCGCGGCCGCGCCGGCGCCCGCCGCGCCGGCGTCGCCCGCCGCGCGCGCGAGCGCGGCCAGCGCGTCCAGGGCGAGGTGCAAGGATGCGTCGCCGCCGGCCGAGACGCGCGCGGTGAGGCCGGCGGCGAGGCGGGGGGCGAGCGGGGCCAGCGACGGGGGGGGGGCGGCGGCCGCGAGCGCGGAGACGGCGCGGCACGCGCCCACCGCGGCCGCCGGCTCGCCCGATTCCAGTCCGTCGGCGGCGCGTGTGAGCGCCGCCATGGCGCGCTCGGGCCCGAGCGCGGGGCCGAGGGCGGCGAGGAGGGCGAGCGAACGACCGGCGAGCAAGGGCGGCGCCGCGCCGCGCGCCGCGCACGCGTCGGCCAGCGCCCCCACGTCCAGGCCGCCCGCCGCGGCGGCGGCCGCACCCGCGGGCGTGGTCAGGGCGTCGGCCGCGGCGGCGAGCAGGAGCAGGGCGGCCTCGCGGGGCACCCACCAGCGCGGCTCGCCGCGCGCCGCCGCGCCGTCCGAGGACGCGAGCGCGCCCGCCGCGGCGGCGGCCAGGGCGCCGACGCCGGCAATGTTGTCGCCGGCGGTGAGCTCGGCGGCCAGGGCTTCCGCCGCCGCGCGCGGGCCGGCCGCGTCGCCGCCGTCGTCGGCCGCCGCGTCGGCGTCGGTGGCGACAGCCTCGACCAGGTCTGCCGGCGCGGACGCCGCCACAATCGCCACCCGCATGAGTTCTGTGGTTGCTCCCGCGTCCAGGATCGAGGCGGTGCGCGGGTCGGCGGCGAGCTGCGCGAAAAGGTCGAGCGCCGCGCCGACCGCCGCCGACCGCCCCACCCCGCGCCCCTCGCTGTCGTAGCCGCCGCCGGCCGTGTCGTCCACCGCGTCCTTGGCGGCGGCGGGGGCGGCGGCGGAGAGCATGGCCCAGGCGGCGGCGGCGAGGTCGGGGACAGCAGGGGACGCGGCGCGCGCGTGGGCGGCGGCCGCGCGCGACGCCAGGCGCAGCGCCTCCAGCTTCAACCCCCACGCGTCGGCGTCTTCGTCCTCGTCGGCAGCCGGCACCGGCTCCCGGAGGATGGCCGCGCCGGCGGCGAGCCAGGGGCCGACGTGCGGGCGCGCCGCGGCGGCGCCGGCGCCCGCGACCGCCAGCCCATCCAGCAGCGCCCGCGCCACGCCCACCGCCCGGCGCCGGGTGCCGACGTCGCCGGTCCCGGCGGCGAGGCGCAGGGCGGCGGGCAGGAGGACGGGCGCGGCTGCGGCCGCGGCCGCGGGGTCGGCGTCTTCCGCGACCGCGGCCAGGGCCTTGATCGCGCCCGCCACGAGGTGAGGGCGGCTGCCGTCGGCCGCGGCCGTGGTGAGCGCGGGCAGCAGGTCGGGCCACTCGGCGCCGCCGTCTGCGGCCGCGGCCGCGGCGACCGCCGCGGCGAGCGCGGTGCGCACCCGGGAGTCGGCCTCGTCCAAAGAGGGGAGCAGGCGGGCCATCAGGATTGCTCGATCGTCCGCCGTGAGCTAAAAAGAAGAGCGGTGGTGTCGCCCGGGTCGCGCCATTCGCATCGCGCGCGCTTCCCCCCTCTTCCGTCTCACCTGGGGCTCGCAAAAGCCGTCCCCCTCCACGCTCCAATGCCGCGCTATGCCCCGCTTGAGCAGCACGGCCGCCAGCTGGCGCAGGGCGTGGGGGAGGCCGGCCGCGGTCGCCGCGGCGAGCAGGGCGGGGGGGGTGCCGGGGGCGGGGAGGGCGGTTTGCAGCGCGGTTTCGGCCGCCGTGCGGATGGAGGCGTCTGCATCCAGTGCGGCGGCTAGGAGAGGCGCGACGCCGTCGCCGAGGGAGGGCATCGGGGAGCGCGGCGCGGCCATCGACGACAGTGCGCGCGACCGACGCACTCCCTCTGCCTCGCGGCGCCGCGCTCGCGAGCGTCCGGCGCACGCACATCCCCCTTCATCGAGCCGGCCGCCATGCCGGGCGCGGCCGCCGCCCAACCGCCTGCCGATTCGGCGCGGCCGCCGCGCCACGGCGAGGGCGAGGTGCGGGGGGGCGCGACGCCTCGGATTGGGGGAGAGTGGCGTGCGCGACGCCGACCCGGCTCCTTCCTCCTCAGGACGACCCGGACGACCCCGGCTCCGACGGCAGCGAGGGCGATGAGAGCGTCGTCGGCGACACCACCCCACCCCCGCGCTCGCGGCAGCCGCCGCCTGCCGCTGCGCTCGCCGGCGCGGCGGTCGCCGCGGTCGCCGCGCTCCTTGCCGCGCTGACCGCGCGCCGCCGCGCGCGCCCCCGCCCCCCCTCCCGCGCCACCCTGGACGCGTGCATCGACCCCGCGGGCGCGGTGGGGGAGGCGGGAGGGGGAGGCGGAGGGCTCGCGGGCACCACGTGCGTGTACAGCCCGCTCCTCCGCTCCGAGGCGTACGGCCGCGGCCGGTCCCCCTCGCCCGCCCGCGCCCCGCGCGCCCCGCGCGCGTCCCTGGACGCCGCGCGCGCGCCGCATGCGGTAGCGGCGCCCGCGGTGGCGGCGCTGGCGGCGGCGGGCGCGGCGGTCCTCGGCTTCGCGACGGACGACGAGCTCGCGACGGGCCCCTTGTCCCCCACCCCCGACGCCGACGGCGCTACCCTCAACCCGGCCTGGCCCTCTGGCGCCGCCCTGGCCGGCCCCGGCGCGCGCGCAGCGGCCGCGGTGGCGGGCGGCGCGGCGGACCTCGCGCTCGGCCTCGACGGCGGCGGCGGCCTCGCGTCCCAAGCCGCCGCCCAAGGCCTCGCCTGCCTGCGCGCCACCGCTGGCGCGGGGCCGGCCGGGCCGGCGCCGCCGCCGGGGGCGGGGCCGCTGGCCGCGCTGGCGGTCGCGGCGCGCGGGCTCCACACGGTCGCCGCCGCCGCGGCCGCGCTCGGCCTGCCCGGCGCCCCGCCCCCGGGCGCGCGCCCCCCTCCGTCCCAAGTCATCGTCGCCACAGACCTGTTTGAAGGCTGCGCCGGCCCCGGCGCGGCCGCTCTCGCGGCCGCGGCGCAGCGCGCGGCCGCGCGCTGGGCGCCGGGCATGGTCTCCTCCGGCCTGGTCTCTTCCTACCTCAAAGAAAAGGTCCCCACCGCCGCCTCCCTGCTCGACGAGGACGAGGCGCGGGCCGGCGCCGTGCTGCGCGGCATGCGGCGCGCGTCCGAAACGCTGCGCGGCGTGTCGCTGCTCGAAGCGCACGGCCGCCGCCTGCTGGCCGCCGCCCACGCCGCCGCGCGGGCCGCGCCGCCCGGCGCGGCCGCCGTGGGCGACGGCGCGTCCTCGCTGACGGCGGCGGCGGCGGTGTGGAAGGAGGCGGCGGCGGCGTTGAAAGGGGTGCTGGCCCCGGACTGGACCATTTTCGTCGTGCCCGCGCTCCCCGGCCCGCCACCGTCGCCGGGCGCGTCGCCGGCCGACCGCGACCGGTGGGCGCAGGGCGCACGGGGGCTGGCGTGCGTGGCGGCGCTGGGAGGGGTGCCGAGCGTGGTCGTGCCCGTCGCGCGGCCGCGCGGCGCGCGCGCGGGGCCGCCCGCGGCCGTGTTGCTGATCGGGGGGGCCGGCACGGATTGCGCGCTGCTCGACGTCGCCATGCGGTTCGAGCCGTTGCTCGTGGAGGAGTACTCGGCCGCGCTCGCGAGCGGGAGCACCAACCCCGCTCGCGCCGCCGCGCCTCGCAACCGCCGCGCCGCCGCCCCTCCTTCCCCGCGCGCCACCGCCGCCGCCCTGCGGGAGGAGGGCAACGCGGCCTTTCGGGCGGGCGACTTTGAGGCCGCGGCCGCGCGCTACACCGAGGCGGCGGCCGCCGACCCCACCTGCGCCCTGGCCCCTTCAAACCGAGCCGCCGCCCACCTCAAGCTGCTAAGATACGATGCAGCGGAGGCCGACGCGTCCGCTAGCCTCAAGCTGGCCATCAGCGCCAAAGCCCTCCTTCGGCGCGGCATGGCGCGCGCGGGGCTCGGGGACGCGGGCGGCGCCCTGGACGACTACAAACGCGTGCTCGCCATGGAGCCCAGCAACAGACAAGTCAGGCTGGAGCTGGAGGCGCTGGCGGCGGTGGCGGGGGTGGCTGGCTTGCAGAACACCGGCGGGGCGGCGGCCGACGGCGCGGGCTCCGCGTTTGTGTGATTCCTCTCTCTCACGCAAACCACCGCCGCTCTTCCCTCCCCTCCTCCCGCCGCCCAAGTTGCACAGTGCTGCCCTGCTCTCCAACGCTCCACCCCCATTCTTCTCAAGCGACCGCTCCAGCGCCGCGCCGCGCGCCGGCGCCCGCGGCCGGCTCCACGCTTCCGCTCGCGCCTTCACCGTCGCGCACGCGCTCCAGCAGCCGCCCCAAGTGGTTGGCGCCCGTCCCGTCGACGCCGACGCCCCAGAAGTAGTCGGACGGCGCGGCTTCCGCCAGGCGGCGGCCTCGCGTCGCAGCCAGGGCGGCGGCGGCGCGCGGGTGGGACGAGAATTTCGAGCGCAGGGCGGTTTCCATGGCGGAGACTTTGGAGGCGTCCCAGTCGGGGCGGACGAGGGAGGGGGTGGCGCGAGCGGCGGCGCGGCCTATGCGCGCCGCCTCTTCCGCCGTCGCCGCCGCGCGAATCGACGCCACGAGCGCGCCGGCCCCGGGCACGCCCGCAAACTTTTGGGCTTGGTAGTAGTGCTCGACGGTGGGCCAAGAGAGCAGAGGGCCGGGCGGAGGGGTGGGGAGGGCGTGGTGGCCGCCCGCCGACCTCACCACCGGCCCCTCGGGCAGCTCGATCGGGTGCCCCGAGAAGTTGCTCAACTCGCCGAGCGCGTCCCACGCCTTGTAGAAGGAGAGAGGAGGCAAAGGAGGAGCGAGGTTGTCACCGCTGGCGGCCGCCGCCGGCGGCGGGCCGCCGCCGCCGCGCGCGGTCGCCGCCGAGCTCGTGGCGCCGGCGGGCCACCGCGCAGGGGTTTCCGAGCCCGCAGCCAGCTCGGCAGCCAGTGCGACGGGCCCGGCGGACGCGGGTGTGTACCCCGAAAACAGAATGTCCGGCCCCGACGGCCGCCACGCGCCCGCGCTGAGATCAAGCGCCTGCGTCATCTCGAAAAAGCCGAGCTCGCCGACAGGGGTGGGGGCGCGCGCGCCGCCGACGACTTTGGGGGCCACGAAAGCCAGGACCTTGTGAATCGCGCGGTCGGCCAGCGCGGGCGCAGCCAGCGTCCCGCCGCACTCCCACAGCACCTGGAGCGCGCCCCGGGCCGCACACCAGTCGGCGACGGCGCCCGGGGTCAGGAAATCGAATTCCAACACCTCGACACCCGCCGCCTCGAGCGCGGCCCGCGCCGCGGGGCGCGCGCCCCGCTGGGTTGCGACCACTGTCGGCGCCACCTCTGTGTCCCACAGGGCAGCGTCGGACGGGAGGTCCAGGGTGCGCGACATCACGACGCGCAGCGGCGCGTGCCCCCCTTCCGCCCGCGTCGTCAGCCGCGGGTCGTCCCGCCGCACCGTGTTGCCGCCGACGACGACCGCGTCCGACGCGGCGCGCGCGGCAAAGACGCGGGCGCGGGACGCGGGGGACGAGACCCAGGCCGAGTGGCCGGCGGATGTGGCGATCTTGCCGTCAAGCGTCATCGCGTACTTGAGCAGGCCCAAGGGGCGGCCTGTGGCGGCACGGTGGAGTAAAGCTTCGTTTGCGGCCAAAACGGCGGCCACCGGGGTCAAGGGGGGCGAGGCAGAGGGGTCGGCGGCGAAGAGCGCGGCGGCGGCGGCCGCCGCGTCGGCCGCGGCCGGGCTGCCGGGCTCAGGGAGCTGCAGGAGGACGACGTCAATGCCGGCGTGCACGAGCTCGGCCACGCCTCGCCCTCGCGCATGGGGCAGGGGGTGGGGGAGGCCGACGACCGCGCGGCGCACGCGCGCGCGCGAGAGCGCCTCCCCAACGCCCTCGCCGGCCAGCGGCTCCAGGTTGAGGTAGATAGTTCCTCCGGCCAGCGCGTCACCGGTCCCGGGCGGCAGGGCGGCGAGGGCGGCGGCCGCGGCCGCCGCCCCTGCTGCACCGCGCGCGTGGCCGGCCGCCAGCGCGCGCCCGTCAGCCGACGCCAGGACAGCGCCCGAGTATGGATGCGGCGCAGTGTGGCCGACGGACGCGCGCGACTCGAGCGCGGCGGCCGTGAGGTGGGCCGCGTCGACGGCTGGAGAGGAAAGGGAAGGTGGGTCGGCCGGGCAAGCAGGCCTCTCTCTTTCATCCTCTCCCCCATTCCACACGCACCATTTAGCTCTGCATGGTGCGATGACGCGGCGCACGAGGCCTGGGTGGGGGAAGAACGGGGCGCGCCGCGTCGGATGCGGTCGCCGCGGCGGCCGCCCGGCGCAACAAGCCCTCCCAGACTCTCTCCGCCGCGCTAGATGCGCGCACACTACCCCAGAATCTTACTTGGCGGTGTCCACTGGGGCCCGCGGCGGCGGCGGCGCGGTCGCCGGCATGGCGCACCGGCGGAAGCGGCGGAAGCGGCCTGGGGGGGGCGACCACCCGCATGAGCGCGTGCCCAGAGGCAATGGGCGCGGGCAGAGAGGGGGGCGAAAGGGCGGCGTGGGGTGTGGGCGGGCGGCGGCCGCAGCGGCCGCGCTGGCCGCGGTGCGAGCCAGGGAGTCGGCGGTTGGAACGGCGCTCGGCTCGCCCGCGCCACGCGCGCGGCTTGCTTGCCCGCAGCCCCGCTTTCGGGCGTTTTCGCGGCCCAGAGCGAGCGAGAAGGGCTCCCTTTTTGCGAGCGCGACCGCGCGCACTCCGCGGCTGTGCGCGCCACGCCCCCGGCCGCGCTTGGTTGCCCCCTTCCATACACCACGGCATGCGCGTGTCGTGCCCCGCCCTCCCGGGCGCGCGCGGCGCCCATGCCGGCGGCAACTCCGCATGGCGCGCGCGCCGCCGCGCGCCGTCCACGCCCGCCGCCGCAGTCGCCACCGTGCCCCGCTTCCCTGGGTCTTCAAGTGGCGCGCCCGACAGCCATGGCGGCGGCGACACGGCGCGCCGCGAGGAGCGAAGCGCGCGCCGAGCCGCGCGCGCTGACGCAGCCCCTCCCGTCCTTGTCGGCACCACCGCCGACGGCCTCACTGTGGCCGTGGGCGACGACGGCGCCTTTTGGTTGACCGGGCCTGGGGGAGCGGTCGAGGCGTCGGGGCACGTCACGCTGAGCGCCGGCGGCGGCGGCGCGCCGCGCGTCGCGGCGACCACGGCCGACGGCGCCGGCGCGCTGGTCGACGCCCTGATCACCTGGCCCTCGGCCTCGCCCGACACCCCCGCCGCCCGCCTGCGGGTGACGCTGCCCGCGACCGCGGGGCCGTGGGCGAGAGGGCTCTCGCGCGGCGTCGTGCTCGAGGCGTCGGCCCCGCGCTCGACCGGCCGCGCCCTGGAAATGGCCGAACTCCGCCTCGACCTCGCCCCCGCCGGCCACTGGTACGGCGGCCCCCACCTCATGCGCCAACTGTGGCCGTGCGAGCGGGCCGCGCTGGAGACGTCGGCCCTCGTCCCGCACGACAACGGCGCGACCGGCTTTGGCAACCTCACCCCCGCCTCCTGGGTCACGTCGACCGGCCTGGTCGTCGCGGCGGACGATGCGTGCCCCTACTTTCACGTGGGCATGAACGCGCCGACGCTGAGGAGGGGGGGCCGCGGCGCGGCGCGCGCCGCGACGAGCGCCGACCCGGGGCTCGCCGGCGGCGGCGCGGCGGGCGGCCGCGGCGGGCCGCCGAGGCGCGCGTGGGGGGTGGGCGTCCAAAACATGACGCGCGAGTACCTGCCGCGCGAGGCGAGGGGGGTCGAGGCGGGCGCGGCGGGGGGGGGGGGCGCGCGCCGCCGCGCGCGCGCGGACGTCGGCGACGGCCAGCTCCGCCTCCAGGCCCGCTCCACGTACAAGTGCCCCCGCGTTATCCACCCCCTGGCCGATTGGCTGCACGACTGGGCGTCCGGCGACGGCCCCGCGGGCGGCGCGGCGTCCGCGCTCGCCGACGCGGTCGGCGGCGCGGCCGCGGCGCTCGCGCGCGGCGGCGGGGCGGCCGCCGATGAAGCCGCCTCCACCCTTCCCCCTGGCGACTGGCTCACCGTGCGCGCCGCGGTCTGCACACTCGGCGACCCCAAAACCGCGGCCCTCGCGGCCCTCGCGCCCCACACACCCCCCGGGCGCCCGCCCTCGCGCGACGTCCTGGAGGCCCCCATCTGGACGACGTGGGCGCGCTACTTTTCCCGGGTGACGCAGGCGGACGTTTTGACGTACGCGCGGGAGATTGTCGACCGCGGGCTGCCGCGGTCGGTGCTGGAGATCGACGACCGGTGGCAGGCCGCGTACGGCGACCTCACATTCGACCGCGCCAAGTTCCCCGACCCCAAGGGCATGGTCGACCAGCTCAAAGCGCTCGGATTCAAAGTGAGGAGAGAGAGGGTGGCGCCGGGAACGCTCCGACCCCCAAACACGGCGACCCCAACCCTCACCCCAACCCCCCCCGTTCAGGTGACTGTTTGGGTGCACCCTTTCGCCGAGAAAAACTCGGCCGCCTACCGCGAGGGCGCGCCGCGCGGCTATTTCGTGGGCTCCACGGCGCCGCGCGCCCCCTGGTGGTCCCCTTCCCGGTGGGCGCCCGGCCTCAAGCTTGCGCGGGAGGCCGGCTTCTTTCGCTGGTGGAACTCGGCGCCCGTCGTCGCGCTCGACGTCACGAATCCGGCCGCCGTCGCCTGGTTTGTCGGGCGCCTGCGGACGCTGCAGGCCGAGACGGGGATCGCGGGGTTCAAATTCGACGCCGGCGAACCCTGCTTCCTCCCTTCTTCCCCGGTCTTCCACGCGGCCGGCACCGCGCGCCACCCGGTCGACTACACCCGGCTCTATGTGGCGGACGTCGCGGGGCCGTTTGCGGGGGGCGTGTCCGAGGTGCGGACGGGGCACCGCACGCAGCACCTCGCGCTGCTCACGCGCATGGGCGACCGGTTCTCCACGTGGGGCGTGGCCAACGGGTTGAGGTCTCTGATCCCGACCCTGCTTGTGTCGGGGTTGGCGGGTTACCCCTACATCCTTCCCGACATGGTTGGCGGAAACGCCTATTTCGGCGCGACCCCCGACGGCGAGCTCATGGCGCGCTGGGCCCAAGCAAACGCTCTCATGCCCGCGCTCCAGTTCTCCATCCCGCCCTGGGACTGCGGCGACGAGGCGACGGCGGCCGTCGCGGCGTGCTTGGCGACGCGCGCGCGCTTCGCGCCCACGCTCGCCGCCCTCGCCGACGTCGCGGCGGCCACGCTGGAACCGATCGCCCGCCCCCTGTGGTGGCTCGACCCGCGCGACCCGGAGACGCACGCGGTCGACGACGCGTTTGCGCTGGGGAATGATGTGGTCGTCGCGCCCGTCGTCGACAAAGGCCTCACTGCCCGTGACGTCTACCTCCCGGCCGGCTGGTGGCGCGACGCGGATGCGGGCGGGGGCGGGGAGTTGATTCGGGGCGGCGCGTGGGTGCGCGGGTTCCCCGCGCCGCTGTCCAAGCTGCCCGTCTTCGTGCGCGCGGGGTCGGGCGCGCCGGGGGCTGGGGCGGCGCCGCCGTGATGGAGGGGGGGG
>Ga0315284_10002159_pt1 | contig 28210 bp, 20 predicted proteins | sample YL17G09_16_MG_FD_203696 | JGI IMG/M metagenome (GOLD analysis project Ga0315284, IMG submission 203696) | Sediment microbial communities from Yellowstone Lake, YNP, Wyoming, USA - YL17G09_16 | ecosystem: Environmental > Aquatic > Freshwater > Lake > Sediment | place: USA: Wyoming | collected...
CCGAGGCTCGACGGTCCGCTTTTCCGCCAATCCAACCACATCTTGTAACGTCTGCAAGGCACCTAACTCGTCTGGCCGAAATTCCGGAAGATTCGGAACACGATCCTGCAACGCGGACAAGATTTCAACCCGTTTGATGGAGTCAATTCCCAGGTCGTGGTCCAGACTCATTTGCAAATTGAGCATATCAACAGGATAGCCCGTTTTTTCGGAGACGACAGAAAGCAAAATCGACGCAAGTGCGGAAGTTTTCGCAATCGGCTTCGGAGCGGAACTGAGTTGTGGCATCGAAGGCGCGGGATTGTAGGATGCGGGGACGACTGCCGCGGTCGCCGCGGCCGACTTTTCATTCATGAGGGTGGGAGCCAGACCAATGGTGTTCTGCGGAACGCCTTGGGAATGTGGCATCTCATTTGCCAAATCCGCGTGAGGATTCAGTGACTCTGAGCGACGTTCGAGCGGTCCGTTCGTCTGGTTGCCGACGCTGACTGGATGCTCCAAGCCGGAGACCTGCACCAATTGGAGATGCCGACTAGCCAACATCTCAAACGTTTTCAGTGCCGCTTCCTGTCCCTCGAGAAACCGCTGGTGCAGCTTGGCCGTTTCTTCCTGCATTCGCTGCAAGGCGCGCAGGTTGTCCTGAATTACGGTTCGTGAATCGTGTCCATAATCGGGCGTCGAATCAACCACGGGTGTCTCGCTCTGTGTTGGAGGTAAGGAGACTTGTGTAACAGCAGAATCGCTCGGGGGATCCACGTCCGAATGATCGATCTTAATCGTTGAAACCTCGGCGGGTTTGAATTCGATGGAAGCTCTGGGCAGAAACGCAAGGTCGCCCTTCAGAGCTGCGTTGGAAAGTGGGTTGAGACTCGGTTCGTGACCGTCAGCAAGCGGTATCGCTGGTGCGCAGGCAGGCTGAGGCCGTGGTGGCATCGGCGTCCGAGGTTTGACGTAGTTGGCTCCACAAATCGGGATTTTCAGCCGGTTGTGCCCCTCGGTGTTCTGATCGTCATCTCTCTGGGGATCCCACAGACTCCAGTGAAGTGAGTAGCCCGAAGCGGACAATTGCGCCAACGCCTGAGCAAGATCAAAAACACCGCTGCGGCGGCCGTGAGAACTATCAATCGCAATCGCACGGTACGGTCGCCCCGAAAGGATTGAGTTGACCAAGCCGCTCAACACGCCACTCGGGCCGACTTCCAGAAACGTACGTACCCCGTCGGAATACATTTGCTCGATTTCACGTACGAAATTCACCGGCTTTGCGAGTTGGCAAGCCAATAAATCACGCGCCGCGACTGGATCGGATGGGTATTCTGTGGCCGTGGTATTGGCATAGACCGGCATTTCCGACGGCGCAAAATCGATGTGATCGAGTTCCGGACGAAAAGCTCGGCTCGCCGACGCGACAAGTGGACTATGGAACGCCGCCGCCACCTGTAGCTTTCGTCCTCGCATATTGCGAGTCGCTAATAACGCCGTCACCCGCTCGATTTCGGGAAGTCGTCCAGACAAGACCACCTGATTCGGACTGTTATAGTTGGCAACGACAAGATCGACAGCCAACTCCTTGATCAGGGCTTCCACTTGAGTCAGGGGCGCACCAACGGCTAGCATTCCGCCGACCTCTTCCTGAGCCGCGGCCATCAATTGACCACGCAACATTGACAGACGATACAGGGCCTCAGGTTGAATCCGCCGGGAAGCACAGAGAGCGGTCAACTCACCGTAACTGTGTCCCGCCGCGGCGCTGGGACAAACGCCAAACTGACTGAGAATCGCTAACGATCCCAGACTGATCGCACCAATCGCCGGCTGAGCGATCTGCGTGGCACGAAGCTGGTTGTCTCTCTGAAGACGCGCCTCTGCTGACCATGCAGACTGTGGGTAGACATAGTCGGTCAGGCGGTTCGCGGAACTCTCTTGCGGGTTGAATGCTGACGAATAAACATCATTGGCCTCGGCTAAAACGTCCTGCATCACCGGGAATCGGCATGCCAATTCCCGCAACATGCCGACATACTGCGAGCCCTGACCGGGGAAGAGAACACCAAGCCTTCCGTCTTGTGGACCTCGGCCGTAATAGACGCCATCCGGAGTCGACCAGGAAGACCGGTCGGGGTATCGCTCAAGCAATGTCAGCGCACCTGCCACTGCGGCCTCGACATTGGCTCGCTCTCGTTCGACAACAAACAAAAGGCGATGCTGATGCTCGACCTGATAGGTCGTCCGACTCCGATGAGCCATGTTTCGAAGAGCCGCCCACGCGGACCATGGGAGAGCGTTTTCTGCCGTGCTGTTGTGTTCAGGGACCGCAAATTCCGACCACGGGAGAAGCCGAATCTGCTCAACCAACTCCTTCAATTGCATCGCCGAAAAAGCAAGCACCTGAACGTCTCCGTCCCAGTCCGGGTCGGCGAATACTTGAGGCGATTCTTCAAGGACACAATGAAAGTTGCTCCCGCCAAAACCGAACGCGCTCACCGCGGCGCGACGAGGATGGTGCTCGGACTTCAGCCACGGACGGGCTTCGGTATTGACGTAGAACGGTGAGTCCGATCCAGACAAGGCGGCAGGCGGTTGATTGACTTTGATCGTCGGCGGCAGGACGCGATGGCGTAACGCGAGAATCGCCTTGAGGACTCCGGCCGCTCCAGCGGCGGCCTTCGTGTGACCGATCTGGGATTTCACCGATCCCAAGGCACACCATGTTCCTCGCCGCTTGGTCGACTTGTAAACGTGCATTAAACCTGCGATCTCCGTCGCATCACCAACCTTCGTTCCGGTCCCGTGTGCTTCAATCAATTCGATCGTCTCCGGGGCGACATCCGCCACCTGATACGCATCTTGAAGACACCGAATCTGCCCGTCCGCCCTCGGTGCATACACCGCACTCCCCGCGCCGTCGCTTGACGTTCCAATCCCTTTAATAACCGCCAGAATCTTGTCGTTGTCTCGTTCAGCGTCAACCAATCGCTTGAGAACCAGCATTCCAACACCTTCACCAAGGATTGTGCCGTCGGCGTCCTCTGAAAATGGCTTGGCATCACCGGTCGGAGACAGCGCCGGAGTCTTGCTGAAACACATGAACATGAAGATGTCATTGAAGGTGTCAATCCCCCCGGTGACGACCATGTCGCTTCGTCCGGTCCATAACTCGAGCGCAGCAAGGTGAATGGCACTGAGTGAACTGGCACAAGCCGCGTCCACCACACAGTTGGTTCCGTGCAGGTTCAGGCGGTTGGCAATTCGACCGGCGACGACATTGCCCAGCAATCCGGGAAAGGAGTTCTCCTGCCAAGGGACGTAACTCTGCGAAATTCGCTGTACAACGTCCTCAGCAACGTCGGCGGCAACGCCTGCGTCTTTTAAGGCCTTGCGCCACTTCGGATGTCCTAGTCTCGCTCCCAACGGGATGACCATCTCCAACGTTCCGGTAACCCCCAAAATGCAACCGATCCTCGAACGGTCAAACTCTCGATTGCTTCCGTACCCCGCATGCTCCAACGCCCGCTTCGCCGCGACCAGACCCAGCAATTGGGCGGTGTCAATCGCTTCGAGGTTGCTGGGTGAAATTCCAAATTCCATCGGATCAAATGACACCGGCGAAAGGAAACCTCCGCGCCGTGCGTACGTCATATCCGGTGTTTTTTGGTTTCCATCGAAATACTCGTCGGGACTCCAATGTGTCTCAGGAACCTCGGTGATGGAGTCGACTCCGTTCCGGATGTTCGACCAAAACTCATGAATGCTCGCCGCCTTGGGAAAGAGCGCGCTCAAACCGACCACGGCGAGCGGCGGTTGATTTTTTTGAATCGGTAAAGAGTTTTCGTGATTGGTCATCGTCATTCCGTCAGTCTCTTGTGACATCCGTTTAGTGATCCAGATGGTGTCTCAATTGATTCAGTTCCTGCGGCACAACCATGGCCATATCCCGAGAAATTGGGAAGCCTTGGCATCGAAGAATGTTCAAGCGGTGCAGGACAGCCGCACCGTAGAGCAGATTGTTTGCGACCGTGACCACACGACGATTCTTCGGATCGGCAAGGAACGTGCCCCGTGTCCATTCATTGAAGGCTCCCATCGCGGGTCCACACCAAATCTGATAATCCAATCGGCGTGAGGTTTCGCCGGAGTTGGCCCATCTTGAGGATTGACCAAGGTACCATCGAAAGACGAGTGCCATTTGATGTTTGGGATCATTCCTTCCTTTTTCAATCTGAGCCGGATCGCGTGTTGCAAAATAATCCATCGTCTGCTGCCAGACCTGCTCCAGAGTGGCACGAAACAGGTTCTTTTCTATCCATTCCCGATCCGCAGCCGGAATCTCTTGGAGGCCTCCGTAGGTGCGATAAAGTTCGTAAAGTTTGGTCGCGCGCATGGGAAACATTGTGCCTCTTTTGAGGACCTGCACTTTGACACCCATCTCGAACATATCGGCACAGGGACACATCGTGGTGTCCGCCTGCTCGGCGTCCGCCAGCATTTGCCTCACAACATCGCATGTTCCCGACTCGAGGCAGGCCTGCTGTACCGAACCGACCAAAATGTAAGCGGCGCCCATCGCAAAGCTTGCCGCCGCCGCCGAGGGAGTAGAAATTCCTCCAGCAAGGCCAACCCGTAGTTGTTGAGTAAACCGATACTTTGACATCGCTCGATCACGTAGAGCCAGGATCGTGGGGAGTAGGGTCAACGCCGGGCGGTTATCGGTATGTCCTCCTGAATCGGCTTCAGCAGTCATATCTTGTGCCATGGGCACCGCCTCTGCCATTTGTGCTTGTTCGTGAGTGATCGCCCGCTCTTGAATCAGGAACGACAAAATTTTTGCGGGGGCCGGTGCAAAAAACTTGGAGCCGACCTCCACGCGTGAGACCTTGGCCATGATTTTGTTGGGAGCTACAATCTGGCCGGATGGGTCTCGATGGATCCCCTGCAAACGATAACGGACAACATGTGGCGTGAGGTCAAGGAAGGCAGAGGCCTCCACAAGCCTGACGCCGCGACGCAGGTACAGATCGACGATCGCTCGTTCGAGTTGCGGCTCATTTGGACTGTGAATCAGGTTGAATCCGTAGGGATGACGCTCCCCCAACGTCTGTTGCAGTCGATCAATGGCCTGTTCGACACGTGAGGGATTCAGGCCCGCTGCACCGTAGAACCCCAGCATGCCATTTTTGGCCATTTCTTCCACAATTTCTACGGATCCTATCCCCGCGGCCATGGCACCGGAAACATAAGGGAATCGAAGACCGTGGTCCGTGCAGAAGCTCAAGTCGCCGAGTTGTTCAAGGGGTACCGACGGCACAAAACCCACAACCGGATACTGCTGCGAATCGCTGGGCGTGGAATTGAAAACACCGAGGCCAGATCGTCTCAAGGCCAATCCCCGCTCTGTCCGGACGATCCCCAAGGGGACCCTGATATCCCGGATGGCAGCGGCCACAGAATCGGCATCCCGCGCGAGACCTTCTTCCGTTGACGACCAGTCATTCCAAGGATTTAAACGAGGCAATGGCATGACGCAGAACAATCTCCATGTAAAGTTCAAGTTTGAGGAACCCGAAATTCCTCGAGCAACGACCTCGAATTCAGACCGAAAACCTGGAAGGCCGGTCTGAAATTTCAAAACGTCTCTCAGCACCGCAATTTTTGCACGTTGACTGTTCAAAATTCAGACCGTGATGCCGATTGGTGCCGACAACAGTATATGAAGTCACCTTGCCCAGTTGCACGCTGCGAGCGTTGAGAACTTGGCCGACTGTGCCGGCAAATCAGGAAACGACGATCGGTTGTAGCGATTATGAGCCCAGAGATCGCGTTGACTTGAGAATCCGTTCACCATAACCTGCGATCCGATCGCGACCCGCACGGGCCACCCGTTCCCCAAATCGCCAACTCCCCTTTTGACGCCGGGATCGAGAACGCCCAAAATTTTTCTGGCATACACGTGCTGACAAACGCACTTCACCGTAATGGATTCCAAATGATCACCGATAAGATTGAAAACTACGCGAAATACTCCCACTTAGCACCGAGAATCGTCAAAGCGTTGGAGTATCTCGGCAGCACAGACTTTACCCACGTAGAGAATGGCCAATATGAACTCGACGGTCGGCGACTCGTTAGTATCGTCATGCGGTACAAGACAAAAACGGCTGAAAACGCGGTTTGGGAGTCTCATCGTAAACATATTGACGTCCAGTTTATGGCCGCGGGTCGCGAGCGGTTTGGTCACGTGACTTTAACCGAAGCTCCACCCGCAAGAGTGGATTACGACGAAACCAAAGACGTTATTCTTTATCAACCCGGAACAAACACCTACGATGCCCCTCAGGGAACGTTTATGATTTTTTACCCCGAAGACGTCCACGCCCCCAGTCTTGCCGTTGGTGTTCCTCCCGTTCCCGGCGAAGTTGTCAAAGTCGTTGTCAAAGTCGCTGTGGAAGACTAAATCGTCGCTGTGGAAGAGTGCATCCGCTCGGGCCGTTTTACTCTGAGAGTGAAATAACGCGCGACGGCGATCGGCGTTTTTGAATCGCTAGTCTGCACCCAGATGTTGGGCCTAGAAAGATGACTGCCACAACTTTAGTGATTTTCCTTGATGGTTAACAGCCTGTCGAGGGGGGATCTTCGCCCAGACGTTTCAAGTACCTGTGACGGACCGTGTTTTTTGTGATCTGCGTAGGCTTCCCCCGGACAGCGTTTGCAGGGCACACAACGGCCCCTGAAAACGCTCTGTTCTTCGCAGGCCTGTGTCGTGGCCACCATCGCTGTTCGACGGCAGGCATCTACGTTCGTTTGTCCAGGATCGGGACACTCCTCGTCCCTCCGTGATTTGCGACTTACCGACGAGACCCATTGCTCTGACTCGACTGCTGCCAAGACCTGAAATCCTACGACACCAGCGGACGTGACACTCGCCCCAATCGTTCCACTCGGAGACGAGGGAGGCAATCTGCCAAGCACTACGATGATCTTCTCCCGCTCCTGGAATTGGAGTCGCCCAAACAAACGGCTCTTACGGTCTTGTGGCCCCGCAGGCCACAAGAACAGATCTCAGAGACTGACCGCGCAGAGATCAGCTGCGAGTGCCTGCTGGCGAAAAAATCTTGGACGACACAGTAATGATCCGAGGACAAACTATTTTCGCAGGCTGTTGGTTGCCAGTCCTTGAAGGTAATACCGACAATGCCCCGAAACGGGTTCTTCCCCGACACCGAACGTGGCGGCGAGATTGAGTAGCCGTGGAAATGCAGCCAACAATTTCATTCGTCTGTAAGTGAAACGGAAACGCGGTCTAGACATGAAACGAATTTCACAGGTCCAGAGTTACTTGAAAAACGTCGGATTCCTCATTGAAATGTGGTCGGCTTGATAAGCGAAGTCGCCGTTGCGAAACTGTTTCTTCGGCGAGAATGCTACCCCTTGAACCAATTCCTACACGCAAGAGTCCCCAATGAAACAGATTCGGTTCGCCGTCCAACAGATTTTGACGACGGGGTTGTTAGTCATTGTCTTTGCCCAGACGGCCGACGTTCTTGCGGAAACCCCGCAGCAACAGCAGGCCGTGGCCCCACAGAATCCTGTGATAGCCCCCCCAAAGGACACGGATGACATTCCATCCTCGCCGGCAGCGTCGCAGAATAAGCAGCGAGCGGTCTCGCAAGAAAGCATCGAATACCTCAAAAATCTGCAAAAAGGGACGCCCTTCGGAGCAACAAACTTTGATCTGGCTGGATTACGGGCGGGGATGGCATCGCGTCGCGAGCCGGCCAACAAATCGATCCGTTTGATTCGCATAAAAATGGGGGACATTCCCTGTGAATGGGTTGTGGCACCCGGCGCCGATCCCGATGTACGTCTGCTCTATTTGCACGGTGGTGGTTTTGTCTCCGGCTCCGGCGCATTCTATCTGATGCTTGCCGCCCATCTTTCGGCATCGGCAAAGTGTGCGGTATTTCTGCCCGACTACCGCTTGGCACCGGAGCACCCCTTTCCCGCCGGCCTCGAAGACTGCATCGCCGCTCACGAATGGATCCTATCCAACGGGCCGTCAGCCTCTGGCCCCGCCAAAGCAACGTTCATTGCCGGGGATTCTGCGGGCGGCAACCTCACTCTGGCAACTCTGCTGGCCCTGCGAGACCGCCGACTGTCACTCCCCGCGGGAGGGATCCCCTTGTCGCCGTGCACGGATTTCACGCTGGCAAGCGAGTCCTTACAGACCGTCAACGATCCCATTTGCAGCGCCAAAACCATGCCCGTGTTCAGAGATCATTATCTGGGGAAGACGGATCCTCGCAATCCCCTGGCATCCCCCGTTTTTGGCAACTACCGCGGCATTCCGCCGCTGCTGATTCAGGTCGGCGAACACGAAATGCTCCGTGACGATAGTATCCGTGTGACAAAAAAGGCACGAGACGATGGCATCCAAGTGACACTCGAAGTCTGGCGAGGCATGTTCCACGTATTCCAATCCCACGAGCCACTGCTGCCCGAAGCAAAAGAATCCATCGAACATATTGCCAACTTTATAGGCTCCCAGTTGCCCAAACCGTAAAATGTAGAGCATCAAGAAATCTCGTCATGGTACGTAACGACGAGATATGTTCGCCTGCGCTAGTCGCAAAACGACAGACGATTTCTCACAAGCGACGAGCCCTCACAAGTAACGTTGCAAAGTGAGGCTGACCGAAAAGAGATCTCAAAATTCAGATCCCCCTCAAATGTGTCACGGCGATCTGAGGCCGCTAAGACACACGCTCGTTTTTTTCAATCATCGCGGCTATCGGATTCATCACGTTCATTGCGGTGCTCGGCAGCGTCAAAAAGCGTTTTAAGATCGCAGGAGGCGTCTTCGTGGTGAGGACGCTTCGGTTATCGCTGAAGAGCCCTCAAAGCGGATTTTCGGCGACACCTGAGAAGGCACTGGAACAACCTTTTCGGCTGTTCCAGTGCCTTCAATACGACAACTCGAGTACGTCGTCAGACGCATACCGAGGCCCACGATCTTGAGGGCAATCCCTGCCGATTCGGTGATACAGACTGCGCCTTACTCACGGTATCGACGCGGCTGTGCAATCCGAATTGGTTCATGGATCCGAAGCCATGGCCCGTCATGCTGTGATCTCTTTCTGCTTGGCCGGAAATCGACCAGACACTCCAACGCTGAATGGAATAACCATCGAAACGTAGATGCCACATGTGCGTCAAAGATCGCGGCGCGGACGGAATCGATGCCGAACCCAACCCAAGATCTTTCGCGACAGGCGAAACGAAAATTGGTCGTTAAAATCCCTCGTCCATGAGGGCTCACGCATCCGTGATTCAAAAGAAAAAAGAACCCCCGACGGAAGAACAGCCGAGCATACTCTGGGTGTACTGGGGACTGTGTCCGGGTTTTGCAGTATGGGTGAAACTGCTTCTTAAGAGACCGTGGCAGTACGTAGGCGTCGGATTACTGCTCTGATATCGTCGGGGGCTCGGGCTGGGTAACGCAAAGGCAACACTTCAAACACGGATAAAAATTCAGGTCATCATCTTGAAGTGCCAACCATCAAATAAACTTAAATGCATTTATCGCGCCGAAATATGATCAAAAGATAGTCGAAAATTACTAAAATGGGGATTATGACTGAATTTTGTTCGTTAACCGTTGTTGTTTTAGTCAACACACCGCATCATGATTCGCCATTCGTTATGTTTTATGGAAATTTCGGCGCACATTTCGGCGCTGTCGGCGCAACTATATATTTTGTCTGTCATTCGTTTCGGCGCTTTTTTTTGAGTTGCAGAGAAATTTTGAGTCAATGACTGATTATGAATTTCATCGATAAAATCATTCGCTGGGGACTGGCTTTTATTGGCGGGTGTGTTGTTTCGTATTGCGTCCTCGTCTTAGCCGTCGTTGCGACAGCCCCTGATCTGCGTTTGCGTTTTTTGCTGGTTGATCTGGATTCCACGACCCCGTCGGCGAAATTGTCAGGTATTGAGTTTCAACAGGTACCAAGTGATTTCAAATGCAAAGGGAGACCGCCCCAAAAGGGAGACCGCCTGATTATGATGGATCAAATGGCGGTGACCAATTTTTTAGACTTTTCAAGAATTCAGCTTTCGCTTCGGACTCGTGATTTTTATTCACTCGTGCCCGATATGGATCCCCTGACGGACGGTTTACCTCCATTGGTTCAGGACTCTGATGGAGTGCGTTGGTTAAAGATTGAGTACACGACGCCCGATTCATCAGCCCCCATCACCTGTGCTGTGCAACTTCAGACCGTCTCTGCACGAGACGTTGGCCTGACATTGGTCTGGTTTCTGCTTCAACTGTTGATCTTTTCTGTCGGTGCGGTCGCATTTTGGAACCGCCCGTTTGATGACTCGGCTCGTCGTTTTTTCGCAATGAGTATTTCGACGTTGGGAGCCTTTGTCGGTGGATTTCATTGGACAACCGTTGCGGGCAGTTTTTGGCTCACAATTCCATTTGCGGTTTCTGGAATTCTCCTGCCGGCCGTCACGCTTCACTTTTTCATGGTCTATCCTCGCCCGAAACCGCCGATTTCCCATTGGCCTCGAATCGTAACGTGTTTGGTCTATGCGATTCCGGCAGTTGTCATCGTCAGTTTTATCGCAATAGAAATGCTCGTCTGGGGATTGTCGTGGGCTTATATCGGCTCCAGCGAGTCACCCCCAACCCAGTTCTTGCGGTCCTGTTTCAGCTACTTGATGCACGGAGTCTATCTCTACTTGGGTGTCGCGACCCTGTACTTCGTGCTGACACTTGCGGCGCTCAGTTATAGCGTCGTGACCACTCGAAACCCGATCGAGTTAAGTCAAGTGAGGTGGATCTTATGGGCAGCCGCGGCCGCAGCTGTCTGCATTGGCTATTCATTATTGATTGCCAGTTTTTCTCGCGCTGATTTTGCTCTTGGAGGGGCGCGTGTTCCCATGTTTCTGGCGAGCCTGCTCTTCATGGTTGCCTATGCCATCGGAATCGTGCGTTACAAGCTGATGCTGATAGAGCAGATTATTAGTAAGGGGATGTGGTACTACGTATTGAGTTTCGGAGCGACTGGTACTGTGGCATTTTGCATTGCGTGTGGAAGCCTCGCCGTTGCCGTGCGCAAAACGCCCGACTTCAAACAACAGATCTGGATCATCGCCGGAATCTTAATGCTCACGGTCGTTCTTCTCATCTGGCTCCGAGATTGGTGGCAACGTTTAATTGATCGACGTTTTTTTCGGGAGAAGTATCAGCTCGACAAAGCTTTGCAACATATTCACCGAGACATGGGGCGACGAACGGACTTGCAGTATCTGTCCGAGCGAATGTCATTATCGTGTCGAGACGTGCTTCAGTCCGAGCGGGTGGCTCTGTATCTTCGTGAGGGTCAAACGAAAACATTTCGGCTGATGGCGGCGGAAGGACAGTCGACGGGACTGCCAATGCAGTTGGCATTGCCGGCGGAATTTGTGCAGGCGTTGGTCGTTGATGCGGCACTTCAGAGAGTGACCCCCGGATCCCGTGACACTCTGACGCCGATCCAGAGCACTCTGCGGCAGGTCCAAGCAGATTTGGTGCATCGCCTCGACATGGACGGCGAGTTGGCCGGTTTCGTTGTTCTTGGTCCCAAAAATAACGGGACGATGTATTCCGCCGAAGATCTTACTTTTCTGACCGCTCTCAGTCAGATTACGGGAGTGGCGTTACACTGCGCCAAAGTGCATCAGGACATTACTCAACTGAATAAAGAATTGCACATTAAGACTGAGCAGATCGCACAACAGGCTCGACAGATCACAATACTGCAGGCGGAACTGACCACAGGCACGCGGCCGGAATGGAACATGTCTCCAGCCGTTGAGTTTCGCCGTGATGCGATCATCGGACGCAGCGCGATTCTCGAACGAATTCTGGACACCGTCCGCAAAGTATCGGCCAGCGAAACGAGTGTCCTTGTGCGTGGTGAGAGTGGGACCGGAAAAGAACTGCTGGCGAAGGCCATTCATGACAATAGTCCGCGTCGCGAAGGCCCGCTGATCAGCGTCCATTGCGCGGCACTATCGGCGGGGTTGCTGGAGAGCGAATTGTTCGGGCACGTCAAAGGAGCCTTCACGGGAGCCGTGGCCGACAAGAAGGGTCGGTTTGAACTCGCTCATGGCGGAACGTTATTCCTCGACGAAATCGGTGACATTTCGGCCGATGTCCAAATCAAGCTGCTGCGCGTGTTGCAACAGAGGGAGTTTGAGCCGGTTGGTTCGAACAAGACCATTCAGGTGGATGTCCGGCTTGTGGCGGCGACTCATCAAAATCTGGAACGTCTGATCGCCGAAGGAAAGTTTCGCGAAGATCTTTATTATCGGATCAATGTCGTCAGCTTGACACTGCCGCCGTTACGAGAGAGGCCCGAGGACATTCTCGATTTGGTTGTTTCGTTTCTGAAGCGAGCGGTTTTGCGTGGCAACCAGCGGGCCGCACGCTTTGACGATGAAGCATTACAATCGCTCCTCCGTTATTCTTGGCCGGGGAATGTCCGCGAGCTTCAAAACGTGGTCGAACGAGCCATCGTCATGACGGAAGGTGAGACGATCTCGGTTTCGGATCTACCACCAGAAATTCAGCAAAAAGAGTCTTCGACGCCCACGTTTTTGCAGGGGGCTGATCACCCGGTTTATCCCGGTGCGGGAAGCTTGAACTGGGGAAAACTCGAAGCCACGGCAGAACGCCAAGTGCTGTTAGAGGCACTCACGAAATGTTCGGGAAACAAAGCCCAAGCGGCTCGAATACTGGGCATGCCGCGTAGTACCTTTTTTAGCAAACTAAAAAAACACGATATGGATGACGGCGAGTCTGTACTAGATCGCATCAAACGTCTACCGCGGTAAATCCCATGGAACTTCGCGTATTTGCTGAACGCATTCTGTTTTCGGACTCGCTCGAGGCCAAGCTCGAGCGAGTCCGAAGCGATTTCATCGACCCTCTGCCAGGTGAATCGATACGTGTCACAGAGCCGGTCCGGAGCGCAAACCTCCGATTTGCTGCCGCCCGTACGGCACCTGCGATGCCTCACCCAACAACATTTTGCAACCCCGAAAAGCGTGCGATCGCACATCACATCATGGCCAATCATGAGCTTCAGGCGTTGGAAGTCATGGCGTGGGTCTTACTCGCATTCCCGCAAGAGCCCCTCGATTTTCGGCTCGGTTTGGCAAAAATCATGGAGGACGAGCAACGCCACACCAAAATGCACATCGAACGCGCGGCAGCCATGGGATTGAAATTCGGCAGCTTGCCGGTGAACGGGTACATCTGGAAACAATCGATGGAATTTCGATCGGTGCTGGATTATCTCGTCGGTCTCCCCATGACATTCGAAGGACGAAATCTTGACCATACGTTGGAATTCGAAGGATACTTTGTGGCGGCGAACGATTTGAAGAGCGCGGCGATGATGCAAATCATTCACCGTGATGAAATTCGACATGTCGCTTTCGGACTCGATTGGATGAGAAATCTGAAGCCTGACAACCTCTCCGACTGGGAGGTCTACGTGGAGCATCTTCACTTCCCGATGCGCCCCGACAAATCCGTCGGCGATATCTTTCATGCGGAGCCGCGTTTCTCCGCGGGAATGTCAGCAGAGTTCATCGAAAAGCTACGCCGTAGCAAGTCCACAAAGGGCAATCGATCCCATTAATGGCAGAGATTAAAAAGGCTTCCATATCGAACGGGGCCTTAGGCCGCAAAATTGTTCGGCTCACCTTCCTCTTCTGAAGAACTCGACAGGGGCAACGTTGTCGTTCGCTGCGGTCGCAGAACATCCGCATTCGGCAGATCCTCAAGGTCCTTCAATCCAAAAATTTCTAGGAACTGGCGAGTCGTCTCGTAAAGAAACGGCCGACCGAGTGAATCCTCTTCGCCGGCAATGCGCACCAGATGGCGATCCATCAGCTGTTTGAGCATTTCCGAGCACTGGACTCGGCGAATCAACTCGATCCCCGCGCGAGTTGTCGGTTGACGATAGGCGACGATGGCAAGTGTTTCCATGGCGGGTGGTGTCAGCTTTAACTCCGCCTGTCGATGATGTAACTTTCCCAACCAAAAAGAAAACTCTGGTCTTGTCAGCATCCGATAGCCGCTGGCAACACGCTCGATGCGAAAAGCCGTGCCATCCCGGTCGTAGGCGTCGTTGAGTTTGTCAATCAATCGCCGTGATTCGGACAAATCGGCTAGCGTGGCCAATTGCATCAATCGACGCGTACTGAGGGGGCCGTCCGAGACCCATAAGGCGGCTTCGACACGCGCCATCTTTGATGATCGAATGCACTGCGCAGGAACACCAAGAACTACTGTAGCCGTCGGCCGAAGAGGATCATTCCGAGAAAAAAATGACCACTGCCTGTGATCCACGAGCTGCGAACCCCAGACACGTTGCGGTTGAAGACCGGGGGCACGATGGAGCATGACTGGCAAACCAAAATGGACGGTTAAAGTGGATCGTCACAAACAATGGCGACCATGTTTTGGTAGCATCAAACAGGACCATGCCGTTTCCGTCAACGTTTTGACGGAGAGGCAGACACTACCTTCGGCGTTGCCATTCGTCGACTTGAAGCAGTACTTTTTCAACGGCCTTGAGAGGCTCGTCCGCTTCCGCTTCAAAGCGATACAAGACGCGTGGAGAGTCGCTCGAAGAATAAGAACAGATAAAGACAAACTGATTGACTTCGCGACCCGGTTCGAGGCGGAAGTTGCGAATTTCCAATTCGTTCAGACGCTGGACTGCTCCCTGCCACGTGAGTGGCTCCGAACCAGAATTCTCGCGTGAGGGGGCCACGCCTTGTTCCTGCGGCGTCCCTCGACTGCGCCTTTGGCTTGGCAATGCCACGCGTTCCTCGACATCATTGGCCAGCGGCCGGATGTGGTGATCGTTGGTCTGCTCTGTCCTTTGGAATTCGTCCGAGTTTGATTCCATGTTCCGACTGGAGGCGAATGAATCGGACACTCTGGGGGTGGATTCCCCTTGCGGTAAAACGTCTCTGCGGCTGGAAGCACCTTCGAACGGGACAGCATCTCGCAATGCTGTTGTCGTCTGGCGAGAATCCTTGGATGGCAGGTCTTTGGCCCAGCTAGGCAAGCGGCTATTGGATATTACAGTCCGCTCGTTCGCCTCACGATTTCGTGTTCTATTCCCCCGCGGGACGCTGCGATTGGGGATCGCCGCCGATTCCTTCATCGGATCGGTTACGTGAACGACATCCTCGTTGGTCGAGTGGAAACTATCGAGATCCTGATAGAGGCCTTCGGCCGGTCGGTTTCCCGAGTTGGCCTCGCTCGAATCATACTCATGCTCGTTCCCCTCAGACAGTGGAGATGCAACGACCGGAGCAAACTGCGGAATTCCAAAAATGGCCAGTGTGGGAATGATACCCACCGGGATCAATAACAAGAATGTCGCAAATGTTCCATGAATGCTCGAACGCATTTCCTGATCTCCCGCCCAAGACGGCTTATCGTCGCTCATGACGGACCAAGAGCCGGCAGACCTGCGTACGACCTGTGTCTGCCTCGCGCGTCATACCCTTTGTACGGTCCCTCGTGCTCGAATTCAGCGATCACGAATACTAAAACTCACCATTATCTCACCGGCCCTTTTGGCCAGCGCGGGCGGGATGTTACGGGAAGCGATAATTTGTGGCAATTGGAGTTTTGTAACTTTGTCACTTTCAAAAAATATCTCGCGATGTGGCACACGGCCTTCGTGAATCCCACACCTGAGCGTCACAAACGGCTTCCCTTGCCTCGTGAAAGCAACAGGCCGGCAGCCGAACCGCCACATCGTTCCTCGGAATTCGATTTTTAATTCGCCTCTCAATTGAGGCACTCCCGAACGGTCGAGATCCTTCTGCGTCCGCACGCTGGTCCGCGCGGAATTTGCCGAAATTTCAGCGAAGTCCTCGCGGAAGATCTCTGAAAGCCCCTGACAACAAAACTCACTGTACCGGAAAAATCTGCGCTGCGGTGTAGACGCTTGTGCCACGAACGGTTTTAAGGAGCGCAGCGGCCCATTCTTTAATCTGAGCACAAACATCGGCATCGGCCGTTTCGAACGAGACTTCATCGGGAAGTAACAGAGGCGGTCCCAAAACTCCCTGCGATTGCAACTCGGCAAGGCGATCGGGGTGTGCGACGTCGGTATATCCATAACTGCCTGGAGCGCGATAACGCAGGACCTCAGACCAGTTGACGAGCACATGAGTGATCCCCTGCTGATGCAGTTTCGCTCGAATGTCATCCGCAGAACGCAGGTGCACCTCGCCTGATGGCGTGCGTTCGCTGCACCAATCCTCAAAAAACGACCGGTCAAACACGGTATTGTAGACATATGCGAAGCGGGCGTGAAACAAGCCCGCTTCGCCGACGCATAAGACTTTCGTCGCGACGGGAAGACGCCCCGCCTCACGTTCGTTGTCGATCCAATCCAACGTTCCAAAAAACTTGGTTTTTTCCAGAATTCCAATCGCTTTTAAGTCTGTCCGACCGGCATTGAAACCGCCAAGATTTTTCATCACGCTGGCGTTGTACAAAACATTTGATGCCATCACTGCGGTGATCACAGAACCGATCACCGTGGACCCACGAACGTCCTTCGACGTTGATAGCAACCACGAGGCACCGGCTCCCGCAAGAAGAGCGACGGCGGGAAACATGGGCACGTAAAACCGGTCGATGTGATGCGTGAAAAGAAGCCAATTTAAAAACTGCCAGCCAATAAACCCCCACACGAACCAAATTTTTCGGCGCCACGATGCCAACAACGTGATCGGAGCCAAAGCAAACATCAGAGCGCTATGCCAATCATTGTTCGCAACGACATCGGTCAACTTCACCAAGGAATCTTTGATCCGCTCGCCGATGCTGACATACGATTTCGCAGCATGTCCAGCACGCCACTTCGAATCCAACTCCGCATCACGTCCGGCTCCACCAAAAACAGAGTACGCCAGTGGAAACACCGGATTTCCGGTCTCAATCATATTTTTCAGAAGCCATGGTCCAACCGCGACTAGGACACCCAATCCCAACAGAGACAATTCGAGGAACATCCGTCGCACACGAATTGTGGTGGGTTCGGAAAATCGCATGGCACGAACGGCAATGACCACGACCACGGGGAACACAGCAGAAATTGCACCCGTGTACTTGCACGCCATCGCAGATCCCGCCAAGAGACCACACAAAATGCAGAACGATCCTTGTGCCGGGCTACGCACTGTTGATGGAGCCCGATGTTCGACGCCCCCTGTCTCGCCGACAATCATTGGCCGGGGCCCGCAGACCGCATCCGGAACGACTTCCCAGACTAAATGCAGCAGCACGGCCAGTGCCGCGAACAGATAACAGGCAAGCCCCCCCTCGGCATAGGCGATTATTGAGATTCGATAGGCCCACGGAGTCGTCAACCAAACTAAGGCAGCGAGACGTCCTGCTGTTTGTCCAAACCAACGCTTGCCGGTGGCATACAAACCCAATGCAGTCAACGGCACGAAACCCGCAATGGTTGCCTGTCCGACGAGTGCTCCCCATTCCCAGTCCCCCGACAAGACCATGCCGGACAGCAGCAACATTTCTGTGAGGAAAGGAAAACTTGTGTAAACGTTGTGTGGTAAATGCGTGATCCGTCCCTGTTGATACCACTCCTTAGGCCCGCCAAGATGGTATTCGACAACGTCGAAATCGGTTTGAGGTGACATTGCTCCCAACAGCATCGAAAAGATAAATGGGGCCACCATCCAAGGAACAAGCCGTCCCATGATTTCCCATTTAAAGGCCGGGGTCTCTTGCCGAACGACGTTCGAATTGAAGTTTTGTAATTTGCCATTTTCGGTGCCGGTGTTCCAAACAAGGCAGACCTCCCCCAAGATGCTCATCAACAGCAATACCAATAGTGGTCCACGCGACATCCAGCCCAGTAGCCCGAGTCCCAGCATCGCGAGAGAGAGAATCGACAAACCGAGGCATCCGGAGAAAAACAACTGTTCTTCCGTGTTTAAGTCCTTACGCAATCGAAGAACTCGAAGAGCGAGAGATCCCGTGGTCAATGCGCCAACCCAGATCACGCCTGCGATCAACAGGAATGGCAATCTCTGTCCCAAAAACAACCAACTCCAGGGGACAGCGTTCGCCAACACGGGTGGATCGATCAGGTCTAACAAATCGAACGGCAGGTTTTCCCAAATCCACCAGCGATGAGCAGGCCGATTGTTGGGTAACTCAAAACTGTGAAACCAAACCGTGAAGACAATCAGCCAGACGACACCGATCAGCACTCGTATCGTCAACTCTGTTCGACCCGGAGCGCCGATTGCCGGAGGACGGCATGCCGCGGACGAGTTTGGCGATGAGGTGATTCGATCCATGAAGTGCGTCCGAATCCGCTTGAGCCAATTAAACGAAAACGCTGCTCTGAAGCTAAGGAATCACCGCTGTTTATGTAGGAATTGCAATCCGGGTCAACCCAACGTCGGCGTTTAACGATTCGTCTGGGAAGTGGTTCCGAGTTGGAAGGATTCGCTTTTTAGGCGTGCGATCACTGATCGAATCAGGAATCAAAGTGTCTCTGAAAACGTGGCGTGCATCACCGTACCAACCGCTCCATGGGCAACGAGTTTCGCCCACGGGGAACAATCTACGGCAAGGCGATAAGGCTTTGCCAGACAGATCGTTTTTGTGACAAGCGGCACTCAAGATACCCGATCCAACCTATGGTTTGTGGGGAGACCGGTATCCGTCCATGCGCACACCCCAGAGGTCTTTCATGAAGTCGCACGGCTTTGACACCCAGACTACGGCAAAACTCTGTGCAAGAATAGCCAGCGGTCAAAACAATCGCCATGGGCTGTGTCAACGAGTCAAGCCGGCGAAGAACTGTTTAAGAGACGTGAAATTCGCTGTGGATGGCAATTTCCACGAGCATTCAAGTCATAACGCGCCCTTGCGTTTGCAAACATGCGGCATGGCTTAGTTTTCGCCGAATCGCTCAGCACGGATGGTCGTCTACCTTCTCAACGCCCGTTTCTCAAACAATCATACTCAGCAGAAGCACGCTTCTTTGCGATCCGACAACACATTGAATTTCGGCTGCCTGAATAAGAAGGACTGCTCGAGACCAAAGCAGACCGGGAATTCAATTCAAACGCCCAGTCGCGGCAGTGGCATAATGACCCCATGGGGATTCGAACCCCAGTTCACGGACTGAAAATCCGTTGTCCTAGGCCTCTAGACGATGGGGCCTACAAATCTGTCCGTGTGCGACACACCGACGAGTTAAACCTAATCCAGTAAAACAAAATAACGAGATCGTGTAGCAATTCACGTAGACTCAACAGGTGAACTACCACCAATCTCCACGCCCGACCCGATCTTATTCAATTCGGCCTCTGCTGACTGAATCGCAATCGATATTTCTCGCCGGTGAACAGGAATTTCACGCGGCGCTTCTATCCCTATGCGAACGCGATCGCCCCGGATATCAATAATCGTGAGAACGATCGATTCACCGATGACAATACTCTGATCCTTTTTTCGCGACAAGACAAGCATAGGAGTCCTCCAGACAACTACAACACTGCACGAACCACAAACAAAATACGTCACAAGCTATTCAACGCCGGAATCTCGAAAAATATCAGAGAAAAACGTCGCTTAGCTATAATTTTAGACAATTATGTATTGGGCACACACAAACTGCAATAGTCAAACAGGACGTAGCTCCATCTTGTCGGTGAAAATTTAAAAAGTCAATTACAGAGAATCATAGTGAGACCATCCAAGTCAAAATTGGACAGAGTCAGTGCAATTAGACCATATCTTTGAGCGACTTTAATGCACGAACCTTAATCACACTCCGTGCTGGCTTTGCTTTGACTTCCATCATTTCATCCGGCTTAAACGGATTTTTGCGAGTGGTTGCTTTGGTCGCAGGCTTGCGAATCACTTGAATCTTCATCAACCCCGCGAGACCAAAAGTGCCAGGCCCTTTTTTTCCGATCTCTTTTTGAATCAGTGCGCTCAGCTCAACAAACACGTTGGCTACGTCCTTGCGAGTCAAGCCGGTTTTCTCGGCCAACGATGTAAGAACTTCCGTCTTAGACATGGCTTTCACTACTTCGGACATCTTCTGCTCCCACAGAGTCAATTCAATTCTAAGAATGATCCATTTCTTAAACTGGCTTCCTTGCCTGAAATCATGCGCACCGTGATGGTCACATGGTTGAAGTAAAGTATTGTTAACAAGAGTTGTCAATCATTGGCGAAAAGTTTTTTTACGAAATCGAGTCTTTTTACGGCTAAAAATAGATCTTTGAGCGAATCGACTCCGATCCTGTTAAGAACTCCGAGTTCATCCGAAAGGGTAGTCGCCTGTGCTTGGCGAATCCTCTGTGTGGTCGTCTGTGTGGTCGTCCGTGTTGTCGTCTGTGGGGTCGTGGTGGTTGATTCGAGGTGACGGCGTGTGGCGCCTCCTGAGGTCAGCGGGTCGTTGATTCGTTCCACTCATTTGGGCAAGGAAGCGTCATTTGGGCAAGGAAGCGGCCACAGCGATCGCGACTTCTGGTCAGACGCAGGCTTCTGCTGCGAAACCCACACTCATCCCTAACTTCAATCCACAGCACGATTCAGCAACCTCCCTTGTCGGCCGTTTCGCCCGACGTCGCGGCAAATGATGAAGAACTGTTTCTTATCCGGAATCGAAAAAAAATGGTCGCGTTGTTGATAAACATGACCCCGCCCGCCGGTCTGATACTTGGCCGGATAACACATCGTCTGCGTGCCATCCATGCGGTCCATGAACCGACTCCTTTCGCCGTCAATCAAAGGGCGAAGTCCCCGATGATCGTGATTGCCCGTGAAGGGATAGCCGTACATATCAACCGGTAAATTCGACCGATGTGAAAGATACGCGTTCGAAAGTGACCGCGATTGGGGGCATGATAAGGCCGGCTTGATTTCGTTTAGTCGGGGAGTTCTCGGCGTTTGATGTCGCTCCTTAAAATAAAGACAAGATCTCGCCACGCCATTCGGTAAACAGAAATCAAATCCGTTTGATTCCCCCTTTGATTTTTCCCCTTGTGTCCGCGAGCCGTAGATGTCCGAAGAAAAAAACGGAGCGCTCTGATCCCTCGTCCCGCCTACGCGTTGGATGTGATCAGGCCAGGCTCGAGACAGATCCTCATCCGGATGGTCTCCGACGCGCTCGCCGCGGCTCGGTCGCAGGACACGGCGTTGAGTGTCGGGCGATTCCGTATCGGGAAGGATGAGTTCATCGACACCGATTATCGCCAATGATTGCATTAGGCCACGGCGTTGGACCTCGATCCGGAAACTGTTGTTCAGCGACTTAAACGCAGTTCCGACGAGTTTTTTTTTGGAGAGGAGTCTGCGGATGTCGTTGAAAATGGTGCGATCGTCTCTCGGGTGGTGAATTTCGATCTCTTACCGCTCACGGTTTTTGAGTGGACGGAAGGCTTAATGATTCGAGACATCAGCTTCAAGGGAAAGCCTGAAGTATCGCCGCGGATCGCATTTCGGCTCTCATTTCTAAATCGCCTGAGTTGTGGCAGTCTCAATCTCACCGAACTTGATCTGTCGAACGTCCCGGGGCTCACAACGCTCTATTGCCAAAAGAACCAACTCACCGAACTCGATATCCGACCACGAAAGAATCTGGCGGACTTTCGTTTTGATCCGTCTGTCACGATTCAAAAACGTCGTAAGCAAAGCCGGCTAGACGCATGAACAACACAACTTGGATACTCGTTGACACCGAGACCACCGGGCTGACGGCGCCCATCATGGTGGTCGAGTTGGGCGCGCAGAAAATGCACGGATGGAAGGCCGATGGGCCACCTTTTCGTCGACGGCTTAATCAAAATGCGGACATCCCACCAGAAGCCGCACGCGTTCATGGCGATACGCGAGAAATTCCCGAACGAGACGGCGAACCGGCCAAGACGGTCTACCGTGACTTTGCCGCCTATGGAGCCCATCTGCCGATCGTTGCCTACGACCTTGAATATGACCTCGACGCCGTCCTCAAACCCGAATGGACGCGTCTTGGCATCACCCCTATTGGTGCACCAGGCTTCTGCGTCTTGCGACTCGCACAGCGATTGCTCGACCCCGTCCCGGCAGGCAACTGCAAACACTCCGGCAGCACTATCGCCTGCCTGAGTGTTTGCATACACCGCCCTCGGCGACGTTGAGACCGTCGCAGACCTACTCGCCAATGTGTTACGGCCAATTGCCGAACACAGGGGGCTGATTTCTTGGGCAGACATCTGCGCGCATGCCCAGTCAGAATGGTTTCCCTCTCGTATTGCATTGGGGGGAATACAAAGGACGCAATTTTTTGGAAGCTCGTACAGACGATGCATTGAAGGGATGGATCGACTGGCTGACCGGTTCCAAGAACGCACGCACCGCGCAAATGGGTCGCTGGTATTTGAACGAGATTGAACGTCGTGAGTCACGGCCGGAGGATGACGCGACTGTAACGGCCGTGGCGGGCGAAAGGGACGATGGTCAATCGCTTGCTCAGACGGTCGCGTCCTGAACGGGAATTGTTGATCTCCTTGGATCCGGCGATTGAGCCGATGCGGTTATTGATTGCCGCCGCGCGTTCCCGTCTTGCCGATCTTGAAACACAGTACAGGACCGAACGCCACCCCGTTGACTTCACCCGGGCAAAATTTTTCCGGTCGTTACAAAAGTACTATCAGACGCGCGATCGACTGCGGCTCATCATCGATTAACGAAGCAAGTACCTGAAAACCCTGCTGCGCGTTGAGGAGGAAGAGGCAGAAGACGTTGCGGAACAATATAAAAAAGCAAAAGCACAGTTGGATGCCGACTACGAAGAAGCTGCGACTGGCGCCGCGACCCGCAAGGAGCTCTCCAAAGAGCAGGAGCTTGAACTCAAAAACCTTTGGAAAAATCGGGTGCGTCTGCACCATCCAGGTCGTTTTGCCAACCCGTCTGACAAGACGGAGACTTACCACCGACTCACGAGCGAGATTAATTTCGCGAGAGAGAACGAAGATATCGAACTATTGCGCGAGATCGCGAACGATCCGAACGATTTCATTTAGTCACAGGGTTGGGGCAGTCTGGACTTCAGCAATGCCGCCGAGACCGTCAATCTACGGCGGCTACTGGAGACACTACAGATCGAGATCCTGGCGGCGTGGGAATCGATCCCTGAGTTGCACGAGAGCGCCGATGACTCACTTCACCAATTCAGCGCCCAACAACCAAACTTGCTGGACGAGGTCGCAGCGAAACAGGTGAAATCCCGAGAATCGGAAATTGCTCAGCTTTCCACCGAGGCCGAAACGCGGGAGATTGAGATCAACGACCTGACGGGCTCTGGAAGGCAACCCATCGGATAGCGGGTGTTGCTCGCGACGCACCGACTGACCGACACGCTGGGGCTGACCGACACGCTGGGACTGACCACCTGTTGAAAAAATCGGGGATGTCCCCTGCCGTTTTGCCGCAATTGGGCTTCTCAAGACGGCGTGTGATTTTGGTTCGAACGAGGCTGTTGGCGATGACGACGAGACGTCGGTCAGCCGTTAAATGAGAACGCATTTCCCGGGCAAAATTGACCGCTTCCAGTTTTCTTTTTTTATGGTTTATGGAATTCCACGAAGAGGTTCTGCATTTTCCGGACGACTCACAACGGACTTCCATGTAAACCGCAATCCGTGATGCTCTCCGCCATTTTCCACAATCCAACTCAAGACCTGAGCGATCACCAACGACGTCAGGCACGGAACCGCAATCGCCAATTGGAATGTTGGTTCTTTGTCTACGCCAAACAGCATCTTCCACCAACTCCAGACAATGGAGAGAACAAAACTACAGGCGACAGCGGGAATCGCGGACCGCGCCGTGCATCGCGGGAAAAACATTCCGATAATAAACAATGAGGCCAACGGTCCGACGAACATGTTGAAGAACTTGGGCATCATTCCAATGATGGTTTCGCCCATTTCCGTGACGACATAGGTCACGAAAAAGGCATTCGCAGTCACAATCACCGTGATGACGATGGATAAGAGGCGAACGAACGTCAATTCGCTGAGGACTTTTGTGCTGCCGCGACGCAATTGCGGAACGATATCTTTGGAGGCGACAGCCGTGATGGCGTTGGCACCCGCTTCGAGTGTCTGAATCGCATCGCACAAGAACGCCGAGATCACCAGTCCGGCAAAACCCGCGGGCAGTTGACTCCCCAGAAAGTGCGGGAATAATTTTTCTGCTGCCTTCACGGGATCAATTCCGTCGGGAGCCAATTCGGCGTGTTTCAGATAGAACGCAAGCAACGCTAGGCCACAGGTGGCCAGCAGGATCCCCATCGTGATATCGACAATCGCGCTGACGAGATAACTTCGGCGAGCACTCTTCAATGACGACGTGGAAAAGTACCGCTGCAGAACAACTTGATCCGATCCGTGTGTACAAATCGTCCAGAAAAATTTATCGATCATGGCGGTCATGATGGTGACTCTGACCGTCAGATCCAAGCTGAATAACGGCGGCAGATTGTTTCGGCCAGCGGTGTTGGCCGCCGTCTTCCACCAATCGAGGGGCCCCGTTCGATCCACCAGAACGACATAGCCGATGACGAGAAAGATACCGATGATCAACAGCAGGCACTGCAGCACGTCGGTCCAGATCATGGCCTGAATGCCACCAATCGAGGTGTAAACCGCCGCCACGAGTCCGATCAAGCAGATCCACCAGTAAATATCATGTCCCGGCAACCAAGACACGTCAGGCCCTTTCACGCGATCTAATGCCAGCGATGCGGCAAAAATCACCATGCTCATCCATCCCAAACGCAGCAAAATGAAAAGGCTGGCACCGATGCAGCGAACAGGGTAGTTGAATCTTAATTCCAAGTACTCATAAGCGCTGGTTAATTTCAGCCGCATGAAAAAAGGAATCCATAACAGCATTACGACGGCCATGCCGAAGGGAATTGCCAAGAAACCTAGGAAATGACCAAATCCATTCTTGATGACTTCTCCGGGCGCCCCCAAGTAGGTCAATGTGGAGAAGAGTGTGGCGAGGATGCTGAGTCCAACAGCAAACCAAGGCATGGCCCGCCCACCCACAAAAAAGTCGTCGCTGTCCTTTTGTCGATGCCCAAACCACAGAGCAATCCCAAACGTGGCCAAGAGATAGGCAGCAATGGCTGCAAAGTCGAGGCTCTCTAAGCCCGAGTTAAACTTAAGTTGAGGTTCAGTCATGGACGGTCCCAGCAGTCAGTGTGGCGATGGAGACGCGGAGGCAGGATTAGCAGAATTCGCAATTCTTGGGCGACAGAGTATCAACTCCCGCTGTTTCATCATAGTTTGGCCAGCCGGAAGGTCTGCGCCAATGCGGCACTCCGGCCCCGTTGTACATTGGGCTCGGCGGACGACTATAATCCAGCGACCGCCCGACAGCCCACCCGGTTTCGAACCTCCCGCACCCCTAAGATCTCGAAGGCTTGCCGTTCTCGTGACACTAATCTCTCGGAAAATTTCGCTCTTGAAATCTGGCATGGTGACGCGCATCGCTCTTGGTCTGGGATTGCTCTGCGGCTGCGAACGCCGGGACGAAATCACCGTTTACACGGTCCCGCGCCATGACTCTTTACAGTCCCCAGAATACTTGAAACGCATGAGCGATCGTCGCCCACAACCGGCACGGATGTTGGCCTCAATCGTGCCCCATGACACGCAGTTGTGGTTTTTCAAATTGCAAGGCGCGCCGGATGTCATCGCCGCTCACGAATCGGAATACGATTCATTCCTCAAGTCTGTCCGTTTTCCGGGAAGCCCTCAAGTGACGTGGACGCTTCCTGCGGGATGGAAAGAGATGCCGGGAAGGGGTGGCCGATTCTCGACGTTAATCATCGGGGAACCGATGCAACTCGAACTGACGGTGACTGTTTTGTCCCAGACGGGGGAAGACTTGAATCAGCAGCGACTGAAAAACATCAATCGCTGGCGCGGCCAATTAAATCTGCCGAGTCTTGAAGAACAGGACCTTCCGCTCCGCTCAAAAACACTCAAGATCGGTGATTCGGTCGCGACCGTGATCGATATCACGGGCGTGGCCAATCCGGCAAACTCCCCCCCCGGAGGAACGCCGACTCCGCCACCAACCACGGGACAACCGGTCACCCCCGAAAACACCACAACAGGCAGTAACGATTTTAAAAAGTCCGATTTAAAATTTAACAAGCCAACGGAGTGGACCGAGATCCCCCGAAAGCAGTTTCAACTGGCTCGATTGACTGTCGGTGAGGGTGATCGCACCGCAGAGATTGCCGTGTCCCGAGTCGGTGGCGATCGCTTAGCGAACATAAACCGTTGGCGCAGCCAAATTGGACTGGAGACTGTGTCAAGCGAAGAGTTGAAGCAATTCATAAAACCCTTTGAGGTCGATTCTCAGCAAGGTGAGTTCATTGAGCTTGTCTCAGGGGAAAAGACCATTTTGGGTGTCATGATTCCGGATCATGGACAAACGTGGTTTATTAAACTGACAGGATCAAGCGAACTCGCCATCAAAGAACGTCAGCGGTTTGAAGCGTTTGCCAAATCTCTCAAGCTGGAGTGATCGCTGCGGAATCCTGTCACAGATCCTCAACCGTGGCCGAGGGCAATCCTGTGATCAGGATCCACGATGGGCACTTGATCGACAACACAAGATACACGAACAGACACAAGATGACGCCTGCCAAGATGACGAGCCGGCTAAATCGAGAATGGATAACCAAACACGTTCACGAACGGGATTGAGGCGTCGGCCCGAGACCGTGAGGCTCGGGATTCAACGGAGCCGTGCATTCGAAATGGGTTCGGGACTTTTTAAAGAGCAAGATCGGATCTGTGCCAAGCCGTGATCCCGCCGCGTTCTCTGGGAGTTCGTGGATGAATCCCTGGCGATGCCGATAAGACTGTAGAGATTGAAGAGGGAATTTATGGCGACTAATATCCAGACGACGGCCTTCAATGCACACGACATGGAACCCCGCAAGACGAGTGCAGCGGGCGCGACCGGACGTCCTTTGTCGATGCGCATCTGGGACGTCTTGAAGTTTATTCTTGCTCCCGTGGCATCGTTAAAACTGACTGTGACGCTGTTCGCGTTGTCCATCGTCCTGATCTTTGCGGGGACACTCGCGCAGGTCGATATGGATATTTGGGAAGTCATTAGCAAATACTTCCGATGTTGGATCGCGTTGATTCCGATCCAAGTCTTTATTCCTCCCTCATTCGTTGTCCCCTTGGAGATACGAAATGCTCAAGGAGTCCTCGTTGAGACAACGTATTACTTTATGGGACTGATTCCGCTGGGAGATTGGAAAGCCAACGATCTTTCTGGCTCGTTTTGGTTTCCTGGCGGCAAGTTGATTGGTGTGCTGCTGGCGGCAAACCTGCTTTCGGCACATTTAATTCGATTCAAGTCGGACGTCCGCGGCAGGCGTCTGTTGTTCGGAGTCGTCGCCATCGCTCTGGGGTGTCTCGGCACTTGGATGATCATTGCAGCCGGCGGGAACTCGCAGGGAATTCAGGCGGAGCCCTTGGTTGCGTATCACACCTTATGGATTGGGTTCAAAGGACTGATCGCACTGCTAGCCCTCTCGGCGGCGTATGGCGTGGCCGTATTGTGGTCAAGTCGACGGAGAGAATCCCAATCCGACGCCGAATCTCTCCGAGTGCGTCTGCTGTTTCTGCGCAGCCTGTTGAGTGTTTCGGCAATCGGGCTTGCCGCTCTATCCGGATATCTGTTTTGGAAAGGTGAGACAACGACACCGAGTGATTCAGCCTTACGAATTCTGTGGCAGTTGACTCAGTCCGCCGTCGCGGGAGCAGCACTACTCGGCGGATGCTGGACGGTGTTCCGTCGGAAAGCGGGGATCGTGCTGCTTCATGCCGGTGTCGGCCTCATGATGTACTACGAGCTTCATGTGGCCATGACGGCTGTGGAAACGCAGATGACTCTCGAAGAGGGTGAGCGGTCGAATTTTGTGCAAGACATCCGCACATTTGAACTGGCGGTGATTGACCGTTCAGACCGGAACCAAGATCACGTTGTCGCGATCCCGCGGTCATCATTGCTCGAGAGCCGGCAGATCGATATCGCGGCATTGCC